>Ga0105248_10003722_pt1 | contig 16908 bp, 18 predicted proteins | sample KBSS34metaG_FD_81524 | JGI IMG/M metagenome (GOLD analysis project Ga0105248, IMG submission 81524) | Switchgrass rhizosphere microbial communities from Kellogg Biological Station, Michigan, USA - KBS S3-4 metaG | ecosystem: Host-associated > Plants > Roots > Rhizosphere > Soil | place... | reverse complement strand
TATCGGCAAACTGAAACTAGAAACAGAGACCGGGCCGCGCTATCAAGTGGTCTCCGTGATGCTCAAGGATGGCAGGCGATTCGATCAAGTTGTGACCAGCGAGGGTTGTATCATCGAGGTTCGCGGATACGCGGAAGTGCCGTTCACGTGTCACGAAGTCGCGTCACAAACGGTGAACCACCGGAATTGGAGTTTCAGAACGCGGTCGGAAAATGGAAAGTTCAAGAGCCGGGCTGCATCTGCCTGAGCCGACTGTCGTGTTGAGAACGAGCAGTTTAACTGATAGGTTCAAATCTGGACCGAGGGCTATAGGAAGGAAGCACCGATTTTCACATCTACAAGGCTTAGGATGCAGGAACGACCGAAAAATACCGCTGACGCCGTGCTACGCCCAGGAAAAGGCGGTCTACGATGCAGCGTGACCCACAAATTTGCACTCTTAGTTTCAAAAGGATCCAGCAGATCATCAAATGGTACGGAATTCTGGCGTTGCGAACGCTCGGCCTCGCCCGCGACGTTAAGTACCCACCGCTCAAGCCAGCCCAGAATTTCGTGAGCCACGCTTAAAGTAGCGGTTACCGGAAATGTGGTTTTTGAGCCGATTCGCTGGGCAGTTTGACGCGCGTTTATCGGGGTTAGCCGTCTGTGGGCTCAAAGGCTTGCCACGCGGCGAGTGATGCGAACCTTTCATCCTGCAACTACGGAGAACCAAACGACCGGGCTCGTTCCGTGACCCGTCGCAGTAGTTCCGGGCGCCCTGTGGGAAAATGTTTCGGTGCACTGCTCCAACATTTCGCGCTCTTTGGTGCAGGTTGCAAACGGCATCGGGTAAAGGCGCGGCACACCTGGCCCGTCATCTAGCTCGTCTCACTCCCGTGCGAAGCGGAGGCTGCTGCGCGTTTCCCCCAGAACAGCAGCGACTTCCCTTCGGCGCCAGCTTGCCGGTTCTTTCGCGGCTTGTAGCGTTACTCCCCTCATTTCTGATACCGAAACCTCCGTATGGCCCTTGCCTACAAAGGGTGACATGGTTGAGTCCGGAGGTGGCCCATGTTTTCCTTAATCGGAGCGCTTATCATCGGCCTGATTGTGGGTGCTTTAGCCAAGCTGTTCATGCCGGGGAAAGACCCAGGCGGCATCTGGATAACGATGGCCCTTGGAGTTGCTGGCTCCTTGGTTGCGACATACTTGGGGCGAGCTCTCGGCTGGTATGCAACAGGTCAGTCCGCAGGATTTGTGATGTCGATCTTGGGCGCGATGTTGCTGCTTTTGCTCTATCGGTTTATGCGTCCCCGGCCAGCCAGAGCCTGAAAGGAGTCTGGAGCGGGGGCCGCTATGACTGAGCTCGTGGAGGCTGGCTCGCAAACGCTCGCCTGGCTCTTCTCGGTCCGCCGTCGAAGCTCGCTTCGATGCAGGCATCATAACGTCGAAGTAAGAAACTCGAACAGGCTTGCGTTCAGATTTGGTTTCACAGGATTTCTGGTTCGGCGCGCCTACGTGACCTCCTTTCATTTATGGCTAATGCTCGATGAAGACCCACGAATGCAATTAACCCGCGTACCCACATAGGTCACCTCACTACCCGCTTTCCCTGATGGTTCGCATCGCTTACGCGTGGTTAATGAGGATGTGGCGTGTTTCGCACTTCGAGAACTGGACTCCCGCTGGATTTCTCCTCGAAACGTTCGCAAGCAGTTTCCTTCGAAAGGACCCTAGTGACAACTCAACGCACCAAGAACCGGACATTGGCCCTTCTCCCTGCCGTCATTTGCTCTGCGGTTCTACCGTCATTGCCAATCCGGCCCCACTTCTTCAAGACCCGCCGCCCGCGGCGGACAACACAAAAAAGAATCAAGATCAGACGCCACCCGCTGCCGACCGGCAGAAGGCAAACCCCTCGGATCGTGCCATCACGCAAAAAATTCGCAAGGCGATCCATAACGACGACAGCCTCTCCAACTATGCTCACAACATCAAGATCATTACCCAGGACGGAAAAGTGACGCTCCGCGGTCCAGTTCGCTCCGAGGACGAAAAAGCCAGTGTGGAAGCAAAGGCTGTAGCCGTGGCCGGTCAGGAAAACGTAACGAATCAGCTGGAAATTGCGCCCTCGAAATAACCAACTCGATCGCTTTTCCAAAGGAGAACAGTGATGTCAGACAAGAAAGTAGCGGTGTTCGGAATCTATTCCACTCGTAATGCCGTTGAGAGCGCCACCGATGCTTTGGTGAAAGCCGGCTTCCCCACCTCGGATATTTCGGTGCTTCTACCGGAAAGCATGGGCGGTCCTAAAGACATGGGAACCGAGAAGGCAACAAAGGCTCCCGAGGGGACTGCCGCAGGCGTAACGACCGGAGGCGTGATCGGCGGAACTCTGGGGGTGCTCGCGGGAGTTGGCCTGTTGGCGATTCCCGGTCTGGGTCCTTTCATTGCCGCAGGACCTATCATGGCAGGATTGCCGGCCCCGGTGTGGGCGGCGCGGTTGGCGGAGTAACAGGTGCTCTGATCGGAATGGGAATACCCGAGTTTGAAGCCAAACGTTATGAAGGGCGTCTCCAAAAAGGCGGCATTCTACTCTCGGTACATTGCTCAACCTCGGAGGAAGTCAAGCGCGCTAAGGAAATGGTTGTACGCTCCGGAGGGGAAGATGTCTCGTCCACTGGAGAGGCCTCGAAGGATAGCGCCAGAAAAACCGCTGCAGTCTAAAAGCTCAGGCGTTTCGCACGCGTCCCCAGCACAAAACAAATTGAAGCACAGCCCTCCCGAGGATCAGTCGGGATTGAAAGGTGGATGAGATGTCGGACTTGCGAGATTTGCTCGTCGATGAATTGCAGGACCTGCTCAACGCAGAAAATCAGATTGTGGGTGCTTTGCCAAGAATGGTTGCGGCTGCCCACGACCCTAAGTTGAAAGAAACTTTCGAGAAACATCTCAGCCAAACTGAGACACACGTCGAACGCCTGAAGGCCGCACTTCGAAATCTGGGCGAGAAGGAAGAGTCCCAGCCGTGCCGCGGAATGAAGGGCATTCTCGAAGAGGGAGAGGAGACAATTAAGGAAGGCGAGAACCAGGATGACTTAGGTGCTGATCTCGCGTTGATTGCGGCCGCGCAAAAGGTCGAGCACTACGAGATTTGTGGGTACGGTACTGCGCGGACGTTGGCGCGCCAGATCGGCGAGGTTGAGATTGCAAAAACCTTGTCTCGGACCCTCGGCGAGGACGAAGCCTCAGACTTCCTGCTCACCAACCTGACCAAACCCATTATGCAGCAGATGACGTCGATCGAAGTCGGCAATGGAACGAGGCGCCTTGGGGAGAACCTGGCGAAACGGAAAGCAATGCTACTTCAGATGACGCCCGCCACAACCAATCACCCTCTTCAATTCGAACGGTAGCGAAGGCCAGAAAGGCGAAGGCTTAGGAGACCCATGTATCACCACATAAAAGAATTGATGTACACCGTTGACGTTGGGACGCCCGACCCGAAATTCGGAAATATGCTCTTAGAGCAATTCGGCGGGGCGAACGGTGAATTAGCGGCGGCGATGCAATATTCAGTTCAAGGCATCAACTGCGATGATCCAGAGCGGAAAGATATGCTTATGGATATCGGGACCGAGGAACTTAGCCATCTTGGTCGTCGGGGCTTTGGCCCGACTTCACCTTCGTCCCCTGAAGGATAATCGACAAGCGGCCGAGATCGATCCACTCATAGCTATTGCTGGAGGTGGCGGCGTCGCGCTGCAAAACTCAATGGGCGATGCTTGGACCGCCGACTATTTGAAGATTACAGGTGAGTTGGACGTCGACCTTCGCAGCAATATCGCGGCCGAAGCTCGTGCCAAAATCGTCTACGAAAGGCTGATCAACTTCACCCAAGATGAGGGGAGAATTCGCGCCCTGCAATTCCTCATGACGCGCGAAATTACGCACATGAAGGCGTTCACGGCCGCTTTGGAAAGCATGGGCAAGAATCGCTTCTCGATCGGGAGTATTCCTCCGACGCCTGAACTCGTGAACCAGTATTTTGACGACTCGACCGGAGTCGGTGACCGGGGCGAGACCGACGCGCCAGGGCCATGGAATACGGGTGGCGATTGGCAGATCGTCGAAGCGCCGGCCTTCAAGAAACTCAAGTCGGCTAGTCGCGGAACCCGACAGATGGCTGAGGAGGAGCGAACGCTCAGCGCCAAAGCACGATAACTAGTTCAACGTCCTTGTTGCTCGCCTGAGCACCTCACCCGATAACTTTGGCGAGCGACGAGGATTCCCTCATTTGCCGTGAGGACCAGGAAAAAGGATTGCGAGATATGCGTAACGCTGCTGGCGTATCGATTCGAATGATAGTCCCTCAGCCGAGAGTTAATGCTCGTGTGACTTTGGCTCTTCAGCATCTTGTGATTACATGCGGCAGGCGGAGGCGCCCACGACCTATACCATGCCCACGCACGGCTGAGCGGTCTTGCCAGCGTCCTGCGCAAGGTTAGCGAACTCGGATGAGATGTTTTCTGCAAAAGCATTGTTCTGAACCCATGGGACAGAGAAAGTTACGCGGTGACCCACCACAAAGGCCCTTTGGCTGAGGACATCGGCGAAACGGAACGCGAACTTCAGGCCCTTTTCTGTTTGGATTACTCCATGCCTCTCTCGATCAAGACTTTTGATTGTTCCCTTCACAGCGTTTAACCCCTCTCAATTTCGATTACGGCTCGGAAGAACGACGACAATTTGGCTACCTACGGGTACGATAATCGACTTTAGAGCAGCTCGATTTGGGCCTGAGCGGCCTCGAGGCGTCGGGTCACAGTTTTTTTGTTCACATAGTGACAAACACTTTTTGTCGTTCACTTGGTGAACGAAGTTAATCGCGGTTCCCTCTTTTGCAAGTAATTGGAAAGGACCCGGTGGACCACGAAAACCAAACCCAGGGCGGCGAATAAGGCCGCGTAAACCGCGATATCAGTAACTAGCATGAATGATTGAGCACCCAGCCAAGGACGGGGCGCAATACGGGAACGCGTTGACTTTTACGCCTGATGGACCCGGGAACACCTCAGGCTGTCCACTTACCGGACCAGCGATTTCACGGCTGAGCACCCACTGCTCAGCACTCCTGGCACCGGGAGCGAAGTAAGGGCGAAGGAAGCACGAATTTCACTTTGACTAGGCTTAGGACGCAAGACCGATCGAAAAATACCGCTGACGCCGCGTAATGCCCCACGAAAGGCGGTCTACGATGCAGCGTGACCCGAAGATTTGCATTCTTAGCTCAAAAGGGTCCCAAAATATCGGTTGAGTGGGACTGTCCAGCACGACAGCTCTTGCTATAGTAGCTGAGCCTTGCTATCCCGAGATTGCAGTGGAAATCGACGTTCCGCTAAATACGATGACATGGAGGAGTGAGTGACTATTCTCGAAGCAGTCCGAGCTGAAGAACGAAAGCTGGTGAAGCAGCTAAGCAAACTGCAGGGCGATCTAGAAGGGATTCGAAATGCAGCAAGGGCACTAGGCCACGCGGCAAACAGGGAAGCAAAAACAATCAAAAAGAGAGTGCTTTCGGCAGCCGGCAGGGCAAAGATCGCTGCGGCTGCAAGAAGACGGTGGGCGAAGGTGAGAGCGAGCGCCAAGAAGATCGCCAGCTAATCCCTCAGTCTGGACCGTTTTTCAACACTACTGAGAAAGGCTCTAGTACGAACCTTTCCGATACGGCGTTAACCAGATGGGATGACCCACTTCAACAGAAAAGCTCCGAAAACACTGTCCACCTCGAAGTGATGTCGCCGTGACCCAGCCTGTCCCTTGGTACAGGTGAAAGGCGTGATTGGAATGATATGCTGTGCTTAATCAGAGGCAAAAATATGGGCATCGCGACTGACATTCTCGGCTTACGACATCACCATCTCAGCAGTGTCGCTGAACTCCTTGCCGCACTCGAACAGGTCCGTGATGCACCTGTGGACAAAATATTAGCCAGAGTGTTTTTAGTTGGCGAAGCCGCCGACGTAGTACTGACCAATGTAGCGGCTCATGCTGCCGAAGCACTGAGCGAACAACTCCCGATTCGTAAAGCGCGACGAGTAGCTTCGGCGTCGCGACGCAAGAACCGCCGTTTCGATTCGGGCCCATTGCCCCGTCAGCGTGTATTGTTCGCGTAATCTGACAGATTCGTCGCCATTACCCATATGTACGGTAACGGCGTTTACTCAGGAATGATTCGGAGGCTGGCTGCTTTCGGAGTCCGGCGTAGGGGCTGTCCGATTCCGCAACGCTCCTTCCCGTAAGCGGACAATGCGGACTGGCCTCCGTTCAACTAGACCCCTTTCAAGTATATGATCCACGGCAACTTAGGATGTAAGCAGTGGGGAAGAACACGTGCCATTACTAGATCCAACCGACAGCGGGGAAGGGGGTGCGCGGATGCACGGATTGATTCAATTCGGCCAGGACTTCAAATTCGCCTTGCGCTCGCTTTCACGCGCGAAAGGTCTCTCCTTCACAGTCATCATTACTCTAGCCCTAGGCATCGGCGCCAATGCCGCCATCTTCAGTCTGGTTCGCGGCGTGCTCCTTCGCCCGCTGGTCAATCGCGACGAAAATCGCCTCATCTACATTCGCCAAAGTGCACCGGGCATGGGCGAGGACAATTCCAGTTTCTCTGTCCCCGAAATTCAAGATTTGAAAGCCAGCGTTCATTCTCTTTCCGAAGTCGGTGATTTTTCTGTCATCGGCTTTACTCTACTCGGCCTGGGCGAGCCACGGGAAATTCAGGGCGGCGTCGTCAGCGGAAACTATTTTGAGGTGGTGGGCCTGCACCCTATTCTCGGACGCCTGATCGGGCCACAAGATGATGGACCGAACGCCGCTGGCGTCGTCGTTCTCACGTATCGTTTCTGGAATACCGCCCTCAAGAAAGATCCTTCGGCCATCGGCAAATCTCTTCGCCTCGAAAGCGGTTTCGGGGAGCGGACGGCGAAAATCATAGGCGTCCTCGAACCGTCGGTACCCTATCCGCAGGACACAGAAATCATCGCGAACATCGTCACCAGCCCGCATCATCTTTCGGCCACGATGGTCACTGGTCGAGTCCATCGGATGACGGAGTTTTTTGGTCGGCTGGCACCTGGCGCCACTGTCGAGCAGGCCCGCACCGAGTTGCGCTCCGTGTACGCAACTATGAAGAAGGATCATCCGGACGCCTACCCCAGCCAGGCCAACTACACAATTGACGCCAAGATATTGCGTGACCAGCTTACTTCCAACGCGCGTACGATCCTCCTCGTCCTTCTCGCCGCTGCCGGTCTGGTTTTCGTCATTGCCTCTTCCAACGCTGCCAACCTGATTCTGTCCCGCACCGTTCGCCGTGAGGGCGAGCTGTCAGTCCGCGCCGCACTGGGCGCTAGCTCAGGCGCGCTACGTCGATCTTTGCTTGCGGAAAGCCTCGTGCTGTGCACAGCCGGAGCTGCTCTCGGCGCGTTCATCGCCGGTCCGCTCCTCGACATCCTGTCGCGCTATGCCTCGCGATTCTCGGTGCGCGCTTTGGATCTTACCCTGGACTCCAGTGTCCTTTGGGTTGGGGCATCGCTCGCGATTCTCGCTGCGCTGCTCCTTGCTTATGTTCCGAGTCTCCCAACCGGCAAGAGTTCGCAATCCCCCGTGCTAGCCAACTCTGGCGTCCGGATAACCGGCGGCACCAACCGGCGTCTCCGAATTTTCGCCGTAGTACAAATTGCTGCTTCCTTCTTGCTTCTCGCCGGAGCTAGCATGCTTTTGAAAACGCTGATTACCCTTCAAAATACGCGGACCGGCTTTGACACCCGCCATGTCCTCGCCATCAATGTTCCTGTGATGTCTGAAGGAAAGTCGCATCAGCAAATCGTCGACTTCTACAGGGAAGTCAGGACTCGCGTTGATGCCCTTCCAGGCGTGACCAAGAGTGCTTTTGGCTTCCTTACTCCCTGGCGCGACGGCGGCTTGGGATCCGGCCTTCAATTTTCCGCCGATGGCCACACTCACATCGCCGGTCAAGATCCTCGCGCGCAAATGCGATTTATCACCCCAGGGTTTTTCGCAGCCCTGGGCGTTCCAATCCTCTCCGGGCGTGATTTCAACGATTCCGACGGCCGCAGCAAAGACGATCCTGTCGTTATCGTTAGCGAAACTCTCGCAAAGCAGATGTTCCCGAACCAGGATGCCGTGAACCGGCATGTCTATTGGACCGATCCGGTCCTCCAGTTCGCAGTCGGACTAAACGACAAGCCGCATCGCATCATTGGCGTGGCCGCCGACATTGACGATACACACGTCGTTCCTGAGCCTATGGTCACCATCTATAACTCTTTTCAAGAGAGCGCCTTTGGCAGGCGCTTGTTCATTCATGCCGGCGTAGACCCGTACACGCTCGTCAAACCCGTCAGTGACATCATCCGGGGCATGTCCGCTGACCAGCCGGTTGAGCACGCAGCTACTCTCGCAGACATCCGAGCTGAGGTCCTGACGCCCGATCGTCTCAACACTGTCGTGTTCGGTATTTTCGCAGGGGTTGCTCTGTTAATTGCTCTTGTTGGTGTAGCGGGCGTTTTGGCCTTTTCGGTCAGCGCGCGCATTCGCGAGTTCGGCATCCGCCTTGCGCTAGGATCACCGCCGCGGCGCCTCCTTGCGGGAGTCATCCGGGAAGGCGCGGTCATGGCTATCATCGGAGTGCTTGCTGGCGCCCTCGGCGGCTATTGGCTCGCTCGTCTTGCAGCAAAATACTTCGCTGACTTGCGCATGCCCGACGCATTGCCTGTAGCTGCCTCAGCGCTTCTGCTTCTCGCCGCCGCGGTTATTGCGTCCGCGTTGCCGGCGGCACGTGCTTCTCGCGTGGACGTCATCCAAGCCCTACGCTCCGAGTAGGTGTGCTCTGTGTCATGGCGTCGACCCACCGGCGACCATAGCCACCCGCGAAGTCGGCCTCCACAACCACGCTATTGGGACTGGTAAGTCGCAGCGAGCAGACTCTTGGCACGTGTGCCAAGCGTTATGTCAACAAACACTGCTTAGCGTTCCGGCAGTATGACTTAATATCTGAGGTGACCGATGAAGATGAAAAAGTACGCCAGCTTCGATGAATACTTCGCTGACCAGTCGCCTAAGAACCGCTCAATAATCCGGACATTGCGCACGTTCGTGAAGCGCGTCGCGCCCGGACTCCAAGAATCGGTGAAGTGGGGCAACGGCTGCTGGGTATTGGGGAAAGTGCCGGTCGCCTACGTTTACTCGGCTCGGGACTACGTCCAGTTTGGCTTCTTCCGCGGCTCCGGCTTGAAGGATCCGCAGCGGATCCTTGAAGGCAAGGGCCAGTACGTGCGGCACATCAAGGTGCGCAAAGCCTCCGACATCGACGAGGACACGTTCAGGGCGCTGTTACGGCAAGCGGCACGCTAACGCCAACCTGTCGTACCCGCAGCACTCGCAGCCCGTCCTCAGGGCTGGATGACGGGCAGCTCGGTAGTAATTCTACTTGCCTGGTCGAGTTAGCGGACATCAAGTAAAAATTGGTCGAATATCGCCTTGCGGCCCTTGTCCGGTTATGCGTTAAATCGGGAGTTTGACTTCTAGTTTGCGCTCGCCACTCAATCGCGTCATGGCTCTCCAGCGGAAAAGAAGCATCGCCCAACTCGTGACTGCGGCGAGGGCGGAGAGAACCAACGCGGAAAGAGGAACAAGCCCCCACATCCAAAACGGTAGTTGAAAAGAATAGTCGGTGAATGGGAGCTCAAACAACAGAACGCAAGCAGGCCTAATGCCGTCCGGTTCCAGGGGGCGGATAGCCAATGCAGTGCTAGAAATAAAGAACAGCGCCAACGCGGATATCGTTGTTGAGGTTATCGCAAACCAACGTAGGCGTTTCATCCTGCCCTTAGCGTTCCGAGTGCTTTCTGGAGATTTGACGTGGGCGCGTTGTGCAGCGTTACACTGGCGAAGGGCCATGTGACGCGGGCACTATCGGCTTCCAACCTTTGCTGTCGTCGGAGGCACGGCTGGATTGATTGCCGCGGATCCTCATGCGGTGCCCTACTTCAGGAGGCACGCTGGAAATTTGGACGATCTAAACGATGAGCTGGACGGGAACATAACTAACGCCGCGATTGCTGTCGCTCCAATGTCCATCCTGATTGCCGGTTACCTTCGGCACGACGGCTATGCCGTAAGAACAGCCTTGTTGGCTGGAGAAGCGTATGCGGACGGGGCGATTGTGGACCTGGCGCTGAAAGGGATTACGCAGCGAAAGAGACCGTCCGGGATCTCATCTGGGTCTTCGTTCAATGATACTTTCTTCCGTGGAGGCACGAGTTTCCCTTCTGGTCACGCCACTGCGGCCTTTTCCGTGGCGACGATAATTGCTCATCGCTATCGACATCATCGCTGGGTGCCTTGAGCGGCATACGGCGTGGCCATGGCCATCAGCCTGTCCCGAGTAACAACAACTGCCCATTTTCCGTCGGATGTCTTCTTGGGCGCTGCACTCGGTTACTCCATTGCACGGTTCGACGTTCTGCGATGACGGTGCGATGCGCCTTGCGCAACTAGTGGACCGAATCCCCGAAACACCCACTCCCGGCGGATCGGATGAACGTTTCGATGATGAAGCAGCCGAGTGCCTTCCTTCCAATGGCGATGTCCCTTGCTGCCCTTGCTTTGGTGCTGGTTCACCTTGCGATATTCGGCGTCGTGCGTGAAGCCGACGAGGGAACCGCGGCTCATCTCTGGCAATTGCTTATGGTTGGACAGGTACCAGTAGTCGCATACTTCGCGTTGATTTGGCTCCCGCGGTCTCCAGGAAAGGCATTGCGAGTGCTCGCGCAACTCGTAGCGGCCCTCGCCGCATGTGCCCCGGTGTACTGGTTCAAGCTGTAATGCCCGCGTCGGCTACCCCAAGTCCCATTTTTTTGGAAATTCGCAATCTGTTTCGCGTGAAATTCGCAGGAACGATCCATCACAACGTTCTTTGAGTTGAGATGTTTAGTTCAGATTCCCTACCTTGAAGTGCTCGTCAGCTTGCCGCAACACTCGGGGTGTTCAGGCAAGGCGGAGCTATCCCATCCGCCACCCAAGGCCTGGACAAGGAGTACAGCATTCACCATCCGGCGGCCGAGAATGTTGACGGAAGTAACTTCGTCAGAGAGAGCCGCGCTCTCAGCGGTTGTCACTTCAAGGTAGCTGGTGACGCCGCCTTTGTAACGGGTGTTCGCGAGTTCCAAATATTTCTGGGCAGCAGTCACGGCTTTGTCCTGAACCTGAGCTTCGTTCTCGAGGATCCGCAAAGCGGCTACATTGTCCTCAACCTGCTGAAAGCCGGTCAGCACGGTTTGGCGATAATTGGCCACAGTTTGATCGTAGGCAGCGACGGCCTGGTCTGAGGCAGCCCGGCGCCGTCCTACGTCGAAGACGGTAAACAGAGCAGATGGACCAGCGGACCACAAGACGCTGGGGCCGGATATCAATGTGGTGATGGCGCTACTCTCAAATCCTCCAGTTGCTCCCAGGCTGATATTGGGGTAGTAGGCGGCCTTGGCGACTCCGATCAGCGCGTTGGCGGAAGCCATTCGGCGTTCTGCGGCGGCGATGTCAGGCCGGCGTTCAAGCAATTCGGAGGGCAAGCCCGCGGGAATCGATGGAGGGGGCATTGTGAGCGGCAGAGGAGGAAGGCTGAATTCTGCCGGAGGCTTCCCGATCAGAACTGCCACGGCGTGCTCGTACTGGGCGCGGGCAACTCCAACATCAACGGCTTGCGCTCGGGTTGTTTCCAGTTGTGTTTTGGCTTGCTGCACTTCCACATCGGAAGCAAGGCCGCCTGCGAACCGATTCTGGATCAATTCCAACGCTTGCTCATACTGCGTGACAGTGGAATTCAGAAGTTGCTCCTCGGCGTCAAGCGTACGGGCCTGGAAGTAAAACAAAGCCAACTGGGCATGCATTGACAAGTTGACCGTGGCCAGGTCGGCTGCGCTGGCTTGTGCCTGGTCGCGATAGGACTCAACGGTGCGGCGGACGCGTCCCCAGACATCGATCTGGTAAGACAATTCGAAGGGAATTTGAAAATCGTTGTAGGTAATGCCATTGAACGTTGAGCTGGGTGGCGGACGGTTGCCTGACGTTTTGACGCGCGTCGCCGATGGAGCCGCATTAACCGTGGGGAACAGATCGGCCCGGGAATAGCGGAGCAGCGCCCGAGCTTGGGTGTATTGCGCCTCGGCTGCCTTGAGGTTTTGGTTCGAAACATTAGCCTGAAGTTCGAGGGCGTTCAGTTGAGGGTCTTGAAACAATTCCCACCAATTCCCGCCGAGCTTCTGCTCGTTCGGTTGGGCGGGTTTCCAATCGCCAACCTCTTTATAAGTTGGCGGAACCTCTGCTGCGGGCCGCCTATATTTCGGACCAACTGTGCATCCCGCGAGTAACAGCATGCTCAGGGCACTGAGACCGCCCGCAAAGCGCATCGACAACCGAATGTTTGTGGTGTGGTGACGCAGGAAACTCACGGTGTTCCTCCAGCCGTAGTAATTTGAGCGACCTGCAGCTTTTCTCCATTCACCACGGAATCCGGTGGGCTCACGACGACGGACTCGTTGCCCTGCAGACCGGAAAGGATTTCGATCGTGTCGCCGAAGTCGCGGCCGGGGGTTACCGGCAGCAACTGCGCTTCGCTGTCCCGAACAACAGCGACCCGCAGGCCCTCCTTGCGAAACAGAAGCGTGTCGACCGGCACAATGTAAGTAGAGATCTTCCCCGGGACTTTGAAATGGACTTCGGCGTAAGAGCCGGAAAGCAGCTTGCCGGTCGGATTGGTTACATCCACTTCGGCCAGCAGGGTGCGCGTCTCGAAATTAATGGCTTCGGAAGTGCGCACGAGTTTACCTTTGAACGTGCTCCCCGGAAACTCCGCCAAAGTCAGTTCCGCCGTCAGGCCGGAAGTGACTGCTTGCGAATATTCCTCCGGGACATTGACATACACTCGCAGCCGGTCAACTTGAGAGAGATGGAACAGATCGGTCTTCACGCCCCCGCCGCTTCCGGAGTCGACCAGAGCGCCTACATCTGTGTTACGAGCGGTAATAGTTCCGTCGAAGGGGGCATAGATTTTCTCAAAGGATTGCAGTGCCTCCAGCTGCTTCACGTTGGCCTGGTCAGCTTCGACAATGGACTTGTTGGCGTTGTAGGTGCCGACGGCATTGTCCGCATCCTGTTGAGACACTGCATTGCTCTTGAGCAAGCCTTCGTAGCGATTCTTGGTGATCTCTGCGAGCCTCAGGTTGGCCTCCGCAGTAGAAAGATTGCTGCGCGACTGTCCCAGCTGCTGATCAACTTCGGGTGTCGCAATCACGGCTAAGAGTTGCCCTTTCCTCACGTGCGCGCCAATGTCGAAATACCAAGCCTGCAAATATCCGTTGGTGCGAGAGAAGATCGGCGCAGTGACATAAGGCTGTACGTTTCCCGGCAATACGATCTCCTGCGAGGGAGCGGAGCGCTGAGGCGACACGACCGAGACAGTCGGCACGGCCATGTCCGCGGTTTCCGTACGAAGTGCGGCGCTTGTGTGTACACGCTGAAGAATCCCGGAAATCAAAAGGGCTGCGAAGACCAGGAGAACTACTAGAGCAGCGATCCAGCCGCGTTGCGATCGACGTGGCATAGGCTGGACGATTGACGGTTGTGGTTCTTGTCCTCGTACGGAGACTTGTCCTACGGTTTGTGATTGCATTGGCATCATTCCTTCAAGTGTCATTTCAGAGAGTCCCTTGTAATTCAGTACTGATCGCGCCAGGTCCACGCCTCAATTCGTGTAGAACGCTGAACACGGTGGGGACGAAAAGTAGTGTGGATACAGTGGCGAAAAGCAGTCCACCGATAACCGCGCGGCCCAGAGGAGCGTTCTGTTCGCCTCCATCCCCTAGCCCAAAAGCCATAGGCAACATGCCGATGATCATCGCCAGAGCAGTCATCAGCACTGGGCGGAAGCGTGTGAATCCAGACTCAAGAGCGGCTGTGATGGGATCTTTGCCCGCGGCCATCTGTTCGGACGCGAAGCTCACCACAAGGATGCTGTTGGCTGTGGCTACGCCCATGCACATGATGGTGCCGGTGAGTGCCGGCACGCTCAGCGTGGTGTGGGTGATGAACAGAAACCAGGCAATTCCTGCGAGGGCGGCGGGCAGCGCGCAAATGATAATGAAGGGATCGAGCCAAGACTGAAAATTGACGACAATCAAGAGGTACACAAGCAGCACCGCAAAGAAGAGTCCAGCCAAAAGACCGATATAAGAGGAACGCATCGTTTGCGCCTGACCCCTGAGGATGACTTGGGAGCCGCGTGGCAGTTGGTTACGAGTTTTATCGAGGATCCGGGTGATGTCGCCCGAGACCCCTCCAAGATCGCGTCCTTGGACAGCACCAAAAATATCGATGGTTGGCTGGATGTTGTAATGAGAGACCACTGCCGTCCCGCTGCCGCGTTGAACAGAAGCGAAGCTCGCGAGAAGGGACGGCGGTGCATTTGGACTGGATCCTGTGATGGGCATGTTGGCCAAATCCTGGAGGGAGGCCACGCGGTACTGCGGAGTTTGCGTGGAGACCTGATAGCTAACTCGATTTTTGGGGTCGAGCCAGTAAGTCGGAGAAGTCTGAAAGCTACCGCCCAGGGAAATCAATACGTTTTGCGCGATGGCTTGGGTGTTGAAGCCGACTTCTTGGGCCTTGGTACGATCAACCCAAAGATGCATATAGGGTTGATCGAAGGGCTGCTGAATCCGTGCATCGGCGATTCCAGGCACGTACTTGACTTGCTCGAGCAACGCATTTGCGTAACGCTGATTGCCTTCCAAATCATTGCCGAGGACTTGAATGTCGATAGGGGCCGGCGAGCCGAAATTCAGAATTTGGCTAACCATGTCGGAAGGCAGGAAAGAAAAGGTCACGCCGGGAAATTGCTTGGACAGGCTAATGCGCAGGTCGTGAACGTACTTGGCTGTTTTGTGGTGGTTGACCGCGAAAGTTACGAGAATGTCGGCATCCGAGGAGCCTACTGTTCCGGTGTTGTTGTAAGACGTATTGATGCCGCTGTAGGGCAATCCAATGTTGTCAATCACGTTAAGGATTTCACCTGGAGGAAGCTGTTGTTTGATGGATCGTTCGACGAGATCACACAGGCGCGCTGTCTCCTCGATGCGAGTTCCGGTTGGCGCTCGTAGGTGGAGATTGAACGAGCCGCTGTCGATTGTGGGGAAGAAGTCTTGCCCCAGCCAGGGAATGATCAAGGCTAAGGAGCCCAGACAGGCGGCGAAAAATGCGATCAGAAAAGCGCGGCGGTGATGCAGGCAGCGCTCCAGCAATCCATGGTAGCGCTCGCGAAGGCGCTCGAAGGCTTCCTCAAAACGAATCTGCATGCGGACAAACGGATTGCGGGAAGCCGCCGTTTTGGCGGCATCGTGCTCATGGCCGCGCAAGAGAAACTTGGCCATGGTCGGAACTATGGTGCGCGATAGCAGATAAGAGGCCAGCATGGCAAATACGACCGCTTCACCGAGCGGCACGAACAAATAGCGTGCTACGCCGGAGAGGAGGAACATCGGAACAAAGACAATGCAAATCGCGAGCGTCGCGACGAACGCCGGCACAGCAATTTGTTGAGCGCCGTCGAGAATGGCGTGCTCCACTTCCTTCCCCAAGGCGATATTTCGATTGATGTTTTCGATCTCAACGGTCGCGTCGTCCACGAGGATTCCGACGGCGAGAGCGAGTCCGCCGAGGGTCATGATGTTGATGGTTTCCCCGAGCGCACTCAGAGCGATGATGGACGTGAGAATGGCAAGCGGAATCGAAACGGCGATGATGAGCGTGCTGCGCCAGCTCCCGAGAAAGAGGAGAATCATCAGACCGGTTAAGCAAGCAGCGATGCTCGCTTCTTTTACTACGCCCTGAATGGCACCTTTGACGAAGATGGATTGGTCGGCAAGCGGTTTGATCTCCAAGGCTGGAGGAACGGTTTGCTTGATCTGCGGCAGCAGCGCCTTGATCCCGTTAATGATGTTGAGCGTCGAGGCATTGCCATTTTTCTGGACGGTCAAGAGAGTCGCGCGCTGGCCGTTTACGCGGACGACGTTGGTTTGCGGGGGGAAGCCATCACGCACCCAAGCAACATCCCCAATGTAAGTCGTTGTGCTGCCGACTGTCTTAATCGGGATGCGGTTAAGCTGCTCGATGGTCTGAGGAGCCGCATTGGAGATGTCGACGTTGTATTCCTTGGAACCGATCTTGGATGTGCCCGTAGGCAGAATCAGATTCTGGGCGGTGATCGCAGTGACAACGTCGAGAGCGGAAAGACCCTTGGCCTGCAACGCTGCAGTGTTCAGGTCGACCTGCACTTGGCGCTGCTTGCCGCCATATGGATATGGCACGGCAGCTCCCTCAACGGTGACCAGTCGAGGGCGGATAAAATTGAGGCCATAGTCGTTCAGTTGCTGTTCCGCGATACCTTTGCCGGAAAGGCCTAGCTGGAGAATAGGGACGGTCGACGCGCTGTAGGTGATGATCAATGGCGGCGTGGTGCCGAGGGGCAGTTGCCGGAGTTGCGTCTGGGAATTTGCGGTGATCTGGGCGATGGCTTTGTCGATACTCACCGATGGTTGGAAGAAGACCTTCACTACCGCGATGCCGTAATAGGACTGCGACTCGATGTGTGCGATATTGTCGACGGTGGTGGTCAGATTGCGCTCGGTGATAGAGACGATCCGGTCGGAGATATCCTGCGGGTCAAGCCCGTTGTAGTTCCAGATGATGCTGACGACAGGGATGTCGATATTCGGAAAGATATCCGTGGGAGTACGAACAATCGCGAGACCCCCAAAGACAAAAATCAGAATGGCGAGTACCACGAAG
>Ga0105248_10003713_pt1 | contig 16930 bp, 14 predicted proteins | sample KBSS34metaG_FD_81524 | JGI IMG/M metagenome (GOLD analysis project Ga0105248, IMG submission 81524) | Switchgrass rhizosphere microbial communities from Kellogg Biological Station, Michigan, USA - KBS S3-4 metaG | ecosystem: Host-associated > Plants > Roots > Rhizosphere > Soil | place... | reverse complement strand
GTGCCTGAGAGCTATTTTGAGAGGGGGCGTTTTTTCAATTTTGGTGTTCATCTATAGGTCCATTTTTATACTGGAAAAAATTTTTGCTGGAAAAGAAAAAACCGCAGCTACACTAAAGGGTAAGCTGCGGTCAATACTCAAGTCGGTGCAATTATCTACAGACACCAACCAGGCAAACGCTCACCCGGGGCAATAAGGCTTGGCCACCAGGAAGATGCGTAGTTGGTTGTGTAGGAGTTGGGCACGACTGAAACCTATACCGATTGCTCGATAGTAACAAGCGTCGCCCGGATATTCAAGGACATGTTAAGCGAACGACAAATTAGATGCCGTTGATTGAGGCAAACAGACTGGCAAGAAGGGCCGCCAGTGTCAATGTACTAAAAAATATTTGGCGCATAGTAAACCTCGATAGAATACAAGATGCAGTCTAGTGAGGTTGTTGTGAAAAACAAGTGACGACACGGCCTGAATGTTACTCCGCTTTTTTCAGTTCTTTTTGCTGTTTGGCAATCAGGTTGTAGACTTTGTCTACGTCTTTTATATTTGTGAAGCCGGTCAGTTTCACTACGCCGCGTTTGTACTGGGCAATCTGCATTGCTGTCATGTCTGCACTCATGCTCAAGTTCATATCGCCAAAATAAATCGATCCGATACCTTTGCTGTTGACTTGCTTATTGACTGATGGCAGTTGGTCTAAAAATATCGCCTGTGTGGATCTGCCGCGAAAGGTTGATAAAATCAGGGCGCGCTGATTAGTCAAGGCGAAAAACAAATTTTTTTGTTGAAAGTGTTGCACTATAAATCGGCCCCACATCATGTATGAGCCAATCACAACAAAGGGAATGCCCCAGGCGACCATAAATAAGAGGGCTGGATTGTGCTTAGTCAGGTAGAGATAAACGACGCTGCCTTCCCAGAAGTAGGCGAAGCCGCCCCACAACAAACTGAAGGGTATGGCGATAATATCCCCGGCCGAAAACAGGCTTGGCACAGGCTGCCCGCTCCAGACAATTTTTTCGTCCTTTTGCAGATCGGGCTTAAAAAGCTGTGGAATGTCTCGAGCGGCGTTGGAAATGTTGGGCATGGTTTTAACCCGGAGAATGCACTCCTATTTTACATCTCCGCCGACAAGTGTTTTTTTGCAGTACTAATTACTTAAGTGTTGCCGTAGCGCTTGAGGAATTCTGCATTGGGTCGATAAAATTGCAAGTTTCTGTAGCGACCGCCATCGGGCGGTACGACAAATCTGTGGTCATTGGCGCCGTGCATGGTGCCATCCTTGGCCACACTTGTGACGATGAAAGAGTCACCTTTATTGACTCCGCCGTGGGCACGGATGACGCTACGGTTCCAGTCGCGAACGCCGTAGTCTCCAGGTTGCGGTGTTTCGCCCGGTTTGAGTCTAGTAAATAGTCCGCTTTCTCTGATTTGGCGGCCCTGTTCGGTTGCCACAGCCGGCTTCAAGTGCAGGCCCTGTTCTTTAAAAGCCAGTCTGGGACCTCTTGCGCAGTCGCCAATCGTGCCCAGGCTATGAGCGATGTCGACGGCAGTTTTGGCTATGTCACGACCTAACTGTTTGATGGCGTGAGCGAGACGGCCACCATCATCGGCGCGGTCACCGGGATGCTCACCGTTTTGCCCGGATGCAACCTCGGGGGCAACTTCCTTCTTCCTTGCGGCTTGCGGCGTAATGTGGTCCGGTTGCGCCTTGCGCGGTTGGGTGCTGCCTTTTTCAGTTCCGTTTTGCGCGCCATTCTCTACAGAAGGATTGTGGCGTTGATGTTTGCGCTCGTGGTGTCCTTCTTGTGGCGGACGGACCGCGGCATGGCCCTGTCCCTGAGCTGCGCTCTGGTGGTCTCCGCCCTTGTTGGGCTCAGGGATATGGAGTTTGATGCCGTCGTGCAGCATGTGTGGATTCTTCTGTAGCTGCGGGTGCTCATTTTTGTTTGCTTTAACGATGTTTTGCACCTGATTCCAGATCTCATGGGGGCTGGCTTTGTGATCAGCGTTTTTGCCCAGTGAGGTTTCGGCGATTTTCCATAGGCTGTCCTTGTGTTGGACCACATGATCGTAGCCTTTGTTTGCACCGGTAGGTGCCGTCGAAGCGTTATCAGTCTTAGGCCCTACTGCGTCGGTCTTGGGCCCGGCGGCATCGGTCTGAGGCTGTATTGCGCTTGTTCCTGTTCCTTTGAGGCTGGCGTCGCCGTAGTTCAATGGCGGGATGGTCAGTTGGCCATCGGTAGGCAAAAAAGTCCGTGGTTTTATGCTATCGGCGCCGGCCGTTGTGCCGACGCCAGCGGCTGCAGGATTGCCTGAGGCCCCGCTGTCTGAGCCCATACGATAGTTTTTAAAGGGATCGGCGTCGCCGGTGACGGCTGGATGCGAGCGCTGTTCACTCTCACGTATGGGTGCAATTTCTGTGCTCATCTGGAAGTGGGCCTCGGGGTGGCGGTGTGCACAATCGCCCTGATAGGGGATTTGTCGGCACTAGGGTCGGTTGTTTACTAAAGTGATTGCAGATTAGCAACCACCTCGTGAAAGTCCCGTGAAAGTCACTGCTGTCAGAGACTTTAGGAGCAATAGGCCGCAATTTACGTGGCTCTTGCGGGTACAAATATCGAGTGGATAGAAAGCGAGCCGGCGACACGATAAAGGAGATCTGTCCAAAATGCGGACGGAGCGTTCTTGAGTGCGCTTGTCGGGCGTTCACACCCAAGGCCGATTGGCCTATGACCGGTGACCAGCCGCGCACTGAAAGTGAAATGACGGCCAAGTTTTCGCAGCTTAAGATGGCGGGCACCGGCACCTTATTTGCTTCCGCCGCGCCCGGGTCTGAGCAAGCTGGCTCGGGCGGTGCCCTCAACGCCAAGGCCCTGACTATAGACCTGGCGCCCGGCGCGATCATCGGTGGGCTCTATGAAATTATCAGATTGATTGGACAGGGTGGTATGGGAGAGGTTTATCTTGCCCGACACATGACGCTCAACAAAAATTGTGCACTGAAAGTGATACCACCGGATCAGGTGACCGAAGTCACATGGTTGCGCTTTCAATTGGAGGCAAAAACTGTTGCTCAACTCAATCACATCAATATTGTGCGAGTGACTGACCTGGGTATTCACGAAGATTGTTTGCCTTTTTATGCCATGGAATATCTCGAGGGCAGCAATCTGGCGGAGTTGCTTGAAGCAAACGGTCCTATGCCGTTAGACCGAGCTCTGGAAACCTTTATACAAGTATGCGATGGTGTCGAGTGCGCTCACCGCGCCGGTATTTTGCATCGCGATCTGAAGCCGGCCAATATCATGTTGATGAAGTCCAATAAGGGCAAGCTGGAAGTGAAAGTGCTGGATTTCGGACTGGCCAAATTGACTCGCCATGATCGCAATAAGCAAAGTCTAACGGCAGTAGGAGACGTTTTTGGCAGTCCTTCCTATATGAGTCCGGAACAATGCGGCAGCGAGCAACTGGACAATCGATCCGATATTTATTCTATCGGTTGCACTCTTTTTGAATGCCTGACGAACAGGCCTCCTTATGTAGGCAATGAAGCCGCCGCAGTTTTTTTTGGTCACCTGACGGGCGTTACGCCTACTTTGGCCAGTGTGGTCGGCGAAGATGTGTTTTCGCCCCAGATGGAGCGCATTATCAATCGCCTGCTGCGCAAAAAAAGGGACGAAAGATATCAATCGCTAGCTGAACTGAAACAGGATCTGGAAGCGGTGGCAAAATCCCGCGCCAAAACTCCGGACCGTTCCGACAGTAAAAGCTCGGGGCGGCGACCGGTCAAAAGCTCCGGCGGGCAGGTGCGCAAACCGGCCTCCCCTGTCGCTGTCTCTGGAGGCGGTAGTAATAAAAAAGGGCATGATGCCTCGCCCTGGGGCGTGCCGCTTTTGACGGGCACTATAGTGACCTGTCTAGCCTTGTGCTATTTCTTTCTCGGTCCACCCCGGGGAGATCTGAGCGCCATTGCCACTAAATCTGGCGCGGCTGTCCCGGGCTCTGTAACAGGAGAAACGTCCGGACCTGCTCAAGGTCTAGCGAACCAGACTGAGGCGCAGAACTCGCCTGAAGCTCCGCAGTCATTAGCATCACTGCGTCCGCGGAGTGAGGACGACAGCACCTTTATCGCCAACGGCAATAAACTGGGCGAGGCAGGCGCTCCCACCTGGGATGGCAAGCCTTTTTACCAGGGCCCAGTAGTAAAGGATGGTAAGTCCTATCAACACTGGCGTTGCTACGGCACTGTTAGCCCGCCATGTTATCTGGAGTTTGACGGACCTAAAGAGCTTGAAAGATTGCCTCTTGTGGGCGATATTTTTATACCCAGCAGCAGGCGGGTGACGCTCTGGCCCCGGCGCTCTATTCTTGCCCAGTCTGGATTGATTAAGGGTTTGACCGGCGCTGTTTGCGATCAGGTTGATTTTCGCTGGTTTACTCTCGGGGAAATCGCAGTCGTGGCTCCCACACTGGCGGCTTCGCCCTCGATTAAAGCGCTGTCTGTGGGCAACATCAACTGGCGGCCGGAAGACAGTCGGGCCAGCGCTGCGGTTATCAATCTCTTTCCCAATCTCGATAGACTGATTCTGGGCGCGCCGTATGATGGCCTTACATTATTGAAATTGCAAAGGTTGAAAGAATTGAGCGAATTGCGCATCAATTTCACCGGCGTGTGCGTAAAAGAATGTCTGGAGGCGATTTGCAGTTCGTCTCAGCTCAAGTCCTTGTATATCGCTGATTGGCGACTACCGTTGGCCGAATTAAAACTAGTCGCTCAGTGTACTAGTATTGAGAAATTGATGATTGGAAGGCTGCGAGGTACAACCGAACAACTGGCTGAGCTGTCGAATATGCCCTGTCTACAAAAGCTTGATTTGCCGAACTTGGCTTACCGGCACGACCTGGCCGCCGATCTTGCTCGTTTCAAAACGCTCAAGGCTTTGAAGTTTCAACCTAGCGGTGATTGGAAAATTGAACAAATAATCAAATTACGCAAAGCTTTACCAGCCGTATACGTTGATTTGTACGAAAATGATACTCAGCAGTGGCAGTCCTTGTCTCATCCTTAGAGGCCCGAGCCGGGTGGAAAAAGAGTTGTGTCCTAAATGTGGAAGGCAGGTTGTGCCGGAGCGGCGCCCTGGTTCTCTAACGTCCTATCTTTTTGGCGCTCTCGATTGCAACTGCGGTAAGGCTCTTCGTTCAACAGCGGTGCAGCGTAGAGACAGGACTACCTTCGAAGATACTTTTGATTTTTGTCCTCGTTGCGGTTTGCGTATTGACGCTAAAGACCATGGTGGGTCGCTAACAGGATTTTTGTTTCAGAGCACACGCTGTAAATGTCCGGCGGACGAGGATTTTGCCGAAGGCAGGATGAGCGCCAAGTTTTGGAAACTGAAGAAAGACGGCAATGCCGCCATTTTTACCAGTGCTCCCACAGGCACTCGTCGTGGGCGCGCGCCCTCCATTGACCTTGCCCCGGGTGCCATCATTGGCGGTGCCTATAAAATTATTCAATTGATCGGTCTGGGTGGCATGGGTGAGGTTTACCTGGCGACGCACGAGGGCCTGGCTAAGAGGTGCGCACTAAAGGTAATACCACCTGAGCAAGTAACCGACATCGGCTGGCAGCGCTTCCAGTTGGAAGCTAAGGCTGTGGCTAAACTTGAGCACATCAATCTGGTCAAAGTTACCGACCTGGGAATCCATGACGGCTGTTTGCCATACTATGCTATGGACTATATCGAAGGGCAGAATCTCGCCGACATTTTGACCGAAAAGGGCCATCTGTCTCTTGGTACGACCATAGATATTTTTAAGCAGGTCTGTGACGGTGTTGAGTGCGCGCATCGCGGCGGCATTTTGCACCGCGACCTTAAACCGGCCAATTTTATGTTGACCCGTGCGGCCAACGGTAAATTGATTGTCAAAGTGCTCGATTTTGGCCTGGCTAAGTTGACCAAGCAGGACCGTTCGCGTCAGAGTCTAACGGCTGTGGGAGACGTTTTTGGCAGTCCCTATTATATGAGCCCGGAACAATGCAGCGGCGACAAACTCGATCATCGTTCCGATATTTATTCTCTCGGCTGTGCCATGTTCGAGTGTCTCACCGGTCAACCTCCCTTTGCCGGTAACAAACCGCAGGCCATAATTTTTAGCCAACTGGAATCGCACCCGCCTACGCTGGAGAGCGTTGTCGGCCCCGGTAATCTGCCGCCGTCAATCGAGATGGTACTGGCCAAGCTCCTGCGCAAGAACCCGGCTGAGCGCTATCAAACGATGGCTCAAGTCAAAGCTGATCTGACACTGGTGGCAGCAGGCAAAGATGTGGCCCCGGTTTATCAGAGCCGCGAAAAAGTGGTACCGCCCTCAAAAAAAGCCACCCTTACTTCGGCCATGATGACCGGAGTCAGTGCCGCTGCCGGCGGCAGCGCCAATCTACGTGCTGCCGCCGTGCTGAGGCTGGTACTCGCTTCAGGCTTTGTTTTTCTATTTCTTGTCGGTGGAGCTTTTGTCTGGTACCTGAACAGGGTAAGCCCGAAGGTACTTGTCCCCGTTGGCAAAGAAGCTGAAAGTGAATTGAATGAACTGAAAATTCGGGGCGGCCCTGATCCTAACCTGGAAAAAACGGAATCGCTCTACAAGGAACCGGAGGTACCGGAATTTGCTTTTGTTACGCCTTCCAAGGAGAAGCGCTGGGACTATGAGCCATTCTATAAAGGCATTGTCATCCGCGGTGGTAAGCGCTATGCCCAGTGGACTTTCACCAGCGGTTTAGCTTCGGCTATGAATTTGAGGTACGAGGAAGACGGTAAAACCAGGGTTGCTCCCCTGGCAGGAAACGTCTATATACCGGCCGACTCCAAAGTCTGCGTCATATTAAAGCCTGAGTTGGCCCGCAATCCCAAATACCTTGACGGCTTGAAGGATGGCACCTTCGATGAAATAGAAGCCAGATCATTTTCGGCTGCGATATTTTTGTTGATTGCCGAAAAGTGCGCCAAGTTCAAGTCGGTAACTGGGCTGCAAATAGGCAATGTTACCTGGACGCTCGGCGATTGCATGGTCAGTCTCAAAGCTATCGAGAAATTTCCCAATTTGAAACGATTGCACATGTACTGCATCTTTGAGGGCGAGTTTCTGCGTCAATTGTTCAGTCAGACTTCGCTGGACGAATTTGTTTTCCAGCTTGGCAGTCCCGACTGCATGGAAGAGATTGGCCGCGACTCAAGCCTGAAGCGGCTGGCTATAATGGTTTGCCTCAATCATCCTGCCGATGTAAAAACGTTGACCAGCAGCAGATCTTTGGAAAATCTTATGGTGGGGCAGTTGTCCGGCTCCGCCGGCGAGATGGCTGATTTTCGTATGATTCGCAATCTAAAACAGCTCGATCTGCCGGACCTGCGTGACAGACCGGATCTACTGAACGATTTGCGAAGATTGAGGTCGCTCAGGGTTTTGAAATTTGTGCAGAGCAAAATATGGTCTGCGGAACGTATCGAAGAATTGCGACGCGCTCTGCCGCAGGTCAAAATCGATGCTTACGAGTCATTAGAGGCTGGCGAGGCAGCGTTGTTTAAACCGTCTGGGGCTATTCATTGATCTTCGGCAGTTCAAAATAGAAATTACTGCCGGTTCCCGGATGGCTTATAACACCGAGAATGCCGCCGTGTTTTTCTAAAATGTGCTTGGCTATGAGCAGACTCTTGCCACTGCCGATGCCACCAGTTTCGTTATCCGATTTCCTGAAGCGCTCGAATATCGATTTTTTTTGATCCTCTGACATGCCGCAGCCACGGTCGATTATTTCCACCCGAGCCCGGTTGTCTTTGTCCATTACTTCCACACGTATTTTGCTGCCCTGTGGCGAGAAGCGGATGGCGTTGGAGAGAATGGTTTTGATCACCTGAAACATGCGTGCTTCGTCGGCCATAACCGGCGCATCGGTGCCGTTGATTTCAACGACAATATCTTTTTCGCGTATTGGTGTAAGCGAGGAGAGGACGACCTGCTTGATCAGGACCATAATATTGTTGGGTTCAGGGCGCACTTTGAATTGACCTGTTTCCATTTTGTCCGATTCAAGCAGATTGTCGATCGCACCCAGGGTATCGGTCAATTCGCCGACGTCGGCTTCCAGGCCGCGCTGATACTGCTCCGAGAGTCGTCCGTAGCCACCGTCCAACATGCCCTTAAGATGATCGATAACACTGACTATAGGTGTGCGCACTTGATTGGAGATGCCGTCGATGAATTGCTTCTTCAAAGATAAAAGCTCCAGGCGCTCACCGATCGATGAGGCGATGCCCAGATACATCAAAGTGCCGCCCACATCCAGTTCTTGCATGGAAAATTCTACCGGTATCTGTCGCCCTTTATCGGAGTTTATGCGCATTTCGAAGCGCACATCGACATAGCGGTTAAGGGTCATTTGATCCAGGGTGCCCATGATCGTGGTGAAGGGGAAGATTGTCTGAATCAGACGATCTTCCAGTCCTTTGTTGCGTGTCTCCATCATGTGTTCAAACATAGTGTTGGCAAAGTCTATCTTGCCGTCCGAATTTATCATCAAGAGGCCAACCGGCAAAAACTCCAGCAGGGAGCGAATCTTGTCTTTGCCAAGACGTGGGGCTTCGACGTATTCCTGCGCCTTCGAACTAGAGCCGCCAGCCGATGGTGGCTGGTCTTTGGCGACGAGAAGCATAGAATTTTCTTTTTCGGACCACTGTGCTGTCCAATACATCATTTTGACTGAGGCGTCGGGGCAGACTACCCGGCACTCGAAATTTTTCGCTTCCTGCATGAATGTTGCCGCAAGAAAACATTGCTGGGCGATCAAAACGTCCTCAGCCAAAAGTATCTCAAAGATAGACGATCCCTTTAGTTCATCTGGGGTTAGTTTCCAGGCGGACAGGGAGGAAGGACTGACGCTAAGAAAATTGCCATTGCCGTCTATCGACGCTGTTACATCCACGGACATATCCCGGTCTGCATTCTAGGAACAAAATTACGCCTATCTATGATGCTACCACCTCATGAAATAGCCGGTCAATATAAGCTCAAGTGCCCATTTGACAAGCTAATACCTGTCAGGGTAAGTGCCATTGGCTTATAATGCTGGCTTGGTTCATCGGGAGGACGTTAGATGTTGACGACTATGGGGCCTGGCGGGCGCGGTTTTCGTAAGAGCCGTGTATCTCTGTCGTTGTGTTTGGTGGCCGGTTTTGCCGCTTGCTCGCTGAATATGATTGGCGCTCCAGCCAGAGCTGATCTCAGTCCTTACGATAAGGGTTGCGAGCTTCTCGACGCCGGTGACTATATAAACGCTGTACAGCAGTTTGATCTAGCCATCGACAGCTCCACTCAATATCCGCTCGTTTATCTGAAACGCGGTCAAGCACTGGAAAAAATGGGCAGTCATCAACTGGCGCTCAAAGATTTTACCGATATGATTAAGAGTCAGCCCCAGAACGCCGACGGCTACGGCTGGCGAGGCACGATTTATTCCAAGTTGGGACAGCAACAACTTGCCCTGGCTGATTTTGAAAAAGCGGTTTCGCTTGACCCTAAATATGCTTACGGATTCAATATGGCTGGTGATGTCTATAAAAACGCCGGCGATCACCAGCGGGCTATTGATAGCTACGACAAGGCTCTCGGTGCCGATCCCAAAAACGTGCAGGCGTTGATTAAGCGCGCTTCCGAATATGTGGCCACCGGCAAAGCCGACACGGCCATCACCGATTTGACTACAGCCCTCAGTTATGACGCCAACAATGCCATCGCCCTTATCAGTCGTGGTACCGCATATAGTGGCTTGTCCCGTCCCCAGGACGCGCTCGATGACTTCAACAGAGCCTTGCAAATTGATCCCACCAATGCAAAGGCTTTGAAACTGCGCGGTCAGGCATATTTCAAGCTGCAAAATGCCAAACAGGCCATCGAAGACTACAGCGAGGCTATTAAGCAAGACAACAACAATGCCAATCTTTTCTATCACAGGGCCAAGGCCTGGCAGCAATTGGGTAACGACGGCGAGGCGTTAAACGACGTCAACAAGGCCATCTCCTTCGACCCCAATCAGGGCAACTTCTATCTTATGCGTGCTTTCCTCGAAAACAAGCAGGGGAAGGCAGTTCTGGCTCATCAGGACATTCAGCGGGCCCAGTTTGCCAACCCTTTATTGCCTCAAAATATTGAGTTTTCGCCACTGGATAAGAACGCCGACCGCTATATCCAGGACACAAACCTTGATGATGTACACGATACCGGCGCCGTCGATACGTCCGAGAAGCCTCAGTACTGATATTGCTGTATAATTAGCGCCATTCGACCGACCTGGGCCGGGGATAGAGGTAGTGATGCAAGTTAACTGGCGACTTTTAGTGTCAACGGCTGTGGCGGGACTGGTTCTTGCCGGCTGCAATAAACCTCAGTCGACGGGCGCACCCACCGGCAAGTGGGGATACATCGACAAAAAGACCGGCAATTGGATAATCCAGCCGCAATTTGATGATGCGTCAAATTTTACAGCCGAAGGCGCTATTGTGCGGCAGGAAAAACGTTTGCTCCGTCTGCAGGCCAATCCACCGGGCGAGTCGCAAGCACCGGTTAAAGCCGAAGACAAGGCTGAGCTGCCCCCTATGTCTACTCTCTATGCGGCGTCCGGCGAGGGTGACACATACCAGGTCAAGGAAGGCGAGACGGTCGTTTTTGACGTTAAGACAAAACCGGCCAGTGAAGCGGTTTTTCACGACAGTGAATTTGTCTGCGTCCAGTTCGGCAAAAAGTTTGGTTTCATTGACAAGAAGGGCCATCTCGCTTTCAGCACACCTTTTAACGGTGCCCGCAACTTCAGCGAAGGCCGTGCCGCTGTCCAAGACGGCACCAAGTGGGGCTTCATCAACAAGAAGGGCATCTTCGTGATCAAGCCGCAGTATCTAGATGCCGGTTCCTTTGTCGAGGGTTTAGCCCCGGTCAAAGTGGCAGTAGAAGCCAAATCTCCATAAGTTGGTTAATGGGATGACACCGTTAGTGGTGTCGTTCTCAATGCGTACTGATTGGCAAAGGCCGATGCTGCTGTGCGCGGTTGTTGGTCGTTCCAACTGGGGCTGTCGTTCCAGCTCGGGCTTACGGCCGTCTCAACAGGCGTCGGGATAGTTGCTGCAACAGGCGCTGCAACAGGTCCTTCCACAGGTGTTGCAACCGGTGCCTGGGCCAGATTTTGTCGCTCCATCTCTTGCATCGGAGCCTGGATGCGCGTCCCTTCCGTGCTGTTAAAGGTCTGTGTTACCGGGGTTTTACTTACTGTCGAGACTTGCTTGAGCGGCTCGCTGTGATTTTTGTGATGCATGCCGAGAACGTCTCCGGTTGCGCCAACGGCGGCAGAAGTGGTGCTGCCCACGGCCTTGGCCGAGCCTGTAATTGCGTCGCCCGTGACACCCGCTACGGCACTAGCAGTGGTGCCTACAGCTTTGCCTGTCGCGGCGCAAGCGGCGCCCCCGGCTCTGGCTGTGCCTTTGACTACGTCCCCTGTAGCGCGTGCGCCACCCATGACCGCGTCGCCGGTGACTTTGACTGCGTCACCTGTCACTCTGGCTGTACCCACAACCGCTTCACCAGTGACTCTGGCAGTACCTTTGAGCGCTTCACCGGTAATTCTGGTGGTGCCCTTGAGCACGTCACCTGTTGCGCTGAAAACCCCTTTTACCATTGAAGTAAGTCCACCGGCATGGGCTGCCGGCATCTGGCTCAAAGCCAGAGACAGACTGGCTGTCAGTACAGAAGTCTTGTACATATTTTTGGTAAACATCAGGTTTCCTCCCAGTACTCGGTACTAGTAATATTCACTCACAGTCCGGCTTTCTTCGCTTGGCAACGGGCGCAATTGATTAATTCACGAACCCTACAAAGCGTGGACGTGGGCGAATATGAGAGGTTCCCTTGGTGTCTGTCGGATATCTATCGGCTATCTACTTTCCAGTTCCTGCATCATACGCATGCGAAAGTCGCTATTAAAGTAGGTTTGCGACAGTTCCCTCGTCTTAGTGCTGAACAGTTCGCTCAAACTTCTAGTGGCTGAGCTGCTTACGGCGCTGGTTTCGCTTACCAGCGTTTGTTCCAGGTCATCGGCCATGTCTGTTAACGAGGGATTTTGTCTTGTCATTGAAAAACCACCGGATTTACTAAGGTCGAGGGGGGACATGACTAAGTAAACCCCAGGGGCAGTGAAAATTTCGTGATAGTGGCTCAGGATTCCTTCACTACTTGACGCTGGTGATTCCTTTGAGAAATTTCTTGGTCAGGTCGAAATCAAAGGTGCCGTTGCTGCGGTCGAAGCTTTCAATCAGTACCCGCGGCTGTCCCTTGTTGTTTTTTAAGAGCCCGACCATCCCCTGGAAGTCGCCGCCTTCACTGGCCGTAAATTTGCCCAGTTCATACTCCATGGTGCCGTTGCCGACAGTCATTTCGCCTTCGCTTTCGCCCTGGAAATTTTTACCGGTGATTGGGCCGTATTGTGAATTACCCTGTATCGCTTGCTTTAATGTGTGCCGGGCGTGTTCCTGGCGGGCCTGTACCAGGATAATGAAATGCTGATTCTTCTCCAGAATGACAACCTTGGTGAAGACCATGTCTACAGCACCTTTGTAGGTGAAGTTGGCCGGCGGTGGGTTACTGATTGAAATCATCGTGTCTGCTACCGAGGCGGCAAACTTGGGATCGGCAACCTGGGTCTCCACCTTGGTCCATGTGTTCGAAACAAGGGCATAGCAGCCGTAGATGGTCACAGCAAGAAACAGCAGGAAGCTGGGGACTGCTATGAGGATTATTTTGGTCGACCGGGTCATAGTACTTATCATTTTGGCGCTTGTCATGTGGAAAATGCAAATTGTGCTTCCATTTTTCGACGGAAAATTTTTTGAACCAGCCCCCTAATTTATATGCAAGCGTCGTTAAGCCCATATAACCTGGGAGACAAACCATGAATAATCAAGCCAAATTTACCGATTCTTCCAGCCTCTCCGGTCAATTTCGTTTGGCCGACACAGGCAATCGTCTGAAATGTAATTTCATGGACGCGATGAGTAACCGTGTCGGGACCTTCACGGATGAAGTGATGGCCGTTGCCGCCCCGGTCGCTCCTGCGGTAGCGGGCGACCCCTTCGGTCTTTTGCGTTTTGCCCATAACGGAGATTCCCAATTGGGCACCGGCCTGGTCCGCCACAGCCGGGTCACACTCGAGTTTAAGCGGCCTGATCGCGCGGTGAAAAACGCTGCGTGCACCAAGAGCCGCTCGATTATGTCCATGGTGCAGGATGTGCGCGGCGCCTCATAGGGCCCTGCTCAAGTTCGGGCCGCTCGGATCGCAAGCCCGAGTGCCTGCTCGGGCTTGCGTGGAAATAGAACAAATAGGGCTCCACCTGCTGCGTGGGGCCCTATTTGTACACGTATTTTTCCCAGTGACAGGCCTCCTGCCCGGTGATAAATTCCGTATATCGACAGATCAACAAGCCATTTATCGTTATTTTTGCACTGGGAAATATTCGAGGAGCACGGGAATGGAACCCCAAATCAGACAAGAAGCTCGCTACATTGCAGATTTGATTGACAATGGCCAGGTCCGGCAGGCCGCCGCCATAATGAGGCAGGACCTTTGTGAATTGGACGGCCGCAGCGCCCGTGACCTAATTTCCGCCACCCGTGCATACGAACAGCCCGGTGGGTCGGAGTTGGTTTTGCATCACGCCCGTGACCGCTATGGTCGCAGCAGTGACCAGCTTGTTGTAGGGATCGCCACCCGTTGTCGCGACGAATATGGCTACAGCTCCTGGGATGTAATCGACATCGCCACGGTTAACAGCCGCGCCCGGCAAACCTACAGATATGATGACGATTGTGACGGCAGCTATCGCCAGGTATCCGGCAATGGTAGCTGGGCCGGAAATCAATACAGAGACCGGTACAGAGATTATGGATACGTCCAGCAAAATGACCTTGACCCGCGCGGCGACTACCTCAATGCTCCAGGCAGCGGCAGTTTCTTCCGCCCAAGGCAGCGTATTTGGAGCGATGCCAACGGTTACTGGGATCCCGATGGCGTACCCTATAACCCGCAACAGTCTTTTGGCCGACCCGGCAGCCGTTATGCTTATGCCAACAGCAGCTCACCCTGGAACTACAGCACAGTAGGTGACGACTGGGGCTATCAAAGAGGCGGAGACTGGCAGGACCAACGTTACAGGCGCTCAGCCTATTACGACCGTTTCAACAGCTATGACCGGTTCAACAGTTATGACCGCTTTGCCGGCAGCAATTATATGTATGACCGCGGCGACACTGGTCGCTATATGGCCGCCTACATGGCAATGAGTGCCCTTGGTGCTCTCAGCTTGCGTCTGCGCGGATAATAAAACTCAAGCGTTATCGCTTCATTATTTAGGTTGCTTACGTTCGCGAAAGAACTCTTTTAAGAGTTGTGAGCATTCGTCTTCGAGCACGCCGCCGACGACCTCGGGCAGGGGGTAGATGCGTTTGGCTGCGTAAAGATTAAATGCCGAGCCCAGGGCCCCGGACAGCTGGTCGTAGGCGCCAAAGACGACCTTGCCGACGCGCGCCTGCAATATCGCCTCGGCGCACATGGGGCAGGGCTCAAGGGTTGTATAAAGAACCGTTCCGTCCAGGCGCCAGGTGCCCAATTTGCGTGTCGCTTCCCGGATGACCAGTATTTCGGCATGGGCGGTAGGATCGCGCAGTTCTTCTTTGCGATTTTTGCTTTTGGCCAGAAGTTCACCATCCTGTACCAGGACGGCGGCAATGGGAATGTCGCTGTCGATAGTGGCGCTGTCGTCTTTGCTGCCCAGATCGCCGCCTCCGAGAAGCGCTTCTTGCAGAGCTGCTCGCATCCACTTTTGATTTTGGTCAGATAATATGTCGTCGGTCATTTAATCTTGGGGCTAGTGAGAAATCATCCTCTCAGTATAAGGGCTGTGTGCCATACTAAAAATGGCGTTAAGCCTTGGCAGTTGAAGTTGACGGAGAGAATTCCATCTCTCGATGGCGAATCAAAAGGTGATCCTGATAGCGGGTTTTGGAGGCTGTGGAAAGACCACAGTGGCCAGAATTGTGCACACTTCTTTTGCCAACAGCGCCTGTGTTTCAGCCGATGCATTGACAGAACTGCGCCCCCTGGAGCTGGATGATAAGCTCTTGCGGGTACGTTTGCGCAACTGTCTTGATGTGATACGCAATTTTTTGGATGAAGGCTTCGAGAACGTCATTTGCGACGGTTTGATCTGGAGTCAGAAAGAGTTGAATGCCGTAGCTGGGGCGCTGGCTGGGGAACACATTGACCTTTATGTTTTCTGGTTGCAGGCCAGTAAGGTTGTGCGCTTCCGCCGTGTGCTGGACTCGGCCCAGTCTAAGGACGGCGACACGATGCAGTTTTTGACCCATGTGGAAAGCAAACTCGCCGACCCCTGGCCCATGACTCTGGACAAGGGCAGCGTTGAAATGGTCGAAACCAGCTATATAGATGTGCAGCAAACGGCCAAAATTATCATCGATAAGGTAAGCGGTAAGGCTTCGACAGCTGCCAGCGCCGGCTAAAAAGAAATTTTTTGATTTATTTGGAAATTTTTGTCCAGAAACTTTGGACCGTGTATAGACACATTCACAAGGCAACCAGGTGGTGATTCAAGATTCAGGGGTGTATCTCGAGTTACCAATGAAATAAGAAGGTCAGGGGTGTTCTTCTTAAATCGCGGCTTCAAGCCAACCTAGATGTCTTTATCGAGTGGTCCGACAGGGGTGTTAGGACTATTCAAAAGGAAACCAGTCCACGGTATAAGCGTATTTAGAACTTTTCTTTTCTTATTTCCTATTTTTCTTTTACGCAGAAACAGTTATTTAGAGAGGCCCTCGAGGCCTCTCTTTTAACATGGGGGGGATTTGCCGAAAATTTTTTCAAGAACTTTCTTTTTTCTGTCCAGAAACTTTGAGACCGGTGTAGATACTTCCACAAGGCAACCGGGTGGTGATTCAAGATTCAGGGGTGTATCTCGAGTTACCAATGAAATAAGAAGGTCAGGGGTGTTCTTCTTAAATCGCGGCTTCAAGCCAACCCAGATGTCTCAATAGAATAGTCCGACAGGGGTGTTAGGACTTTTCAAAACAAAGAAAGCAGTATGTATCCAGTAACGAGGTAATCCACTAACAAAATCGTTTTCTTTACTTCCTATTTTTCTTGACAGAAAAGATGATTGTTTAGAGAGGTCCATGAGGCCTCTCTTTTACTTTGATAACTTTTCATTGCGGCTTCAATTTTTATTTGAATAATCTGGAACCGGCACTCTATGGTCCCGTCTTACCCCAAGTTCAGGCGACCCCAGGCCGCTTCCATTTGGCGAGCCTCGATCTGTCAAAACCAAATCAGGATGAACAGTTATGGACCTGCCAACATTTTTTACGACCGAAGTGTATAAGGTCGGCGATCAGCCGGTGCTTTTGGGGTCATTGATTATCGCGGCTACCGTTGTCGTAGCTTCGATTTTTTTACTGCCGCGTGTGCATGAGTGGGTGGAAAGCGAATACGCCGGTGAGAACGATACGAACAGGCGTTTCCTTAAAATCTCCAGCTATTTGCTCTATGGTGTCGTTGGCCTTTTTCTCGTCCACTTGCTCGGCCTCTATGATTTATTCAAATATCAAATTAGCTCAGCCCACAAAGAAGTAGGCGGCATACTGGATTTTAAATTATTTGCCCTGGGCAAAACACCGGTCACTGTCTGGACTTGCATCTATGTCTTTGTATTGAGCTGGCTTCTGATTCGTGCCACTGAAGAGACGAGTGCGGTAGTGTCGGGCAAGCTTCTATCGCGCACTAAACTTGACCGCGGCATCGTAGAAATGTGCTCCTCCTGGGCCAGATATG
>Ga0105248_10003712_pt1 | contig 16932 bp, 15 predicted proteins | sample KBSS34metaG_FD_81524 | JGI IMG/M metagenome (GOLD analysis project Ga0105248, IMG submission 81524) | Switchgrass rhizosphere microbial communities from Kellogg Biological Station, Michigan, USA - KBS S3-4 metaG | ecosystem: Host-associated > Plants > Roots > Rhizosphere > Soil | place... | reverse complement strand
GTCGCCACTTCTCCCATCGGCCCGAGCCTTGGCCGGAGTCCAGCTGGGTGCCAAGGAAGCTGATGGCGACGGTCTTCTTCGACATGGATAAGAAGATAAATAGCTAGCTTCAATGCTAGCAAATCCGCTGGTCAGTCGATACGAGCTCCCGGTCCTCGGATGCCGTCTCTGCAGACAAAACACTTCCAAATCAAATACTTGGATGAGGTGCGGCCTCATCTCGCAGCCATCTGGCACAGGCATTGCGATAGAGAGGGCACAAGGTTGAATGCAAGACGGAGAAGAACATGGTCAACACGCAACTCTTCCAAACCCTCAAGGGCGCGCTGCTGCCCGATGCGACCGCGCGAAACCACGAAGGCGCACCGGCCTATGCGCTGAGCCCCCGTCACCAGCTGGCGCAGATCGCTACGACCGGCTGCCTCGGCCAGACCTTCTACGTGAGCGCCGAGACGCAGCTCGACTCGGTGCGTGCGCTGGCTCAGCAAGTCGACACCGCCTTCGTCGCCAAGACGGCGATCCATGCCCGCGCGGCAGGTCACATGAAGGACATGCCTGCGCTGCTGGCTGCGATGCTGGCCATGCGCGACGTGGCCCTGCTGAACACCGTCTTCGCCCGCGTGATCGACAACGGCAAGATGCTGCGCACCTTCGTGCAGATCGTGCGCAGCGGCGCGGTGGGCCGCAAGTCGCTGGGCTCGCGCCCGAAGAAGCTGGTGCAGAACTGGCTGCTGAGCGCGACCGAGAAGCAGCTGCTCAACGCCGCGGTGGGCAACACGCCGTCGCTGGCCGACGTGGTGAAGATGGTTCACCCGAAGCCCGTGGAAGCCTGGCGTGCCGCCTGGTTCGCGTGGCTGATCGGCAAGCCGTTCGATGAGGCGGCGCTGCCGCCGATCACGCAGGCCTTCGAGCGCTTCAAGCGCGAGATCGCGCAGGGCGTGGCGAACGATGTCCCGGACGTGCCGTTCCAGATGCTGACCGCGCTGGACCTGAGCGTCGGGCAGTGGGCCCAGATCGCGCGTGCCGGTTCGTGGCAGATGGTGCGTCAGAACCTGAACACCTTTGCGCGCCACGGCGTGTTCGAGCTGGACGGCATGGCCGAGGCGGTCGCAGCAAAGCTGCGTGACCGTGAGGCCGTGGCGAAGGCTCGCGTGCTGCCGTACCAGCTGATGTCGGCCTTCAAGGCGGCAGGCGATCCGGTTCCCGCGGTCGTGCGCGACGCGCTGCAGGACGCGATGGAGGCGTCGCTGGCCAACGTGCCCGCGTTCGACGGCAGCGTGGTGGTGTGCCCCGACGTGTCCGGCTCGATGAGCTCGTCCGTGACCGGTCACCGCGGCTCGGCGACTTCGAGCGTGCGCTGCATCGACGTGGCGGCCCTGGTGGCTGCGGCGGTGCTGCGCAAGAACCCGTCGGCGCGCGTGCTGCCGTTCGAGCAGGATGTGGTGACGCTGTCGTTGAACGCCCGCGACTCGGTGATGACCAACGCGCAAGCGCTGGCCTCCATCGGTGGGGGCGGCACCAACTGCAGTGCGCCGCTGGCCTTGCTGAACAAGGAGCGCGCGAAGGTGGACCTGGTGATCCTCGTCTCCGACAACGAGTCGTGGGTCGATGCCACTCGACGCGGTGCGACGCAGATGCTGCGCGAGTGGGAAGCGCTGAAGCAGCGCAACCCGCACGCTCGCCTGGTGTGCATCGACATCCAGCCGCATGCCACGACGCAGGCGGCGGAGCGTCGCGACATCATGAATGTCGGCGGCTTCTCCGATGCGGTGTTCACGCTGGTGGCGCGGTTTGCCGAAGGCAAGTTGGGCGCCGAGCACTGGGTCGGCGAGATCGAGAAGGTCTCGCTGGAAACCCAGTGAGGAGAAAGCAGGAAGGTGCCGCATGCGAATGCGCGCAGGAGTACAGCGCCAATGGCCGTCGCGGGCCTGCTAGCCCGCGGCCGAGAAATCGGCAGGTCACTCCTGTGGATCTGGTCGTGTGCGGCACCGACCCGGAATTGAATGTGAGGAGGAATTGAAGGTTCAGCGCGAATGCAGGCAGGACTACATCGGATGCCGGGGTTCGAATCCCCACTTCGGGAAACCGGAGCACGGCTATGTCTTGCCGCCCCTGGTCGCGCCACAGCTTTCCGATCGGTCGACGGCGAATGCAGGTGGAACTACAGCCTTCTTAGCTCGGTGTCGCGGGTTCGAATCCCGCCGGTCCCAAATCAGCGGGACCGTAGCTCAGTCTGGTAGAGCACGACGTTTCACCGACCCTTGTCGCCGGCCTCCGAGAGGAGCTACTTTTCGCGATGAATGCAGACGGGACTACAGGTAGAGCGCTGCGCGCCGCAAGGCCGCAGAGGTCGCGGGTTCGTATCCCGCTCGGCTCTCGGGCCGATAGCTCAGCGGCGTCTCGCCGATCCTTGTCATCGCACCTTTGCTTCAAGGACATGAAGATGAATACGCAAACCAACTACAACGAAGAGACCGTGCCCGGCGGCGTGCCGGTGAAGATGTGGACGCAAGGGGTGCCTGTCGAAGATGAGGCCAGGCGCCAGCTCGCCAACGCGGCGCGCCTGCCCGTCGTGTTCAAGCACATCGCCGCGATGCCCGACGTGCACCTGGGCATTGGCGCCACCGTCGGCTCGGTGATTCCGACGCTCAAGGCCATCATCCCGGCGGCGGTCGGCGTGGACATCGGCTGCGGAATGATGGCGTGCAAGACCACGCTGACGGCCGCAGACCTGCCGGACAACCTCGCCCCGCTGCGCTCGGCCATCGAGCGTGCCGTGCCGCACGGCCGTGCGCCTGGCGCGCGCGACCCCGGTGCGTGGGGAAAGATCCCCGGGGCAGTGGACACCGCCTGGTCGCAGCTGGAGCCTGAATTCACGGCCTTGTGCCGCGACTACCCGAAGCTTTCGAAGACGAACAACCGCATTCACCTCGGAACGCTCGGGACCGGCAACCACTTCATCGAGGTGTGCCTGGACGAGCAGGGCTTCGTCTGGTTCATGCTGCACTCGGGTTCGCGCGGCGTGGGCAACGCCATCGGCACGATGTTCATCGAGCTGGCCAAGAAGGACGCGCTGCGCAACGACGCGCACCTGCCCGACAAGGATCTCGCCTACTTCGAGGAAGGCGCGCAGTACTTCGGCGACTACGTGCGTGCGGTGGGCTGGGCGCAGCGCTTCGCGCGCATCAACCGCGAAGTGATGATGCGTCGCGTGATCGAGGCCGCGAAGACGGTGATCCGCAAGAGCTTCCAGAGCCACATCGAGGCGGTGAACTGCCACCACAACTATGTGCAGCAGGAGCACCACTTCGGGCACGACGTGTACGTCACGCGCAAGGGCGCGGTGAGTGCGAAGCAAGGCGAGCTGGGCATCATCCCGGGCAGCATGGGCGCACGCAGCTACATCGTGCGCGGCAAGGGCAACCCCGACAGCTTCGAGAGCTGCTCGCACGGCGCGGGCCGCACGATGAGCCGCGGCGAGGCCAAGCGCCGCTTCACGCTGGCCGACCACCGCGCCGCCACCGAGGGCGTCGAGTGCCGCAAGGACAAGGACGTCATCGACGAGACGCCCGCGGCCTACAAGGACATCGATGCGGTGATGGAGGCGCAGCGCGATCTGGTGGAAGTCGTGCACACGCTCAAGCAGGTGGTTTGCGTGAAGGGATAGGCAGCTGCGTGCTGCGCCCCGCATTCACCCGAAGACGTACGAGCTCGACTGAGAGGGAGAGGAAATGATGATCGAGCTGGATGGCTCGGCCGGTGAAGGCGGCGGCCAGATTCTGCGCACCGGGCTGTCGCTGTCGATGTGCACGGGCCAGGCCTTGCGCATCACGCGCATTCGAGCCAAGCGGGCGAAGCCCGGCCTGATGCGACAGCACCTGGCCTGCGTTCACGCAGCGCAGGCCGTGTGCGGCGCGACGGTGAGCGGTGATGACCTGGGCTCGCAATCCCTCGAGTTTCGACCGGGCGAGGTGCGCGCCGGGGACTACCGCTTTGCCATCGGCACGGCCGGCAGCTGCACCTTGGTGCTGCAGACCGTCCTGCCGGCCTTGCTGATGACTCAGGACATCAGTCGGGTGGAGCTGAGCGGCGGCACACACAACCCGATGGCGCCGCCCTACCACTTCATCGAGCGCAGCTTCGTCCCTGTGCTGCAGCGGATGGGCGCGAGCGTCGACCTGACGCTGCGCCGCCACGGGTTCTATCCGGCCGGGGGCGGAGACATGGCGGCGACCCTCACTCCCCCTGCCGGCGGACTGAAGGTCATCGACCTGATGGAGCGAGGGGCGTCGACGCAGACCTATGCCGAGAGCCTCATCCCGGCCCTGCCGCGGCGCGTGGCCGAGCGCGAGCTGCAAGTGCTGGCCGATGCCTTCGGGTGGTCGCGCGAGCAGCTGCGCACGCCGCTCGTGCGCCAGAACGAAGGTCCGGGCAATGCGCTGATGGCGACCCTCGCGCACGAGCACGTCACCGAAGTGTTCACGGCGTTCGGCGAGAAGAGCGTCAGTGCCGAGGTTGTCGCCTCCTCGCTCATCCGTGAGGTGCGCGCCTACCTGGACAGCACGGCGGCTGTCGGTCCGCACCTGGGCGACCAGCTCGCGTTGCCGCTGGCGCTCGCCGTGTGCGCCAGGGGCCAGGCGGCGACTTACGCCTGCAGCGAGCTGACGGAGCACGCGCGGACGAACTTCAAGGTGATCGAGGCGTTCCTGCCGGTGCGCTGCGAGACGGTGCGCGGTGAAGGGCACTGGCGGGTCATGCTGACCCGCACCTAGCCGCTGGCGCGACGAAGGCCCAGGCACGCGCTGGCAAGATGACGACTGACGAGCCCGAGGGAGATCGAGCGCGATGAACGTTCAGGAACTTCAAGCGACGTTGCGTCGGTTTGCTGCAGAGCGAAATTGGCAGCCCTTTCACACGCCCAAGAACTTGGCGACCGCGCTGATGGTGGAGGCCGCAGAGCTGGCCGAGATCTTCCAGTGGATGACCGAAGCGCAGTCATGCAGGGCGCACGCCGACCCCGCGACAGCTCAGCGCATTGGCGAGGAGTTGGCCGACGTGTTGCTCTACCTCCTGCAGGTGGCCGATCACACGAGGACCGACTTGCAGCGAGCCGTGGCGCAGAAGCTGGCGCTCAATGCGCGGAAGTACCCCGCGGCTCCAAGGATCGACGTGACCCCGGCGGCCGAAGATCAAACGCCGACAACCCACGTGCTGCTCGACTACGAGAACGTGCAGCCGACAGAGCAGGAATTGCGGACGCTCGTCCCGGATGCAACCAAGGTGTGGGTGTTTCACGGACCGCACCAAAAGGGCGTGGAACAGCGATTCAGCTCGTTCGGGGACAGCGTGACGGCGGTGCCCATCAGCAAGAGCGGCAAGAACGCGTTGGACTTCCACCTGTCCTTCTATATGGGCTACCTCGCGTCGCGCAATCAGAAGGCCCGGATCGTCGTCGTCGCGAACGACAAGGGGTATGAGCCGATGCTCATGCATGCCGCCTCGATGGGATTCGACGCGCGACGCGTGACGCACAACCCGCCGGGCGTGACAGGTCGCGCGCGCACGGCCCCCGCTGCCAAGAAGGCGACGAAGGCACCCGCAGCCGGAAAGACAACGGGTGGCAAGAAGACGGTGGCGCCGCCAAAGCCGACACCTGCAAAGTCGACGCCCGTGAAGAAGACGGTCGCGAAGAAGGTTGCCGCGAAGCAGACGGCCGCGAAGCACACACCCGCGAAGCAGACACCCGCGAAGAAGGCCGCAGCCAAGACGCCCCCCATCAAGAAGACGGGCACCGCCGGTGCCAGGAAGGCGCCCGTCACAACGACACCCAAGGAAGCATTCACGGTTTCCGAGGCGCTGTCGAAAAGGACGATCGACGGGCTGCGGAAGATGGGCGTCAAGCGGCCCCACAAGATGGCGTCACTTCGACGGGCGCTGAAGCCGTTGCTGGGCGTGGCTGCATCGGAAGACGCGATCACGGCGCTGTTGAATCACTTGATCCCGAGGGGGGTCGTCGCGCTCGAACCGGATGGGTCGGTCATCTATCCGCAGTTCTCGGGAGCGTGACCACATGCTCGACTCGCCCTGCGTGCGCCGCGTGGCGATCGGTCCCTGAAATCCGCCACCGAAGGAGACCACCATGGCCGCAACCGCCGCCCAAAGGCGCGCCACCTTTCGCGCACTTCATGCCGAGGGCTGCTTCGTGCTGCCCAACCCGTGGGACCTCGGCAGCGCCAGGCTGCTTCAGCAGCTCGGCTTCAAGGCCCTGGCCACCACCAGCTCGGGCCACGCCTGGTCCGTCGGCCGGGCCGATGGCGACGTGCCGCGCGACGAGGTGCTCGCCCACCTTCGCGAGATGGTCGCGGCCACCGATCTGCCGGTGAACGCGGACTTCGAAAGCGGCTTCGGCAACGATGCCGCGGGCGTCGCCGAAAGCGTGCGCATGGCCGTGGACACGGGCGTCGCCGCAGTCTCGATCGAAGACTCGACCGGTCGTGCCGACGACCCGGTGCGCGCCCTCCCCGACGCCGTGGCCCGGCTTCGCGCCGCGCGCGTCGCGATTGACGAATCGGGCGGCGACACGCTGCTCATCGGCCGCGCCGAGAACTTCATCGTCGACCGACCCGACCTCGAGGACACGCTCGCACGGCTGCGCGCCTACAGCGAGGCGGGCGCCGACTGCCTCTACGCCCCGGGCATCCGCACGCGCGAGCAGATTGCCGCGGTGGTCGCCGCGGTCGCGCCCAAGCCGGTCAACCTGCTGATCGGCTGGGCGAGCGATCTCACCGTGGCCGATATCGCCTCGATGGGCGTGCGGCGCATCAGCGTGGGCGGCGCGCTCGCGCGGGCCGCCTGGGGCGGCTTCATGCGCGCCGCGCAGGCGATCGCCGAACACGGCCGCTTCGATGCCTTCCAGCAGGCCGCCTCCGGCAATGAGCTGAACGCGGCGTTTCGTGCCACCCGCTGAACGCGCAGCCGACCATGAAGCTCACCCTCCACCCTCTCACGCCCGAGCGCTGGGCCGACCTCGAGGCGATCTTCAGTGCCCGCGGCTGCTCGGTCGCCCGCGGCTGCTGGTGCATGTACTACCGGCACAGCGGCGCGCCCACCGCGCTGCCGCCGCGCACGACCCGCGCGCAAGCCAACAAGGACGAGCTGCGGCAGCTCGTCGATTCGGGCCGCCCGCCCGGGCTCATCGGCTATTCGGGCAAGGTGCCGGTGGGCTGGGTCTCGCTCGCGCCGCGCGAGGAATACGCGAAGCTCGTGCGCTCGCCGGTCATGAAGGCGGTCGACGATCAGCCGGTGTGGTCGATCCTGTGCTTCGTGGTGCCGTCCGAGCATCGCGGCCAGGGTGTGGCGCAGGCGCTGCTCGCGGGTGCGGTGGCCTATGCGAAGAAGCAGGGGGCGAAGCTCGTCGAGGCCTATCCGATGGACCGCCAAGGCCGCGCCAGCGACGACTCCATGTGGTTCGGCGCGAAGTCGATGTACGACCGCGCAGGCTTCACCGAAGTGGCGCGGCGCAAGCCGCAGCGACCGGTGGTGCGGCTGAAGCTCGTCTGAGGCGCACGACTCCATGCGAATCCTCATCACCGGCGCATCGGGCGCCGGCTCTTCCACCCTCGCCGCCGCACTCGCCGAGCGCACCGGACTTCGTCGCCTGGACGGCGACGACTACTTCTGGATCAAGCCGCAGCCGCCGTTCGCAGACCGCAGGGAGCCGGCGCAGCGCCTCGCGCTGCTGGCGCGCGACCTCCTGCGCAGCGACGACTGCATCCTCGCCGGGGCGATCGATGGCTGGGGGCTCGAAGTCGAGGACGCGTTCGACCTCGTCGTCTTCCTCTATCTCGACACGCCCACGCGCATCGAGCGCCTTCGCCAGCGCGAGATGGCGCGCTTCGGCGCGGTCGACCGGGAGTTCCTGGAATGGGCCGCCCATTACGACGCCGGCACGACGGAAGGCCGCTGCCTTGCGAGTCAAAGAGAATGGCTGGGCAAGAGGCAGTGCAAGGTCGTCGAGCTTGCGGGCGACCTGAGCGTCGAGCAGCGCGTCCACGGCGTCCTCGCTCACCTGAAATACCCACACGTGTGAGACCCGCATGAACAAGAACGCCCTCCTCGTCATCGACATCCAGCGCGGCGCCTTCGACGCGAAGCGCTGCCCGCCCATCGACTCGCCCGAGCGCCTGGTCGGCAATGCGCGTCGCCTGATCGATGCGGCGCGCGCGGGCGGGCGCCCCATCGTCTTCATCCAGCATTGCGAGAACGTGGCCGGCGAGCCCTTCGAGGAAGGCACCGAGCACTGGGAGCTGCACGAGGCGCTCGTGCCTGCACGCGGCGACACCGTGCTGCGCAAGTACGCGTCGAGCTCCTTCGAGGGCACCGACCTGGACGGCCGCCTCAAGGACAAGGGCATCGAGGCCCTCACGCTGTGCGGCCTGCAAAGCGAGTTCTGCGTGACCAACACCGCGCGATCGGCGCTCGGCCTGGGCTATGCGGTGAGCGTGGCCGACGACGGCCACGGCACCTGGCCCTCCAACGGCCGCAGCGCCGATGAGATCCGCGAAGAGGTCAACGCGAAGCTCGCCGCCGCGGGCGCGCAGGTGAGCAGCACCGACGCGCTGTCCGCGGCCTTGCGCGGCGCGGCTGCCTGAGCGCGTCCCGGACTTCGCGCAGGCCTTTGCGCGAGCGACTAATCTGGCGGGCTGCAGCCCCGTCCTTCATCGAAACGCCATGAGCTCCTCTCCCCATCCGCTCGACGACCCCTTCCACGACCACGAGGTCGGCGCACGCGACAGCACGCTGGACACCACGCGCATCGACGACGTGCGCATCGGCGCGGTGCGCCCGCTCATCACGCCGGCGCTGCTGCAGGAGCGCGTGTGCGTCGGCTCCGACACGCTCGCCTTCGTCGAGCGCAGCCGCCGTGCGGTGTCGGACATCGTGCAGGGGCGCGACGACCGCCTGATCGTCGTCGTGGGCCCCTGCTCCATCCACGATCACGACCAGGCCATCGAGTACGCGCGCCGCCTCAAGCGCGAGGCCGACGCGCACGCGAGCGACCTCCTCGTGGTGATGCGCGCCTACTTCGAGAAGCCGCGCACGACGGTGGGCTGGAAGGGCTACATCAACGACCCGCACCTGGACGGCAGCTTCGCCATCAACGAAGGTCTGGAGCGGGCGCGCCGCCTCCTGCTGGAGCTCACCGAGATGGGCCTGCCCGCCGGTACCGAGTTCCTCGACCTGCTCAGCCCCCAGTACATCGCCGACCTCATCACCTGGGGCGCCATCGGTGCGCGCACCACCGAAAGCCAGAGCCACCGCCAACTCGCCTCGGGCCTGAGCTGCCCGGTGGGCTTCAAGAACGGCACCGACGGCAGCGTGAAGGTCGCGGCCGACGCCATCCTCGCCGCGCGCGCGCCGCACTCGTTCATGGGCATGACCAAGATGGGCGTGGCCGCCATCTTCGAGACGCGCGGCAACGACGACTGCCACGTCATCCTGCGCGGCGGCAAGGCGCCCAACTACGACGCGGCCAGCATCCAGGCCTGCTGCGACGCCCTGCGCGCCGCGGGACTGCGCGAGCAGGTGATGGTGGACGTCTCGCACGGCAACAGCAGCAAGCGCTACGAGCGGCAGATTCCGGTGGCCGAGGACGTGGCCGCGCAGATCGCCGCGGGCGATCGCCGCATCACCGGCGTGATGATCGAAAGCCATCTCGAGGAAGGCCGCCAGGACCTCGTCCCCGGGCAGCCGCTGCGCCACGGCGTGTCGATCACCGATGCCTGCATCGGCTTCGGGCAGACCACGCCGGTGCTGGACACCCTGGCCCGGGCGGTGCGCACGCGCCGCGCGGCGAAGCGCTAGCGTGCCGGCTTCGGCCCGGGAGACCGCGATGACTCAACTGCGCATTCCGGCCGTCTACATGCGCGGCGGCACCAGCAAGGGTGTGTTCTTCCTCGCGTCGGACCTGCCTTCGGACCCCCGCGCGCGCGACCGGCTGCTGCTTCGCGTGATCGGCAGCCCCGACCGCTACGGCAAGCACATCGACGGCATGGGCGGCGCCACGTCGAGCACGAGCAAGGTCGTTCTGCTGTCGAAGTCCACGCGCGCGCAGTGCGACGTCGACTATCTCTTCGGGGCGGTGGCCATCGACGCCGCGGTGATCGACTGGTCGGGCAACTGCGGCAACCTGAGCGCGGCGGTCGGCCCCTTCGCCATCGCCGCAGGCCTCGTCGACGCGCCGCGCGAAGGCAGCGCCATCGTGCGCATCTGGCAGGCCAACATCGGGCGGCGCATCGTCGCGCACGTGCCGATGAAGGACGGCGAGGTGCAGGAAAGCGGCGACTTCCAGCTCGACGGCGTGGCCTTCCCGGGCGCGGAGGTTCGCCTCGAATTCATCGATCCCGCCTCGGACGAAGGCGAAGGCGCAGGCGGCCCGATGTTCCCGAGCGGACGCCTCGTGGACGTGCTCGACGTCGAGCGCCACGGCCCCGTCGAGGCCACGCTCATCAATGCCGGCAATCCGACGGTCTTCATCGATGCCGCGAGCCTCGGCCTGAGCGGCACCGAGCTGCAGGGCCAGGTGAACACGCGCCCCGACCTGCTGATGCTCGCCGAGGCGATTCGCGCGCGAGGCGCCGTGGCCATGGGCCTCGCGGCATCGCCGCAGGACGCCACGCAGTCGCGCCCGGCCACGCCCAAGCTCGCCTTCGTCGCCGCACCGCGCAGCTACGTCGCCTCCGACGGGCGCGAGGTGAACGCCCGGGACATCGACCTGCTGGCGCGCATCTTCTCCATGGGCCAGCTGCATCACGCCATGACCGGCACCGGCGCGGTGGCCATCGCGGCGGCCGCATCCATCCCCGGCACGCTGGTGCATCGCATCGCGCCGGCCGCGGCGGACGGCAGCGTGCGCTTCGGCCACCCCTCGGGGCGCCTCGCGGTGGGCGCACAGGCCGCCGAGGAAGGCGGTCGCTGGGTGGTCCGCAAGGTCACGATGAGCCGCAGCGCGCGCCGCCTGATGGAAGGCTGGGTGCGCGTGCCGCGCGAGGATGCTTGAACGGCTCGGCAAGCCTTCAGAGCTTGCTGACGATGTCGGCCATTTCCTTCTGGGTGAAGGCGCGCAGGGTTTCGGTGCGCACGTTGCCCAGGCCGCCGAGCGCCATGCTGAAGGCAGTGATGGCCGCGTCGTCCGGCGCCTCCACCAGGGTCACGACGTCGTAGCGGCCCTGCGTCCAGAAGATCTCGCGCATGTTGCAGCCGAACTTGTGCGCCAGCTCCTGGGCCGCGGTCGCCCGCTGGGTCGTTTGCTTGCCGGCGCGGATGCCCTGCTCGGTGAAGGTGGACAGCACGAAATAAGTCGCCATGGCGTGGACTCCTTCGAAGGGGCCCTCTCGTCCTGATCCCGGCACGGCGTCGGCCCCGGGGCGCGCCGTCAGGACAAATTTAGGTCCGCGCCCGGGGACTGCCAAGCTCGGGCCAGGGTGCGCGTGACGCTCAGTCGAAGTTGTCGCCGGAGCCGCCCACGTCGCCGCCGCTGTCCCAGCCCGCGTCGCCGCTGCCGCCCACGTCGATGCCCAGGTCATTGCCGCGCGCGGGATCGTCGAAGGGCACGTAGTCGTTGTCGGCGGGACGAGTGCGCGCATGCGCATCCGAGTGGCCGCCGATCATGCTGCCGAGCACTGCGCCGGCTGCAGCGCCCGCCAGCACGCCGCCCAGGCCTGCGCCGGGCGCGCTGCCGGGCATCGGCTGCTGGACGATGACCGGCTGCTGCGACGCGTACTGCGCGGCCTCCACGCGCCTGCGTTCCTCGATCTCGCTCGGACGCTCCTCGCCGCGCAGATCCGCGATGCCATCGCGCGCACGGCGCACCAGGTCGGCGAGCGCCGGGTCGTCGGGGCGCAGGTTCTGCGCGTCGGCGTACCGGGTGAGCTCGGACTGCAGCAGCACGCCCTTGTCGTGCAGCCCCAGGCGCTGCTCCGGCGTGAGCTCCACGCGCGTGTCGAGCGCGCGATCGGCCTCGCGCAGCCGCGAGGCGAGGCCTCGAAGGGTTTCGCGCAGATCCTGCGTCTGCGCCTGCTCGCGCCCGCGCGTGAGCCGGCGCAGCAGGAGCGCGCCGCCGATGAGCACGGCAGCGACCAGCACCCAGGGCATCAGGCTGAACGAGCTGCGCGCGGGCCGCGCGGGCGGCGCGACGACGCTCGGCTCTTGTGCCTGCGTGCGCGCGCGCGGTGCGGGCACCTCGGGCGCCGCGTCCGTCTTCGGAGCCGGCCAGTGCGGATTCGCGGTCGGCTCGGCAATCGCCTGCTCCAGGCGCGCCAGCGCCTTGGGGTCGCCGGCGAAGCGCTGGGCCGGGTCGAGCCGGCGCGCCTGCGTGAGCTGCTCGCGCGCCGCGGCCTTGTCGCCCTCGTGCGCCTTGACCTGCGCGAGCCAGTAGTGAGCCAGCGCGTTGTCCGGGTGCTTGGCGAGCACGGCGTCCAGCCGCTCGCCGGCCTGCGTCCAGCGGCCGGCCTGCATGTCGGCCTGGATGTCTTCCTTCGCGCCGGCCTGGGCGACGAGGCTGATCGCAACGAGCGCGGCCGCGCAGGCGGCGCGGCGCAAGTTGCGGGTGATTCGGGGGGCGTACTGCGTGGTCATCGGCGCTCACTCCATTCGGCGCGCCGTAGTGTGCGTCGCGCCGCGCGGGCTGGCCATCATCACGCTGACGCCCATGACGGCGCCGTGACGCGCGCCGCGCCGCCGATGGGTCGCCGATCTAGACCGCCTGGCTGCGCGGTGCGGCGTCCGCGTGCGGCCCGGGCGGCTCCGGCAGAGGCTCGATGCGCCCGAGCAGGAACACGAAGGACACCATGCCGATCAGCAGCACCACCCCGGCCACGACGAAGGCGATGGAGAACGACTTCGTGCTGCCCACGATGAAGCCCGTCACGATCGGCGCCACCGCGCCCATCATGTTGTTGGCGAAATTCATGATGCCGCCCACCGTGCCGACGCCGCCCTTGGGCGCGATCAGCGAAGGCAGCGACCAGCCCACGGGCGCCGCCGCCGCCAGGCCGCTGAGCGCCACCGAGATCCAGGCGATGGCGACCCACGGGTCGGTGGTGGTGGTCGCGCCGAACACCGCGAGCCCCAGGAACATGCCTGCCAGCAGCACCGTCTTGCGCACGCGTGTCTCGTCGTGGCCGCGCGAGATGAGATGGTCGATCAGCCAGCCCCCCACGAAGAGGTCCGACACCGTGGCGCACATCCAGGGGATCGCGGCGAAGGTGGCCGACTTCAGGATGCTCATGTGCATGGCCTGCACCAGGTAGCCCGGCAGCCAGGTGAGGAAGAGGTAGAAGCAGTAGCCGTAGGCGGCGAAGCCGATCGACAGTCCCCAGACCTTCCGGCTCCTGAGCAGGTAGGCCAGCATGCCCGCGGGGCTCGCGGCGATCTGGCCCTCGGGCTGCGCGCCGTGGGCCGCGATGTAGCTGCGCTCGGCCTCGGTGAGCTGCGGATGGGCGCTCGGGTCGCGATAGATGAGGAAGAAGGCGATGAAGTAGCCGAAGCTCAGGGCGGCGGAGATTCCGAAGCCCCAGCGCCAGCCGAGGTGCACCACCGCCAGCGCGATGAGCGGCACGCCGATCACGTTGGAGAACTTCGCCGCGGCGTCGAACAGGGCGGTCGACATCGCGCGCTCGGTGCGTGGGAACCAGTAGCCGGTGGCCTTGGAGTTGGCCGGGAAGCTCGGTGCCTCGGCGATGCCCAGCAGCATGCGCGCGACGAAGATGCCGCCGAAGCCGCCGGCCAGCGCGGTAATCGTCGAGGCGATGCCCCACAGGAACGCGCCCCAGCGGCCTACGCGGGTGACGCCGTAGCGGTCCAGCACCATGCCCGCGGGGATCTGCAGCAGCGCATAGCTCCAGAAGAACGCGCTGAACAGCACGCCGAGGTCCTGCGGGGTGAGGCCGAAGGCCTCCTGCAACTGCGGACCGGCAACGGACAGGCTGATGCGATCGAAGTAGTTGATCAGCACCCCCACGCCGATCAGGCCGCCGATGCGCCAACGCAGGCGCGGGACCGTGACGCCGGATCCAGTCGAGGAAGTCATGGCTCGCCCTCCTGTGCGTGAGGGCGCCCAGACTAGGCGCGCCCCCAGCGAGCGCCATCGGTGTTTACGAAGGACGCGGGCGAGTTGTCAGTCGCTGCCGCGGCGCATGCAGTCGGCCACCCAGTCCACGAACACCCGCACGCGCGCAGAGAGCTGGCGGTGATGCGGATACAGCACCGACACCGGCATGGGCGCCGGTCGCCACGCGGCCAGCACCTCCTGCAGCACACCGGCCTGAAGCTGCGCCTGCACGTGATAGCGCGGCAGCTGGATGAGCCCGAGCCCTGCCTCGCAGCAGCCCACGTAGGCGTCGGCATGGCTCACCGTGACCGGGCCCGCGAGCTGCACCGAGCGCGGCGCGCCGTCGACGATGAAATCGAAGGTCATCGCGCGACCGCTTGCGCCGAGATAGTTCACCGCGCGGTGCGCCTGCAGCTCATCGATGGAGCGAGGCTGGCCGTGCGCGCGGAGGTAGGCGGCGCTCGCGCAGGTGACCTGGGCGAGCTGCGCCACGCGTCGACCGACCATGCTCGAGTCGCGCGGCTCGCCCGCGCGCAGCACGCAATCCACGCCCTCGCGCACCAGGTCGACCAACCGGTCGCCCAGGCCGATCTCCAGCTCGATCTCGGGGAAGCGCTCGAAGAAGCCGCCGAGATGCGGGAACAGGAAGTGCCGCGCGAGATTGCCCTGCAGGTCCACGCGCAGCTTTCCGCGCGGACGGGCGCGCGCATCGCCGAAGGCGGCCTCGGTTTCCTCGAAGTCCGCCAGCAGGCGCTGGCAGCGCCGGTAGTAGGCCTCGCCGTCCAGCGTGGGGCTGACCTGGCGCGTGGTGCGGTGCAGCAGCCGCACGCCCAGGCGCCGCTCCAGTTGCTGGATGGTGTGGGTCACCGTGGCGCGCGGCAGGGCGAGGTCGTCGGCAGCCTGGGTGAAGCTGCGCAGATCGACGATCCGCGTGAAGACGCGCATCGCGTCGAGTCGGTCCATGCCGGGCCTCCGCTGGCCTTGAGGAATGGGCGATTGTTGATGTGGATTGGATGAACTGACCGGTTCCAGGCCATCTATCCAAGGCTGCCCAAACACGAAGATGAACCCAAGCCGCCCGATTCACGGGATCGACGGCGGCCCCGCAGTCCCTTAATCCTTCTTTTCGCTCAAGGACATTCGCCATGGAACCCATCCACCAGGTCGCCATCGTCACCGGCGCCTCCCGCGGCATCGGCGCCGCCATTGCCTCGCAGCTGGCGCGCGAGGGCTATGCGGTCGTCGTGAACTACGCCGGCAACGCGCGGGAGGCGGCGCAGGTCGTCGCGGGCATCGAGCGCGACGGCGGCCACGCCATCGCCGCGCAGGCCGACGTGGCCGACCCTGCCGGCGTGCGCGAGCTGTTCGATGCCGCAGTGCGCGCCTTCGGCCGCGTCGACGTGCTGATCAACAACGCCGGGGTGATGCCGCCGACCCTGCCGCCGCTTTCCGACACCGACGACAAGACCTTCGACCGGCTCTTCGCGGTGAACGTGAAGGGCAGCTTCAACACCATGCGCGAGGCTGCGGCGCGCCTCCAAGACGGCGGGCGCATCGTCAACTTCTCGACCAGCGTGATCGGCCTGGCGCTGCCCGGCTACTCGGTCTACGCGGCCACGAAATCCGCCATCGAGACGATGACGAACATCTTCGCGAAGGAGCTGCGCGGCAAGCAGATCCGAGTGAACGCCATCGCCCCGGGGCCCACCGCCACCGCCCTGTTCCTCGACGGCAAGTCGCCCGAGGTGGTGGAGCGCATGTCCAAGGCCGCGCCGCTGGAGCGCCTGGGCACGCCGCAGGACATCGCCAACGCCGTGTCGATGCTGGTGAGCCCCGCGGCTGGCTGGGTCAACGGCCAGACGCTGCGCGCCAACGGCGGCCTCGTCTGAGGGCTGCACGAGTCGTGAGCCACATCCATCGGTCATCAGGAGTACGCCATGAACAACGCCGTCATCCTCGTCACCGGCGCCTCCAGCGGCATCGGTGAGCTCAGCGCCCGGGCGCTCGCGGCCGCGGGCCACACGGTTTACGCGGGCATGCGCGAGCTCGCCGGGCGCAATGCCCAGAGCGCGCGCGAGCTGCGCGACTGGGCCTTCGCCCAAGGGCACGACATCCGCGCCATCGAGCTCGATGTCCTGCAGCAGGCGTCGGCCGACGCCGCCGCGCGCAGCATCGCCGACGAGCAGGGCCGCATCGACGTGGTCGTCCACAACGCCGGGCATCTGGTCGTCGGCCCCACCGAGGCGTTCACGATCGAAGACGTGATGAAGGTGCTGGACAGCAACTTCATCGGCACGCAGCGCGTGAACCGCGCGGTGCTGCCGCTGATGCGCGAGCGCGAGTCGGGCCTTCTCGTGTGGGTCAGCAGCACCACGGTGCGCGGCGGCTTCCCGCCCTTCCTCGGCCCCTATGCGGCGGCCAAGGCGGCCATGGACTCACTCGCGGTGAGCCTGTCGTACGAGCTGGCGCGCTTCGGCATCGAGACCTCCATCGTCGTGCCCGGCGCCTTCACCCTCGGCACGCAGCATTTCGCGAATGCCGGCGGCCCGAGCGATGCGGCCACGGCTGCCGCCTACTCGCGCTACGACGGGCTCATGGACCAGATCGGCGCGCGACTGTCCGCCCTCACGCCGCAGAACTCCGACCCGCAGGCGGTGGCGGACGAGATCGTGCGCATCGTCGGCATGCCCGCGGGCGAGCGCCCATTTCGCGCGGTGATCGACTTCATCGACGACGGCGCCGACGAAGTCACCGAGGTGGCCGAGCACGTGCGGGAGGTCTTCGCCCGGCGCATCGGCATCGACGACCTGCTCGAACCGACG
>Ga0105248_10003710_pt1 | contig 16934 bp, 16 predicted proteins | sample KBSS34metaG_FD_81524 | JGI IMG/M metagenome (GOLD analysis project Ga0105248, IMG submission 81524) | Switchgrass rhizosphere microbial communities from Kellogg Biological Station, Michigan, USA - KBS S3-4 metaG | ecosystem: Host-associated > Plants > Roots > Rhizosphere > Soil | place... | reverse complement strand
TCTTGTGCCTTTTGTGGCCGATTTACTTTGTCCAGCGAGGAGCCAGTTTCTTGATCCGTTCGATGGCTTCCTGAATATTCGCCAGCGAATTCGCGTAGCTGAAGCGCAGATATCCGCGACCCTCGGCTCCGAAGCACTGCCCGTCGAGACACGCCACGCCGCCCTCGTACAGAAGGTGGTCGGCCAGTTCCTTGGAACCCAAGCCAGTACCCTCCACGTTTGGGAACACATAAAACGCCCCCGCCGGCACCGGGCAGCGGAACCCCGGAATCGTATTCAACCCTTTGACGACCGCATCCCGCCGCCGCTTGAACTCCGCCACCATCGCGTCCACGGCATCCTGCGGACCTTCCAGCGCCTCAATCCCCGCGCGCTGCGTAAAACTCGCCGTGCAGGAATTGGAATTCACCATCAGCTTCACCACCGCATCCGCCAGCCATTCCGGCATCACGCCGTAACCCAACCGCCAGCCCGTCATCGAATAGGTTTTGGAGAACCCGTCCAAGATGACAGTCTTATCCAGCATCCCATCGGCGCTCGCGATCGAACTGGGTTCGCCGTCATAGATGATGCGTGAGTAAATCTCATCGCTCAGCACCATGATGTCGCGCTCACGCAGCATCGCGGCGATCTGTTGAATATCACCCGCCGGAATAATGCCGCCCGTCGGATTGTGCGGCGAATTCAGGATCACCAGCTTGGTGCGGTCCGTCAGCCGGTCTTTCAGCTCATTGATGTCCAGCGAAAACCCACGGCTCTCGCGCAGCGGAATCGGCACCGGCTTCGCACCCTGAAAACGAATCATTGACTCGTAGATGGGAAACCCAGGGTCGGGATAAATCGCCTCATCGCCCTCTTCCAGCAGCGCGATGATCACGAAATACATGATCGGCTTGCCGCCCGGCACCACGCACACGTTCTGCGGACCAACTTTGATTCCGCGTGTCCGCGAAACGTAACTCGCAATCGACTGCCGCAGTTCCGGCAGCCCCTGCGTAGGGCCGTACTTGGTCCAGCCCTCGTCGAGCGCCTTCTTGCCCGCCTCGATCACATTGCGTGGCGTAGGGAAATCGGGCTCGCCGATCTCAAGATGAATAACGCTCTTGCCTTTGGCTTCGAGCGCGCGCGCCTTCACCATCACCTCAAAGGCTGATTCGACCCCAATACGGGCCATCTTCTTCACCAGTTGCATGTGACGATGATACCGCGCGCGCCCGGCGCTAGGCCGTTTAGGACCCGCTTAAAACAAAGCCGTGTCGCGCCGCGTCCAGGACTTGCCCTTTTCCTTCGCGATCTTCTCCACGTCGTTCACGTAAGCGCCCGCCTGCGTCAACACGTGATGCAAATCGTTGCCGACGCTGATGAAGGTGAAGCCCTTGTCCAGGAACTCGCCCACGCGCGACGTGCCGAACAGGAAGATCCCCAGGATCACGTTATTCTTCTTGGCCGCCGCGATCAGTTTGTTAGTGGCCTCGCCCAGTTCCGGCGACGTGTACATGTGCGGGAACTCGTACTTCTCGTACAAGCCCATGGACATGCACAAATCGTTCTGCCCCAGGAACAGCATGTCGAGCCCCGGCACCGCCGCGATCTCGTCGATGTTCTTGATGCAATCCGCAGTCTCCACTTGCAGCGCCTTGATCGTGTTCTCGTTGGCCGCGCCCGCATAGCCCAACAATCCCGCTTTATTCATACTGCGCTGCGGAAAATATACGGAGCGCGTCCCGGCCGTTGGATAGCGCATGCAACTGATCGCCGCCGCCGCTTCTTCGGCCGTGTTGATGTAAGGAACCAGAATGCCGTCAGCGCCCGTATCGAGCGACTGCTGAATGCCAGGACGGTCCTGATAACTGCCCACCCGCACCATCGATTTCGCGCCGCCGCTGGCGATACCCGCGAGCATCGTCGACAAAGTCTCATAACTCATGGGCCCGTGCTGCGAATCGACCAGCAGCCAGTCGTAGCCGCTATGTGCCAATTGCTCCACCACCGTCGGACTGTGCGAGTTCACAAACAGTCCCAGCTTCGGCGTGCCCGCGCGCATTTGCTTCTTAAATTCCGCGCCACTCAATACGTCACTCATTCGTTGGATCTCCTGATGAAAGTTTCCGAGTCTCGTCGCAGTATACAACACTGCACCCGCTCGTCATGCCGCCGGGAGGGCTACTGCGACGGTATGATAAACTCGGAAAGTTTCAATACCCGTCATACAGCCAGCGTCGTAAAACCAGAAATGACCCTCTACCAAATCTGTCAAGCCCTGCAGGATTCCGATTTCGGCACTTCCATACGCGAATCCATCTGGACCTTCCCCGCGATAGAGACCGTGCACGTCCTGGGATTGGCCGTTTCGGTAGGCATCCTGGTAATGCTCGACCTTCGTTTAGTGGGCGCTGGCATCCGCCACATTCCGGCTGCTGACATCATGCACAAGCTGAAGCGCTGGTATCTGAGCGGCTTCATCGCGATGTTCTTAAGCGGCGCGCTGCTGTTTTGGTCTGAGGCGGAAAAGTGCTATCGCAGCCCCACCTTCCGCATCAAATTGATTTTCCTGGCGCTCGCCGGCTTGAACGCTCTGTTTTTCGAAATCAAATACGTGCCCACCATGCGAACCTGGGACACCACCGGCATCACGCCCACTGGAGCCAAGCTGGTAGGCTGGTGCTCGCTGATCTGCTGGCTCGGCGTCATCGGCTTCGGACGCTGGACCGCTTACGGGATGAAGTAATCATATGATTCACGCGTTTCTGCCGTTCTTTCGCTGGGCCGATCACACCGCCGTCGCTGTGTGGATTCGCGATTCTACCTGGATCTTTGCGCTGCTCGAAGTCTTCCACCTCTTCGGCTTGACGCTCTTGCTAGGAACGCTAGTAGTGGTGAACCTGCGCCTGTTCGGCTGGGGCCTTGCCGGCCATCCCTTGTCGGAAGTCGCCTCCGATGCGCTGCCCTTCACCATCTGGGGAATGATAGCGACCATGGCTTCCGGCGCGCTCCTGTTCGTATCGGAGGCCATGAAGTGCTACGCCAGCGCGCCCTTCTTTGTGAAGATGGGTCTGCTAGCCGCTGCGCTTCTGTTCACCTTCACCTTCCACCGTTACCTGACCAAGAAGGACGCGCCGCCCTCCGCCACCACCAAGTTTGCCGCCTGCTTGTGCATCACGCTGTGGTTCGGCGTCGGCCTGGCGGGACGCGCCATCGCATTCTTCTAGGCGAGAGCCGTGAGATATTGGACCGCCTGCTTCACGATCTTCCTGTGCTTCGGTCAGTCCTATCAAGATCCACAGAATCGTTTCGTCTTCAGCTACCCGCCTGAGTTCGGAGCGCCTTCACCGGGCACCAACGATGGCTTTGGCGATCGCGTGGCTGCGATTCGTTTCGACCGCTTCTCCGCGGGCGTGCAGAGCGGAACATTAGTTTTAGGCGGCGAGGCCGTGTTAACTCGCGGATTCCCGCTCCTTGATTTGCAGGCCGCAGGTGGATTGTACGACGCGATTACCCTCGAAATCTTCCCAATGCCCTTGCGCGCGATCATTGTGCGGAGTCTACCGCGCTTGACCCTCAATAATTTCTGTACGGAAATCGCCAGAGCAGCGCACGTGGATCCCCTGGCGCCCGCCTTCGCCTCCCTGAGTGCTTCGCAAAGGCAAGCGCTCCCAAACGTTGACCGGATGGGCAACGGAGCGCCAAACGTTTTACTCTGCGAAGCCGTGGGCGACACCATTCGCTTTCATAAAGAAGCTGCATCTGATGGAGGCGGCGCGCGGCGTGCTCGACCAGATCACCGTACTGGTTCAATCCTGGCGGCCTCGACCAGCCGCCCCATAGGTCATTTACACCTGCGAGAATAATCCAATACCATGTGGCCCCAAACCTACGCCCCTGTCGCCGGTAGTCTGCAACTCTCTGCTCTGGTCGCAGTGATACCTGTTTTTGTCGTGCTGGTGTTGCTGGGAGTGTTCCGCAAGCCCGCATGGGTCGCGGCCATTGCCGGATTCATCGCTTCGGCAATTATCTCAGTGGCTGTTTACAACATGCCCTTTGTGCTCGCCGTCAGCTCGGCCCTCTACGGCGCCGCCAACGGCATGCTGCCCATCGGCTGGATTGTCTTCACCGCGATCCTGCTCTATCGAGTCACTGTCGACACCGGCAAATTCGACATCATCAAGGACTCGCTCGGCAGCGTCACCAGTAATCGCAGCATGCAGGCGCTCTTGATCGCGTTCGCCTTCGGAGCCTTCATCGAAGGCGCCGCCGGTTTCGGCACTCCAGTCGCAATCGCCGCCGCCATGCTAGCCGGCCTGGGCTTCCCACCGTTTTTAGCCGCCAGCATTTGCTTGCTGGCGAACACCGCTCCGGTAGCGTTCGGATCGATTGGCACGCCGCTAGTCATGCTGCAACGCGTGACCAACCTGCCGATGGACGCGCTCTCGGCTGACGTGGGACGCCTCTGCGCTCCGATCTCGCTAATCCTGCCGTCCTATTTAATGCTGGTTATGGGCGGCTGGCCCGGCCTGCGCGCCGCGCTCCCCGCATCCATTGTTTGCGGAGTGGTTTTCGGCGGAGTGCAGTTCTTGGTTTCGAGTTACCTCGGCCCCTACCTCACCGATATTCTGGGCGCGATCTCCGCCATGGGCGCGCTGCTTTTGCTGCTGAAATTCTGGACCCCCGCCGGCGACGAAAAGCGCACCAAATCACGCCACACTCCCGGAGAAATTTTCCTCGCGTGGAGCCCGTATCTCTTGCTGGTAATTTTCGTGCTGCTGTGGGGCAGCGCCACCACCAAGGCGATTCTCGATAAAGCCACCGTGATCATTCCCTGGCCTGGTTTGCACAATCTGATCACCCGCATGCCGCCCATCACGCCGAAGCCCTCGCCCTACGGAGCCCCCTACACGCTGAACCTGCTATCCGCATCCGGCACATCGTGTTTGTTCGCCGTGTTCGCCTCGGCGCTAGTGCTGCGCGTGAGCCCTCCGCGCCTCGCACGCCTGACATGGCTAACCGCGAAACAACTGGCGCTGCCATTACTAACCATTGCCAGCGTTGTAGCGCTAGCGTTCATCATGAACTACTCCGGCCAGACCGCGACCCTAGGCTTGGTAGCCGCGAAAACCGGCGGAGCATTTCCGTTCTTCAGCACGCTGCTAGGATGGCTCGGCGTGTTCCTGACCGGCAGCGACACCTCCGCCAACGCATTGTTCGGAACCTTGCAGGTAGTAACCGCGAATCAGCTGGGCTTGAACCCCGTGCTGATGGCCGCCGCAAACTCCAGCGGCGGCGTACTCGGAAAAATGATCAGCCTGCAGAGCATCGCCGTAGCGGCGGCAGCCACCGGCATGGCGCGCAGCGAAGAATCCAGCCTGCTGCGCTTTACGCTGAAGCACAGCGTCTTCCTAGTGTGCCTAATGGGCTTGCTAGCGATGTTCTACACCTACGTGGTCCCCTCCTGGGTCCGCTAATGGGAATACCCTTTCCTGTCCCCGCCCAACAATCGAGTGAACCCGAATTCTGATGCGGGGACAGGACAGAGTGCCCCATTAGCCCGTCTTAGAGATACTAGAAGCACAGCACTCCCCCATGTCTTTCCTCGATGAACTCCGCAACATCCTAGGCCCCGACGGCCTCATTTCATCCCCCGAGGAGACGCGCACCTATGAGTGCGACGGTTTAACAAATTTCCGCGTGATGCCTCTTGCCGTGGTGCTGCCCACATCCACCGGACAAGTGCAAGCCGTGATCCGCGTCTGTCATCGTGAACGCATTCCATTTGTAGCGCGCGGCTCGGGAACCGGATTGAGCGGCGGCGCGCTTCCTGTAAACAATGGCATCGTCATCAGCCTGGCTCGCATGAACCGGATTCTCGAAGTGGACCTGGACAACCACCGCATCGTGGTCGAACCGGGCGTCATCAACTTGAACGTCACCGCACGCGTGGCGCCTGCCGGTTATTTCTACGCGCCCGATCCCTCTTCGCAATCCGTATGCAGCATCGGCGGCAACGTTGCCGAGAACGCCGGCGGCGCGCATTGCCTGAAGTACGGCTTCACCACCACCCACGTGCTCGCGCTTGAAGTGGTCCTGCCCGACGGAACGCTAGCCCACTTCGGTTCGAAAACGCTCGACGCGCCGGGTTACGATCTGGCCGGCGTCTTCGTCGGCTCCGAAGGCACGCTAGGCGTAGCGACAAAGATCACCCTGCGCATCATGAAGCGCCCCGAGTGCGTGCAGACTCTGCTGGCCGCGTTCAACAGCACCAATGAAGCCGGCGCCGCAGTCAGCGAGATCATCGCGGCAGGCATGCTCCCGGCGGCTATGGAGATGATGGACAACCTGGCGATTCAAGCCGCCGAAGCCGCCGTGCACGCCAACTATCCCAACTGCGGCGGACTCTTGCTCGTTGAAATGGACGGCCCGGTCGCGGAAGTCGACACCTTGATCGCGCAAGTCAGCGCCATCTGCCGCGAAAACGGCGCCACCGAAATCCGCGTCGCCCAGACGGAAGAAGAACGCGCAGTGGTGTGGAAGGGCCGCAAAGCTGCGTTCGCGTCCGTGGGCCGCATCTCACCCAACTACATCGTGCAGGATGGCGTAATCCCGCGCACCGCGCTCCCGAAAATTCTGGACGAGATCGAACGCCTGGGCAAAGCGTCCGGCCTGCGCGTTGCCAATGTATTTCACGCCGGCGATGGCAACTTGCATCCCTTGGTTATGTACGACCGTCGCATCGAAGGCCAAGAGAAGGCCGCCGAAAAACTCTCTGAACGCATCCTCGAACTCTGCATCGAAATGGGCGGCTCCATCACCGGTGAGCACGGCGTAGGCGAAGAGAAGAAACACATGATGGGAAAAATGTTCGCCGAGCCGGACCTGGCAACCATGCAGCGCCTGCGTTGCTCGTTTGATCCGCTCGCGCTCGCGAATCCGACCAAAGTGTTCCCCCGGCCGCGCCTCTGCGGCGAGACTCCCGGCGAGTACAAACCGCACCCACTAGAAATCGCCGGCATCGCGGAGAGATTCTAGACTCGTGCGTATCGTCGAGCCCCATTCAGAAGAAGAAGCCGCCGAGATCCTGCGCTGCGCCAACGAAGACGGCGCCTCCGTGATCCCGCGCGGCGGTGGGACGAAATCGGATTGGGGAAATCCCCCGCGGCGCACCGACGTGATGCTTTCGACTGCGAACCTCAACCGCGTGATCGAGCACGCCTGGGCCGATCTCACAGTCACGGTCGAAGCCGGCTGCACCATCGCGGAACTGCAGCGCACCCTGGCACAACACGGTCAAAGGCTGGCCGTCGATCCCTTGTGGCCCGAGAAAGCCACAGTCGGCGGAGTGCTTTCGACGAATGACACTGGTGTGCTCCGCCTACGCTATGGCGGCCTGCGCGACCTGATCATCGGCGTGACGCTGGCTCTCGCCGACGGCACCCTCGCGCGCAGCGGCGGCAGAGTCGTCAAGAACGTCGCCGGATATGATTTATCGAAACTGGTGACCGGCGCTTTCGGAACCCTGGGCGTCATCACCAGCGCCACCTTCCGCCTGCACCCTCTGCCCAAACACACCCACACCGTAACCGCCGCCGTGCCGGATTTGGGCGCGATGCAACAATTACTCGACAAGATTCTGGATGCGCAACTGGTCCCCGCAGCGGTCCAGGTGCGCGTAGGCGCGGGAGCCCCGCAGATCGACGTGCTCTTCGAGGGAACCGAAGAAGGCATCTACGCGCAAGTAGATCGTCTGCGCGAAATGACTCCGCTTACCGAAAATGACGCCGAAGTATTCCAGCGCCTCGATGCCAGCGCGAAAATCAGCGTACTGCCCGCACGGATCGCCGAGACCATCGAAGGCGTGGACGGCTACGCGGTGGTCGAAGCCACCGGCATCGGCTGGGTGCAATCGCCTCACCTGACGCAAATGCGCGAGAAAATAGAGAGTATGGGTGGCTCACTCCTTCTGATGCGGCCTTATAAATCGCTGGATGCATGGGGCAACACCGCGGGCGGCGACGCGCTCCCACTCATGCGCGCCATCAAGCAGCGCTTCGACCCGCGCGGAATCTTAAATCCCGGCGTATTCGTGGGGGGCATTTGATCAATCCCGACCTACTCAGCCAGTGCGTGCACTGCGGATTCTGCCTGCAGGCGTGCCCCACCTATGTCCTCTGGGGCAACGAAATGGATTCGCCCCGCGGGCGCATCTACCTGATGGACATGCTGAACCAGGGCGAGACCGCGATGACGCCCAAGTGGGTTCAGCACATGGACGCGTGTCTGGGCTGCGTGTCCTGCATGACCGCTTGCCCCTCCGGCGTGAACTACGGCAAGCTGATCGAGGAAACGCGTTCGCAGATCGAGCACCAATATTCACGCCCCTTGCGTGAGCGCCTGCTGCGGTGGGCCATTCTGCACACCTTCCCAAATGTCGCGCTGTTACGAATCGGACGCGTGTTCCTCTCCGCATATCAGAAGTTGGGACTGCCGTCGCCCAGCAAACTGATGCCGAAATTAGGCAAGCGCGAAGACGTTTCCAGAGTGACGCCGGCGCAAGGTGCCAAGCGCGCGCGCGTAGGCCTCATGCTAGGATGCGTGCAGCGCGAGTTTCTGCCCGAGATCAATGCCGCTACCGTGCGCGTCCTCGCAGCCGAAGGTTGCGAGGTAGTCGCCCCCGCCGAGCAGCCATGCTGCGGCGCCCTGCTAATGCACGCCGGTAAAGACCAAGCCGCGCTCGCCCTGACGCGACGCATGTTCGCCACCTTCGAGAAGTCTGGCGTCGACACCATCATCACCAACGCAGGCGGTTGCGGCTCGCACTTGAAAGAATTTTCCACGGAGTTCAAGGGACAAGTGAAAGACATCGCCGAGTTCCTGGTGGAACTGGGCCCGCGCGCCGAGCGCCATCCTGTTGCGAAGTGCGTCGCGTACCACGACTCCTGCCACCTCCAGCACGCCCAGAAAGTCCGCACGCAACCGCGCCAATTGCTCGCAGGAATCCCCGGCTTGACGGTTGCCGAGATGCCCGAGAGCGCCCTATGCTGCGGCTCAGCCGGAATTTACAATTTGGTGCAACCGAACACCGCCAATGAATTGGGTGATCGAAAAGCGCGTCATATCCAAGCGATCGCTCCGCATGCAGTAGCCACGGGGAACGTGGGCTGCATCCTACAAATGCAAGCAGCGCTCGGGCGCCAGACGGGCAGTCAACCTCCGGTCGTACATACGATTCAATTGCTCGACGAATCGATTCACCCCGTCGCACCGGCTCCGTAGCGGTTCCATATAACGGCGCCGATCCAGCCGAACAAATAACCGATGATCGCCGTCACCAGAATCAACGCTAACGCCAGACCCGGATCGAACGCGGCGATTTTGTACGGCGGTGTAATCATGTGCAGCCGGAAAATATAATCCATGACAGGCTGTGCGGCGCCGGCCCACACCAACCCGGCCCAGAATGCGTGCCACAGCCCTATTAGCATGCCCAATGCGAAGCCAGCCGAATGCGGTCGCAGGCGATTCATGGAGCACCTCCTCAATACTGCTGATGCGCACGCAGGATGCCATTCTTGGCGCGCCAGTTGCTCAATCCATAAGTGATGTTACAACTTCCTTTTCATGATCGCGCCGAGGCGGGCCGGATGTTGGGCGCGGAACTCGCCGCTTGCCCGCTGCCGAAGGATCCCATCGTGCTGGCGCTCCCGCGGGGCGGCGTCCCCGTCGGATTTGAAGTGGCGCGCGCGCTGGCGGCGCCGCTCGATGTGGTGGTGGTGCGTAAATTGGGCGTTCCCTGGCAACCCGAACTCGCCATGGGGGCCATCGCCAGCGGAGACGTCCGTATCCTCGACGAAAGACTGATCCGCCAGGAAGATATTCCGCCAGAAGAAATCGCAAGAGTCACGCTGCAGGAAGCGCAAGAGGTTGAACGCCGCGAACGGCTCTACCGTGGGAACCGGCCAGCGCTCGCACTGCGAAATCGCCCCGTAATTTTAGTGGACGACGGATTGGCAACCGGCTCCACCATGTTAGCCGCGGTGAAATGTGTGAAGAGCCTGCAACCCTCCGCCATGATCGTCGCGGTGCCGGTGGCATCGCGCCAAGCCTGCGTACTCATCCGCGATGAAGCCGTCGACTGCATATGCCTGGCCACGCCCACGCCTTTCATCGCCGTGGGCGAATGGTACCAAGACTTCCACCAAACCAGCGATGCAGAGGTCCGGGAGTTGCTTCAATAAGCTGCATGCTAGTTTGGTGTTGAATGTCTCACAGCCAATTTGATCTGCGTGCCATGGCGCGCCAGGAGATGCTCGCTGAGGGATTTCACCCGGATTTCCCGCCCGCCGTCGATCAACAAGTGAAGATTTTGGTGTCGCAGGCCGCATCCCCCACGACCAGCGACCTGCGCGACCTCCGCCCGCTGCTCTGGTCTTCGATCGACAACGATACGTCGCGCGACCTCGACCAAGCCGAAGTAGCCGAACGCGTGAGCGGCGGCATCCGCGTAATGATCGCCATAGCCGACGTCGATTCCGATGTTCCCATCGGCTCCCCCATCGATCAATACGCCGCGGATCAAACCACTTCCGTGTACACCGGCGTCCGCACCTTTTCCATGCTGCCCGAGCAACTTTCAATCGGGTTGACTTCGCTCAACGAAGCCGCCGACCGTGCCGCGATCGTGATCGATTTCGTGGTCGCAGCAGACGGAGCCGTTTCCTCCCAGGGAATTTATCGAGCGCTGGTCCGTAATCAAGCCCAGTTAACTTATAACGGCGTCGGCCCATGGCTCGAAGGAACTGCTGCCGCTCCCGCTAAAGTGGCGGCATCGGCCGATCTGGCGGCTCAGCTAAAGCTCCAGGATGAAGCCGCGCAAATCCTGCTCGACGAGCGCCAGCGCATGGGCGCCTTGAATATCGATCGCGTGGAAGCCGAGGCCGTAGTGACCAACGGCCAGGTCGAAGGCATCAACACCCGCCAGAAGAATCGCGCCAGTGAGCTGATCGAAAACTTTATGGTGGCAGCCAATGGCGTCATGGCGCGCACGCTGTCGGCGGCCGGAGTGAGTTCCATCCGCCGCATTGTCAAGACCCCCGAACGCTGGCCCCGCATCGTGGAACTCGCCGCGCGCTATGGCGAGACCCTGCCCGCGCAGCCCGATTCCGGCGCGCTCAACGCCTTCCTCGAAAAAAGAAAAACGGAAGACGGAGTCCATTACGCGGACCTGTCGCTGGCGGTAGTGAAGCTGATGGGTCCGGGCGAGTACGTCCTGGCCCGCGCGGGCGATGCTTCGCAAGGGCACTTCGCGCTGGCTGCGCATGACTACACGCATTCGACAGCCCCCAACCGCCGCTTCGCCGACACCGTTACGCAGCGCCTCGTCAAGGCCGTCATCGCCAAGCAGGCCCCGCCGTATTCCGACTCGCAACTCGACGCCACCGCGCGCAATTGCACTTTGAAAGAGGACGCCGCGCGCAAGGTGGAGCGCGTCATGGGCAAGCGCATCGCCGCCGTGGCGCTGCATTCTCGCATCGGCGAAATGTTCTCGGCGGTAGTGACCGGAGTCACGCCCAAAGGCACTTTCGTACGTGTGCTAAACCCGCCCGCGGAAGGATTGCTGATTCGCGGCCAGCAGGGCGTCGACGTCGGCGATCAACTAAAAGTGAAACTAGTGAGCACCGATCCGCGGCGCGGCTACCTTGACTTCGCCAAATAACCGGTCACTTCTTCTTTTCTTTTTTCTTGATCCCGTAATCCGGTGCGTGTTCGCGAATCTCTTCGATTTCGGCCACTTTCCTGTCTTTGACGTCGCTGCTGCCGGCATATCTGCGGCGCGCGGCCTGCAGATTGGACTGGCGCGTCGCTTCCGAGCTCACCGCGAAGCCAGAGATCAATTGTTCCAGTTCCTGGCCGTGGCAAGCCGGACACTCCGCCACCGTGCCCTTCAGCACCAGCAGTTCGAATTGCTCCCCGCACTTGCGGCATTCGTAATCGAAAATCGGCATAGCCTTGACTGCATGTTAGCAAAACTACCGGTTTATCGTGGGGATGGAAGTAAACGCCTGCCCATTGAAGCGCAGTCCCAAAACCGCAACATTCCCCGCTACTACGCTGAAATCGGCGAAGCCCCGCTTCCCCACCATACCCGCCAGCCCGGGAACATTTCGCAACACCACCGCCGTCTTCGCGTGCGCACCCAGCGAAATCGTGGGGTTTCCAAGCAAGTTGCCGGCGTCGTCACGCACTGTGATGGTGACGATGTTGGCCACCGCACTCGGATTGACAATCGCCACCGCCGTAATGTAATTGGTGTCGTCCCAAACCAGCGTCCTGAGCGTGGATGACGCCTCGGAGAGCGGCACAATGACCTCTTGATCGGGAACTCCTGGGTTGCTTTTGCGGAAGATACCGTAGCTGACCACGCCGCTCGGCAAAAATACCGACGCATATCCTTGCACCAAAGGTCCGTCGTTAGGCGCTTCCACGATGGCCGTGCCCTGCGGCGGAAGATTGATCGTGGTAGTCGACGCGTGCACCGAAGGAACCGTCAGCGGCCCCCCGGCATCGCCCGTAAAGTTGACCGGGAATGACACCGCCGTGCTCCCCGTATTCGCGAAGTAAATCGCCGAATAAAAGCCGCCGCCGTAAACGAAATCGGGAAGCACCGACGCCGTCAGCGCCTGCGTCTCCGCCTTGCCGGAGACCACCGTGCCGCTGTCAGTGCGCAGAAACAAAATGCTCCGCCCGTTATCCACCATGGCGAAAAGATAGTTGGCGTTGCCCGATTGGCTGGCGATGAAAGCACTCCCCGAGCAATCGCCGCGCAGCGAATAGTTTCCAGTCCCGGGATTGAGTAACGGATTCCCGTTGATATCCAGTACGCTGCTCACGCTTAGATTCACGTCTCCGTCGGAAACCATCTGCCCCTCCTCCGAGCGCAGCAGGCCACCGGCGCTTCCCGTGAATTGGAAAGCGTAGCTGCCGGTGAACAAGCCTCTCCCGCATTGCACCGTCCCTGTGGTCGCCAGATACGCGTGGCCCACAATCACCGCGCCCGGGCCCGAAAAAGCCATCGAAATGCTCTTGCCCCCGTCCAATATTTGAAAGTCGAACGGTCCCGCAGCGGGCGGATTCGCGGTCAGCGACAAACCGCCCTTGCAGCTCGCTTGCACCGAGTACATCCCCGCGAACGAAAAACTTGCGAAAACGCCGTTGTCGTTGGTCGCGGCTTGTCCCGTCACGCCTCCTTTTCCGTCGAAAACGAATTGGCTCAATTCCGCGAACGGCAGCGGCTGGCCGCCCGATATCACCGAGCCATTCGCCAAATAATAGTACGTTCCGGTAAGAGTCGAGTTGGAACAGGTCTGTTGAGCCTGTACGGAAATGCCGCCGGCAACGAAAAGCAGGAGGAGGGAAGCAATGCGTTTGCACATACTGAACATCATACGAGGTTCCTCGCGTGCAACTATTTCACCGCGCGCAGATGGCAGCGGATGTCCAGGGCAGGGAACACCCAGGCCGCGTGCCGCTCATACCATTTGAGATTCCCGCGAGCCAGCGCGCGCCCCACATTGTCCAGAATAAAATTGCCGCCAAACGTCAGCTCCACGCTCACGATGTCGAAGCGAAACGGCACGCCATGGAAACTCTCAAAATTCTTTCCCGTCAGATGTTCGAAGCTGGCAGCGGCCAGATGACGGACGTGCGTCGGATCGGCATACGAATTGTGCGAGCTGAAATGCGGCGTGGTCACGAACACACTCGCGCCCGCCTGCGCCACCCGGTGCACCTCCGCCATGGTCGCCATGACGTCATGCACGTGTTCGACGATGTGCGAGAGATGAATCCGCTCGAAGCGACCCGCTTCGAGCGGCCAAGGATAGTGGTCCAGATCCCAAACAATGTCCGTCTCCGGCCCCGCAGATCGATCGATGCCCAGCGCGCCAGGCTCAGCCTTGCGGGTTCCGCAGCCAACATCCAATACAGTGCTGCGCTGCGCCACAGCGCTCGGTCCAGGATTCATAGTTTGGTTGAAAGTATAGCGCGGCTGCGCACTTAGACGGTGTCGTCGGCCCCTGCAACTATTCGTGTCCTCACGCGTCCAATAACCTGTAGGGGAGAGCCACTTCCTCCGACTGGCTTTCGGTTCTTGCTGCCATTTCGAACCAGCGGCGGTTTCTTTATCCGTCGCTCCCTACCAACGCAAGTCCATCACCACATTGGCAAATTCAAGTAAACATTAGCTTACTCTTTGGCCTCTGTTTGCACTGAAGTGCATGGGGAAATGAAACACTTGGCCTGGAGTTTGAATCTGAGTCCTTTTGGGGCCGCAAACCATGCAAGACACTGTTCACATCCACGAAGATGATCTCGAACTGTACAACGCCGGGCGACTGGAGCCAGAGCGCATTCCCGCGGTGGAAGCGCACTTATCGGATTGCCAGACCTGCCAAGAAAGACTCTGTCAATGCATCGGGCCGGAGTGGATCTAAAATAATCCGTCAACAACCGTCGTACGGGGCGCTGGCAAGGCCGCATCCAGCAGCCATCCGAATTTCGGGGTTAATGTAACTTTAATCTGAGAATCCCAATTGCCCCTGGCCCCACTCGACCTACCCTCCCAGCTCGGTAAAAGACACACAGGCACTTTCCGCTGGCGTCAATTTCAAACTTGACCACTGCCCAGACTTGGCTGCGCTGGCCGTTTAAAGACGCCTGTGCTATCCTCAACACCTCGATTGATTGAGGGACCGCTGTTCGAGCAATCAACCGACTGTTCTTTTCCCCGCCAACGGTGCGGTCAGCAAAGCCGCCGCTGAACTCCAAACAGCTTCCTGCGAGAACTCAACGTCAGAAAAAGGAAAAGAGAACAATGCGAAGAATCGTAGCAAGACTGGTGATTGGCGTAGCGATCACGGCCATCGGGATGTTCGCGGCGGATAGCTCGGTCGGAACTTGGAAATTGAATGTCGCCAAATCCAAGATCACTGGCAATTACCCCATTAAGAGCCAAACAGATGTGCGGGAAGCAATGCCGGATGGTGGAGTGAAGGTGACAAGAACAGGACAATGGGCGGACGGTACTCCTAACAAGGGCAGCTACACCTACAAGTACGACGGCAAGGAATATCCAGCAACAGACGCACCATTCGATGTTATTTCCGTTAAGCGCCTCGACGCGAACACGACAGCCTTCGACGTAAAGAAGACGGGCGGAAAGTACCGCGTTACAGGTCAAAACGTTATTTCGACGGATGGCAAGACGTTGACGCAAACTTCCAAAGGCACCGGCACGGACGGCAAGCCCCTAGCCTCTACACTGATTTTCGATAAGCAGTAGGAGACCTGTCGCGGGGCATTTCAGAGACAGGGATGCCCCGGCTCCTTCCGCGTGGCCCTGCAGTTATATACTTGCTCATGGCGGACACCGTTATGAATCCAACTAAAACACTGTTGATGCTTGTGCTACTGGCCGCGCTGCTCGCAGCCCAAACCCAGAACTTCGTGAAGGCCGCGGCGGGAGCGCCTCCTGCCGCTATCCCCACCTTCTCCACTGAAGACCTCTCGCGCACCGGCATCTTCTACGCCGGCGGCAAGTACGTGGGAGAGCCTGGCAAAGAAGTGATGGGCGGCTCAGCGTACGTGGAAGTGTGGGTCCCCAAACAGATCCGCCACCCGTATCCCATCGTCTATCTGCACGGCGCCGGGCAAACCGCGACGGACTGGCTGCAGACTCCCGACGGCCGTCCCGGTTGGGCGTATTATTTCGCGAAGCAAGGCTACGTGCAGTACATGGTCGATTCCCCCACGCGCGGCCGCTCACCCTACGTGCCCGGCCACGACGGCAACCTGAACATCCGCACGGCAGCGAACCTCGAGGCCACCTTCACCGCCTCCGCGAGGAAAGGCGATTTCCCGCGCGCCCACCTGCACACGCAATTTCCCGGCAGCGGTCTCATGGGCGATCCCATCTTCGACGCCTTCGCCAAAACGCAAGTGCAGTTCCTCGGCGGCGGCGGACCCAAGTCGCAGGACGAACTGACCGCCGAAGCCATGGTTGCCCTCCTCGACATCATCAAGACCCCCGTGATCATCCTCTCGCACTCGCAAGGCGGCCCCGCCGGCTGGTTAATGGCCGACGCGCGCCCCAATCAAGTGAAGGCCATCGTGACCGTCGAACCCGCCGCCCCGCCCATCAAAGGCGTCGACACCGCGAAGCTCGCCTACAATAATGGCGGAGGCGGATTGAGCTGGGGCGTTACCTCCAGCCCGATCCACTACGACCCTCCCGTCAAGGACCCGTCCGAACTCCAGGTGGTCCTCGAAGAGAAATCGGACATCCCCGGCGACGTAGTCGCGTGCTACGTGCAAAAGGAACCCGCGCGCAAACTGGTGAACCTCGAAAAGATTCCCGTGGTGTATCTGTCCTCCGAAGGCGGCTATCACCGCGAGTACGACCACTGCATTCCGAAATGGCTAAACCAGGCGGGCGTGAAAACGCAGTACGTGCGCATGGAAGACGTCGGCCTCCACGGCAACGGCCATGAAATGATGCTCGAAAAGAACAGCGATGAAATCGCCAAGTTCATGGCCACGTGGCTCGACAAAAACGTTCATTCCAGCGACAAGCCCTCCATGGCGACGCCCCCGTCGTCGATCCCCACTTTCGCCACCGCGAACATCGCGCGCCAGGGATTCTTCTACGCCGGCGGCAAGTATGTCGGCGAACCCGGCAAAGAAATCATGGGCCAAGCCATGTACACCGAAGTATGGGTGCCGAAGCAGATGAAGCACCCCTACCCGGTAGTTTTCTTCCACGGCAACGGCCAGAGCGGAGCCGTGTGGCGCCAGACCCCCGACGGCCGTCCCGGATGGGCCTACTATTTGATCGATCAAGGCTATACCGTCTACATGGTCGATTATCCAGCGCGCGGCCGCTCGCCCTA
>Ga0105248_10003709_pt1 | contig 16935 bp, 15 predicted proteins | sample KBSS34metaG_FD_81524 | JGI IMG/M metagenome (GOLD analysis project Ga0105248, IMG submission 81524) | Switchgrass rhizosphere microbial communities from Kellogg Biological Station, Michigan, USA - KBS S3-4 metaG | ecosystem: Host-associated > Plants > Roots > Rhizosphere > Soil | place... | reverse complement strand
TTGCACGACGGCGGCGTGTACGGCGCCGTCTCGGGACCGCGGCTCGAGACCGCCGCCGAGATCGACCGCATGGAGCACGATGGCGCCACGATGGTCGGCATGACCGGCATGCCCGAGGCCGGTCTCGCGCGCGAGCTCGGCATCGACTACGCGTCCGTTTGCGTCGTCGTCAATCCTGCGGCAGGACGAGGCGACAGCGTGGGGCACGTGTCAATGGAAAAAATCGCGAACGTGCTCGAAAGCGCGATGGACCAGGTGCGCGCGCTGATCCAGCACATCGTGCCGCTCGTCCCTGCGGAGCCGCGTGCGGCGCCCCAATCGGCCGTAACGATCGAACCGGAAGCCGCGCCGCATGATTCGTGACGTACTGCGCATGGGCGACCCGCGACTTTTCGAACGATCGCGCGAGGTTGCGGATGTCCGCGCACCGGAGATCGCTGCGCTGCTTGCCGACATGCGCGATACGATGCGCGATCAAAACGGTGCCGGCCTCGCTGCCCCGCAGATCGGCGTTGGCTTGCGCGTGGTCATCTTCGGCGTCGAACGGAACCCGCGCTATCCGGACGTCGAGCCCGTGCCCTACACGGAGCTCATCAATCCCGTGCTGACCGACCTTTCTGCGGAGATGGAGGATGGATGGGAAGGCTGCCTGTCCGTCCCCGGGCTGCGCGGCGTCGTGCCACGGCATGCGCGCCTGCGCTACCGGGGCTTCGATCCCGAGGGTAACGTCATCGATCGCGAAGCCGAGGGATTCCATGCGCGCGTCGTCCAGCACGAGTGCGACCATCTCGACGGCATCCTCTACCCGATGCGCGTACGCGATTTCACCCGCTTCGGCTTCACCGACATCCTTTTCCCCGGGCTCGCCGACAGCGACGATTGATTGGCCGCGCGCCTTGCGGCGATCGTGCCTCGTCGCGCGCCTGCCTGTCGACGGCGGAAGCGCCTGACGATCTGCGGCGTCGGCGACACGCCAGTCCCCTCAGATCTTGAGCTGCTCGTACAGTGCCGTTTCGAGTCGAAGCATCGCGTGCTCGTCGTGCAATCGCGCGCCATCGATCAGGAATACGTCCTCGGCGCGCTCACCGAGCGTGTTGATGCGCGCACTCACGACGTTCACGTTCGCCTGCGCGAGCACGTATGCGATCGTCGCGAGCAGACCGGGTCGATCCCCCGCCACAACTTCCAGGATGAAATGCGTGCCCTTGTCGTCTGGGAATATCTGTATTTCCGGGGTGAGCGGCATATGACGCAGGTGGCGCGGGATCCGTCCGCCGCTGGGCGGCTCCAGCAGACCCGGCGTAGTCAGCACGCGCGTCAACTCGTACTCGATGAACTGGATCGTCTCCCGATAGGACGCGTTGGGATTCGTCGGGTCGTGGAGCGCAAACGTATCGAGGGCGTAGCCGTGGCGCGTCGTGTGAATCTTGGCTTCGAGAATCGACAGACCCGCACGGCCGAAGAAACCGCACACACGCGCGAACAGCGCCTTCTGATCCGGCAGATAGATGAGCGCCTGCAACCCCGCGCCGTCGCGCGCAAGTCGCACCTTGACAACCGGCGCGGCGCCATCGGTCCGCCAATAAAGATGACGCGCATGCCATGCGATCTCATCGGCGGTATGCCGCTGGAAATAGAGGGTGTCGAGCTCGCGCCATAACCGCAGCTCGGCGTGATCCGGCACCGCGTACAGGCGCAGCAAACGATGCGCTTCCCGCTGCCGCAGCGCGAGGCTGTCGTGGATCGTGCGTTCGCTTGCGCCGACCGTGAGCGCGGCACGCGCCGCATGAAAGAGGTCCTCGAGCAGCTTGCCCTTCCATGCATTCCAGACCTTCGGGCTCGTGCCCCGGATGTCCGCGACGGTCAGCAGGTAAAGCGCGATGAGCCGCCGTTCGCTGCCGACCTTGACCGCGAACGCGTCCACGACGGCGGGATCGGTGATGTCCTGTTTCTGCGCGGTCAGCGACATCGTCAGGTGGTCGGCAACGAGCCACGCGACGAGCTCGGTGTCTTCCGCCGACACGCCATGCTGCTCGCAGAAGCGATGCGCATCACGCGCACCGAGCGCGGAATGGTCACCGCCGCGGCCCTTGGCAATGTCGTGGAACAGCCCGGCAAAATACAGCACCTCCTTGCGCTCGAAATCCGCGATGAGCCGGGAGCAGAGCGGGTACTCGTGAGCGTGCTGCGACTCGGTGAACCGACGCAGGTTGCGGATCACCATCAGGATGTGCTCGTCCACCGTGTAAACGTGGAAGAGATCGTGCTGCATCTGACCCACGATGGCGCCGAACGAGGGCAGGTAGTGACCGAGGATGCCGTAGAGGTTCATCCTGCGCAGCTCGTGCGTCAGGCCGCGCGGTTCGCGGAAGATCTGCAGAAAGCGAGCGCGGTTGGCTGGATCCCGCCTGAACGCGGCGTCGATTCGACCTCGGTTGCGCCAGAGGGCGCGAAGCGTCTCGGCGCTCATGCCCCGAAGCTCCGGATGCCGCTGTAGCGTCAGGAACGCATCGAGCATTGCGCCCGGACGTGTTTCGAACAGATGAGGATCCCGTGCATCGAGCAGTTCGTCGACGCGCTGGAAGTCCGCGTCGATGGGAATCGGCTGTGTGGCCGCCGGATAGAGCAGTGCGTGCAGGTTCTGCAGCAGGATCGTGTTGACCTGGCGCACGACCTTCGCGGCGCGGTAGTAGCGCTGCATCAGCTGCTCCGTCGCGAGCTTGGCCTTCGTGTCGACGAGCCCGAGCGCGCGCGCGAGCGCCGCCTGCAGGTCGAACACCAGGCGATCTTCGCGTCGCCCGGCAAGGTAGTGCAGGCGAATGCGCATTTCCGAGATCGTGCGTTCCTGCCGGGCAACGGCGCGCGCCTCGCCAAGCGTGATCAGGCCATTCGCCGCCAGCTCGTGCCAGGTGCGGCCGACGCCTACGGCGCGGGCGATCCAGATGACGGACTGCAGGTCGCGAAGGCCGCCGGGACTTTCCTTGACATTCGGCTCCAGGTTGTAGGCGGCGTCGTGATACTTGAGATGCCGCTGCTGCTGCTCGAGCGCCTTGGCGTCGTAGAACGCAGCCACGTCGAGCGCACGATTCATCGCGAGATCGAAATCTCCGTAGAGCCGGCGCGATCCCGTGATGAAACGCCGCTCGAGGATGCTGGTCCTGATCGTCGCGTCCGCGATCATCTCGGTCTCGCATTCGGCCGGAGTGCGCACCGAATGACTGAGCTCGACACCGATGTCCCAGAGCGACGATACGAGGCGCTCGATCGACTGCGTGCAGGCGTCGTCCGATGCTTGCGGCAGCAGGATCAGGATGTCGACGTCCGAGTGCGGGAACAACTCGCCGCGCCCGTAACCGCCGACGGCGACGACCGCCGCCATCGTCGGGAGACTCGCCTCATCGGCGACGCTCCTGACGATCTCGTCCACCAGCCTCGCGAGCCCGCGCAGCAGCCGTCGCGGATCGGGGCGCGCGACGAATTCCGATCGGAGCGCTTCGCGTCGCTGGCGCAGGTGGGCGCGCCAGTGCGCGACACGCGGTGCGGGCGCCGGTGGCGCGAGCGGGCGATCCGCTGTGGAGACGAGATCCATCGCGATTGCCGGCCCGGCCTCTACCGGGCAGCGCGCCTTGATCCGCTTAGTGCATTTCCGGCGGCGGTGCCGGCGTTGCCGCGGACTGCGTCATGATCTCGTAACCGTCGTCGGTCACGAGCACCGTATGCTCCCACTGGGCGGAGAGCGAATGGTCGGCCGTGACGATGGTCCAGCCGTCGGCGAGGCAGCGTATGCCCGAACGGCCCGCGTTGATCATCGGCTCGATGGTGAAGATCATGCCCGGTTGCAGCTTCAGGCCCGTTCCGGCGCGACCGTAGTGCAGCACTTGCGGCTCCTCGTGAAACGCTTTGCCGATTCCGTGTCCGCAGAACTCGCGCACCACCGAGAACCCGTGGCCTTCCGCGTGCTTCTGGATCGTGGCGCCGATGTCGCCGAGGTGCGCGCCGGGCCGAACGGCGCGAATGCCGCGCCACATCGCCTCGTACGTGATCTCGACGAGCCGTCGTGCCTGGATCGACGGCTTCCCGATGAAGAACATGCGGCTCGTGTCGCCGTGATAACCATCCTTGATGACCGTCACGTCGATGTTGATGATGTCGCCGTCCTTCAGCTTCTTCTCGCTGGGAATGCCGTGACAGACGACATGATTGACCGACGTGCAGAGCGACGCAGGGTAGGGCGTATGTCCGGGCGGCGCGTAATTGAGCGTCGCCGGAATCGTCTTCTGCACGTTGACCATGTAGTCGTGGGCGGCTCGATCGATTTCGCGCGTGGTCACACCCACGCAGACCAGCGGCGTCAGGTGGTCGAGCAGTTCTGCGGCGAGCCGGCCGGCTTCGCGCATGCCCGCAATGTCCTCGTTGGATTTGAGCTGAACGGACATCACTCTCGCAGTAGTTCGTTGATCGAAGTCTTCGCGCGTGTCTTCGCATCGACCTGCTTGACGATCACGGCGCAATAGAGGCTGTGGCTGCCATCGGAGGCGGGGAGGCTGCCGGCGACGACGACGGAGCCTGCCGGCACGCGGCCGTACGAAACCGTTCGCCGCGCGCGATCGTAGATCCGCGTGCTCTGCCCGAGGAATACGCCCATTCCCAGGACGGCGTTCTCCTCGACCACCACGCCTTCGACGACCTCGGAGCGCGCCCCAATGAAGCAGTTGTCTTCAATGATGGTGGGGTTGGCTTGCAGCGGTTCAAGCACGCCACCGATGCCCACACCCCCGGAAAGATGCACATTGCGACCGATCTGCGCGCACGATCCGACCGTTGCCCACGTATCGACCATCGTGCCCTCGCCGACGTATGCGCCGATGTTGACGTACGAGGGCATGAGCACGACGTTGCGGGCGATGTAGGCACCTCGGCGGGCGACTGCAGGCGGAACGACGCGAACGCCCGCCTCGTTGAATGCCGCATCATCGAAGGAGGCGAACTTGGTACGGACCTTGTCGTAGAAGCGGAACGGCGCGGATGCGCCGGCTGCCCCCATCCCCTGGTTGTCGGCGAGCCGAAACGACAGCAGCACCGCTTTCTTGATCCATTGGTGCGTCGTCCACGCACCGTCGTGCTTTTCGGCAACGCGCAACTCGCCGCGGTCGAGTGCGTCGATCACATGCTCGACGGCCTCCCGAACGGCCGGCGAAGCGTTCGCCGGCGAAAGCTGGCTGCGTTTCTCCCACGCAGCCTCGATCGTCTGCTCCAGGCTCTGCATCGAACGCCCAAAGGGACGAATTTTACACGCCGCTACCCGACGGCCCGGGCTCACCGGGCCCAGGGGGCGCGGAACGACCGGGCTATGGCAAGTGCAGAATCGCGGACAGCTTTCGTAGCGTCGCTTAGGCGGCGGTCCGGTTGGGTGCGGATCTGGCTGTTCAGACCTTCGCTTGCGGTGCCGCTTCGAGGAACGGGTTTCGCAACATCCAGCCCAGACGAATGTGACGCGGGTCGTTGAACTCGCGGAGGCCGATGCTCATGCCCTCATGTCCACCCGCTGGCTCGTCAACATAGGTCCGCAACAGTCGATCCCAGAGCGAAAGAAATCCGCCGTAGTTGCTGTTGGTTTCGCGCTCGATTTGCGAGTGATGCGTCCGATGCATGTCGGGTGTGACGACGATCCAACGCAAACGGTGGTCCCACCCTTCGGGCATTCGGACATTTCCGTGCACCCACACCGTAGTGATTGCGTAGCTCAATAGGTAGATCGTTACGCTCAACAGAGGTGCACCAACGAGCACGATGACCAACAGGTTCGCGCCCGTTTCAACAATGGCTTCCAGCGGGTGGAAGCGCGCGGAGGTGGTGAAGTCGAAGTCCTGGTCGGTGTGATGCAGTCGATGGATGGGCCATAGCAGCGGCACGTTGTGCAGACCCCAGTGGATACCAAAGTGCCCCAAATCAAGCAGGAGCAACGCCACGACAACTTTCACCCCGGCCGGCATTGCGATGTGGTGCAGCAGTCCCCACTGGTACTGCGCGGCGGTGATCGAGGCAGCGATGCCAACGCCACCGTATACGAGCCACATCACGCCGCCGTTGACGAGCAGCAGGGTGAGGTTGCCGGCCCAGCGCGTCCTCATGTCCGCATGCAAGGGTCGACGCGCCGCCAGGTACTCCCAGATTGCAACGATAGCCAGCGACGACAATAAGAATGCGCTGTAGAGCGAAGACCCGTGCTCGATCAGAAAACGCTCCACCGCGCTCGCCGATGGGCCTTGAACGGAACGCGGGCGGGGCCGGCGCGACCGATTATTTCTTTCGGCGGATGCGCCACGGGATTATTGCGGCCACGACTCCGGCACCCATTAGAGCGAAGGTATCCGGCTCCGGCACGGTGAGCGGAATTCGAGCCAGCGCCGGAGTGCAAATGGATGCAACGACAAACGCGGTCAGCAATCGGTCGATCAGCGACATACGCAAGTCCTCCCGCGGTTGGGCCGCAAGGGTCTTAAGGACGACTCCGACGCGCGTCCGCCCTCGCTCGATTGCGCGTTCGGGGAAATTTAGCAATGTTCGTGCCTTGCTACCACTTGTTAGGCGTCTCAAGCACTTGCGCGTAACGAACGCCGCTCTTCTTCCAACGTTGTCAAAGGTGCCGACACTCTGAATTGCGTGACGTATGCTTTCATAATGGACGTCTGGGCGAGCACGTCATCGGATGCACTCACCATCACGTTGCTCGGCGCGCTCGCCTTGATGCTGGTCTGGGAGGTGATAGCACCGTATCGGAGCCTTACTCCGGAGCGCAACGCACGCTGGCGGGTGAACTTTCTGCTCTACGCCGCGACCGTCATAGTTTTCACACTGCTCGCCCCGGTATCGCTGGTAGCTGTCGCGCGCTGGTCCGCGGAGCATCGCTTCGGATTCTTCAATCGGCTTGCGGTTCCCGCATGGCTGGTAGTGGCTCTCTCCGTGCTGGCGATGGACCTCGGAAAGTACCTGCAGCACCGCGCGATGCACAGTGTCAGTTGGCTTTGGCGCATTCATCGCACGCACCACAGCGATAACGAAATGGACGCCACGACAAGCCTGAGATTTCACCCGATAGAGACAATGGCTACATCGCTCGCGGACGCTGCCATCATTGTCGTGCTGGGTGTGCCCCCGCTTGCAGTAGCTGCATATCGCGTTGTCCGTCAGGCGCTGAGTGCGTTCGTGCACGGCAACGTAGCGCTCCAGCCCAAACTCGATGCCATTCTTCGAACGACATTCGCTACACCGGACTTTCACCGAGTTCACCACAGCACCGCGGCGCTCGAACAAGCGCGGAATCTCAGCGGCGGACTGGTATGGTGGGATCGTTTGTTAGGTACCTACGTTCCGGGGTCTCAGGACGACCCGCGCCGAATGCCGCTCGGGCTGGCAGAACGGTCCCCGGCCTCCGCGTGCTCGCTGCGCCTGGCGTTGCTGGAGCCCTTCAATCGCGTGGCTACACCGCCGCATCGTGACGCTTAGAGACCAACCTGACGCGGACATGCGCTCACATCAGCACACCGTGAATCGCAGGTTTGGACCGCTGCCCGAGCGAGCTCGATTGGCCGATCCGAGGTGTCGTCAGCAACGGCTCGACATCGCACGGAGGCGGTCAAGTTGCTGCGAAGCGAACTTCGAAACGGCCAGTCTTGGAGCCGGAATCGACGCCTGATGCTGGCAGGACACGCCGCAAGGCGAGGCAGTCGACTCGGCACAAGCGATCACCGAAGCACCTCGTCAGCGCGTGCGAGGACGCTCGACGGAATGGTCAGACCCAACGACTTCGCAGTGTTCAGATTGATCACCAGCTCGAACTTCGAGGGCAACTCGACGGGTAGGTCGCCGGGCTTAGCGCCTCGCAGTATTCTTTGTACGTAGGTCGCCGACCGCCTGGACGCCTCGCGCAGATCCGCCCCATAGCTTGCGAGAATGCCTGCATCAGTCAGCGCACGCCCCGTGCTGAATACCGGCAAGCGATTTGCCGGCGCCAGCTCTGCGACTCGCCCGGCGTTGACAACCAAGAACGCTTGCGGCCGCGCGGCCTGGAGCGTGGCAAATGCGCGATCCAGATCCTCCCGCGTCTGCACTTCAATGACGCGAACCAGGAGGTGCAGTCGAGCGGCGGCAATGAGCGTTTCGCCCAACCTCATTTGCTGCGAAACGGCGTTCACGGGATCCCATAGCGCCGCGACCTGAGTGGCCCTCGGGAGGGTCTCGGGAATCAACTCGAGCAGCTTGCCCACGGCGGCCGTGGACTGGGTGGACGTCCTCGTTACGTTGCCCCCCGGGTGTGCGAGATTGCCAACCAGGCCTGCCCCAATAGGGTCGGCAGAGCCGACCATCACAATGGGTATCGAAGAGGTGGCCTGCTTCGCGGCGATGGAAGCTGCCGAGGGCGATCGCGACGATCACGTCGGGATGACTCTTTGCGATGTCGGCGGCAAGACCCGACAGGCGCGCAAAATCGCCTTCTGCCGAGCGCGCATCGACCGCCATTGTCTTCGCTTCCACATAGCCGAGTTCACGCATGCCTTCCCAGAATGCAGCCTCCCTGGGCTTGGTGCCGGGAGTGAGGAACGCAACGCGAGGTATCGTGCCGGGGCGCTGTGCTAAGGCATCGAGTGAAACCCCGAGGATTGCGAGCCCTGCGCCCTGCACAAAGGCCCGCCGATTCGTCATCGAATCACCTCGCCTCGGGTAAAACCGCTGCAACATACCACGCCTGAAAGAGCAGACAATGCCCGCCATGCGAGAGGCGGGTTTTGCCGCACTCTGCCATTGATGCAGACGAGAGCTGGAGGTGAAGGGTCGCCCCGCTCGAGCTACATCGCCTTGAACCGATGCGCGAAGGTACGCGAAACGGTCAGCTTCTCGGGCCTCGACTTCAGCGTGATCACCGGCTGGTCACGCCAGTCGCGCTCCACACGGGCAATCTGGTGCAGGTTGACGATCGTCGCGCGGTGAATCTGCCAGAACACTTCCTGATCGAGCTCGTCGAAGAGGTCCTTGATCGGTTTCTTGATCAACGCTTCCCCTTCGCGCGTCACGACCTTCGTGTACTTGTCCTCCGCCTGAAAATAGACGACGTCGCTTACGGCAATCACCTGCATCGCGTTGCCCAGCGATGCCCGGATCCATTTCAGCGGAGTCGCCGCGTCTTCGCGCTGCGCGAGCTTAACGAGCAGCGCCGTCAAATCGAGCGGCGGCGCGGAGAGCCTTTGCTTGAGCCGATTGGTCACTTTCACGATCCGCTCGGCTGCCACCGGCTTCAGCAGGTAGTCCACCGCTCCCTCGTCGAACGCCGCGACCGCATACTCGTCGTAAGCGCTGACGAACACGATGTGGCAGCGACCACCCGCACTGCGCGCGACTTCGAGGCCCGACACCAGCGGCATCCGAATATCGAGGAACGCGATATCGGGCTGGTGTTCTTCGATCAGCGCGAGCGCCTCTTCGCCGTTCTCCGCTTCACCGACGATCGTGAGTTCCGGCCACGCTTCGGCGAGCCGTGAACGGAGCTGGGCGCGAAGGAGCGGCTCGTCTTCGGCAATCAGCGCGGTGGGCATGCGATCCCCGTGTCCCAATCAGGTCCCGAGCTGCGACGAGCCATCAAGCGGCGACTGTCGCGTCGAACGGCAGCGTGAGCGTTGCTCGTGTGCCGCGCGGCGTTGCGGGCTCGAGCGTAAAGCGCCCGCGCGCGCCGTACAGTGCAGCAAGCCGTTCGCGGATGTTGCTGAGCCCGACGCCCTGACCGTCGGCGCGGCCCTCCGGCGCCAATCCCCGCCCCGTGTCCGTTACGCTGACCACGATCGCATCTCCGCGACGTTCCGCGGCAAGCAAAACCGATCCCCCATCGGCGGACGGTTCGACCCCGTGCTTGATCGCGTTTTCGACCAGCGAAATGAGCAGGTTCGGCGGGAACGGATGACCGCGCAGCTCGTCGGGAACGTCGATGGTGAACGCGAGACGCGGTCCGATGCGGATCCGCAGGACGTTCAGATACGCCTCCGCCAGCGAGATCTCGCGCGCGAGTGTGGACGAGCTGGCGCGCAGCTGGGGTAAAGCGGCGCGCAGGTATCCGATCAGATGACCGAGGAGCACGTTCGCTTCCTTCGGATCGGTTTCGATCAGGTACTGGACGGACGCGAGCGTGTTGAACAGGAAATGCGGTTCGACCTGCGCCTGCAGCAGTTTGAGCTCGGCCTCGACGGCTTGCCTGGAAAGAAGATGGCGATCGGCTTCGGCCTTGTGCAATGCAGCTGCCGCGCGGGCCTCGCGGCGTTTGACGTAGAAGATGAGGCTGATGAGCAAGCCGTTGCCGAACGCCACGAAGACGTTGTAGAAGAAGAAGCCCCATCGCTCGCGTACGTAGGCCATTGGATAGCCCTTGAACACGATGACGAGCACGACCCCTATCAGCGAGCCGATCAGCGCGGCAATCGCCAGGCGTCGCAGCGGCTTCTCGTGGTCCCACGGCGCCGCGACATTCACGCAGTATGCGATCGCGAAGCCGTAAAGCTGGACGGTCAGGAGCGGGTGCCAGAACGGCCGCATATCGTCGATCCACAGCACGAGCGCAATGCCCGTGTTGATCGCCGCGATGAGCATCAGGGTCCGCCAATTGACCCGCAAGGCGGCGACGAGCGGATGCGGACTGTGAGAAGGAGCGGTTGTCGGCATGCGTCCCATTCTAGACATTTGCCCGTTGGCTCGCGGCGCGACCGACAAAGCGTGCGCTGCGGAGACAAAGTGCTGCCGCCCGGGACGAGCGAGCCCCTGATCGAGTTGAGGAAAGTCGGCTGGCGGGAAAGGGTGGAGCGCGTTCAGCCGCGTCGGGCGCAAGCGACGATGCGGTCGATAGCCTCCGCGCACTCGGCGAGGGCAGGCACGAGCGCGACGCGAATCCGGTTCGCGCCCGGATTCCCGCCGTGCGCCGGCCGCGCAAGGAAGCTGCCGGGCAGCACCGTGACGTGCTCCTCGGCGTAAAGCCGTTTCGCGAACGCCACGTCATCACCGGGCGTCCTTGCCCACAGATAGAACGCGGCTTCCGGCATTTCGCAGGACAACACCGGCGAAAGCACCGGCGTCAACGTCAGGAATTTTTGGGCGTACTCGCGGCGATTCGCAATGACGTGCGCCTCATCGGCCCACGCGGCGATGCTGGCGGCGGCGACGGCGCCGGACATCGCGGAGCCGTGATAGGTCCGGTATTGCAGGAACGCGCGCAGAAGCGTGCGATCGCCGGCCGCATAACCGGAGCGAAGTCCCGGTGCGTTCGATCGCTTCGACAGGCTGCCGAAAACCACGAGCCGTGGAAAGCCGTCGCGGCCGAGCAGGCGTGCTGCGGCGAGACCGCCGAGCGGCGGCTTGCTCTCGTCGAAGTAGATCTCGGAATAGCATTCGTCGGACGCGATGACGAACCCATGGCGATCGGACAGTGCGAAGAGCGTGCGCCATTCATCGAGGGTGATCACCCGACCGGTCGGGTTGTCCGGCGAGCACACGTAGAGCAGTTGGGTGCGTGTCCAGACGTCGGCCGGAACCTGCTCCCATGCGTGCGCGAATCGCAATTCCGCATCGGCGTTCACGCAGTAGGTTTGCGCGCCCGCAAGCAGCGCCGCGCCCTCGTAGATTTGATAGAAAGGATTGGGGACGACGACGGTTGCACCCGGCCGGCTGCCGTCGACCATCGCCTGGCCGAAAGCGAAGAGTGCCTCCCGGCTGCCGAGAACGGGCAGCACGTCGCTCCCCGGATCGAGCGCCGCGAGCCCATGACGTCGACCCAGCCACTGCGCGATCGCCTCACGCAATGCAACACTGCCGATCGTCGTGGGATAATTGGCGAGACCCGTAACCGCACCGGCAGCAAGCGCATCCAGGATGAGCTTCGGTGTCGCGTGCTTCGGCTCGCCGATCGACACATTGATGGCGCGTTTCGCGCCGTTCGGAACGATACCCGCGTGCAATGCACGCAGCCGCTCGAACGGATAAGGCTGCAACTGCCGCAGCAACAAGTTCATGCGGGGAGCTTGGGCGACACCGGGAAAAGGCGGCGATTATATCGATGAGATTCATTTCGGCGCTTGCGACCTTCGTCGCGGCCGCGGCGCTCGCTTGCGTTGTCGCCTACTGGGGATGGCACGCGCTCGGACCTTCCGTCGCGCATGTTGGAGTCCCCGAGCCGGCCAATCCGGCGGCCAGCATCGTCGCGGCGAACTTGTTCGGGCGCGATGCACAAACCGGCGCCGCGCCGCTCGCGTCGAGCAATCCGGTCCTCGGCAACGATACGCGCCTGCTCGGCATCATCTCTGAAGACGATCGTCACGGCTACGCGCTGTTCCGGGGTCCAGCAGGCGCAAGGCTCGTCGCGCAAGGTCAGGAGATAGCCTCCGGCGTCGTGCTCGTGTCGATCGATACCAACGCTGTGACAATTCGTGATGGCGCAGGCGAGCGGCGCATGTCGCTGCGTACCGAGCCCTCGCGCGATGGCACGTCCACGCCGCGTTCACCGTCCACGGCACCCGCGCCGTCCCTCGCCGCGGGACGTGTCGCTCCCAACCGGACCTGCGCGCCTCCTCCCGGATTCTCGGGCACGGTCGTACGGCTGAACACGGAATTGATGAGCGGCGCCGGCGGCGACACCATGCAGTGGAATCGCTTGCTCGCGCCCGTCGAGGGCGGTCTCGTCGTCCGGGAAGATAACGGCTTTGGCGCGATGCTCGGTCTGAAGACGGGCGATCGGATCGCCCAGGCGAACGGGATTGCGTTGAGCGTTCCCGACGACGTGAGCACCGCGATCGTACGGCCACTCGTGGGCAACCAAGGGGTGAGGCTCATCGGATCACGGAACGGCCTCACGCAGGAGATGTGGCTCGCGAACGTCGCGTGCGCGGGGTAGGCGGGTTGAAGGCGCCTGACGGACGGTGGCTTCAGGGGGCGCCAACAGCCTAATATGCTTGTTGTCCAATTCAACAATAACAAGCGAATGATCCTGCGCAGCCCGCGCGTCGCGATTTTCTGACGAGCACGGCCGCCGCAGTCGGCGCGCTCGGCCTTCCCGCAATGGCGCAGGCCGCGTCGGTCGCAGGCACCCTCAAAGCAGCGAAGGGGGAGCGCCCCAACTTCCTGTTCCTGATGGTCGACGAAATCCGGTCTATGAATCGTCCGAGCTCAAGTCCTTTCGCGCCACGTATCTGAAGACGCAGAACGCCCTTCGCGCAACCGGCATCGAGTTTCGCCGTCACTATGCAGCGTCGACGGCCTGCGTGCCGGGTCGCGCGAGGCCTGTACACCGGCCACTATCCTTCGCTGCACGGCGTGACGCAGACGACCGGCGCTGCCAAGGAATCGTTCGACCCCGACATATTCTGGCTCGACCTCAATGGCGTGCCCACGATGGGCGACTATTTCCGCGCAGCGCGCAGCTTCTCGCCCAGCAGCGCGCGCAGAAACGGCTGCGCCCGATGAGCGGCCCAGTGCCGGGCCAGCCCACATGAAGACCGTGAGCGTCAGCGACAACCGATAAGCGCGCTATCTGCCGTCGCCGGGGTTCTCCGGTAACCAATCGAGCAGCGCAAGCGGATTCGCGATCCAGCCGGTCGCCGGCCAGTCGTCAGCGGATCCGCTCTCGCCGAGATAGCCGTACTCCGCGGCGATCGTTGCCATTCCGGCGGCATTGCCGGCGATGACGTCGCGCAGATCGTCGCCCACGTAGACGCATCGCACTGGATCGATGTCGAGCTGATGGGCGGCGTGCAGCAGCGGCGCCGGATGCGGCTTGGGATGCGCGGTCGTATCGCCCGAAACGACGACGGCTGCGCGCGGAGCAAGGCCGAGCGCCGCGACGACGGGCTGCGTATAGCGCTGCGCCTTGTTCGTGACGATGCCCCAACGCAGTCCGCGCGCGTCGAGCTGGTCGAGGAGTTGCGCGGCGCCTTCGAACAAGGCGGTCGTGTTCGCGAGACCCGCCGCGTAGTACTCCAGAAACTGCTCCCGCAATCGCGGATATTCGGGGTCCTCGGGCGTCACGTTCATGCCGGCTCCAAGGAGACCGCGCGCTCCGGCGGATGCATGAGGGCGCAGCGCATCGACTGAAACCGGACCGAGCCCGCGCTCGCTGCGGATGCGGTTGACGGCGCCCGCAAGATCGCCGGCGCTGTCGGCGAGCGTTCCATCGAGGTCGAAGAGCACGGCGGAAACAGGCAGCCTTCGCGAAGGCGGTCGTCCCTCAGGCATTGCCGGCGCTTCGCTTGAATGCGGCCATGTAGTTGACCGACATGTCGTCCACGAGGCGATAGGTTCGCGTCAAAGGGTTGTACGTCAATCCCACCATCGCGACGAGCGCGAGTCCCGCATTCCGTGCGAAGCCCGCAAGCTCCGACGGACGCAGGAAGCGCGACCAGTCGTGCGTGCCGCGCGGCAACAGTCGCAACAGGTATTCGGCGCCGATGATCGCCTGGGCGTATGACTTCGGATTGCGGTTGATCGTGGAGAACACGACGGTGCCCCCCGGCTTCGCGAGCGTCGCGCACGCGCGTACCGTGGATGCGGGATCGGGGACATGCTCGAGCAATTCGAGGCACGTCACTACATCGAACGCACCGGGCAGTTCAAGCGCAAGGGTCTCGGCGTCCGCCACGCGATACTCGACATTCGTGCCCGACTCGTATTGATGCAGGCGCGCGACGCCGATCGCCTTCTGCGAGAGGTCGATGCCCGTGACGACCGCGCCGCGGAGCGCCAGCGCTTCGGCGAGAATGCCTCCGCCACAGCCGACATCGGCGACGCGCCTGTCGGCGAGAGCGCCCGCGATGCGCTCGATCCATTCCGATCGCAACGGATTGATGTCGTGCAAAGGCTTGAACTCGCTTTGCGGGTCCCACCAGCGATGCGCGAGCGCCGAAAACTTCGCGAGCTCGGCGGGATCCGCATTGCTGCTTTCGGCTCGGTGAATGGGGACGACGTTCGACGGCGTGTTCATGGGGAAATCCTATGCGAGTCGTTGCTGCCATGCGCGCGCACGGCTTGCGAGCGCGGCGGAATCCACGCCTTGCAGTTGGCGGCTTTCGAGAAGTCGCGCGCCGCCGATCCACACGTCGCTCACGTGCTCGCGGCTCACCGCATTGACGAGATGCGAGACCGGATCGTACATGGGCAGCGTTTCGACGTCGCCGATCCGCACCGCGGTGAGATCCGCCGCCTTGCCGACGCGCAATGAACCGATGTCCGCATCGAGACCGAGCGCAATTGCGCCGTTGAGTGTCGCCATCCGCAGCGCGGTGGCAGCCGGAACGGACGCTGCGTCGCCACTCGTCACTTTGGCGAGAAGGCTCGCAAGCCGCATTTCCTCGAAGAGATCGAGCCGGTTGTTCGAGGCGGCACCGTCCGTCCCGAGCGCCACGTTGACGTTCCGCGCCAGGTACTTCGCCACGGGTGCCGCGCCGCTCGCGAGCTTCATGTTGGATCCGGGGCAATGCACGACGTGGCATCGCTGGGCGGCCAGCCGTTCGATGTCGGCGTCGTCGACATGGACTGCGTGGACGGCAACAAAGCTCGGTCCGGTCGCACCCAGGCGGTCGAGACGTGCGAGCGGAGTCTCGTGCGTCGCTGCCCGGGCCTCGTCCACTTCGCGCTGCGTTTCCGCGATGTGCGTCTGGATCGGCAGGTCGAGCTGGCGCGCATAGACGACGACATTGGTCCAGGTTTCGTCCGCCACGGTGTAGGGCGCATGCGGCGCGAGCGAGAACGCGAGCTTCGGCGAGTGCTTGTAGGCGTCGCGCGCCGCAAGTCCCCGCGCGAGATAGGCGTCGGCATCTGCCGCGTACGACGTCGGAAAGTCGAGGATCGGCAAGCCGAGCATCGCGCGCAACCCCGTCAGCTCGTACGCATGCGCGGCCGCATCCGGGAAGAAATACATGTCGTTGCAGCAGGTAATCCCGCCGCGCAGCATTTCGGCGGCTGCGATGAGCGTCCCATCGTGCACGAACTCGGGCGTGACGAAGCGCGCCTCGCGGGGCCAGATCGCCTGCTCGAGCCAAGCTTGAAGGGGCAGGTCGTCGGCAATGCCGCGCAGGAGCGTCATCGCAGCATGCGTATGCGCGTTGACCAGGCCGGGAATGACGATGTGTTCCGGCAGCGACACGCGCGAGCGCGGCACATAGTCGCGGTCCGCCTCGTGCATCGGAGCGAGCGCCGCGATGCGGCCGTCGTCGATGACGAGCGCGTGATCCTGCAACGCGCCGACGGGTTCGACCGGTACGATCCAGCGCGCATCGATGCGGAGGTCGACGGCGCGCGGCTCCTTCATGCATTCATTCTAACGAAAAGCCTCGGCAGCAGACCGCGATGCTGCGCGTCCGATGCACGAGTCAGAGGCGGAGGGCAAAAAGAAAGAGCCCCGCGCGCGGGGCTCTTTTCCTTGCGACTACCGGACAGCGTCAGCGACGGGCCACGCCTTCACCCTTCACTTCGACTTCGACGCGACGGTTCGGTGCGAGGCAGGCAATCAACGCCTTGAGCGCCTTCTGGTCGCAGACGACACCGGGGACAGGCTGCGTCTTGCCCATGCCCAGCGTCTCGATCCGATCCCTCGGCACCCCGCGGCTCACGAGGTAATCACGCACGGCGTCAGCCCGGCGTTCCGACAGCCGCTGGTTGTACTGCTGCGATCCGATGCGGTCCGTATGGCCGGTAACGAGCACGAGCTCGAGCTTTTGGACGCCCGACAGCTTGGAAATGATCTCGCTGTCGATCGCCGACTTGCCTTCGGGCTTCAGTACCGCCTTGTCGAAGTCGAACAACGCCCTGGACGCAAGCGTGATGCGTTGCACCTGCGGTGCGGGCGGCGGCGCCGGAGGCGGCGGTGGCGGCGGCGGTGCCGGTGCTGCCGCGGGCGGCGGTGGCGGCGGGGCG
>Ga0105248_10003706_pt1 | contig 16936 bp, 11 predicted proteins | sample KBSS34metaG_FD_81524 | JGI IMG/M metagenome (GOLD analysis project Ga0105248, IMG submission 81524) | Switchgrass rhizosphere microbial communities from Kellogg Biological Station, Michigan, USA - KBS S3-4 metaG | ecosystem: Host-associated > Plants > Roots > Rhizosphere > Soil | place... | reverse complement strand
TGAGACGAGGGGCCGTCATTCCACGAGGGGAAAGTTGGCGGGCGTCCGCCGGGCCGCCCCAAGGCCCGCCCGCCATCCCCTCGGGGGATCGGCTCAGGTACTCCTGAGACGAGGGGCTGTCATTCCACGAGGGGAAAGTTGGGAGCCGGAGCGCCGGGCCGCCCCAAGCCCGGCGACCATCCCCTCGGGGGATCGGCTTGCGTACTCGCAAGACGAGGGGCCGTCATGACGCAAGACGAGGGGCCGCCAGTTCTCCGAAGGCGGATGAGGCGTCCAGGTCCTCGGTCCATTGCACGACCCGGTTGCGGCCGCTTTGCTTTGCCGTGTAGAGAGCCATGTCGGCGCGCCGCACGAGGTCGTGGCCACCGATGTTGTGCGTGTCGGCCACGCCGATGGACACGGTGATGCGCGGCAGGGCCACGCCTTCGTGGTGCAGCTTCAGCGAGCCGATCTGCTCGCGAAGCTGATTCATGCGCATGCAGGCCTCGCCCAGTGGCGCACGCGGCATCAGCACGGCAAGCTCCTCTCCGCCCACGCGGCAGCCGATGTCGTAGGAGCGCACGAAGCTCAGCAGTTGCGCGGCGACGGCCTTGATGACTTCGTCGCCCGCCTCGTGGCCGAAGCTGTCGTTGAAGCTCTTGAAGTGGTCGATGTCCATGAGCGCCATGGTCAGCAGCTCGCCGGTGCGCTCGGCGCGGTTGAGCTCGTGCTGCAAGGCCTCGTCGAAGTAGCGCCGGTTGTACAGCCCGGTCATCCAGTCGCGCACGGCCTGCTCGCGCAACGACATGCGCAGGTGCAGGTTCGCCAGCGAGAGCTTCAATGCATCGGCCAGCGCCTCGGCGCCCCACGCGGCCGTTCGAGCCTCCTCGTCGCTCGTCGGCTCACGGGCCACGAGATGCAGCGCGCCAGGCCGCTCGCCCGGCATGGTCAGCGGCGCGCAGATGGAATGCGCAATCTGCGCAGGCAGCAGCGGGCCGCCGCCGAAGTGACCGCACACCGGGCTCAGGCCCAGCCCCGTGCCGCCGGCGCTGGCCTGATGCAGGCGCCCGCGGCGCACCGCCCAGCAATCGGCCTCCTCGCAATGTCCCGTCGCCGGGAACTGGCCCCAGCTCGCCTGCACCTCCATCAGGCCGTCGTTGCCGGCGAAGCTGATCGCGCCGTCCCAGCGCGGAAAGAGCTCCCGCCCGCCCTGAGCGACGATGAGGCGCCCCTCTTCCTCGGACTCGCACAGCTGCAGCAGCTCGGTGATCTGCTGCAGGCTCTGCATGAAGCGCTGCGTGGCGCTCATCTTTTGCACCACTTCCTGCAGCTCGGCCGTGCGGGTGGCCGCGCTGGACTCGGCCTGCTTGAGGTTCTCGATGTCGATCAGGTAGCCGCGCAGCGCATGCCCCTCGGCGGTCTGGCTCGGCACGATGTGCAGCATGTACCAGCGCCACGCCCCGCCCGGGGCTCGCAGCCGCACCTCGCGCTGGATCTGCGACTCCGAGCGGCTCGCCAGCTGTGCAAGGCCCTGCGTCACCTCGGCGCTGTCCTCGGGATGCAGGAGCGCGCCCAGCGGCCGGCCCGCGAGCCGCCCGTGCAGCTCTCCCGTGACGCCGTAGAGATTCGAGGAAGCCTGGAGCAGGCAATGCGGCGGCATGGTGTCGAAGGTGACGACGATGACGGGGCCGCTGTCGAAGAGCCGCCGCTCGGCGGCGAGCGTCTGCTCGCTGCGCCGCAGGGCATCGAGATCCACCTGAGTGCCCAGCACGCGCCGCGGCGCGCCGGCCTCGCCCCGCTCGATGACCCGTGCGCGCATGCGCACCCAACGCCAGTCGCCGTGCGCGGCACGCATGCGCAGCTGGGTCTCGGCCTGCTCGTCGCGGCCCTCGTAGTGCACCTTCAGCGACGTGCGGGCCGCATCGAGGTCCTGCGGGTGAACGAGTCGTTCCCAGGCATTCACCCGCGGCTCGATCTCGCCCTCGCGGTAGCCGAGCATCGCGGCAAAGTGCGCCCCGTATTCGGCCCGCCCGGTGTCCAGGTGCCAGTCGAAGTAGCCGACCTGGGCGCTGTCGAGGACCAGGAGCCAGCGCCAGGCGGCATCGTCGGACTCGCGGCTCGCGGCGCTGGCGCGCGTGGCGGCCTCCTGCGCCGTGGCGAGCTGGCCCTGCGCGGCTCCCAGATCGGCCTGCAGCGCGACCCGCTCCCGCTCGAGCTCGCGCGCGCGGCGCAGGAGCCACGCGAGAGCGACGAGCATCGCCAGCGCGCAAGCACCGCCGAGCGCGACGAGCCAAGGGTTATCGAAGCCCAGCACGAAGTCCCCAGTCCGCTTTTTCGGATCATCCAAGCAACTCGCATACCCAATCGCTTCTCAAGCCGCATGGCGGGCACTGACATGAACCCTCCCACTCAGACACCACCGGCGCCCTCGGGCACGCGCACCGAGCGCGACAGCATGGGCGAGATGCAGGTGCCGCACGACGCCCTGTACGGCGCACAGACCCAGCGCGCGGTGCTCAACTTTCCCGTCAGCGGCCGGCGCATGCCGAGCGCCTTCATCCGCGCGCTGCTGCTGGTGAAGGCCTCGGCCGCGCGGGCCAATGCGAAGCTCGGCCTGGTCGAGGCACCGATCACGCAGGCCATCGAGGCGGCGTGCCGCGATCTGCTGACCGATGCGCACTGCATGGACCACTTCCCGCTGGACGTCTTCCAGACGGGCTCGGGCACGAGCTCGAACATGAACGCGAACGAGGTCGTCGCGACCCTGGCGACGCGCAGCGCCGGGCGCGCGGTCAGCGCGAACGACCATGTGAACTTCGGCCAGAGCAGCAACGACGCCATTCCGACGGCCCTGCATGTGAGCGCGGCGCTCGCGCTGATGCACGAGCTGCTGCCGGCGCTGGAGCACCTGGCCGCGGTCACGCGCCGCAAGGCGGGCACGCTCGATCACCTGGTCAAGACCGGCCGCACGCACCTGATGGACGCGATGCCGGTGCGCATGGGCCAGGTCCTGGAGGGCTGGGCCGCGCAGGTGGAGCAGGACGAGGCGCATCTGCGCGCGGTGCTGCCCCTGCTGCAGCGCGTGGCCCAGGGCGGCACGGCAGTGGGCACGGGCGTGAACACGCACCCGGAGTTCGCCCAGGCCTTCGCGCAGGAGCTCAGTGCGCAGACCGGACTCGCCTTCCGTCCGGCAGAGAACTACTTCGCCGCGATGGGCTCGCAGGACGGCGCCGTGGCGGTGTCGGGCGCGCTCAAGACGACGGCGGTGAGCCTGATGAAGATCGCCAACGATCTGCGCTGGATGAACTCCGGCCCCCTGAGCGGCCTGGGCGAGATCGAGCTCGAAGCCCTGCAGCCGGGCTCCTCGATCATGCCGGGCAAGGTGAACCCGGTGATCCCCGAGGCCACGGCCATGGTGTGCGCGCAGGTCATCGGCAATGACATGACGATCGCGGTGGCGGGACAGTCGGGCAATTTCGAGCTCAACGTGATGCTGCCCCTGGTGGCCGAGCGGCTGCTGGAGAGCGTGAGCCTGCTGGCCAACGTGTCGCGGCTGCTGGCCGATCGCGCGATCGCGGGCTTTCGCGTGAACGAGGCGCGGCTTGCGCAGGCGCTGGCGATCAACCCGGTGCTCGTGACCGCGCTCAATCCGATCGTGGGCTACCTGAAGGCGGCGGAGATCGCGAAGAAGGCGTACGCGCAGCAGCGCCCGATCCTCGATGTGGCCGACGAACTCACCGACCTCGGGCGCGAAAAGCTCGCGGTGCTGCTGGACCCCGCGCGGCTGACGCACGGAGGCTTGTGAGCCCTCATCAGGCGTCGCGGTCCATGCCGAGGAAGGGCGAGAGCTGGGAAGGCTCCACGGGTTTCACCAGGTGCTCGCTGAAGCCGGCGTCCAGCGCCGCGCGGCGGTCGTCGCCTTCGCCCCAGCCGGTGAGGGCGATCAGGCACATCGTCTCGCCCCAGGGAGTGGCGCGGATGCGCCGCGCGACCTCGTAGCCGTCCAGCCTGGGCATGCCGATGTCCAGGAGCACGACGTCGGGGCGGAAGCTCTCGGCGATCTCCAGCGCCTCCTGGCCGTCGTGCGCGGTGCGCACGTCCAGCCCCTGCATCTCCAGCAGCATGGCCAGGCTCTCCGCCGCGTCGCGGTTGTCGTCCGCGACCAGGACGCGACGGGATGAATCCGTGCTGGCAGCACGGACAAAAGTGCCGCAACTCTTGCCATCCGGCAAAACGCCTTTTCCGATCACGATTGCACTCCCTCGATGGGTGAATGCGATGCGTCATCGGCGGGCAGCCAATGCGCCACGGGCACGGTCAGAAGCAAGCCTCGGCTCAAAATCGATCTCCTCGCACGAAACGGTGCACTGGGCCTTCGAGCAATTTTTCGGCCCGAACCTATGGGTGCCGTACATAGCGAGGCGCATGTCGTGAACTAAGCCGCAGGAGGCCCACGCGTGCAAGGGGGCCCGCCGCCAGCGGGCCGCAGCCGTTCGAATGCGGGGGCGGCCGCGCAACGGCGGCCGCGTGTGCCCGGGCGCTGAAGGCCCGGGGGGTGGAGTGGGCGTGCGGCTTACTTTGCCGGCACGGCGCCCTTGGCTTCGGCGTCCGCGCGAAGCGCCATGCGCTCGGTCAGGCGGGGGAGGTTGGTGGTGGAGATCAGGTGCGCATGGACCAGGCCCATCACGCCGTTGCGCACGAGTTCGAGCGCCTGCTCGTCGGGCAGCGCCTTGAGCTTCTGCTCGTCGATGACCTGCAGCCCGCTCGCGCTGAGCTTGCTGCCGTCGGCCATCGTCATGTCGATGTTGACCGGGCGCATGAGGTCGAGCGCGACGAGGCGCTCGCACACCAGCCGCGTGCGCTGCGCGTCGGCGTCGTAGACGTCGAGGAAATGCATCATCTGCTGCAGGTAGGGCGCGGGCTCGCCGTTTTCCTCGATGAGCAGTTCGCCCTCGGTGTCGTTGAAGCCCTCCCAGTCGGCATCGACCATCACGCTGTTCTGCTCTTCGGCCGTGCGTGCGTAGCTCAGCGGATAGCGGCGCATGTACGCCGGCAGATAGCGGGCATCCCAGCGGCCGTTCGCTTCGACGTACAGGTTCTCGTCCTGCCGCAGACCCAGCACCGCGACCGGCGTGACGTCCTGGGTCGGGTTGCCTTGCGCGTCGCTGACCGGCAGGAACGCGATCACGTATTCCTTGCAGGCCTCGGAGAACTCGCCGCAGGCGAGGAACATGGCGTTGGCCTTCGAGGCGAGCGAGAAGTCGCTCAGGGTGCGGATGCGCTTGCCGCGGTGCTGCGTGCGGTCGAGCGGGACGGGATTGCGATAAAGGGTGGACAGGCTCATGAGTGACTCCGGGGACTCGCCGCGCGGCGCGCCGGCGGATTTGCGGCGCGCAGTATGCCTCCGCCCGGACCGCGTTCCGCCGGGCGGCGCATCGGGTTGACCCGGAGTGCGCAGACCTGCACGGACTTCCTTGCCGAGGACCGCGGCAGGCGTCGCGCCGCTGCCCGCGGATTCAGGCGGCGTCGCGCCGCTGCTCGCCCACCTGGCTCACGAGCACCTTGTCCACCCGCTTGCCGTCGAGGTCCACGACCTCGAAGCGCCACCCGTTCCACTCGACCACGTCGGCCGTGCTCGGCAGACGCCCCAGCAGGAGCATGACCATCCCGGCGAGGGTGTTGTAGCGCCCGCGATCCTCGTCGGGCAGGTCCTTCAGATCGAGCCGGTCCTTCAGCTCGACCACGGGCATGAGCCCGTCGATCAGCCAGGAGCCGTCGTCGCGCATCACGGCCCAGGCGTCGCCCTCGGCGGGCACGGAGAACTCGCCCGTGATCGCCTCGAGCACGTCGCGCACGGTGATCGCGCCCTGCACTTCGCCGTACTCGTCCACGACGAAGACCATCTGCGTGGATGAGCCACGGAAATGCTCGAGCAGTTCCATGCCGGTGAGCGTCTCGGGCACGAACACCGGTGGCAGCAAATTGGTGGTGAGCGAGACGGCCTCGCCGCGAGTGAGTTGCTGCAGCAGATGCTGCGCACCGACGACCCCGAGCACCTCGTCGAGGCTGCCGCGGCACACCGGGTAGCGAGAGTGCTCCTGCTGCGAGATGGCCTGCAGCGACTGCTCGATCGGGGCCTCGGCATCGAGCCAGACGATTTCGCCGCGCGGGATCATCATCGAGCCGATCTGGCGCTCGTCGAGGCGAAAGACGTTGCGCACCATCTGGTGCTCATGCGCCTCGATGACGCCGGCGTCCAGCCCCTCTTCGAGGCTCGCGGCGATCTCCTCTTCCGTCACCGTGCGGCCGGCCGTGTCGCGAATGCCCAGCAGGCGCAGCACGGTCTGCGTGGAGCCTGCCAGCAGGTACACGAAGGGGCGCGCGCCATAGCTCAGCCCCCGCATCGGCCGCGCCACGAGGCGCGCCACCGCCTCCGGGTACATCTGCCCGAGACGCTTGGGCACGAGCTCGCCGAAGATGATCGTGAGGAAGGTGATGATCATCACCACGAGCACGAGCGAGCCGATCTCGACCACGCGCGGCGGGAGGTTCACGAGGCTCTTGATCCAATCGGCCAGGGGACCCGCGAACGCGGCCTCGCCCACGATGCCGTTGAGCACGCCGATGGAGGTGATGCCGATCTGGACGGTGGAGAGGAACTGCGTCGGGTTCTCGTGCAGTTCCATGGCCACGCGCGCGCCGCTGTCGCCGCTTTCGACCATGACCTGCAGCCGCGCCTTCCGGCTCGCGGCCAGCGCCATCTCGGACATGGCGAACACGCCGTTGAGCAGGATCAGGAAGACGAGGAGGAGGACGTCCATCGAGAGCGCCGACGGGGCGCCGGCGCGAACGGGGATGGGGAGCGGGCAAGGGTAGCAGAATCACCTGATGCTGTACCTCATCGGCGATGTCCAGGGCTGCTGCGACGCCCTCGATCGGCTGCTCGCAGAGATCGGTTTCTCGTCCTCGCGAGACCACGTCGTCGTGCTGGGCGATCTGGTCAATCGCGGCCCCGAATCCCTGCGCGTGCTGCGCCGTCTGCGCGAGCTGGGCCCCTCGGCCACCTGCCTGCTGGGCAACCACGACCTGCACTTGCTGGCCGTCGCGCACGGCCTGCGGCGCATGCACCGCAGCGACACGCTGCACGACATCCTCGATGCCGCCGACCGCGAGGCCTGGATCGACTGGGTGCGTCACCGCCCGCTCGCGGTGCACACCCACGGCTGGCTCCTCGTGCATGCCGGGGTCGTGCCGCAATGGGATCTGGCGCTGGCGCTGTCGCTGGCGGGCGAGCTGGAAGCGCAGCTGCGCGCGCCGCACGTCGCTGAGTTCCTGCAGGTGATGTACGGCAACGAGCCCTCGCAATGGAGCGAGCACCTGCAGGGCTTCGAGCGGCTGCGCTTCGCCGTCAACGTGTTCACGCGCATCCGGTTCTGCGATGCGCGCGGACGCATGGACCTCACCATCAAGGATGGCGTCGATGCCGCGCCCGACGGGCTGATGCCCTGGTTCGATGCGCCGCAGCGGCGCACCGCGGGCGTGCCCATCGCCTTCGGCCACTGGTCCACCCTCGGCCTCGTGCAGCGGCCGGATCTGCTGTCACTGGACACTGGCTGCGTGTGGGGCGGCCAGCTCACCGCGGCGCGCATCGACAGGGGCGATCCCGAGATCATCCAGGTGCCCTGCGAGGCAGCGCAGACGCCGGGCCGCGGCTGACCCTGAACAGGGCCCTGCGAGCGGCCGCTACACTCATTGACCTCACGCCGGCACCCCATGTCGCCGGTCGCACGAGAAGCCTGGGAAGAGTGGCCGAGCGGTTTAAGGCACTGGTCTTGAAAACCAGCGATGGGCAACCATCCGTGGGTTCGAATCCCACCTCTTCCGCCGGCACATCGGTCCGCGTCGCGAGCCTAGGCCGCAAGGCCGTAGCGGGCGGTCTGCATGAAGACCACCCAGGCCAGCCCCGAGAAGAACAGCGGACCCGAGGGGAGAAAGACGCGAATCGGCTCTCCGCCGACGGCTTCCCGCTTGTCCCGAGAGAACTCGTCGAGCCTCTGTTGAAACGCGATCTCCTCTATCGCGGGACTGCTGGGGCTGAGCACCCGCCAGCCTCCCAGCAGCAACCCGATCGCCCCGACGGTTGTTCCGGTGTTCGTGAGGTCGCTCAACGCGAGCGAAGTGAACCAGGAGACCACCGCTGTGATGACTGCGTAGATCAGCAGCAGGAGGAAGAAGCTCTTGACGTGACGCATCGTTGTTCGCGGCTTGTTGTGGATCTGTCGATCTGTTGATGTCGAGCCTGACCCCGCGGCATGGCGGCAAGTGAACTCGTGCGGACAAGATATCAACGACACCAGGCGCGTCGCAGCGGCGTCACGCTGCGGCCATGCGATTTGTCACACGCGGCTCGCGCCGCGTCATGCGCCTGAGACGCCCCCACGTGCGCTGCGATCGCATGCATATTCACGCGCCCCGTGAATCGGCGGGCGAGAAGCAAACGAGGGAACGCATCCTGATGAACATGAAGAGAAAGGCTGTGGTCATCGACGACCACCCTGCCCTGCGCATTGCCGTTCGCATGCTCCTGGAGCGCGACGGCCAGTTCGAGGTCGTCGGCGAGGCGGCCGACGCGGTGGCCGGATGGCGCGCGATCTCGAACGCGAGCCCCGATCTCGTCGTGCTCGACCTCGACCTGCCGGGCTCGGGCCTGCCGCTGATCGAGCGCGCCACGCGCCAGCATCCCCGCAGCGCCGTGCTCGTCATGTCGGCGTTGGAAGAGTCGCTCTACGCCCCGCGCGCCGCGGCGCACGGCGCAAAGGGCTTCGTCAGCAAGGACAGCGACACGCACACGATCTCGCTGGCCATCGCTTCGGTGGCGGCGGGCTACTCGTTCTTCCCGGGGCTGGCCGCGCGCGGGCGGCCGGTGAGCACGCCGCAGGAGGTCGCCTCGTGTCTCACCGACCGCGAGATCAGCGTCATGCATTTCCTCGTGAAGGGGCTCGCGCACAAGGAGATCGCACGCCAGCTGAACATCAGCATCAAGACGGTGAGCACCTACAAGATCCGGCTCCTGCGCAAGCTCGGGCTGTCGAGCCTTGCCGCACTCGTGGAGTTCACCTGCGGCACACGGCTGATGGACGGCGACGAGGACGCGCCGGCTCCCCGGCACGCTGCTGCGCATGCCCGCAGCCCTCAGGACCTCGTGCGGCTGCGGGTGGTCACGCACTGAAGCGGCTGCGCCGCGGCTCACTTGCCCGGAATCTGCTTCGTCCAGCTGGCCATGCGCTCCTGGATCAGCGGGCCAGCCACGGCGCGCACCACGCCCGAGCCCTCGAGGTGCATCGTCGCGCGCAGGGTGTGCTCGACCCATTCGTTTGTGGCCAGCAGCGCGTCGAGCTTGGCGTTATCGCCCCTGATCAGGATGAATCCGCCCAGATCGCCGCCGTGCGGCGTCAGGAACACCGGCTCGAACGACTGGATGACGCCGCTGCGCTGCTGCGCGGCCAGGTATTCCGTAAAGGCCTGGAAATGCTGCGCGCTCATCTGCTCGCGCCCAGGGATCGACCGGTTCCAGCCGAAGAAGACTACGTTCGAGCTCATGGCCGTCTCCTCTTTCATGTGCGCCACCCAAGTAGATGGCTCCACAGGTATAGGCCCCGGCGCGTCGAGTTCAAGGATGACGGCCCCTCGGCTTGCGAGTACGCAAACCACTTGGTGAGGTGCGAAGAGGGTTGGAGCCGGAGCGCCGGGCCGCCCCAAGCCCGGCGACATCCCCTTGGGGGATCGGCTCAGGTACTCCTGAGACGAGGGGCTGTCATCCAATACAGGTGCGGTTCTTCCCGGCGTGCTTCGCCTGGTAGAGGGCCTCGTCGGCGCGCTCCAGCGCCTCCTCGATCCGCTCACCTGGCCGGTACGGCGTGACGCCGGCAGAGAAGGTGACGAAAACCTTGGATTCGTTCACGGTCATGAAGAGCTCGGCGCTGAGCATGCGCTGCACCCGCGTGAGCACCTGCTGCGCCTCCTCCACCGGCGTGTCCGGCAGGAGCACCACGAACTCCTCGCCGCCATATCGCGCCAGCGTGTCGCTCGGTCGCAGCGCACGCCCGACGCGATCCGTGAGGAAGCGCAGCGCGTCGTCGCCGCTCGCATGGCCAAGCTGATCGTTCAGGCGCTTGAAATTGTCGATGTCAATGAGAGCCACCGACAGCAGGGTCTCGCTGCGCTCCACGCGCGAGCGCTCCACTTCGAAGGCCTGGAGCAACCCGCGCCGGTTGGCGACCTGCGTGAGCGGATCGGTCGACACCTCGCTCGACAGCCGCCGGATCTCGTCCTCCAGATGCCGCACGCGCTCCTGCATCTGCGCGGCGCGCGCATGCTCGTCCTGCAGCCGCTGCTGCGTCTGGTTCACGAGGCCTTGCACGCTGCGCGTCTCGGCCACCATCTCGCGCACGGTTCCGGCCAGGCTCTCCAGGCTGTCGGCGCGACCGATGGCCTCGGCATAGCGGCCCATGCTGCTTTCGAAGCGGCCGGTGTGCTGGCCGAGTTCGCCGATCTCCTGGAGCATCTGGTGAATCAGGGCCTTGAGCGCGTCGCGTGCGTGCGCACGCTCCACGCGCAGCTCGCGCTGGCGCTCGCGCGTGCTGCGCAGGAGCTCGCTCACCGCGCGCACGCCGCGCGCGCTCAGTCCCTGCTCGAACTGGCTGCGCATCGCGTCGCACTGGCCGCGCACCCAGGAGTCGTCCTCCGCGAGATCGACCAGTCCCTCGGTCAGCTCGTGGCAGAGACTGCCGAGCTGCGTCATCACGTGCTGGCGGTGCTGCAGCACGCGCTGTGCGTCGATGCAGGCCAAGGCCAGCGCGCCAGCCACCGCGTCGGGCCCCTCGTCGCCCAGCCGGCCCTGCAGCGAGCCCAGCGTCTGCGCGACTTCGCGGCTGCGCGGCTCGCTCTCGGGCAGCGCGGCACGCACGGTGGCGCCGAGGTCATTCACGATGCGCGACCAGGCGGGCGAGGCCGCGTCGCGTGCCGGTGCCTGAGCCTGGGTCGCAGAGGCGTCGCCCTGCGCGGGCGGCTCGGGAACGGCAGCGGGAGCCGCTGGCTCGACTTCCAGCGCCGGATCGTCCGGCGCGTCGCTCTCCCACGAAGCCATGAGCTGCTGCAGGCGCTGCTGCAGCCGGCGCGCATCGCTGCGGCTGCTGGCGAGCACGCGCTGCAGGCTGTCCTTCTTGCGCGCGGCGGTCCAGTTGCGCCCCCCGCGTTCCACGCCGCGCACGGCGCGCGAGATCAGCTTCGACCACGCCTCGCCATCCTGGCCATCCGTCCCTTCGGCCAACGCCGCGGGCGCGGTGGCCGAGCCGCCGGCTTCGCTGCGGTAGGCGCGTTCGTAGTTCTCTGGGGTGGGTTCGAGTCGCTGCGTCGCCAGTCGACGCAAGGCGGCCTTGGCCAGTTGGGCGGGCGCCTGTTCGGCCGTGGCCGCGGTGTCCGGATTCAAGTGAGGGTCTCCAGCTCGATGCGCGGGGCCGGCACGTCCGTCAAGGCAGCGACGCCGCGGGTCAGGTTCGTCAGGCGGCGTTTCCGGGCAGGGTGCGCGTGGAGGCCAGCGCGGCGGCAAGCTCGCTCGGGTTCTCGGCATCGCCGTCGACGCGGCCGATCCACGGCGCCTTGCGCGGCAGCACCGTCTGCGAGATCCAGCGCTCGAGGTCGTCGGGCGGCAGCGGGCGGCTGAAGAGGTAGCCCTGCATGATGCTGCAGCCCAGGCGGTTGAGCACTTCCATCTGGCGCAGGTTCTCCACGCCCTCGGCGATCACGCGCAGGCCGAGCGAGCGGGCCAGCGCGATGATGGCCGTGACGACCGCCGAGCTCTGCACCGTGGCGCCCAGGTCACGCACGAAGCTGCGGTCGATCTTGAGCTCGCTGATCGGCAGCGTCGTGAGATAGGCGAGCGAGGAGTAGCCGGTGCCGAAGTCGTCGATCGAGATCTCGATGCCGATCTCGTTGAGGCGATGCAGCGCCGGGATCACGTTCTGCAGGTCCTTCATCAGGCCCGTCTCGGTGATCTCGAGCTCGATGCAGCGGTGCGTTCCGCCGACCGCGGCGACCGACTGGCGGATGTGGGTGACGAGATCGCTGCGCTCGAAGAGCCGGCTCGGCAGGTTCACCGCGATGGAGGTCTCGAAGCCGATGCTCTGATGCCAGGCGCGCGCCTGGCGCGCCGCCTCGCGAATCGCCCATTCGGACAGCGGCACGATGAGGCCCGTCTCCTCGGCCAGCGGAATGAAGTCGCCCGGGGGCACGAGGGTGTCGCCGCGGCGCCAGCGCATCAGCGCCTCCGCGCCCACCATGCGGGCCGAGCGCACGTCCACCTTGGGCTGGTAGTGCAGCACGAGCTCGTCGCGCTCCAGCGCCTTGTGCAGCGCGGTTTCCAGCTCGAGCTTCTCGCGTCCCTTGCCGGCGAGGTGGGGTCGATACAGCATGGACGCGTTGCGCCCCGCGCTCTTCACCGAATACATCGCCACGTCGGCATTGCGCAGCACGTCGGCCACCGAGGCGCCGTCGCGCGGGAACAGCGCGATGCCCACGCTGGCCGTCACGAAGCACTCCTGCCCGCCCACGAGGATGGGGTCTCGCATGACCTCGAGGATGCGCAGCGCCACGCGCTCGGCGTCCTGGTCGCTCGTGACCTCGGGCAGCAGCGCCACGAACTCGTCGCCGCCCAGGCGCCCCACGGCCTCCAGCGTGCGGTGCGAGCGGGTGCCCAGCGGGTCGAGCGCGCTTTCCATGACCTGGTCGGAATGGCGCACGCAGGCGCGCAGCCGGCGCGCCACTTCCATCAGCAGCTCGTCGCCCGCGCTGTGGCCGAGCGTGTCGTTGATGAGCTTGAAGCGGTCGAGGTCGATGAGCAGCACGCCCACCTGATGGTTCAGCCGCTTCGCGTGCTCCACAGCCCGCTCGGCGCGCCAGATGAGCTGGCGGCGGTTGGGCAGGCCCGTGAGCGCATCGAAGTTGGCGAGCTGCTTGATCTTGTCTTCGGCGACGCGCCGGTCGGTCACGTCCTGCACGATGCCGGTGTAGCCCACGAGCGCGCCCTGCTCGCTGAACTCGGGCTCGGCCTCGACGTGCACGATGCGCTGGCGCCCGTCGATGAGGGTGACGGGAATGTCGGTGGCCAGCACCGTGCTGTGGCGCGCGACCTCGCGCAAGAGCCGCACGAAGCCGCTGCGCTCCTCGGGCGAGACCATGCGCACCATGCGGCGCAGCGTGAGCTGGTCGCCCGGGCCCAGGCCGAACACGCGCAGGCCCTCGACCGAGAACGCGAGGCTGCCGCGGTCGCGGCGCCAGTCGAAGCTGCCCATGCGCGCGAGGTCCTGCGCGCGCGCGAGCTTGGACTTGCTGCGCTCGAGCTCCTGGCGGGTGCGCGAGGCGCGCAGCAAATAGCGCAGCCGCCCCGCGAGCAGGCTCCATTGCGAGGACTTCACGAAGAAGTCGGTGGCGCCCACCTCGTAGGCACGCGTGATGGAGGCGTCGTCGTCCAGCCCCGTGAGCATCAGCACGGGCACCGACTCGAAGCCGGGCAGCGAGCGGACCTCGCGGCAGGTGGCGAAGCCGTCGAGCTCGGGCATGAGCGCGTCGAGCACGATGATGTCGGGCGACCAGTCGGCGAGCTGCTCGATGGCCTGGCGCCCGCTCGTCGCCTCGACGATGGCGAAGCCGCGCTCGCGCAGCGCGACGGCGGTCAACAGGAGGTTGACCTCGTCGTCGTCCACCAGCAGCACGCGAGGCGTCTCCAGCGGGTCTTCGAGTGCGGCTGCGGGGTGCAGGTTCATCGTGCGGGTTCTGCGTCCAGCCGGTTCAGGCCAGCAAGGCCAGTGCCTTGCGCGCGCGGCCGATCTCCTCGCGCAGGGTATCGAGCCTTTGCGGCATTCCTTCGGTCTGGCCTTGTCGGATCATGGTTTCGATGTCGGCACATTGGGCCGAGAGCTTGAGCGCTCCAAGGCTTGCGGACGACGACTTCAGGGTGTGCGCCACGTGCCTCACGCCGGCCCAGTCGGACGCCGCCTGCGCCTCGTCGAGCTGCGGCAGGAGCCTTGCCAGGGATGCCTCGAACGCGGTGCGCACGCGCGAAAGGAGCTGATTCTGCCCGCTCGGATCAAGCTCGCGCAGCCGCTGCAGCGCGACCTCGTCGAGCACGGCGTCACTCGGGATCGGCTGCGGATTCATGGGGTGCGTGGCGGCGACGGGAGGGGTGGGGGCTTCCTGCGAAGGCTTGAAATGCTGGCTCAGCATGGCTTGCAACTGGCTCTGTCGAAATGGTTTGGAGAGATAGTCATCGAAGCCCATACCCAGCAGGCGCTCGCGGTCTCCCGTCAATGCATTGGCCGTGACGGCCACCACCGGGGTGCGCGGCCCGCTGCGGAAGGCGAAGCGCCCGCCCGGCCCCTTGCGGAACCATCGCAGCGCCTCGATGCCGTCCATGCCGGGCATCTGGATGTCCATGAGCACGAGGTCGAATCGGCTTTCGCACAAGGCGCGCAGGCCCTCCAGCGCCGAACCCGCCAACCTCACCTCGCAGCCCAGGCGCCGCAGCATCTGCGCCATCACCTCCTGGTTGACCGTGTTGTCCTCGACCACGAGGATGGTGCGGGCCAGCTTGGGCGTCAATACGAGCACTTCCGCGGGCGATGCGTGAACACCAACAATCGCCTGGCGCAATTCGGCCCGACGCACGGGTTTCGAGACGAAGCGCGCAAAACCGCACAGTTGCGCCTCTCGCACATCGTCGCACTGGCTGAGCGAGGACAGCAGGATCATCGGCATGCGGGCCGTGGCCTCGCGCTCGCGCAAGGCGCGCCCGAGGGCCAGGCCGTCGACCTCGGGCATGTGCAGGTCGATCACCGCCATGTCGAAGGGCTCGCCGCGCTCGTGCGCGGCCAGTGCCTGGCGCAGCGCCTCGCGCCCGCCCTCCACGCACACGGGCCGGTGGCCGAAGCCCTGCAGCAGTGCGCCCAGCACCTGCCGGTTCGTCTCGTTGTCGTCGACCACCAGGATGCGCAGCGGCGTGGGGTCGATCTCCTCCACGAAGTCGAGCGTGCACGCGCCTTCGCGCGCATCCGGCAGCGGCAGGCAAAAGCAGAAGCGCGAGCCGATGCCCGGGCGGCTCTGCACCTCGATGCACCCGCCCATCAGCTCCACGAGCTGGCGTGAGATTGCAAGCCCGAGGCCCGTGCCGCCATAGCGGCGCGCCATGCCGCGGCTGCCCTGCGTGAAGGCGTCGAACATGTGCGGCAGCGCATTCGCATCGATGCCGATGCCGGTGTCGGACACGCTGAACTCCAGCCAGCCCTCGCGCAGCACCTGGCTTGCGGGATGGCGCGCGCGGCGCACGTCCACCACGACCTCGCCCGATTCGGTGAACTTGATGGCGTTGGACACGAGGTTGGTGAGCACCTGGCGCAGGCGCAGCGCGTCGCCGTGCACGGTCGCGGGCAGGTCGCTCGCATCGCGAAAGCTCAACTCCAGGCGCTTTTCATGCGCACGCGCGGACAGGAGCTCCAGCGTGTCCTCGACGATCGAGCGCACCGCGAAGTCCGCGGGCGCGAGCTCCATGCGGCCGGCCTCGATCTTCGAGAAGTCGAGGATGTCGTTGATGATTTCCAGCAGCGATTCCGCGCAGCGATAGACCGAGTGCGCATAACGGCGCTGGCGCGCGTCGATGTCGCTGTGCAGGAGCAGCTCGGTCATGCCGAGGATCCCGTTCATCGGCGTGCGGATCTCGTGGCTCATGTTCGCCATGAACTGGCTCTTGGCGCGGCTCGCCGCCTCGGCCTGCTCGCGCGCGCGCTCGATCTCCTGCTGGTGCTCGTACTGCGCGGTGACGTCGGTGACGACGCCGTACACGCGCACCTCGCCGCTGCGCAGCTGGCGCACGCGGGTGCGCTGACGCAGCCAGCGCATGCCGCGCTCGCGGTGATGGATGCGGAAGGTGATGTCCGCGCCCTGGTGGCGCGACTCGTGCTCGCGCCGCTCGGCGAGGCGCGGCTGGTCCTCCTCGAAGACGACGCGCGCGCAGGCCCTGGGCTCGCGCATGAGCGTGTCGATGTCCAGGCCCCAGATAGCCTCGGTGCGCGGGCTCAGGTAGATGAAGCGATCGCGCTCCAGCGTGGTCACGAACATGCAGTCGTCGATGGCCTCGACCAGCTCGCGAAAACGCAGCTCCGACTCGTGCAGCTCCAGCTCCTCGTGGCGTCGCGCGGTGATGTCGCTGGCCACGCAGGCGACCTGGCGCGGCGCGCCGTTCGCATCGCGCAGCGCGAACAGGCGCGCGTTCACGAGGCGGTCGCCGCGGTGCAGCGGCACCACCGCTTCCAGCTCCACCACCTCGTTCGTGGCGATCGCCCGCTGCATCGGCGGCGCGGCCATCGCCATGACCATGTGCCCGACGACCTCCTCCATCGGGCGCCCGATCGAGGTGGCGCCGTCCAGGCCGAACTCCACCTGCGCATGGCGGTTGAGCAGCACAACGCTGCGATCGCGCGCATCGCTCACGAGCAGGCTGACCGGCAGCCCGTCGACCAGCGTGCGAAGCCCCTGCTCGCGCGACTCGCTCTCGTGCCGGGCGCGTCGCGCGGCCAGGCGCTGCGCGGCCAGCGCGAGTTGAAGGCGGGCCATCTCCAGCAGGTCGGCGAACGCCTTTGCGCCCTCCTCGCCCAGGCCCGTCACGCCGCGCACCTCGACCCGGGCCACGATCTGCTCGCCCTCGATCACCGGGAAGGCCCAGCGCGTGCCGTCGTGCGTGCACGCATCGCCAGCGGATGAGCTTGCGGCGCGGTCCTGCTCGCGCCAGCCCAGCGCACACCCGGGGTCGTCATCGCCGCCGACCGCGTGGCGCAGGATCTGCACGGCCGCATCCAGGGCTTCGTCCAGGCTCGCCGCCGCGCCCAGGCGCTCGCACAGCGTGCGCGCG
>Ga0105248_10003703_pt1 | contig 16937 bp, 11 predicted proteins | sample KBSS34metaG_FD_81524 | JGI IMG/M metagenome (GOLD analysis project Ga0105248, IMG submission 81524) | Switchgrass rhizosphere microbial communities from Kellogg Biological Station, Michigan, USA - KBS S3-4 metaG | ecosystem: Host-associated > Plants > Roots > Rhizosphere > Soil | place... | reverse complement strand
TTTCGGCCGGACCGGCCCCCCCCTCAGGAATGGCGCCGCACGCGAAGACTCCAGAGCATGGACCCGATCGCGATTCCATAGAACAATCCCGCGATTCCGTCGGCGAGGTCGGTCGGCACGGCCAGCCACCGGTGCGCTTGGAGTGAAACCATGCCCGCGACCAGAGCGAGCTGTCCGGTGACCATGAGCCTGTCCGCCTTTGGATTCTTGATTCGAGAGCACATCGTGATTCCCTCCGAGACTCAGTTCGTGCGGCGATACCAAACCATGAGACCCTGCTTGACGAACGCCATGACGGCGCCAATCGAGAAGAGCTCCCAGTTCCAGACGTGGTCCCTGATGTAGTGGAAGGCGAACAGCCCCATGGCGAGAACGACGCCCGCCATCGAGGCGATCCTGGTCGCCTTGAGCCGGTGCATGAGGAACCGCTCGTCGACGACTCCTCGCAGGATGTTCATGATTTGTCCTCCAGTTCGAAGATCGACTCCACGGAGCGCGTGAAGATCCGCGCGAAGGCGAGCGCCAGCTCCAGGCTGGGGACATAGCGGTCGCATTCGATCGAATTGATGCTCTGCCGGGAGACGCCGACGGCCGCGGCGAGATCCTGCTGGGTCCATCCGCGCTCCGACCGGAGCTCGCGTATTCGATTGCGCACCTTCCCCATGACAAGCTGACTTTACATCACTGGCCGAGCAAAGTCAAGCATGCTTGTCTTTGGGGCCGACGGGTTTCTGGAGGGGCTGGATCCGGTGGCGCCCAGGCGCCCACGTCAGACGCGAGCGCCTGGGCCTATCGGTTTATCGTCTCAGACGCCGCTACTTCTTCCAGTTCGCGATCACCATGACCGGGAACCTGCCTCCGGTCTTGGCGATGTTGAGCAAGCCGATCTGGATCCCTTGCAGGCTCTGGGCATAGTTCAGGAACGCGAGCTGCAGCCCTCCCGCGGTGCCCGCGTAGTTGAACGCGCTCCACTGGAGGCCGTCCGTCGTGCCCTTGTTGTAGTTGATCGCCGCGAGCTGGAGTCCCTTGAAATCGCCGTCGTTGACGTTGACGAATCCCCACTGAAGGCCGTTCGACAGCTTGGTCGTACGATTGATGAGACCCAGGTCCAGACCTTTGACCGAGGCGTTCTCGCCGTAGATCAGGTTGAGCCGAACGGCGCTCACGTCATCTTCCGGTTTCACCAGGGCGATTGGCGAGACGAGCGCCAGATTGAACGGCTTCTCGGCCGCCATGGCCGATGATGTCGTCAACGATGCGAACAGGAGCGCGAACCACCAACCTCCGCGAACTGACGTCATGTATCCCTCCCCACGGATGAAGTGCCCAGTCCCCTGAGCCGGCGATGCTAGCGCCTCCCGAGGGGGACCGCAATTCGAGATGGAGGGCGCTGGCCGCCACCTGCCGGAATGAACGAGCAAGACTCCATCCGAAAGTTCCCCTATTGTCCGACCTGGCCTTGGAGTCCTCTCGATAGGTCTCGTACCGAGCAGCCTACGAGCGATGGTCGTTCGTAGGCCTTCTCCGGAGGGCGTATGCGAACTTCTCGGCGGCTCGTCTTCGCAGTCGGTGGAGGTGTCGGGCTGATGCTCGCGATGCTCATCGCAACTCCCAAGCCGGCTGAGGCAAACGTGTCGTGTATCGAGGGGTGCGTCAACCAATTGACTGGGGATCTGGATGAATGCAAATGGTGGCTTCTGAAAGATCACTACAGTGAAAGCTCGTACTCCGACTGCGTCGGGGCCGCGGCATCCCACGCCGAAGTATGCGTGAATGCCTGCAACGCCGCATCGGGGGGAAAGAACAAGATCGCCACGCCGGAGGGACCGTACAAATGGTATAGCCCGGGCGATCTGGTCACCCTGTCCGCAGGATTGCAAGAGGACTCTACCTACATCCACGGTGTTGGTCCGACGGCCCACGTCGAGGCCTACCTTCTCGACCTCTACGGATCCTTCAACCGTTCGACGCCTTTCCAAGACCGCAACTGGTTACCAGTCGGCTCGGCCACCTTCGACGGTGACTCTTTGTGGCAAGTCCAGGTGGATATGAGTGCCTTTCCATCCACCTACGGCTATCTCGTCCGCTACGACTTCACCCTCCAGAACGACACCACCTATACCTGGGTGAGCTCGTTGGTCTCTCGATCCATCATCACCGCCGTGCCGGTCGGATCGAGTCCGACGCTCGCCCGGCTCGCCTATGCGCCCAATCCAGCGAACGACAAAACACGCATCAGTTTCAATGTCCCAAAGGCTGGACCGGTCTCAGTCACGATCTATGACGTTCTCGGTCGCCGCATTCGCAGCTGGTCTTGGTCGAACATGTCGGCTGGAGAGCACCAGATCACTTGGAACTGGGAATCGAGCACTGGTCGCGACGCCCCGTCGACCGTCGTTTTCTGCCGCTTGACTGTTGGGGGAGAATCCATCGCCCACAGGATGATTCGACTCAAGTAAGGGAGAGACAAAGCTCCGCCAATCCTATCTCGAGAGCACCATCTTCCTCAGGGCAACCTGGCCGTTCATCTCGAGCCGCGCGAAATAGGCTCCGGACGCGACGGCACGACCGGAGCGGTCCCGGCCATCCCACATCGCGGTGCGCCACCCCGCTGTCTCGGTGCGGTCCACGACCGTCGTGACAAGCCTTCCTTGGAGGTCGTAGATCGAGAGCCGCACCCGGCCCGACTGCGGAACGCCATACGAGAGCTGCCCACTCCCGCCGAACGGGTTGGGATGGACGGGCGCCAGGCTCATCGCCCGCGGGGCGCCCACTTCATCCGCCGCCGTGACCCAAGCCTCCGCGAAATTCTCGGCTCCCCGTACGTCGCGCACCACGAGCCGATATCCGTATCGCGTCCCTGGGCTCACCGACGTGTCCTCGAAGAGGACGTCATGGCTCGCGTTGGGCTCGGGATGCCCCTGTAGCACCCAGTCGGTGGTCCCGGTGCGGCGGTAGACGCTGGTCGACACGATCGCGTCTCCGGACGCGTGCCACACGATCCGGATTCCACGCGCGTCGGACTCGGCGGTCTGGGTCGCGAGGGCCACCGCGGTCGAGACACCGGTGAACCCGGCGAAATACGCTTGGGCCGATGTTCCAACCGCCCGGAAGCTGCCCCCGGCGTAGACCGCGGAGGGGCCCACCGCGACGCAGAGAGGGATGTTGTCGAGATTCGGATCCCAGTGTGGGCACGCCGGTCGAGAGATCGAGCTCCGCGAGATAGTTCCTCTCCACCGCGCCGAAGCCCGTGAAACCTCCGCCCACGAAGGCATGGGAGCCGGACAGAGCTAGGCCAAGGATGGCGCCATTGGGGCTCGGGTCCCAGGAGGTCGCGTTGCCCGTGGCCGCATCGAGCGCCGCGAGGTAGGTCCTCACCTGCCCTCCGATAACGACGAAGCCGCCGCCCACGTAGACCGTCGAGCCGTCGATCGCGATGGTGTAAACAATGCCGTCCGGACTCGGATTCCAGGAGGTCGCCGCGCCCGTGGCATCGAGGGCCGCGAGATAATTCCTTGGCGCTCCCCCGATGTTTGAAAACAAGCCGCCCGCGTAGACGGTCGAGCCACTCACACACAGGGCGTTCACATCGAAGTCCGCGCCTGGGTTCCACGCGGTGGCCGCGCCGTTCGAGAGGCTCAGCTGCGCGATGTGTTGCCTCACCGCACCGCCGATGGTCGCAAACGATCCGCCGACGTAGATCGTGGAGCCGCTCAGCGCGAGGCTCGAGACGGGCCCGCCCGCGCCGGGGTTCCAGGAGCTCAGCGCTCCGGTCCCCGCGTCGACCGCAGCAAGGTGGCTCCGCGCTTGCCCATTGACCGAAGTGAAGAATCCGCCCATGTAGAGGGTCGAGCCGTTCAAGACCATCGCGTTGACCGCGCCCCCCATCGCGGGATTCCAGGATGTGGGCATGCCCGTGGCGGCATCCAGTGCCGCGGCGCCAACTCTCGGTACACCGCCGAAGCCCGTAAACGCTCCGCCCGCGTACACGGTCGTTCCGCTCAACGCCAGATCGATGACCTGGCTGTTCGGGTGGGGATTCCATGCGGTCGCCGCTCCGGTCCCGGCATCGATCGAGGCGAGCAACGATCTCGGTGTCGCCCCGATGAAGCTGAACCCTCCGCTGACGTAGACGGTCGAGCCGCTCACCAGCACATTGTCGACCTGGCCGTTAGGATTCGGATTCCAAGATGTGGGGGCTCCCGTCGAAGCGCTGAGCGCCGCGAGGCAGAATCTGGGCACACCACCTATGGTCCCGAACGTTCCGCCCACGTAGACCGTGGTGCCGCTCACGGCGATCGCAAGAACGTAGCCATCGCTGTCCGGATTCCATGAGGTGGCAAGCCCGTCCGATTTGTTGACGGCCGCGATGTAATTCCTGGCCGTGACACCGATATGCGTGAAGAGTCCGCCCACGTAGACAACGGAGCCGTCCACGGCGAGCGCGTCGACCTCACCATCCGGGAGCGGGTTCCAGGAGGTCGCGGCGCCCGTGGCGTCGATCGCCGCGAGCATGTTCCTTGGCTGGCCGCCGATCGAAGTGAAGCTTCCTCCCGCATAGACGGTCGTGCCGTCCACCACGAGGACACGCGGCGGAGCGTTTACGCCGGGGTTCCAGGAAGTGGCGGCGCCGGTCGACCCATTGAGCGCGGCGATGAAGTTCCTCGCCGCTCCGCCGATGTTCGTGAAGCTTCCGCCGACGTAGACCGTCGTGCCCCCTACCGCGATGGAAAGGATGGAGCCATCGGGAGTCGGGTCCCATGAGGGATCGACCGAGTAGTCCGAGAGGATGTGCGCGAGCCCATTCCTCGCAACCCCCCCGACTCTCGTGAAATTGCCGCCGATGTACCAACCGCCCGAGCCGTCGGGGGCCACCGCGACGACCTGGCCCGCGACCGCCGGATACGACGTGAGGAGAGCCCCGGTCGACCCATTGATCGGGACGCCGCTCCCTGTCGACGGCGCGACTTCGGTGAAGGTTCCGCCCAGATAGATCGTTCCCCCCGAGACCAGCATGGTGTTCACGGGCCCGTTGGTCACGAAGAGGTTCGTGTCGAGGACCTGGGCGCCGCCGTCACTCGTCGCGAGCAAGGCGGTGGCGGTCGCTATGGTGAGGATGAACGCGAGTCTCTTCATGTCAGCCCCCTGGTGAAGAGGTTGCGATCAACGTGGTGGCATGGATCAGGAACAGCACGGCGGGAGCGGAGCAGGAGACGTTTCACGGTTCCAACCCCCCGGTGGAATGTGACGCCGTCCTTTGGCTGGAAATGCGTTCGAAGCGGGGAGCATAGGCCCGCGCCGGTCGAAGGTCAAACACGCCGTCAGGGCATGACAGGGCACACTAAAGGAGAGGCCAAAGACCGACCGAGAGGCACCTACCCGTTCAACCGGCCACGTCTCCCAGACCCACCTTGTCGAGAAGCCCCGGCCACCGAGGGTCGGAGTGCAGCTTGCGGAGGCTCGACATGAACCTCAGCATGACGATTCCCGCATCGCGCAGCTCGTAGGCACGCTCGAGCCAGCGGAACGCTTCGTCGTTTTCTCCCCGGACCGCGCACGCTCCGGCGAACTGGACGGCCCACTGCTCGGGCTCCTTGAGGAGACGCGCCAAGGCTTCGTCCGACTCCTTCTTCATTCCCATCTCCCAGTAGGCCATCGCGAGGGCATGGTCCCGATACCCCGCGGTCGGTTCTTTCATGATTTCCTCGATCGCCTTGTCCGCCATGCCACGCCGCAGGTAGAGGATGCCCAGGGTCGAATGGATGTTCGCAGCCCCGGGGCTCAACTCCAGCACTCTCGAATAACTCTCGCAAGCCGCCTCGAGATTTCCGTCGCGTGACTCGAGGCGTGCCAGAGCAGCATGCGCTTCCCGATTGAGTGGATCGATCTCCACTCCGCGAAGAGCCAGTCGCCGCGCCTCGGCCTTGTCCCCGATCATCGCCTCATAGAAGGACAACATCCCGATCGCCGTGCTCGCACCAGGAGCCAGCTCCACGGCTCTTCGAACGGACTCCATCCCTTCCCGATACCGAAACTCGAAGGAGGCGAGCAGAATGCCCATGGCCAGATGCGCCTCGGCCAGGCGATCGTCGAGGGCCAGGGCCTGCTCGGCCGCAGCTTTCGCATTCCGGACGCTCTGTGGGACGTCCGCGTGTCCGTAGCCGGCTTGAAATTCGTGTGCCAAAGCCAGCCCGGCCCAGGCCGGCGCACTCCTGGGGCTCGTCTCGATGGCCCGCTGATACAACGTCACAGCCCTCGCGAGTGCTGCAGACGTGTTTTGCCGGACGAAATGGTTCGCCTGCAAGATGAGCGAGTAACTCTCCGGGTTTGTGTTCGGGGCCGCGGGCGTTCCCAGCAATTGGACGCGAAGGGCCTGGGAGACCGACCGCGCGATGTCGTCCTGGACGGCGAAGATGTCGTCGATCACGCGATCGTAGGTCTCGGACCAGAGATGGAACCCATCCGCGGCCTTGATCAGCTGCGCCGTGATCCGGACGCGGTTCCCCGCCTTTCGCACGCTGCCCTCGAGCAGTGTCGCCACGCCCAGCTTCTGGCCGATATCGCGTGCGTCTTCCTGCTTGCCCTTGAATGCGAAGGATGAGGTCCGCCCCGTCACCTTGAGCTCGGGGACCTTCGCGAGGACGTTGAGCAGCTCCTCCGTGAGCCCGTCCGAGAAGTACTCGTTCTCCTCGTCCCGGCTCATGTTCACGAACGGAAGGACGGCGATCGATGGAGACGCGCCCTCCGCCCGCGCTGCTTTGGCTCTGTCCTGGATGCGTCCCAGGCTCTCTTTCACCTCGAGAGCGGTCTGGAATCGACGGCCCGGATCCTTCGCGAGGCAGCGGTCGACGATCGACGCGATCTCCCGCGGAAGATCGGAGCGCACGCGCTCCAGAGGTGTTGGCGCGTCGCGCAGGATGGCCGAGGTCACGTCGGCGGACGTGGCTCCCGAGAAGGGGCGGCGGCCGGTCGCCAGCTCGTACATCACGATCCCGAGGGCGAACAGGTCCGTTCGAGCGTCGGTCGCCTCGCCACGCACCTGCTCCGGGGCCATGTAGGGCGCCGTACCCATGACCTGCCCAGCGATCGAAATGGAGTGGGCCGTCGCCGTCCGCGAATCACCCTCGCTCGCCGCCATCTGGGCGATTCGCGCGAGACCGAAATCGAGCACCTTCACGTGCCCGGCGCGCGTCACCATGACGTTGGCGGGCTTCAGGTCTCGATGAACGATGCCCTTCTCGTGTGCCGCCACCAGAGCCTCGGCCAATGCGGTGGAGATATCGAGAAGGCGCTCGACGGGAACGCCATTGGGCCCGATCTCACGATCGAGGCGCTGTCCCTCGACCAGCTCCATGGTCAGGAACCGCGTCCCCTTCACTTCTTCGATCGAGTAGAGGACCACGATGTTCGAATGATTGAGGCCAGCGGCGATGCGGGCCTCCCGCTCGAACCGGGCGAGGCTCTCGGGGTCGCCGGCCAGGGCCTCGGGCAGGACCTTCAGCGCTACGTCGCGCCCCAGCCTCGTGTCGCGGGCTCGGTACACCTCGCCCATTCCCCCCGCTCCAAGGGACGAGAGAATCTGGTAGGAGCCCAACAGGCTGCCGAAGGCGAGGCGCACGACGAACAGGCTATCCGGAACGGCCCGGAGGTTCTATCGGCTTCTGAGATCGAATCGAGGGCAGTTCGGGATCCCAGTCGCTCAAGCTCTACGCGTCCGCCTTGGTCTTCATCCCCCGGATCCAGACAGCGAAATCGCCGAGCAGGGCATCCAAGGTAAGGGACCGCCCTTCGGCCTCGGCGCGCGCCGTTGCCCCGTCCGAACCGGTCGCCTCCCGGAGTGCGGCACGCGCCGCCGCTTCCTCGCGATCGAAGAAGCGCAGCTCTTCGGGATGGGATCCGATCCCCATCGCCTTCCACAGTGTCCGCCGCGCCATCGTGTATCGAACGGCCCGGTCGGGCTCGCCAAAATGGAGGGCGAGACACATGCACGCATCGATCAGAGGGATCAACGCCTCCATATCGGGATTGGCATCGTTCTCGATGATGTCCATGGCTTCGATGAGCTGAATCCGTGCCCTTTCCACGTCGCCGAGACGACCCAGCCAGAGTGCGAGACAGACCCGCGTGCCAATGATTCGTCCCCGCCTGCCTGCGATCAGCGCGTGAGGCAGGGCTTCCTCCAAGAGGTCCCGGGCCCCCTGGTTGTCGCCGTGGAAGCCTTGAGATTGGCCCAGATTGAGCAGGCAGTCCGCAATTCCAGAGTGTTGCTTCTGTTGTCGATAGAGTCCCAGTGCTTCCCGCGTGTGCGCCCTCCAGCGCTCCGTGTCGTCCACGACCGTGAGCGCGAGGTTCTGGAGACTCCCTGCGATACGAACTGGCTCTCCGATTTCGCGCGCCAGGGCAAGTCCTTCTTCGATATAGGGCCTGGCGCCTTCAAAGTCGCCCTTACGAGCGAGGAGGGTCCCCACTGCGTTGACGGAGCGTCGCAGGGAGTCCTTCGACCCCATCGCACGGCTCATCTCGAGCGTACGCTCGAGATGTGCGCTAGCGACTTCATAGTCTCCCAGTCCAACCGACATCATGCCGAGCACGTAGATCGCGTGGTTGACCCATTCCGGAGGCTCCCCATCTGCCCTCTCGAGGAGCCCTTCCAGGGTCACGCGCACCGCCAGGAACAAGGACATGCTTTCCCAGAAGATCTGGAGTCGCGCGCCGATTCTCAGGCCTCGGCCGACACGCGAGAGGCCGTTTGTCGAAGCCGCGGGAGCCGTGCGCGCCCAGGACATCGCCTCGAGAAGATTCTCAATGTCCCGTTCGAATCGTTCAAACCACTCCGGACCCGGAATGAAATACATCCCGTCCCGCCCCGTGGCTTCCAGCATCAGCTGATGGTAGTGATCGAGATGCCGGTCCCGGGTGTCCTCGGTCTCACCTTCGCGGTCGAGCTCCTCGGACGCGTACTGGCGCACCGTTTCGAGGAAACGATAGCGGGGCTCCGCGCCGCCGTCGTCCACCTGCACGAGCGATTTGTCGGCGAGATGCGTGAGCAGGTCGAGCACCTCGAACTCGTCGAGATCGGCACCGGCCTCACCGCCACCCGGGCCGCACACCGCGATCGCCGACTCCAACGTCCACCCTCCCGCGAAGACCGAAAGCGCCCGGAACATCCGCCGCTCGCTCGCCGTCAGGAGCTTGTACGACCAATCGACGGCCGCCCGCAGCGTTCGCTGGCGCTCCATCACGCCGCGCCCGCCGCTCGTGAGGAGGCGGAATCGGTCGTCCAGCTTGGAGAGGATCTGGTCCGGGCTCAGGACCTTCACCCGCACCGCCGCCAGCTCGATGGCGAGGGGAATTCCGTCGAGCTTTCGGCAAATGCGCGACACCGCCTCCGCATTGGACTCGTTCAGCTCGAACGCAGGCTTCACGCCGCGTGCCCGGTCCACGAAGAGCGCCACCGACTCGCTGGCGAGGAGTGGTGTGATATTCACCGGTCTCGGAGTGGCCGGTGTGGCCGGGCCGCTGGGTGTGGCCCCTGTTGGCGTCGCCCGATGCGGCACACTCGGGGTCGGTTTCGACCCTGGCTTGGGAGTATCGCGGCCGGCCGAGCTTATCTCGGGCGGAAGGGAGAGGCTGGGCACCCGGTAGGACCGCTCACCGGCGACCCCGAGTGCCTCGCGGCTCGTCGCCACGATGCGAAGGCTGGGGACGGATCGGAGGAGCGCTTGCACGAGATCGCTCGCGCTCTCGAGCAGGTGCTCGCAGTTGTCGAGAACGAGGAGCGCCTTCCGTCCGTGCAAGCGGTGGGCGATCATCACAGCAAGAGGCTGTTTCGGGTCTTCCGTCACGCCGAACGCCCCGGCGACGGCAGTGGAAACGAGCACCGGATCGGAAATCGGAGCCAGCTCCGCGAGCCACACACCGCCGTCGAATCGTCCCAGCAGGCGCCACCCGAGTTCCGTCGAGAGCCGGGTCTTTCCACTCCCGCCGGCGCCGGTGAGGGTGAGCAGAACGTTCTGATCGAGTATTGCAGCGAGGTTCTGCAGCTCCACCTCGCGGCCGATGAAGTGACTCGCGTCCCGGGGCAGGTTGTTCGGATGGGTGGCGGTTTTCTCGGGTGTGTCCGGCGTGACCGGCTCGACGCCCAGCGTCTCCTGGAGCGCAATCCGCACCTCCCCCATCGACTGCTGCCGGCTCCCGAGGTCGCGCGTGAGGCAGCGGCGGAGAAGCGAGCGCACCGGTTGCGGGAGTGATTCCGGTAGGCGGCCCAGCTCGGGATCACCGTGGAGCGTCGCCGCGAGGAGCTCCGCGTGGGTCCTCCCGCGGATGGCGGGGACGCCCGCGAGGCACTCGTAGAGGAGACAGCCGAACGCCCAGATGTCGGCGCGAGCGTCCACATCCTCGCCCCGGATCTGCTCCGGAGCCATGTAGCCCGGGGTGCCGTGCACTCCACCGCTCGGCGTCCCCGTGCGCGTGCCTGAATCCGGACCCTTGCCCGATGCCTGCACGGCGAGTCCGAAGTCGAGGACCTTCGCCGTGCCGTCCGGTGTGACCATGACGTTGCCCGGCTTCAGATCGCGGTGCACGACGCCGCGAACGTGGGCCGCTTCGAGGGCACGCGCGATTTGCGCGCCGAGACGAAGCGTCTCCTCCGTCTCGAGACCCGCGCGCGAGCGGATCGCTTCGGCCAGGGTCCTTCCCGGCACGTATTCGAGCACCAGATACGTGCCCCCCTCGTGCTCGAGCAGCTGGTGGATCTGAGCGATATGGGGATGGTTGAGCTGGGCGACGACCTTCGCTTCCCGGCGGAACCGCGCGAGCCGATCGGAATCGGCGGCGACCGCGACGGGCAGCGCCTTGATCGCGACGTCGCGCTCCAGTCGGGAGTCGCGAGCGCGATAGACCTCCCCCATACCGCCGGCCCCCAGGGGACCAGCGATTTCGTAGGTGCCGAGACGAGTGCCCGAGGGGAGTGTCATGAGCGGGCTAATCTAGCCCGGAACGCCCTGCGAAATCAAAAGCCCTAGGGTCTTGACACCCCCACCGCCAGGGTGCTAGTTTTCCAGCACATGCTAAATTTTCAGCATACCGGGAGGCAAGTATGAGGCGACTGAATGTCTTGAGCCGGCGCGAGCGCGAGATCATGGACCTGCTCTACGCGTCCAAGGGAGCGAGCGCAACCGCGGGCGAGATCCGAGCTCGCATGCCGTCACCGCCCAGCTATTCCGCAGTGCGCGCCACCCTGCGAATTCTGGAGCGCAAGGGACTCCTGCGTCATGAAACCGACGGCGCACGGTACGTGTACAAGCCGGTCCTGACTCACCATAAGGCGCGCCAGGGCGCCATCGAGCACCTGCTCACGACGTTTTTCAACGGATCCGCGGCTGGGGCCGTCCTAACGTTGTTGGAAGATCCCGGCACCGAGCTGAACCCCGAGGAGTTGGACCGGTTGGCCAAGCTCATCGAGCAGGCCAGAAACGAGGAACGCAAATGACCTTTCCGGCGGGAGTCCTGCTTTCCAGTCTTTCGGCTTCGGGTTGGGGGGATCTGCTCTCATTCGTCGTTCGGGCGACTCTGATCGCCGGGGCCGGGACCATCGTCTGCTATCAGCTTCGCAAGGCATCGGCGGCCAAGCGACACCTCGCCGCGATGGCCACTCTGATCGCGCTGATCGCCCTTCCAATCGCCATGGCGTTCCTTCCCGCCGTGCCGCTGCCGATCCTCCCTGCCGTCTCGACCCCGGCGACCTTCCGCGTCGAGACGCCGACGGCACCGGTTGACCAAGCGGCCGGTGTCCTTCCCCCCGAGCACAACGACGTCATCTCTTCGGAAGTCACCGAATCCACGGTTTCCCCCACAACCCCTGTGAGCTCCCGGAGGAGCCCTTCGGAGTACGTGGTCCTCGCGTCCCTGGCGGTATCCGCGGCGTTGCTCCTCCAGGTCCTGGTCTCCTTCGCCGCCGCGGCGCTGACCGTGAGGCAGGCACGACGGATCGAGGACGCCGATCTCGAGCGCGAGCTCGACTCCGCACGCCGGCGGCTCGGCGTGTCTCGATCGATCAGCCTCCGGGAATGTCCGAGCGTTACGATTCCGTCCGTGTGGGGATGGGCGCGTCCAGTCCTTCTCTTGCCGGTGGAAGCGCGCGAGTGGGGCCGGGAACGGATCCGCGTCGTCTTTCTTCACGAAGTCGCGCACGTCGCGCGGCACGACGGCGTCGGTCTGCTCCTCACCCGGATCGCGACGTCGGTCTTCTGGTTCCATCCGCTCGTGTGGAAGCTGGCGCGCATGGCTCGACGGGAGTGCGAGCGCTGCTGCGACGATCTGGTGCTCGCGGCGGGAGAGCGCGCCACCGACTATGCCGCGCATCTGCTCGCCATGGTCCGCTCCATGACTCGCCCGGACGGTTTCACTGATGTCGCCCCCGCCCTGGCCCAGGAATCCAATCTCGAGTCGCGGCTGCTCTCCATCCTTCACCCCGGTCAGCGCCGCGATTCCATCTCCCCATCCGGGCTCGTGGTCACGATCGGGCTCGCCGCTCTGCTTCTCGTCGCGACCACGGTGGTCCAGGTGGTCGCTGCGCCTGCACCTCCGGTCGAGAGTGAAATCTGGCAGCAGGTGAAGCAGGCCAATCGCGACGCGCGCCAGCAGGCGCGCCAGATCGAGGCGGCCCTCGAAGCCGCCGCCGGAGCGGGAGCGGAAGTGAAGCTGTCGCATCCCAAGAGCCCAAGCACCTGCACCAGCACCAGCTCCTTCTCCTACGCGTTTTCCACGGCTCCGGTGGAGGTATCGGTTCCTGACGTACCCATGGCGCCCGAGGTGTCCGTGGCACCCAACGTGTCGGTGGTCGTCCCGAACGTGTCCGTCGTCGTCCCGAACGTGTCCGTGGTCGTCCCGAGGGTGCCGGTGGTTCCCCAGGTACCGAGGGTGTCGATCGCGGTGTCCCCGTCGTATTCGGCCTCCGGCTCGTGGATCCGCCAGAAGCCCTACTCGGACGGCATCGATCTCATGCGCGACGGCCAGTACTCGAAGGCGATCACGGCGTTTCAGGAGGAAATCCGGGAGACCGGGAGCACGAACGCGATGTACAACCTCGCGTGCGCGTACGCGCTCAAGGGAGACAAGAAGCTCGCGTTCGATTCCCTCCAGAAGGCGATCGAAAACGGATTCGACAACACCCACCACATGACGGAAGACGACGATCTCGTCTCACTCCAGGGCGATCCTCACTTCTACGAGCTCGTTCGACTGGCTCGTGATCTTCAGCTATTCAACTCGGGGATGTTCGGCGGCATGAACGGCGAGAAGGACTGGAGTGGACAGCTGTCTCGTCTCGAGCGTGTCACGCGCGAGCACCCCACGATTGGCCGCGCCTGGGCCAATCTCGGGCTGGCCCGCCTGGAAGCCGGCGACCCCAAGGGGGGCGTCGCGGCCTACCAGAAGGCGCTCGATCTCGGATACGAGAAGCCCACGACCCTGTACAACATGGCCTGCTGCGCCGCCCGAGCCGGAGACGTGGACGGGGCGTTCAAGTATCTCGACCGCGCGGAGCAGGCGGGTTTCGAGATCGGCCAGTACGTGGGCTCCGACAGCGACATGGACGCGCTTCGAGGTGATGCGCGCTACGGAGCCATGCTCAAGCGGTGGGACGAGAAGATGGCGAAGGAACACCGCGACAAGCTGAGCAAGGAGAAGCAGAAGACGGACTGAACCGGGCTAGCGCAGCCCCATCTTCTTCAAGAACGCGCCCCATCGCGGATCGCCGTGAAGAGCGCGGAAACGCCGATTGGCCTCGAGGCCCAAGAGACCTGCGTCACGCTGCGCGTAAGCGCGTTCCAGCCACTCGAATGCCTGATCCGCCTCGCCTCGAACGCTGTGCACCTCCGCGATCTGGGAGGCCGAGTCGTCCTTGTATCGTTCGATCAGCTCCTTCAACGCGGCGTCAGATTCCGCCCGACGGCCCAGGCCATGGTGAATGATGGCCAATCCATAGAGGCGGAATGCCTCTTCCGGCTCTCGTAGGGCCTCCGCCAGGGCCTCCTCGTCGCGACCCAATGCGGACAAGACGAAGGAGAGATTCACATGCGTGGCGTGATTCTGAGGTGCGATCTCCAGAGCCTTGCGATAGGCGGCCTCCGCTTCCTCAAACCGACCCCCGGAGCTGAGCACCGAACCGAGATTGTGATAGTTCGAAGAGCTCAAAGGATCCTGCTCCACAGCCTTGCGGGTGAGCTCGGTCGCCTCCGGAAGACGAGACAGAAACAGCGCCGATGCGCCTGCTGCACGGAGCACATCCGCACTGCCCGGAGAGAGTTTCATCGCGCGAGCCGCAGATGCCTCGGCTGCGCGAAGATCCCAATCCCGATATGCGTGGATCCAGGCCATCCGTGCGTGTGCTTCCGGAAGATCGGGCTCCAGGGCCAGAGCTCGGTCGATGGCTTCACGCTCCATCCCGCGTCCCTCCGCCATGGGAGTCCAGTAGCTTTGCGTAGCGATCCCGTAGGCTCGAGCCAGCTCGACCCAAGCAAGCGCAAGCTCCGGATCCCGCGTCAGTGCCTCCTTCAAGTATTCGATCGCCTTCCCCAGATCCTCGCGGGCCGCTCGACCCACGAGGTGTCGAGCCAGCAGGTAGAGGCGGTGTGCCTCAGGGTCGGTCCCGCGTCCCTTTGCCGCGCGCGCCACCTCCGCCATGGCTGCCCGGCTCGCGTCCGAATCGGCATCCTCGCCTAGGAGCGTCGTTCGGAGCTCCTTGACCACCGACTGCGCGATGTCGTCCTGCACCGCGAAGATGTCCTCCAGTGTCCGGTCGTAGCTCTCGGACCAGAGGTGTGAGCTGTCGGACACATCCACCAGCTGCACGGAGACGCGGATCCGGTTGCCGGCCTTGCGGACACTCCCTTCGAGAAGTGTGGCCACGTTGAGAGTCCGGCCGATCTCGGCCGCGGTGGCCTGCTTCCCTAGGAACGCGTGCGCCGAGCTTCGCGCGGTCACCCGGAGTCCCTTGATCTTGGCGAGCACGTTGAGCAGCTCGTCCGCCAGCCCGTCGGAGAAGTACTCGTCGTCCGCGCTCGCGCTTCGATTCGCGAACGGGAGCACGGCGATCGAGGCGCGATCCTTCGAGGGCTGCCTGGGCGACTCGCCCCCCTCGGCTTGCTTGCGTAGTCGACGCAGCTCCTGGTTCACGTCCAGAGCGGTCTGGATCCGCTCACCCGGCTGCTTCTCCAGGCACCGGCTCACCATGTGCCCCAGCTCTCCGGGGAGATCGGCGCGCAGGCCGCCGAGCGGTTCCGGCGCGTCGCGGAGAATCGCCGACGCGACCTCCGCGTTGCTGGAGCCCGTGAACGGCCGGCGTCCCGCGGCCAGCTCGTACAGGATGATCCCGAGCGCGAAGACGTCGCTCCGCGCGTCGACCGCTTCGCCCCGAAGCTGCTCCGGGGCCATGTAGGGCACCGTGCCCACCACCTCGCCATCGACGGAGAGGGCGCCCACCGTTCTCGTCGCGCCAGGTTTGTCGGCTGCCGCATTCAGGCCCACCATCCTTGCGAGGCCGAAGTCCAGGACCTTGACCCGGCCGTCGCGCGTCACCATGACGTTGGCGGGCTTGAGATCGCGATGGATCACGCCCTTTTCGTACGCCGCGACGAGGGCGTCCGTGATGTGGATGGCGAGATCGAAGAACATGGAGCGTGAGAGACCGCCAGGGGCGATGAGATTGGAGAGTGTCTGCCCCTCGACCAGTTCCATCGTGAGGAAGCGAACGCCGTCAGCATCCTCGACGGTGAAGAGCGTGACAATGTTGGGGTGATTGAGCGCCGCGACGGCGCGCGCTTCCCGCTCGAACCGGGCGAGGCGATCCGGCGAGGATGCCACCTCGTTCGGCAGTACCTTGACGGCGATCTCGCGTCCGAGGCGGAGGTCCCGGGCACGATAGACCTCCCCCATGCCGCCGGCGCCGAGGGGCCCGAGGATCTCGTAGGTGCCGAGGCGGGAGCCTGTTTGGAGGGTCATCGCCGGACAATCTAATGGAAAGTGGGTGTCGCCGCTCGTTCTACCGGCGTGCCCGCCTATTTCTTCGGCTTGGCCTTCTCGAGGAGCTTCACCAGCTCCGGGTTGCCACTCCTTCGCGCGACATCCAAGGCGGTCAGCCCGGCGTACTGACCCTTCATGACGATGGTCGGGTCGGCTCCGGCGTCGATCAAGGCCTTCAGGGATTCGCCCTCACCAGAGCTCATCGCCATGATGAGCGGCGTCGATCCGTATTGCTCCTCGACAACGTTCACATTCGCCTTGTGCTTGATCAGCTCCTTCACGATCTCCGTCTGGTTGTCCTTGGCCGCGTAGAACAGCGCCGTCATGCCGAGGTAGCCCTTCACGTTCGGATCGGCGCCGGCGTCGAGGAGAACCTTGACGAACTCGAGGTTCCTGGCTTCGCACGCGGCCATGAGCGCGGTCACCCCCTGAGGGGAAACGTAATTGGGATCCGCTTTCCGGGAGAGCAGTGCCTTGAGCAGAACATCGTCCTCTTTCGTGAGGGCATGGATCAGAGGCGTCGTGCCATCGCTGGCGGAGGTGCTCAGGGTGGCGTGATGCTTGAGCAGAATGTCGACCGCCGTCATGTCCTCGGCGATCACCGCGCTGATGATCGGGGCAATGCCCACGGACGACGAATTCGGATCCGCCCCCTTCGCGATGGCATCCTCCATCTTGGCGTAGTCCTTGTTGTGCACGGCATTGTAGAGATCCAGCTCGAGTGCACGCTTGGCGCGCGTGGCCGCCGCGTTCGCTTCCAGGGCGGGATCGGCCGGGGGGGCGAGCGGAGCGGCCTCCACCTTCAGCCTCTGTTCCGCGGGGACTGGCTTCTCCAAGAGAGCCACCATGGACGCGTCCCCACCCTGGCGCGCGTGATCCAGGGCCGATGTGCCCATGGCCGAGGTGAGTTTCGG
>Ga0105248_10003700_pt1 | contig 16941 bp, 16 predicted proteins | sample KBSS34metaG_FD_81524 | JGI IMG/M metagenome (GOLD analysis project Ga0105248, IMG submission 81524) | Switchgrass rhizosphere microbial communities from Kellogg Biological Station, Michigan, USA - KBS S3-4 metaG | ecosystem: Host-associated > Plants > Roots > Rhizosphere > Soil | place... | reverse complement strand
CCATCCATCGCGTCGCGCGCGTTCACGGCCAAGTTGACGATGGCATTCTCGAGCTGGTGCGGGTCGACGTAGATCGGCCAGGTTTCCGGATGAAGATCGACCTCGATGTGGACGCGCTCGCCGAGCGTTCGATCGAGAAGGTCCGACATGCCTTGGACCAGCTCGGCGCCGTCGACGCGCTCGGGCAACAGGGGCTCCGATCGAGCGAAGGAAAGCAGGCGCCGTGTCAGCGCCGCTGCGCGCGTAGCGCCTTCCATGGCATTGTTGAGATGGTTGAGGACCTCGCGTCGCGGACCCGTCAGGCGGCGGCGAGCAAGGTCGATGCCGCCCACGACCACTGCGAGCATATTGTTGAAGTCGTGCGCGATGCCGCCAGTGAGTTGACCGACGGCCTCCATCTTCTGAACCTGCCGCAGCTGGGCTTCCGCCGCCTGACGCTCCTCCGCTTCAGCCTTGAGGGCCTGGTTCGCGTCCTTGAGCTCCCGGGTCCGCTCTGCAACAGCTTCTTCCAGCGTGTCGGCACGCTCGGTTTCGTGTTCCGCCTGCTTCTTCGCGTAAGCGAACTGCCGGATCGCCTGAACCGCGATCAGCCCCAGAAAGATCGCCCCGACGCCGACAATCACACCGAGCCAGCTAAGATAATCAGTCAGGCGATCGGCGCGCGCCGAGAAGAACTGTGTCTGCTCCATCCGCTGGCGCAGGAACTGGCGTTCGGCCCGCGCAATTTCGGACAGCTTTGCGGTCAGGTCCTTGCCGGTATGAGCCTGTGCCGCTTGATAGAAATAGCCGGTTCCTCCCGAGCCCTGCTTCGCTACGGTCGCCCGCGCTGCAAGGGCGAACTCCTCGCCACGAATCTCATACAGCTGCTCGAGCTCGCGGACTCGCTGCTGCTGACGCGGGTCGGATCTAACAAGTTGCTCAAGTTGGCGGATTTGCTGGCCGGCAAGGCGCCACTGGCTGTAATAGATATTGCCGCTCGAGGTGACATCCTCATCCAGCACGAAGCGGCCAAGCGCAGCCTCGGCATTGGCAATGCTGGCATCGACCGATCGGGTGAGCAGGTTTACGTCATAGGCGTGCCGCTCGCCATCCAGCGCCTCGTCGCGCTGATGATTGGACATGGCAACGAGCACGACCATCGCGAGCAAAATGAGGGTCGCAATGAGTGCGCCGGCTGCAGCACCGCCGCGCCGCCAGTCGAACTGGAGCTCCTCCCCGCCGGACGTCATGACGATCGGCAGTCTAGACTCGTTAACGAATGCGGGAAAGTCGGCTTTTCTGTCAGATGCAGCCGGTCGTTCGACCCGCCGCAGCAAACATTCCGAGTATCTCCTCGACTTGCTCGCTGCTGTGCTCTGCACACAGGGAGCAGCGCAACAGTGTCATCCCCGCCGGCGTCGCTGGTGGACGGGCGAGATTGACGTAGAGGCCCTCCTTTAGCAGCGCCTCCCACATCGCCGCGCCAGTTTCGAGGTCCGGCATGATGACCGCGATGATCGCCGATTGCGACTTCTCGGTGCCGAGCTTGAAGCCAAGCTGGCGAAGACCGGCATGCAGCCGCTTCGAATTCTCCCAGAGGTGATTGCGCTTCGCCTTGCTGTCCATCAGCTTGCGGATCGAAGTCGCGGCGGTCGCCACGACGGAGGGCGGAAGCGACGCCGTGAAGACGTATGGGCGGCAGACCAGGCGCAGGATCTCGAACTTCGGATGGTTCGAGACGCAGAAGCCGCCGACTGTTCCGACCGATTTGGAGAAAGTGCCGATGATGAAATCGACGTCGTCGATCACGCCCTGCGCCTCGGCGACGCCTCGGCCGTGCTCGCCGATGAAGCCCATGGAATGGGCCTCGTCGACGAGAACCATCGCGCCGTTTGCCTTCGAGACGGCGATCATTTCCTTCAGTGGTGCGATATCGCCGAGCATCGAATAGACGCCTTCCAGGACGACGAGCTTGCCCGCCCCCGCGGGCACGCGCTTCAGCCTCTTTTCGAGCGCGTCGATGTCATTGTGGCGGAAGGGCACGATCTCCGCATTCCCCATCGCACAGCCGTCGTAGATCGACGCGTGACTGTCGATGTCGAGGATGATGTAATCGCCTTTTCCGGCGATGGTGGAGATGATGCCGAGGTTCGCCTGGTATCCGGTCGAGAACACCATGGCATGATCCATGGCGTAAAAATCCTTGAGCGCATCCTCGACGGCGCGGTGACCGACATAGGTGCCGTTCAACACGCGGCTCCCGGTCGTGCCGGAGCCGAACTCGTCGAGCGCCTTCTTGCCCGCAGCGACGACGTCGGGGTCGAAGGTCATGCCCATGTAATTGTAGGTGCCGAGCAGGATCGTGCGCCGACCATTGCAGATGGCGACGGTCGGGCTTTCGACCTTCTCCATAACCAAATTGAACGGGTCGGTGACGCCGGTCGAAAGCAGGCCCTCACGCAGCGCGATCAGATCATCAAACTTGGAGAAAAGGTCGCTCAACGTTCGCTCTCGAGCTGGCGCACAGCATCCACGAGCTGGTCGACCGTCTCGATCTCTGCTGCACGGTTCATGCTGATGAGGATGTCAAACTCGTCTTCGACCGACGCAACGAAGTCCATGACGGTCAAGCTGTCCCATTCCAGATCCTGCGCGAAGCGGGTGCCTGGCTCGATATCGATGCCCTTCTTGTTAAAGGGCTCGATGAGCGTGAAGATCTTGGCATAGGTTTCGTCGCGGTCTGTCATGGGAAGGCCCTATTCAGCAGAAGGCCATTTCGCAACGCAATCAGGCGCAAAAGCGGCAGATGAAGGTCCGAAAGCAGCCCTGATAGCGACGCCGGGCGTCAATTGTGGTAGGGTCAGCGTGGGACGCGAACACCTTCAGACTTGAACCCTCGGGTCCCCAACGAACGGCTCGGTTGGCTCATCTTTCCGGGCCGTTTGTTTCCACGAAACCGGCGATTGTGCGCGAGACGGAACCCTTGAGTTCCTCGGCGTCGGCGACGGAAGCCCGTTCATCGAAAAGGCATTGCTCCCCGAGCTCTCGGAGCGACCGTGCCCAGACGCCCACGTGGGGAGCCAAGGGGGACCAGCCGATGCCATTCAGCCGCCGTGACTTCATCAAGACTGCGACGGCGATGGGCGCGTCCCTCGCTTGGGTTGGAAGCGCGCGGGCCTCGCGCAGCAACTGGAAGCAAAGTCGCCAGCACTTTCCTGAAGGCGTCGCATCCGGCGACCCCGATACGCACAGCGTGATCCTTTGGACGCGGCGTCCCTACGATAATGGAAACCGGCAGGTGCTCACGGTTGAGGTCGCCGAAGACGAGGCATTCCAGCGAGTCGTCGTGCATGCCCGCACGCAGGTCTTGGCCGATGCCGACTGGACGGCGCGCGTCCTGGTTGGCGGCCTCAGGCCGGCGCATGTCTATTGGTACCGCTTCACTGATTCCGAGGGGAACGGAAGCCGCATCGGGCGGACCATCACCGCGCCCGCCACCAACGATCTTCGGCCCGTAAACTTTGCCTTCGTCAGCTGCCAGGACGTCAACGAAGGCAAGCTAAACGCCTACCGCCGAATGATCTTCGAGGATGAACGGGCCATGCCGGCGGAGCAGCTCGGCTTCGTGCTTCACCTCGGCGACTTTATTTACGAGATCGTCGAATATCCGGATGAGGTGAAGACGCGTTACGACCGCACCATCTACGACGTTGGGCGGATCCCTGATGCCAGCAAGGCTAGCAACTTCCATTACCCTCTGACGCTCGATGGCTACCGCGTCGTCTACAAAGGCTATCTTGCCGATCCCGATCTTCAGGACGCCCGCGCCCGCTGGCCGTTCGTCTGCATGTGGGACAATCACGAATTCTCCTGGCAGGGGCGGCAAAGCATCCAGCAGGCCGGCGGACCGCCTCGGCCGGGGCAGACTATCAAAGTCGCCGCCAATCAGGCCTGGTTCGAATATATCCCGGCGCGTGTGTCGCCACCCAGTCGGTCGCTTGCCGAATTCGGGAGCGTTCCCGTCAAGGATGTCGAGATCGAGAGATGGGACGAGAACGGACTCGGGCTCGAGCCGAACAATCTGAAGGCGATCCGCAGCCTGATCGCCTATCGCACCTTGCGCTACGGCAAGCACCTCGACCTCATCCTGACCGACCAGCACAGCTTCTGCGGCCCCGACCCGAGCGATGCAGATGGGATTCAAAAGATCTTCGACCCGAAATTCGGCGGAGTCTTCTCGGAAGAAGCAATGATCGCGCTCGACGCCGGGCGGGCCTACAATGGCGGCAACCCGCCCGCAGAGCTCCATTTCCGTGACGCGAAGATCGCCAATCCAAGCAAGGACAAGGCGCCGCGGACGATACTCGGGGCGGAACAGAAGGCATGGTTCAAGGACCAGCTCCGGCGCTCGACAGCGACGTGGAAGATCTGGGGCAATTCGCTGGGCGCCTGCGACATCCGCACCGATCCCCAGAACCTGCCCGCCGAGATGGTCGAGACCGCTTGGCCGTCGGACACCTACGCGATATCGCGGACCGACGACTGGGGCGCGGCCTATGCCGAGCGTGGCGAAATCTACGACTTGATCCGCGAGAAAGGGATCACCGGCTTCGCCATCATTTCCGGCGACCGCCACAGCTTCTGGGCCGGCTATGCGGCGAAATACCTGCCGCCGCGCAAGTTCGAGCCGGTCGGAATCAGCTTTGTCGGAGGGTCGCTGGTCAGCCCTGGCGCGATGGAAGGCTACGAACACGGGTTCAAGAAGGATCGGACGATGCGGCCGCTCTACCTCGTCGATCGGCCCGGCCAGGCGAAACCCGACTGGACGTACAATATGCTGCTCCGCCACGGCGTCCGATCGTGCCTCGAATATGCGAAGAGCTTAGATCTCGAGCGTGCGCGCCAGCTATCCAACCCGGATCTCGCGCCGCACCTCGAGTTCGTGGACATGGGAGGCCACGGCTATGCGACGGTCCGGCTCAACGCGAATGAGATGCGCACGGAGTTCGTTTGTATTCCGCGTCCGATAACGCGCAGCGATCGCCCGGACGGCGGTCCCTTGCGCTATCGCGTCGTGCACAGCGCCGCGCTCTGGAGCGCTGGAGAGCCGCCGAAACTGACGCAGCAGGTGCTCGAAGGCGACGTCGGCCTGTCGATTTAAGGACGTAAAAAAAGGGGCTTGCGTCGGCGCTACAAATGTAGCACGCTACAAAAGTAGCGCGAAAGGATTCCGATTCTCATGCTCAACAAGCTGCCTCCAAGAGAACGTCAGATCGTCGATTTGCTGTACCAGCAGCAAGGCGGGCTCGCGGTCGCGGAAATCTGCGATGCTTTGCCCGACCAGCCTAGCGGCTCGGCAGTCCGGACGATGCTGAAGCGGCTTGAGGACAAGGGCTTCGTTCAGCGGACCGAATCAGAGAGGGGGTTCCTTTATAGCCCCGTCGTTTCGGACGCAGTCGCACGCAAGACGGCGCTTTCGGAAGTGGTCCGCGTCTTCTTCAACAATTCGCCGGCCGGGGCAGCGACGGCCTTGCTCGGCATGTCGGACCGGCTGGACACTTCGGAGCTGGACGAGATCGAGGCGATGATCGCGCGGGCGCGCGCCGCCAAGAACGGCAAGGGAGCGAAGTAATGGAGTTCCTACTTTCACTAGCCGCCAAGTCCCTTCTGATCGCGGGCGGGACATTGCTCCTTCTGAAGCTGATGCAGCGAAGGTCCTCTTCCGACCGTAGCTGGGTCGCGCACCTCGGGCTCCTCGCACTTCTACTCCTGCCTGTTGGCACGATTGCGCTTCCGGCGTTGAATGTCGCCGGGCCGGAATTCCTGGCGACCGAGGGCGCGTCACCGGTGATCAGGACGACACCCGCTCCGATCACTGATGTGCCCGCCGCGCCGGAGGTCGCGAGTGCTGCGAAACCCTTTCAGCCTGCCGCGGATGACGGTGTCGCTCCCCGCAACTGGGTCCCCTGGGCTTATGGCGGCCCGGCCGCTCTGCTCGTTCTGCTCACTCTGATCGCGCTCGGTCGCCTCAGCGTACTGCGGCGGCGTGCCGAAGTGCTCACGGACACGCATTGGCTGCATGCTCTTGCGCAGGCACAGCACCGGATGAGTTTCAAGAACGGAACGGCGCTCCTGACAAGCGACGAGCTGCGCTCGCCGATCAGCTGGGGCCTGATGCGCCCGGTCATCCTCCTCAACACCGACGCAACAAAGGCGCGGGCTGAAGCGGAAGCGATCATTGCGCATGAGCTGGCGCACGTCGTTGGCCTCGACTGGGCGAAGTTGATGCTTTCGAGGGTCGCGGTTGCGATCTTCTGGTTCAATCCCCTGGTCTGGCTGCTCGCCCGCGAAGCGCACCAGCTGCGCGAGGAAGCGGCTGACGATGCGGTCCTCGCCGCGGACATCGAAGATACGGAATATGCCAACCTGCTCGTAGGCGTCGCCCGCCATGAGTGTCGCGGCATGCTCCTCGGAGCGCATGGCGTTGCGCCGGGGAAAGGCTCGCTGACCCGGCGAGTTAAGCGCGTCCTCGACGCTGCTCTGGAGCGGGCGCCGGGGGGATGGAGATGGAGCAGTGCCGCGGCCTTCTTCGCGGCCGGGATGGCGGTGCCACTGGCTGCGATCCAGTTCGTCTCGCCGACCATCGCTGCCGCGAGGGATGAAGGAAAGTTCGTCGAAGACGGAGCGATGGCCTCGGTTGCGCAGGCCCCGGGTGTCTCATCCGTGGCGAAACCTGGAACCGTTGCGACGATTTCCGGTCAAGGCGCCGGACCCCAGGTCAAGATTGCCTCGATCGGTCCTGACGGGATCCGGGCGGTGTCGGGCCCCCACGCCGTTGCCGTAAACATCGACGGTGTCGTTCAGACCGCGATCGCGAGTGCGACAGGTGCCGTCGCCCAGGCAACCAGCAACTCCATCGAACGGGCCATCGAACTGAAGGCTGTTGGAGTAAGCCCACAATATGCGCAGTCATTGAGAAACGCTGCTCCGGGCATGCACCTATCACACGACGATATTGTCCAGTTGGCCGCTACTGGAGTGACGGCCGATTACGTACGTAGCCTGGCACAGTCCGGCATGTCGGGACTCGACGCTGACGACATCGTCGCAGCGCACAGCCTCGGCATCGACGGTGCCTACATCCGGGGCATGGCGAATGCGGGTTATCGCCACCTGTCGATCGATGACCTGCAGGAGCTCAAGGCAGTCGGCGTCACGCCAGGCGACGTGGCTAGATACCGCCGCGCGAACCGCGGTCTGCCAAGCGTAGATTCGATTGTCAGTGCCAAGGCCGCTGGCCTTCAGCCTGAGGACATCGATCCGGATCCGGACAATAGCGAGTAGCGCCGTAATCCGCCGCCGAACGCGCTGAATTCACGACCCATTGATGAAGTCTGACGCCCGCTCTTGGGCGAATGGGCAAGCCTTGCCTGATCACTTGAAGGAGAGTTGCGATGACACGACTGTTCGCATTCCTTGCCGCAATCCTGGTTTCCTTTGTTGCAATCTCGTCGGCGACCGCAAGCGAAGCCGAGCCTATCCACTTCCGGCTGGACGCTGCGCGCAGCAGCGCGGGCAGGGTCCACGCAAGCTTCAGCAGCTATCGCGGGCATGACCGGGACAACCGTTGGTCGACGGACTTCGCGGTGCGCGATCTCGCAGGTCTCGACCTGGGCCGGCTGCGCGCTCAAGGCAATCAGCCGGTGCGTTTTGCGCTCGCCCGGGAGGCTGGACGGCTCGATTGTGCGGGCACTGGTAGTCACTCGATAGCGTCCGGCGATTGCAGGTTCACCGTGGACGCGGGCTTCAGCAATTTCCTCGTGAGCCGTGGCATGCGGCGGCCGTCCGAGAGCGAGAGCTTCTCCATGATGGCGGTGAACGCACGCCGCGACATCGTCGAAGCCCTGCATGCGGCGCGCTATCCGGTCCCGACGGCAGATGAGCTGATCAGCCTAACGGCCGTCGGCGTCGATGGCGGATACGTCGCCGGACTTGCCCGAGTGGGTTATCGTCCGTCCAACCTCGACACGTTGCTGCAGTTCAAGGCTCTCAACGTAACCCCGGGCTGGATCGAGGGGTTCGTTCGCCACGGTATGGGTCGGATGGATCCGGACGAGCTGGTCCAGCTCAAGGCGCTCGACATCACTGCCGATTACATCGCGGGCTTCGAGCGCGCCGGCTACCGCAACTTGTCTCCAGACCAGCTGGTGCAGCTGAAGGCGCTGGGTGTGACGCCTGGATATGCTGCCGCGGTCCGCCGCGGAATGGCTGAATTCCCGACGCCGGAGCGGCTCGTCGAGCTGAAAGCCATCGGCTTCCGCCCTCGCTGAATTTGACTGTCCCGTCGAAAGGCCTGTCCCATGTCGCTGCGTACCTATTGCCCGCTGCTGCTTACGTCGGTCGCGATCCTGCTGGCCCTGCCGCCTGAAGCGCGCGCGCAGACGCCCCCATCAGCCGCTGCGCCGGCACCGGACAAAAACAAGCGTGTCTTTGCTCCTGCGGACTTCGCGCGCTTCGCCCCGAGGACGGCGCTGGACATGCTCCGGCAGGTCCCCGGCTTCGCAATCAAGCAGGCGGACGAGGAGCGTGGCCTTGGGCAGGCGTCGGAAAACGTCCTGATCAACGGCGCTCGGATCAATAACAAGTCGGGCGGAGCGGTCGACGAGCTCAGCCGCGTCCCCGCCGCCAACGTCGATCGAATTGAGATCGTCGAGGCAGCGTCTCTCGGAATTGCCGGCCTGACCGGCCAGGTCGCCAACGTAATCACGAGGGAGCAGACCAAGTCGTCGGGCCAATTTGAGTGGAACCCGGCGTTCCGGGCGCATTATGCGGAGCCCGAGTGGCTCGGCGGCTCGATCAGCTACAACGGCAAGTCAGGACCGGTGGATTATCGCTTTTCCGTGAGCAACGATTACGGCCGGGGAGGCTTCGGCGGGCCCATTCAAATCTTTGATCGTGATGGCATTCTCACCGAAAGCCGGACGGAGAATTATCACTCGGAATCCGAGCAACCGAAGTTCCAGGTGAAGTTTGGCCTCGATGGCGCCGGTTCCTCCGTCGGCAATCTCACGTTGATGTACGGCCCATATTGGAATCCGACGCACATCCGGGATCGGCGCGTCCGTACCGACGGCGACAACCGCCGCCGAACAACGGTCACCAAGCTCGCCGGCTACCAGACCGAGATCAACGCCGATTACGAGTTCGCTGCGGGGCCGGGTCGCCTCAAGCTCATCGGCCTGAGGAAGTTCGATCATGAGCCGCTCGTGACGACGCAGGTCCTGAGCTTTGACAGCGGTGCGCCTTCCATTGGAGCTCGTCTCGGCCGTGACACGCGCATTGGCGAGTTGATCGGCCGCGCCGAATACAATTGGAAGTCGGGTCCGAATGATTGGCAGGTTTCTCTGGAGCGCGCCTACAATTACCTCGATCAGAAAGGCACTTTTTCGGAGCTGAACTCGGCTGGTGAATTCGTTCAAGTTCCTTTCCCAAACGGTACCGGCAGGGTCGAGGAGGTTCGGTACGAGGCGCTCGGAACCCTGAGTCGACCACTTAAGCCGAACCTCGACCTGCAGGTTGCGGTAGGCGCAGAGATCTCGCGGCTTGACCGCGTCGATGGGGATCTCCCTGCGCGCAAGTTCTTCCGCCCCAAGGGCAGCATCAGTCTCGCCTGGCGTCCGTCCGAAGGTTGGGATGTCAGCCTCAAGCTCAGGCGGCGCGTCGGGCAGATCAGCTTCTATGACTTCCTCGACCAGCCCAAGCTAAGCGTCGACCGCGAGAATTCCGGCAATCCCGACCTCGTGCCGCCGCAGAGCTGGGAACTGGAGGGCGAGGTGGGACGCCTGCTCGGCGAATGGGGCAAGGTGCGTCTGCGCGTCTGGCATCACTTGGTCGAGGACATCGTCGACGCCATCCCGATTGGCGACGACGGCCAGGGCGTCGGTAATCTCCCGCATGCTACGCGCACCGGGTTCGAGACGGTCAACACGATCCAGTTCGATCCACTCGGCTGGAAGGGCGCCAAGCTCGACATCACGGTTGGCGCGGAGCGCACAAGCGTGCGTGATCCCCTGACCAACGAGAAAAGACCCATCAGCGGCATCCAGGACCGCTGGGCCAGCCTGACTCTTCGTCACGATGTTCCGGGCACGAAGATCGCGTGGGGTGCTTCGGCCGAGTACACGCACTTCACGAAATATTACTATCCGACTGAGGTCTACCGGAACTGGGAAGGGCCCTGGTGGATCGGGCTATTCGTCGAGCACAAGGCTCTCGCGGGCCTGACCGTCCGCGCCGACGTCGGAAATATCTTCGACGCGCGCCACATCTTCAACCGCACCGTCTACGCTGGCCGTCGGAATGTCGCGCCGGTCAGCTTCGTCGAGAAGCATGACCAACTGATTGGTCCGCTCTTCAACCTGTCGGTGAAGGGCGACTTCTGACGGACAGCTAGAGCCAGCCGTTCGCGCCGTACCATTGGGCGGTTTGCGTGAGTCCCACCTCTGTCGCGATCTCGGGCCTCCAAAGACCCGGGGCGGGGGTCTTGCCGGTGCTGACGACCCAGTCCGGATGGCAGAAATAGGCCGCCCGGTCGGGAGTGAGCTTGGCTTTGTCGCGGCGGACGAACCGATCGATTGCCGCACCCATCCTTACGAGCAGGCGAGGGGTGGCCAGCGACACGGCACGGCGACCGACAGCCCGGCTCAAGGCGTCGGCAAATTCCTTGTGGCTCCAGCCGTTGGGCCGGTCGTCATGCGGTTCGATGACGGTCTTTGCCGGTTCTTCGCGCTCGGCCAGATTGAGCAACAGGCGCGACAAATCATCCACGTGAATCAGCGACAGCCGGCCCTTGGGCGGAAGCAGGATGAACCCCGCCTTCGCCATGCGGAACAGCTCAAGCGTCTCCTTGTCCCCCGGACCGTAGACAGCCGGTGGACGGACGATGACCCAATCCAGTCCCGAGCGCTCCACCAGCTCCTCGGACCGGGCCTTGGACGCTCCATATTGCGAGAGGTATGGCTCCCGCGCGGCGAGCGAGGAGACGTGGATGAAGCGGCGCGTGCCGGCCGCCGTGGCAGCTGCAAGCATTGCCAGCGTCCCTTTGACGTTCCCAGCCTCGAAACCCGCTGCGTTGGGTGCATTGATCACCCCCGCGATATGGATTGCCGCGTCGCTTCCCTGCACCAAGCGCTCTAGGGTGTCGCGATCCTCAAGGCTGCCTTCGACCCATTCGATATTGTCGCGGGGTTGCTGCGGCCGACGGGTCAGGGCTCGTACCGTATGGCCGCGCCCGGTTGCGAGATCGAGCAAATGCTGTCCGACGAAGCCGGTGCCGCCGGTTACGGCAATGATCACAGGGGCGTCCACGACCCGTCAGTGTCGCCCAACTCATCGGCGGTTTCCGCTTTTTCCCCGAGCGTCTGGATGACGGCGTTCAGCAATGGCTCAAGGCCTTCGCCGAGGGGCGCAGAGATGGCAAAGGCCTTCTGCCCACTCTCTTCGGCAATTTTCGCCTTAAGGTCGCGCAAACGCTCCGCATCGACGAGGTCGGCGCGGCTGAGCGCGACTACTTCCGCCTTGTCACCAAGACCTGCGCCATAGTCCTCCAGCTCGGCGCGAACGACACGCCACGCCTCAACCGGATCCTCTCCAGCTGCGTCGACGAGGTGGAGCAGCAGTTCAGTGCGTTCAACGTGGCCCAGGAAACGGTCGCCGATCCCAGCGCCCTCCGCCGCGCCCTCGATAAGGCCAGGGATGTCAGCAAGGATGAACTCACGTCCTTTGTGACGGACGACCCCAAGCTGCGGCCGCAGCGTCGTGAACGGATAGTCGCCGACCTTCGCCGAAGCGTTCGTGACCGAATTCAAGAAGGTCGACTTGCCCGCGTTAGGGAGCCCCACCAGTCCAACGTCTGCCAACAACTTCAAACGAAGCCACACCCACATTTCCTGACCGTCGATGCCCGGCTGGTGCTGCCGCGGGGCCCGGTTGGTCGAGCTCTTGTAGCTGGCGTTGCCGCGCCCTCCCATTCCGCCTTCGAGGAGAACGACACGCTGGCCTTCGACCGTGAGGTCGGCAAGCAAGCTGCGATCCTCGTCGTCCGCGAGCAGTTGTGTGCCGACTGGAACCTTGATGACGAGATCGGGAGCATTGGCACCCGTCCGGTTCGAACCCGAACCGCCGGTGCCGCGCTTGGCCCGGAAGTGCTGAGTGTAGCGGAAGTCGATGAGTGTATTGAGGCCCGGTACGGCCTCGAAGACGATATCGCCGCCCTTGCCGCCGTCGCCGCCATCCGGTCCGCCGAATTCGATGAACTTCTCGCGGCGGAAGCTCACGGCGCCGGGACCGCCGGCTCCGGAACGGACGAAAATCTTGGCCTGGTCGAGGAAGTGCATCGCGCGGAGTTAGTCGCGAGTCGGCCCGATTGCCACCTTAGCCGCGTGGATGCGCCGCTTCGAGCTGTGCCCGAAGCCGTCTGGCTGCGACGCTGCGAGCCGTGTCCCGCTCCAGGCCGAGGGCATCGGCAATGGGTCCGCCGAGCAGGGAATCGCCCAATGCGGCAAGGACCAGCCAAGAGGTCGTCTCGCCGACATGATGCTCCTCGTGTCCGACGCTCAGCTGAGCAACGAGCGCGCGGAGCGATTCCAGGATGGGATCGAGTGCGTCGCGGTTGCCAGAAATGATCATCCAGGCAGCGAGAGCGCCCGCGCCCTCCTTATCGAAGGCGTCGAAGGTCCGGTCGACCACCTCGCGCGCATCCGTCTCATGAGCGCGCGCTCGGCCGACGGATTCCGCAATGCTGTCGGTCACGCGATCGGCAATCGATCGCGCAAGCTCGGCCTGGAGTCCTGCTGCCGATCCGAAATGGTGAAGCAGGTTGGCATGCGTTCGGCCCACTTTCGCCGCGACCGCCTTGAGCGTCACCGCCTGCGGTCCCTGTTCGAGCAGCAACAGGCGCGCCGCCTCAAGTGCGGCAGAGCGGCTCTCTTCGGAGTTCAGGCGCCTTCTACTTATTGACATCAGTGTAAGTTACTTTATTTTCCACTTATGAGTACGACGGCTCTACCCACGCCCGCGGACCTGACGATCACTCCTCGTGATCGCAAGTTCGAGCGCGGCGAACTCAATCCGCGTCTGTGGCACGGCGGGAACGCTACGGCCACTGCGATATACAATGCGCTTTCGACCACCTTTCCGGCCGGAGAAGCCTTCTTCGTCGAGAGCGTGCGCCGGTTTCGGGAGGGCGCGCCGCCGAAACTTGCCGCCGAGATCATGGGTTTCACTACGCAAGAAGCGATCCACAGCCGCGAGCATGCCGCCTTCAACCGGCGTGCTTCCGACGCTGGGTACGATCTCACCAAGCTCGAAGCGAGAGTCGAGCAGCGATTGTCGATCACCAAGACGCGGCCGCCAATCGCTAGTCTCGCTGCAACCATGGCGCTGGAGCATTTTACCGCGATTCTCGCGCACGAACTGCTGAAGGATCCACGCCATCTGGCGGGCGGCGACAAGGACGCCGCCGACTTGTGGCGTTGGCACGCTTGCGAGGAAATAGAGCACAAGGGTGTCGCCTACGACACCTGGCTTCATGCGACGCGCGATTGGCCTCGATTGAAGCGCTGGAAGGTCAAGGCCAAGGTGATGCTTTACGTCACCCGCAACTTCGTCGTGGATCGAACAGCGGGCTCTCTTGAGCTGATGCGGCAGGACGGCGTCACAGGCCTTCGCGCGTGGACAAGCCTGCTTTGGTATCTCTGGGTACGTCCAGGCATGTTCAGGAAGATTGCCGGCGCATGGCTGAAGTTCTTCATGCCCGGCTTCCATCCGTGGGACGTGGACGATCGCGAGCTGCTTCGCCGGTACGAGGCGAGCGCCGCCGCGACTACGGCGCCCGCCCCGCGGAGGAAGGTCCGCAGCGCGGCCTAGGCGGCCAGCGCTTCGTCCTCCTCGACCTCCAGTCCCGCAAGCGATAGCCGAAGCAGGCGAGCCTCCGTTTCGGTGCCTCGGGCGCAACTGAATCGCGGCGCGCTGATCCCAATGGGTACGAAGCCAAGCTTCTCGAGAACCCGCGCGGAAGCGGGATTGTCGAGGAAGTGCGAGCCTTCCAGGCGCGTGATGCCGAGGGCGCGGGCGATCTCGATCAAAGCGAAGCCTGCCTCTGTCGCAAACCCCGATCCCCAGAAAGAACGAGCGATCCAGTAGCCTAGCTCGACCGCGCCGGAGGGGCGTCGTCCGAGCCCGCAAGAGCCAACCAACCGGGGCGCGTCACCCGTCCGTTCAAAGGTGAGGAAAGAGGGAAGCACCGGATCTCGCGGCTGAGCGAGAAACGCCTCCGCGTCACGAAGCCGAAACGGCCAGGGCGCGGTCGCGAGGTTACGGACGATCACTTCGTCTGCGATCGCCGCGGCAAGAGCCGGAGCGTCTTCAGCCCAACCGGGCCTCAGCAGCAGGCGTTCAGTCCTCGCAAACATCACTCTTCTCCTCTTTGAGCCGCGCCGTAGCGCCGCTCCGTGACGGTTTTGGGAGAAGATTTGGGCCCTTCAGATACAAAGAAGGGAGAAGAGGGGGCTTCCCTCTTCTCCCTTTGTGACCTTGCGATCGACTTTGGGCTGCCCCCTCCTGGGGTGGCCCGTTATCGACCAGCCCCTATGCGTTTTCCTCGGTCGTAATCGGCATGACGTGCACGTATTTGCGGCCGAGCTTGCCGTCGCGAAACGCGACGGTCCCGTCGGTAAGAGCAAAAAGCGTGTGGTCCTTGCCCATGCCGACGTTGTTCCCCGCGTGCCACTTCGTGCCGCGTTGACGAACGATGATATTGCCGGCGCGCGCGGACTGGCTGCCGAAGAGCTTTACGCCCAGGCGCTTGCTTTCACTGTCGCGTCCGTTGCGGCTGGAACCGCCTGCCTTTTTATGTGCCATGACGTACTGCTACCTGAATCTTGTAAACCGTTGATTACTTGGCTTTAGGGGCCTTCTTGGCTGCGGCCTTAGCAGGTGCAGCATCCTTTGTCGACGGCGCCTTGTCGGCCTTTGCCTTCGGTTCGGCCTTCTTCGCCGGAGCCTCGGCCTTTGCCGGCTTCTCTGCCTTCGCAGGTGCAGCGGCCTTCGCCGGGGCTTCCTTGGCCTCTTCCGCCTTCGGCTTCGCGGCCTTGGCCTTCTCGCCGCCGATCGACACGATCTTCAGGATCGTGTGCTGCTGGCGGTGGCCCTTCTTGCGGCGATAATTGTGCCGGCGGCGCTTCTTGAAGACGGTGACCTTCTCGCCCTTCGCCTGGGCGACGATCTCGGCCGCGACCGTCAGGCCGGCGACCGGCTTAAGGTCGGAGCCCTCGCCCGCCAGTAGGATATCGGTGATGTCGATCTTGTCGCCGGCATTGCCCGACAGTTTCTCGACGACGATCTTGTCTCCGGCGGTGACGCGATATTGCTTACCGCCTGTGCGCACGACTGCGAACATTGGCTCACTTCTCTTTGCAAACTGAACGCGCGCTCAGGCAAGGCCCCGCGCGAAAGCGTGCCGCCTATGGCAGGGACCGCATGCTGTCAACCGCGCGGGCGGCTGAACCTAGTGGCGATGTTCAGGCCGAAGGGCGTAACGGCCGTCCTCGAACCCGTTGAAATAAGCAGCGATCGCCGGATGGTCGATCGGCTCGTCGCTTTCGTCGGCGATCAGGTTCTGCTGGCTGACATAAGCGATGTAGCTCTGCTCTGCGTTCTCGGCGAGCAGATGGTAGAAAGGCTGATCCTTGGACGGCCGGATCGCTTCCGGGATCGCCTCGTACCATTCCTCGCTATTGGCAAACACTGGATCTACGTCGAAGACGACCCCGCGGAAATCGAACAAGCGGTGACGCACGACATCGCCGATGCCGAATCGCGCGCTCGCCATTGGCGAGGAGGGAAGGACAGAATCCACGGATAATGAACGTTCGATAGGGGACATGGGGTTCAATCTAGGGGCTGCGCCGCGCAGGACAAGGCGGCTAGGCAAGCCCGAAAGGCGCTGCTAGAGGCGCCACCGCCCCGCCGGACATCGCTCCGGCCAGCGCCTTCATGACGAGCGGAGAGGTGGCTGAGTGGTCGAAAGCACCGCACTCGAAATGCGGCGTACGGGCAACCGTACCGTGGGTTCGAATCCCACCCTCTCCGCCAAGGCGCCATTCGCCATCATTCTAATGCCTGGGTATCGGGCCGCTCTGACTAATGTCTGCTTTCGACCGATTGCGGACATTAGCAGTCCTTCAGGACATCCCGTGCGCGACTGGGATTGGCGAGGGCGCTCCGCTGGGCATCGCGAGAAGAGTGACGTCGTCCTCTCCGGCCTCGAAGCGTGCGAGCAATGCATCGGGATCATACATCACCCCGACCGGATTGTCGGCGAAAGCGGGCGTCCGCATGAGGGCCGTTGCCTCCTGTACTGTCCCGCAATCGACCTGGAACTCCATTCGATTACCATCAGGGTCCGCGTAATAGAGTGACAGCGTAGTTCCATGATGAACTGGCCAGTAGGGTGTTATTCCGGCGCGCTTTAGCCGCGCGTAGGTATCCATCAAGTCTCCTACCCTTGCGTACGTGTAGGCTACATGATTGACGCCAATCTCGCCGCGGTTGTCGCGGGACGTACCACCGGGTTTCAAGATATCGAGATTGGCGAACGCGAACCGATGGTGCTCGTCATCATAAGTGAGAAATGCCAGAGCGGGGTTCTCGTAAACTACGTCCGCTTCGAAAACATCGCGGTACCATGCAATCATCTCAACGAAGCGCCGGGTCTGGTAGACGACGTGCGCGAACTTCACCGGCTTCACCATTGCTGTCTCCCCTGGAAGAACGAGCGACGCGCAACGCAACCAGGCCGCCCCGATGATACTGGGGCCGCAGGCTAGCGGCACTATCATTTCACCACGCGGAAGTCGCGAAGTTCCAATGTCCGCTTTCCACCCATTGCGGACGCTCACATGT
>Ga0105248_10003698_pt1 | contig 16951 bp, 14 predicted proteins | sample KBSS34metaG_FD_81524 | JGI IMG/M metagenome (GOLD analysis project Ga0105248, IMG submission 81524) | Switchgrass rhizosphere microbial communities from Kellogg Biological Station, Michigan, USA - KBS S3-4 metaG | ecosystem: Host-associated > Plants > Roots > Rhizosphere > Soil | place... | reverse complement strand
GGCGTCGGCGCCGGCGGCTGTCAGATAGAGGACGCGGCAGGCCGGCCATCGCGCCCGGGCGGCGAAGGCGACGCTCCAGCCCGAGGGGCCTGCGCCTAGCGCGACCTCGGTGACCACCGCCTCGATCGGTCTTGCGGCGCTGTCGATTTCAGACAGGGCGGACCGGCCGTCGGCGACGCTCACCACGTCGAACCCGGCCTGGCCGAGAATGACGCCGAACAGCACGCGCAGCAGGTCGTCGTGTTCGACGAGCAGGATGCGGGGCCTGGCCGCGTCCGGCGACTGGGGCTCGAATTCCGCGCACGACGTTGCGCCGACCGCATGCGGGCCGCTCGTTTCCATATGTTCGCCATCCAGCCGTTGGGCCGGCGCTTAGGCCACAAGGCGGAACGCGGTTCTTTATGGATGGCGACGGCCGTTTTATGATCTGCGGCGATTGGGGGAGATCGGGAGGGCCTGATGCAGCGCTTCGTCCGTGCGTCGGCCTTGCACGGATTTTCGGCCGTGGCCCGCGAGGCCGGCGCCGATCCCCAGCGGCTCTGCGAGGCGATCGGCTTGCCGGCGGCCGCCCTGTCCGACCCCGACCTGCGGATTCGCAGCGACATGATCGGCGCCCTGCTGGACCTGGCCGCCCGGCAGACGGGCCTCGATGATTTCGCCCTGCGGATGGCGGCGCTGAACAGGCCCTCGACCTGGGGCTCGGTCGGCCTGCTGCTGATGCAGCAGAAAACCGTCGGGGACGCCTTCCGCGCGGCCGCCGACTACATCTCCATCCACAGCGACACCGCCTCGGCCGACATCGAGACCCTGGGCGAGGAGGTGGTGGTCTGGATCGATCTGCGCCGGGCGCCCGACGGCTTGAGCTACGATCGCAGCCAGTCGAACGAACTGACGGTGGGCTCGCCGATCTTCGTCTTCCGAGGATTGATGAAGCGGGAGTGGTGGCCGCTGGAGGTCGGGCTCACCCACGCCGCCCGCGGCGCGCTGAGCCGCTACAGCCCATATTTCGGCGGCGTGCCGCTGTTCGACCAGGAGCGGCTCTACTTCGTCTGCCGCCGGGCCGACCTGGAGATCGAGCTCCCGGACTACGACCCCGAAGCCGAACGGCTCGCCCGCCAGATCGTCGCGGAAAAGCTGCCGCGCCGCGGCGAGGACTTCTGCGACGTGGTGGCGCTCGCCATCCGCCAGAAGCTGACGGAGGGAGCGGCGAAGGCCGAGGCGGTCGCCGCGGCGCTGAACCTCGACGTCCGCACCATGCAGCGACGTCTCGCGGCGGAGGATGCGACGTTCAGCCGGCTGCTGGACCTGACGCGGCGGGACCTGGCCAAGACCTTCGTGGAGAACTCCCGCCGGCCGCTTTCAGAGGTCGCCGGCCTGCTGGGCTTCGGGTCGCTGAGCGCCTTTTCGCAGTGGTTCGGCAGGACCTACCACCGCAGCGCCGGCGAGATGCGCGCGCGCCACATGGATTGAGGGTGAGGCCCTAGCGCTATCCCCGCGCGACCAAGAGAGCGCCGCGTCCAGGGGACGGACGCGGCGCCAAGTCAGAGCGATGTCCTGATTGGACGCTGCATTGCGCCGGTCGGCCGCGCGCCGATTCAACGCGCACTTTCTTGCTGAGAAAAATATTTTCGAACTTCGGGCGGATTGTCCAAATGCGCGGCGCCCGGCGGCGCGCAACGGGTGCTTTTGCGGCTCAGTTAAAATTGTTTCTTGAGAAGATCGCTGCGGTGAAGCCGCGGCCCGGTTCGTCTGCATAGCTGCCTCCCGCCGACGGCCTTGGCGGTCGGTGGGGATAGGCATGGAGCGGCGTCGGCGACGTCGAGACAGATGACATGAAACTGATCATGGCGGTCGTCAAACCCTTCAAGCTGGACGACGTGCGCGAAGCGCTGGTCGCCGCCGGCGTGGAAGGGCTGACGGTCTCGGAGGTCAAGGGCTACGGCCGGCAGAAGGGCCAGACCGAGATCTACAGGGGGGCGGAATATCAGGTGAACTTCCTGCCCAAGGTGCAGCTCGAAGTGGTGGTCGAAGACTCCGTCGTGGCGAAGGCCGTCGAGGCGATCAAACAGGCCGCCGGCACCGGCAAGATCGGCGATGGCAAGATCTTCGTGCTGAACGTCGAGGACGCCGTGCGCATCCGGACCGGCGAAACCGGCGCCGCGGCGCTTTGAGAGAGAGGGGGACGTGAAGGACATGAAGCTCATCAGTTTGAAGGGGTTGGCGGGCCTGGCGCTCGCCGCCGGCATGGCGTTCGCGCCGCTGGCGCCCGCACTCGCGCAGAACACCGAAGCGCCGGCGGCCGCCGCCCCGGCCGAGACCGCCCCGCCGGCGGCCGCGCCCGCCGCCACCGCCGCGCCCGCCGCCGCCCCGGCCGAGAAGCCCTGGGCGCCCGACACCGGCGACACCGCCTGGATGCTGACCTCGATGGCCCTCGTCCTGATGATGATGGTGCCGGGCCTTGGCCTGTTCTACGGCGGCATGGTCCGCGGCAAGAACGTCATCAGCGTCATGGCCCAGACCTTCGCGATCGCCGGCCTGCTGACGGTGCTCTGGATGGTGATGGGCTATAGCCTGGCCTTCACCCCCAACCCCAGCGAGGGGATGAACAAGTTCATCGGCGGGAGCAGCAATTTCTTCCTCGCCGCGCTGAAGCCGGACTCGCACCATTCGCTGGCCGGGACCATTCCCGAGTCGGTGTTCATGTGCTTCCAGATGACCTTCGCCATCATCACCCCGGCGCTGATCATCGGCGCCTTCGCCGAGCGCATGAAGTTCTCCGCGGTGCTGCTGTTCATGGCCCTGTGGCTGCTGGTCGTCTACGCCCCGGTCGCGCACTGGGTGTGGGGCGGCGGCTTCCTCGGCGGCCTGGGTGTCCTCGACTTCGCCGGCGGCACGGTCGTGCACATCAACGCCGGCATCTCCGGCCTGGTCTGCTGCCTCGTGCTCGGCAAGCGCAAGGGCTATGGGACCGACAACATGGCCCCGAACAATGTGCTCTACACGGCGATCGGCGCGGCCCTGCTGTGGGTCGGCTGGTTCGGCTTCAACGCCGGTTCGGCGGTCGGCGCCGGCACGCTGGCGGGCACGGCCATGATGAGCACCCAGATCGCCACCGGCGCGGCCCTGGTCACCTGGATGGTCGTCGAGTGGGTCCACCGCAAGAAGCCGACCCTGCTGGGCATGGCCTCCGGCGCCATCGCCGGCCTGGTCGCCATCACCCCGGCCTGCGGCTTCGTCAGCCCGACCGGCGCGCTGATCATCGGCCTCGTCGCCGGCGTCGTCTGCTACGGCGGCGCGGTCTTCCTGAAGCACGCCTTCAAATACGACGACAGCCTCGACGTCTGGGGCGTGCACGGCATCGGCGGCATCGCCGGCGCCCTGCTGACCGGCGTCCTCGCCGACCCCAGCGTCAACAGCCTGGCCGAAGGCCACAGCCTGATGAAACAGGCGATCGGCGTCAGCGTCACCCTGATGTGGGCCGGCGTCGTCAGCCTGGTGCTCCTGATGATCTGCAAGTTCACCGTCGGCCTTCGGGTCAGCGAGGACGAGGAGATCGAAGGCCTCAACATGGCCTCGCACGGCGAGATGCTGCACCCGTAATCCGCAACACGGGAATTACCGAGGGGGCGGCGTCCAGGCGCCGCCCCTTTTCCTTTTCGGCCTCAGGTCTCCAGGCCTCAGGTTTAGGCTTCAGGTCTCTGGGCTTCAGGCGTTCGGCTGGTCGCCGAGCCAGGAGCGGGTTTCCCGCGGCGCACGGCTCATCGCCTGGTCGCCGACGTAGCGGTCGAACTCGGCCTGGTAGCGCTGGGTGAGCCGCGCCTGCACGTCGGCCGGCGCCTTTCGCTTCAGCTCCAGGAACCAGCGGCCTTCTTCCTCGAACATGTGGTGCGCCACGGCGGCGCGGATATGCTCGAGCTTGCTGGCGAACTCGTGGCTCATCGGGGACATGCCTTCGAGCTCGGCCATCTGCATCTTCACGGCCATCTGCTCGGTGTAGCCCATCTCGGCATGCCCCTTCTCGCCGGCCTGGGCGAGGCCAGGATAGACGACCGCCTCCTCGGCGATCGCATGGCCGGTGAGCAGGACTCCCAGCTTCTTGAGCGCGGTGGTGCGCGAGGCCGGATCGGCGGCCGACTTCACCGCGGCGAAGGCGTCCTCCAGCTGCAGGTGATGGTCGAGGATCTGCGACAGCCAGTCGCCGGACTCGGCGGCGGCGTTGGCCTTGGCGCGAGCCTCGGCGCGCCTTTCCTGGTTTTCGTGCGGGGTGACGGCGGCGACCGCCTTGTCAAATAGGGACATGGGAACACCTCGGGATTAGGCTGCCTGGGCAACCACCCGCGCGCGACGAAGTTCCACGGTTTTCAAACTCTTGCCGGCGCTTCGGGGCGGGACGGCGGCCGCGCCCGCCTCAGGCCGCCGCCCAGGTCGCGCCGACCGCTTCGAGGGCGTTGCGCAGCTGGCGCTCCGACACCGGTTTGAAGAGCAGGCCCGCGGGATGATCCTGGTGGATCCGCTCCAGCGTCGCCGGCTCCCGCGATCCGGTCACGAAGATCACCTTCGAGCCGACGTGCTCGTGGATCGCCAGGGCCGCGTCGACGCCGTCGCCCAGGCCCTGCAGCCGGACGTCCATCAGCACGATCATCGGCCGATGCTCCATCGCCGCGGCGACCGCCGCCTCGGCCGTCGCCACGGTGGCGCAGACCGGCAGGCCGATCTCCTCCACCTGCAGGCAGATGCCCTGGGCGATCAGGAACTCGTCCTCGACGACCAGGACGCAGGGGTGCAGCGCGCTCATGCAGTCACCGGGTCGATCACTGGCGCGATCACCGGGGCGGGGACGCGAATTTCACTGCGGGTGCCGTTCTCGCTGCGCACCACCAGGGTTCCATGCATCTGCGCCACCAGGCCGCGAATGATGCTGGCGCCCAGCGCCGGCCGGGCCGCGTCGGCGGGGCTGTCGGCCTTGGCGGAGCCTGCGCCATTGTCGGCGACCACCAGCGCGACGGTCGCCTCGTCGCGCTCCAGCAGGACGTCGATATTGCCCTTGCCGTCCGGGAAGGCGTGCTTGAGCGAATTCGTCACCAGTTCGGTGACCAGCAGGCCGAGCGGGATGGCGAAGTCGAGGCCGACGTCCAGCGGCGCGGCGTTCACCGACAAGGTCACCTCGTCGCTGGCGCCGCCCTCGACGATATTGGCGGAGAGCTCCCGCAGGAACGGCGCGAAATCGAAGGTCTTCAGATCGTCAGATCCCATCAACTGTTGATGCACCAGCCCCAGGGCGAAGATCCGGCTGCGGAGATCCAGCAGCCCCTTCTTCGCCGCAGGGTCGACCACCTGCCGCGCCTGCATGACGATCAGCCCATCGACGGTCTGCAGGTTGTTCTTCACGCGGTGATAGACCTCACGGAGCAAAAGATCGCGCTGCGCGAGCGCGTCGGTCAACTGCAGATTTGCCTGGAGCAGTTCGGCGGTTCTCTCTGCGACCCGGCTTTCCAACTCGAGGTTCGATTGGCGGACCTGCGCCTCACTTTCGCGCAACAGGGCGGTGGTGTGCGCCTGTTCCTCGATGGTCCGGGTGAGTTCGGCGTTGAGCGCAGTCAGCTGGGCGGCCGAGGGCAGGGCCACGGCCTTTGGGATCAACGGCCACAGCACCGCGGCGGTGATGATCGAGAGACCGGCGGTCAGCGCCTTCACCAGCCCCTCGACGCCGTAGGCCGGAACCCAGAGGGTGAGGATCGACAAGAGGTGGGTCGTGCCGCAGGCCATGATGAAGGCGACGAACAGATAGGCGACCCAGCCGTACTTGATGTCCCGCCGCTGCCAGATGAAGGCCGCCAGGGCGAGGGGAATCGAGAAATAGGCCAGGCCGATCACTGCGTCTGATCCGGCGTGCAGGGCGACCAGACCCGGCGCCCAGCTCAAGCAGAAGCCGTGCGGCGTAAGGCCGGTGGGATTGAGCAGCCAGTCGATGATCCGCATTTCGAGGCCCCCGGCTGAAATGGCGGGTCAATGCTAACTTGGGATGCCCCAGAAGAACATGGCTGACGCGCATCGAAACGCGTGGCGACCTGCCGTCAGCCCGGCGCATCGCCGCCCGCCAAGAACGGCCCAGGTCGCCATCATTGGTTGAGATCGGCGAGGTCTGTCGCGGTCAGACGGCGTCCACTTGGCCTTTACGCCTGTCATCTATGGTGCCGCCCAATAGATCCTGCTTTATTTCGCTCCAAGGGCAGGGAAACCGGGGGGAACGGGCATGAAGAACCGTCGAAGAGTCGTGATGATTGGGCTGGACGCTTGCGATCCGGCCTTGGCGCAGCGCTTCGCTGCGGAGGGCGTCATGCCGAACCTGGCCAGGCTGCTGGAAACCGGCGCGCGGGCGCCGGTGGAGAACCCGGTCGGACTTTTCGTCGGGTCGCTGTGGGTCAACTTCGGCACCGCGCTGCGGCCGGAGCGGCATGGCTTCCACTGCTGGAACGAGATCGAGCCGGCCACCTACGAATACCGGCTCAACACGCCGAGCATCGCCCACCTTCCGCAGTTCTGGGACCAGCTCAGCGACGCCGGCAAGCGGGTGGCGGTGATCGACGTGCCTCACATGATCGCCAACGCGCCGCTGAACGGCTTCCAGATCGTCGAATGGGGCTGCCACGATAAGCACCACGGCTTCCACGCCTCCCCGGCGGGCATGGCCAAGCTCGTGGAGGGCGACTTCGGCCTGCATCCGGCGCTGAAGGGCGAGCACCCCTATGCGCCCGCCGATACGGCGCCCGACGACTGGGTGCATCGCGCCGGTCGGCTGCGGACGCAGGACGAAGAGTGCGCCCTGCTGCGCGACATGCTGGCCGGGGCCGAGCAGAAGCGGAGGATGACCACCACCCTGATGCGCGAGGGCGACTGGGATCTCTTCCTGTCCGTCTTCGGCGAGAGCCATTCGATCGGCCATCAGCAATGGCATCTGCACGACGAGCGTCATCCGCGCCACGACGCCCAGACGGTGGCGGCGATGGGCGGCGACCCGCTGGCCCAGGTCTATGCGGCGCTGGACCGCGCGCTCGGCGAGATCGAGGAGCGGGCGCCCAAGGACGCGCTGCTGCTGGTCTATCTGAGCCACGGCATGGGGCCGCACTTCGACGGCGATCACCTGCTGGAGGAGATTCTCGTGCGGCTGGATCGCCACGGGCGGACCGGCGCGGCGGCGCCCGCCGACCCCGGCCCCGCGGCGTCTGCGGGCTCGGGGCTGCGCCGGATCGCGGCGGCGGTAGGCGTGCCGAAATCCCTGCGCGCCTGGGTCGGCCGGACCCTTTTTGCGCGACCGTCCGCGGCCGAGGCCCGCGCCCGCCGCCGCTTCTTCAAGGAGCCCAACAATACGGTGTACGGAGGCGTGCGGCTCAATCTGATGGGCCGCGAACCGAAGGGATGCGTCCGTCCCGAGGAGGTCGACGCCTTGATCGCCGAAATCACCGAGGGCTTGCTCGAACTGGTCAACGTGGACACCGGAAAGCCGGTGATCCGCGGTGTGGAGCGCTGCGACTGCTGGCACAAGCGCTCGCCGACCGACACCATGCCGGACCTGTTTCTCGACTGGGAGCGCAGCAGCCTGATCGAAACCGTCAGCTCGCCCCGGATCGGCACGCTGCACGGCCGCTACACCCATTGGCGCACCGGCGACCACCGTCCCGCCGGCCTGCTGCTGGCGAAGGGCGAAGGCTGCGCGCCGGCCGTGCGCATGCCGGGCCTGGCCGTCGAGGACATCGGCCCGAGCATCGCCGCGCGCCTGGGGATCGAGTTGCGCGACGTCGACGGCCGCGCGAGCGACTGGTTGGCCCGGCCCGTCGCGCAACCCGAAGCTGGCGCCCCGGCGTCGATCTCGTAACGAAGGAACCATGAGTCCGCGACAGGCTCCGACGCGGGCCGAACCTGGTGTTGACATGTCCTATCTCGACGGCCTTCGCGCCCTGTTGCGCTACCTGTCGCCGCGTCGCCGACGACAGGGCGCCGCCGTGCTGCTCTGCATGCTGGTGGTGGCAACGGCGGAGTTCGTCACCCTGGGTTCGATCCTGCCGTTCCTGGCGGTGGTCGCCGACCCGCATGCGCCGGATCGCTATCCGGCGCTGAGGGGCCTTCTGGTCCTGCTGCACGCCGAACAGCCGCGGATCGCGGTCGTCGCCCTGGCGGCGCTGTTCGGCGCCACGGCCATCGCCACCGCGGCGATCCGCATCTTCATGACCTGGGTCAGCCAGAAGTTCGTCTTCCGGCTCGGCCACGACATCGGGGTGATGCTGTACCAGCGGGTGCTCTACCAGCCGTACAGCTTCCACATCTCGCACAGCTCCAGCGAGATCCTGTCCAGCGTCAACAAGGTCCAACAGGTCGTCGGCTCCGTCATGCTGCCGGTGATGCAGGGGCTGACCTCGCTGCTGATCGCGCTGTTCATTCTGGCGGGCCTGGCGCTGGTGAACGCCCAGGTGGCGTTCGGCTCGGCCGCCGGCTTCGGCCTGATCTATTTCGCGGTGTCGAAGACCACGCGCGCGCAGCTGCGGCTCAACGGCAAGATCATCGCCCACAACAATACGCTGCGGCTCAAGAGCGTGCAGGAGGGCCTGGGCGGCATCCGCGACGTGATCATCGACCAGGCCCAGCCGATCTATCTGCGTAAGTTCGCCGACGTCGACACCAAGGTTCGCGACGCCCAGGCGGTGAACGCGATGATCGGCGTCACCCCGCGGTTCGTCCTCGAGGGCCTGGGGATGGCGGCGATCGCCCTGCTGGCGCTGATGCTCAGCCGGCAGCCGGGCGGGTTGAACGCCGCCCTGCCGACGCTGGGCGCGCTGGCGATCGGCGCCCAGCGGCTGCTGCCGCTGCTGCAGCAGATCTACAACAGCTGGACCTTGGTCGCGGCCAACCAGGCGACCCTCGCCGACGTGCTGGGCCTGCTCGAGCGGCCGATGCCGGCCAGCGCGGCGCCGGGCGACCAGGTCCCGGCCGTTCCCTTCACGCGCGCCATCAGCCTGCAGGGCGTCGGCTTCCGCTATTCGCAGGACGGCCCCGACGTGCTCCGCAACATCGACCTGGAGATCGCCAAGGGCAGCCGCGTCGGCTTCGTCGGCCGCACCGGCAGCGGCAAGAGCACCATCCTCGACCTGATCATGGGCCTGCTCGCGCCGACCTCCGGCCAGATCCTGGTCGACGACGCCGTGCTCGACGCCGGCAACATCGCCGGCTGGCAACGGCAGATCTCCCACGTGCCGCAGGCCATCTACCTGGCGGACGCGACGATCATCGAAAACATCGCCTTCGGCGTCGATCGCCGGGAGATCGACGTCGCCCGCGTCTGCGAGGCCGCCCGCAAGGCGGACATCGAAGACTTCATCCTGTCGCGCGACGCCGGCTACGAGACCCTGGTCGGCGAACGCGGCGTCCAGCTCTCGGGCGGGCAACGCCAGCGCATCGGCCTGGCGCGCGCCCTCTACCGGCGATCCAAGGTGCTGATCTTCGACGAAGCCACCAATGCGCTGGACGACGCGACGGAGGACTCGGTGATGCAGGCGATCGACCGGCTCGGCGGCGACATCACCGTGCTGATCATCGCCCACCGGCTGACCACGCTGAAGAACTGCGACCTCGTCTGCCGCGTCGATCAGGGCCGGATCGTCGCCCGGGGCGGCTATGAGCAGATCGTGCTGGCGGCCGACAAGGTCGCCTCGGCCTCCTAGCCATGTGTGATCTCAGGGCGTGGGGCTGTCGCTTCGGCGGGCGCCCGCGGTCTGGGCGTCGCCAGGACGGCGGCTCCAGTTGACTTGGCGCGAGGCCCTTGAAACTGTGATCACCGTTCAGGAGGAGTGCAGGATGTCCGCGCTGCTGGCGACTTCGTCGAAGCTGTCCGGCCGGATCCATGCGCCCGCGCCGCGCGACGGCCGCAAGCTACGCAAGGCGCTTGATCCGGAACTGACGGCGGCGCGAGATGTGTGGCTGATCGGTGGCGCCACGCGGTTCGCGATCTTTGCGGGCGCCGCTGCATGAGGGCCGGATCCAAGTCGCTGAACCGCAAGCTCGACGCCCAGGAGGCTTAAGCAAGACATGAACACGATCCGTCGCGGCCAGAGCCGCCGTTCGCTGCTCACCACCTTCGGCGTCGCCGCCGTGGGGCTGTCGTTCGGCGGCTTGGAGGCCTGTAGTCCCAAGAGCAAGACCAAGACTTCGGGCGCCCGCGCCCCCCAAGACCTGAAGCTCAACCTCTACAACTGGGACACCTACATCGGCAAAACCACCCTGGCCGACTTCAAGAAGGCGTCGGGCGTCGATGTGAACATGAGCCTGTTCGCGACCAACGACGAGCTGTTCGCCAAGCTGAAGGCCGGCAACCCCGGCTTCGACGTGATCGTGCCGTCCAACGAGTTCGTCACCCGGATGGGGCAGGCGGGCATGCTGATGGCGCTGGACCACGCCAAGATCCCCAACATCAAGAACATCGACCCGTCGTTCCTCAATCCGAGCTTCGACCCAGGGCGGAAGTATTCCATGCCCTATACCTGGCTGACGCTGGGCATCGGCTATCGAAAGTCGAAGGTGAAGGGGGTTCCGGACAGCTGGAAGTACCTGTTCGACTCGCCGCAGTACGCCGGCCGGATCGCCCTGCTGTCGGAATCCGCCGACCTCGTGCGGCTCTGCGCGAAATACCTCGGCCACTCGGTCAACGGCATCCCGCAGGAGATGCTGCCGAAGATCCAGGAGATGCTGATCAAGCAGAAGCCGTTCGTGAAGGCTTTCCACGACGACAACGGTCAGGACATGCTGCTGTCCAAGGATGTCGACCTGGTGCTCGAGTACAATGGCGACATTGCTCAGGTGATGCGCGAGGATCCGGACCTCGATTTCGTGGTTCCCAAGGAGGGCAGCCTGCTGAACTCCGACACCCTCTGCATCCCGACCGGCGCGCCGCGGCCCAACAACGCCCACGCCTTCATCAACTACCTGCTCGACGCCAACGCCGGCAAGGAAATCACCGAGACCATCCTCTATCCGACGCCGAACGCCGCGGCCAAGGCGCTGATGCCGGCCAGCTACAGCGAGAACAAGGTGATCTTCCCGCCGGCCGAGGTGATGGCCAAGTGCGAATACGGCGCCTTCGAGGGTTCGGAGAAGGCCAAGCAATACGAGGAGCTGATCACCAAGGTCCGGGCCGCCTAGCGGCGGCCCGTCTGGCCGTTCCCTGAAGCCGGGCGCCGCGCGCCCACCCCTTTTCTGAAACTGGGCGCCGCGCGCCCAAGGGAGATCCCCGTCTTTGGAGCAGAGCTGGAAACAGGCCAAGGCCGTGTTCGCAGGGGCGCTGGGGCCGCCGCTGTTCTGGCTGCTGGCCTTCTTTCTGGCCCCGCTGGCGATCGTCTGGGCCTACAGCTTCGGCGAGAACCAGGGCCTGACCGAGATCGCCATCTCCGGCACCTTCCAAAACTACGCCCGGGTGTTCGAGCCGCTCTACCTGTTGATCTTCTGGAAGTCGGCCTGGGCGGCGGCCTTGACGACGATCCTGTGCCTGATCCTCGGCTTTCCGGTGGCGCTGGCCATCACCTTCGCGCCCTCCAAGCTGAAGGCCTGGCTGCTGCTGCTGGTGATGCTGCCCTTCTGGACCAACCTGCTGGTGCGCACCTACGCCCTGATCGCCGTCCTGCGGACCGAGGGCTATATCAACCTCACGCTCGGCTGGATCTGGACGCACCTGACCGGGCAGGCGTTCACGCCGCTGGAGCTGCTGCACAACAATTTCGCCGTCATCGTCGGCCTGGTCTACGTGCATCTGCCCTTCATGGTGCTGCCGCTCTACTCGGCCCTGGACCGCCTGGACCGTTCGCTGCTCGAAGCCAGCCTCGACCTGGGCGCCGGCCACCTGCGGACCCTGTTCTCCATCGTCGTGCCGATGGCGCTGCCCGGCATCGCCTCGGGCGTGGTGATCACCTTCATCCCGGCGCTCGGCGCCTATCTGACGCCGGACCTGCTGGGCGGACCGGAGAGCCAGATGATCGCCAACGTCATCGAGCGCCAGTTCAAGCGGGCCAACGACTGGCCGTTCGGCGCGGCGCTGTCCTTCGTGCTGATGTACCTGACCTTCCTGGCGATCGTCGTGCAGGCCCTGGGCGCGCGCAATCGCAAGGCCGCGGAACGATGAAGCGCCAGATCCTCGGCAAGCGAATCCTGGGCGGCCGCAAGCCGCCCGCCGGACCGCTGGAATACCTGCGCCGCTGGCCTCTGCAGGCCTGGCTGGCGATGGTGGCGGTCTTTCTCTACGCGCCGCTGCTGACCTTGATGGCGTTCAGCTTCAACAACTCGCGCCGCAACATCGTCTGGAAGGGCTTCACCCTCGACTACTATAAGATGGCGCTGACCGACTCGAGCCTGCTCGAGGCCTTTGGCAACTCCCTGGCGATCGCCGCCATCTCCACCGTCGTCAGCCTGATCCTGGGGGCCCTGGCGGCCCTGGTGCTCTGGCGCTTCCGCTTCAGCGGCAAGACCGCGCTGGACGGGGCGCTCACCCTGCCGATCGTCGCCCCGGAGATCTGCGTCGGCGTGGCCATGCTGGTGTTCTTCGCCAAGGTGATGCCCTGGCCCCAGGATCTGCCCTGGCCGTTCAACCTGGGCGCGATCATCATCTCGCACATCTCCTTCTCCTTCCCCTTCGTCGCCGTGGTGGTCCGCGCGCGCATGGCCTCGTTCAACCGCGAGGTGGAGGAGGCGGCCCGCGACCTGGGCGCCGGCGAATGGCGGATGATCTGGGACGTGATCGTGCCGCACATGGCCCCGTCGCTGGTGGCCGGCGCCCTGCTGGCCTTCACCCTCAGCCTCGACGACTTCGTGATCACCTTCTTCACCTCCGGGCCGGACACCATCACCTTCCCGGTGAAGGTCTATTCGATGGTGCGCTTCTCGGTGACGCCGGAGGTGAACGCCGCCTCGACCCTGCTGATCGTCCTGACCGTCGCGCTGACCGCGATCGCCCTGCGCCTGCAGGGCGATCCCGCCGCCGCCGCCGGCGGCCACGGCGTCGTCCCTGCCGAGAAAAAGAGCTGAGCCCATGACGCCGTTCGCCGCCGCCGAACCTGCCGTCGCCGCAGCCTCAGGCGCAGGCCCCGATCCGGCCGGCCGGCCGATCATCACCTTCGAGAACGTCACCAAGCGCTTTGGCAAGATGATCGCCGTCGACGCCGTCGACCTCACCATCCACGAGGGTGAATTCTTCGCCCTGCTGGGCCCCTCCGGCTGCGGCAAGACCACGCTTTTGCGGATGCTCGGCGGCTTCGAGACCCCGACCGAGGGGCGGATCCTGATCGACGGCCAGGACGTGGCTGACACCCCGCCCAACAAGCGGCCGGTGAACATGGTCTTCCAGTCCTATGCGGTCTTCCCGCACATGACGGTGGCCGACAACGTCGGCTACGGGCTGAAGGTCGACCGGGTGGCCGCCGCGGAACGCGCCCGCCGTGTCGAGGAAGCGCTGGCGCTGGTGCAGCTGGATGGCCTGGGCGGCCGCAAGCCGGACCAGCTGTCCGGCGGCCAGCGGCAGCGGGTGGCGCTGGCCCGCGCCCTGATCAAGCGGCCGCGCGTGCTGCTGCTGGACGAGCCGCTGTCGGCGCTGGACGCCAAGCTGCGCGACCAGATGCGCAGCGAACTCTGCACCCTGCAGCAGAAGGTCGGCATCACCTTCATCATGGTCACCCACGACCAGGACGAGGCCCTGGCGCTGGCCAGCCGCTGCGCGGTGATGAACCGCGGCGTCCTGCAGCAGGTCGCTGCGCCCAACGACCTCTACGAATTCCCCAACTCGCGGTTCGTCGCCGACTTCATCGGCACGGTGAACCTGTTCGAAGGCGCGCTGGCCGTCGACGAGCCGGATCAGGCGATGGTGCGCTCGCCCGACCTGGAGGCCGACATCTACCTCGACCACGGGGTGACCGGGGCCAGCGGCGCGACGGTGTGGGCGGCGATCCGGCCGGAGAAGATCGAGCTCAGCAGGCGGGCGGAGGGATCGGCCGCGCCCAAGCTCGACGCGGACGCGCCGGACGGCGCCAACGCCGTGGCCGGGGTGATCCGCCAGGAGGTCTACCTGGGCAGCGACTCGCTGTTCGAGGTTGAGGTCGCCGGCGGCCGGCGGATCCGCGTGCAGCGCTCGAACCTCACCCGCTGGGACCAGGAAGAATTCGTCGTCGGCGAGGCGGTCTGGCTGAGCTGGCATGCCTGTTCGCCCGCCGTCCTGCTATCCTAAAGGCGGGGCGTCGCAGGCGGCCCGCTAGGGCGAACGGATGAAGCGCGGATGAAATATCGTGAGAAGACGGCCAAGCCCGCGCCCTACGCCGCGCGCGGCGTCGGCAATCTGGAAGAGGCGGCCGAGTGGTTCCGCCGGCAGAATATCGAGGAGATCGAGTGCATGGTGCCCGATCTCGCCGGCGTCGCCCGCGGCAAGATCATGCCCGCCACCAAGTTCCTCGCCACCCCGCAGATGAACCTGCCGCTGGCGGTCTTCTACCAGACCATCACCGGCGACTTCCCGGACCTGGAGGGGCTGGTCGGGGCGGTGCAGTCCGACACCGACATCTTCCTCGCCCCCGATTTCCGCACCCTGGCCGTCGTGCCCTGGGCGCACGATCCCACCGCCCAGGTGATCCACGACGCCTTCTCCCCGGACGGCGCGCCGGTCGAGGAGAGCCCGCGCCGGGTGCTGCGCCGGGTGCTGGAGCTCTACGCCGCCAAGGGTTGGAAGCCGGTGGTGGCGCCCGAGCTGGAGTTCTATCTCGTCGAGAAGAACCTCGATCCCGACTATCCGCTGAAGCCGCCGGTGGGCCGCTCCGGGCGGCCCGAGACCGGGCGGCAGGGCTATTCGATCTCGGCGGTCAACGAGTTCGACGCCCTGTTCGAGGACATGTATGAATATTCCGAGCAGCAGGGGCTGGCGATCGACACCCTGATCCACGAAAGCGGCGTGGCGCAGATGGAGATCAACCTGCGCCACGGCGATCCGCTGGAGCTGGCCGACCAGGTGTTCATGTTCAAGCGCACGATCCGCGAGGCGGCGATGGCGCACGACATCTACGCCACCTTCATGGCCAAGCCGATGGCCGCCGAGCCGGGCTCGGCCATGCACATCCACCAGTCGATCGTAGACCCGGCGACCGGGAGCTCGTTGTTCTCCGACGCGAAGACCGGCGAGGCGACGCCGATGTTCCAATCCTTCATCGCCGGCCAGCAGCGCTACCTGCCGGCGATCATGTCGATCCTGGCCCCCTACGTGAACTCTTACCGGCGGATCGCCCGCGACTCCGGGGCGCCGATCAATACCCAGTGGGGGCACGACAACCGCACCGCCGGCCTGCGGGTGCCGCCGTCGGACGCCGCCAACCGGCGGCTGGAGAACCGGATTCCGTCGTCCGACGCCAACCCCTACCTGGCCATCGCCGCGGTGCTGGCCACCGGCTACATCGGCATGGTCGACGGGCTCATGCCGAGCCCGGCGGTGGAGCACGACGCCAACACCGGCCGCATCGCCCTGCCGCGCAGCCTGATCGATTCGCTGGCGCTGATGGAGGAGTGCGAGCCGCTGGTCGATATCCTCGGCAAGCGTTTCGTCGCCGCCTACACCCGGGTGAAACAGGCCGAGTACGAGACCTTCATGCAGACCATCAGCCCGTGGGAGCGGGAGTTCCTGCTGCTGAACGTCTGAGCGGCGCATGCGCAACCGCGGTCATCCGCCCGGCGGCTGGTACGCGAAGACCGCCGGACCGCCGCTCGCCCTGCCGGCGCTGCAGGGCGAGGCGCGTTGCGACGTCTGCGTCGTCGGCGCCGGCTTCACCGGCCTGGGCGCCGCCCTCGACCTGGTGCAGGCCGGCGCCCGCGTGCGCCTGCTAGAGGGCGCCCAGGTCGGCTCGGGCGGCTCGGGCCGCAACGGCGGCCAGGTCCACACCGGCCAGCGGCGCGAGCAGCCCTGGCTGGAAAAGCGCCTAGGCGAAGCCGACGCCCGCCGGCTCTGGGACCTCGCCGAGGCCGCCCGCGACCACCTGCTCGCCCTGGCCCGGACCATCGACTGCGACCTGCGGTTCGGCCTGATCCACGCGCGCCATCGCCGGGGCGGGGAGGCGGAGGACGCCGCCTTCATCGACCACATGCACCGGTTCTACGGCTGCGACCGCTATGCCCTGCTGGGCGACCGCGACCTGGCGCAGGCCCTGGGGACCAAGGTCTACCACGGCGGCATGATCGACCACGGCGGCGGCCACCTGCATCCGCTGAAGCTGGCCCAGGGGATGGCCCGCGCGGTGCTGGCCGCCGGCGGTGTCATCCACGAGCAGAGCTTCGTCCGCCGCTGGCGCCGCACCGCCGCGGGGTTTGTCGTCGAGACGAGCCAGGGCCAGGTGGCCTGCGACCAGCTGATCCTCACCGGCGACGGCTATCTCGACGGGCTGTCGCCGGCGCTGGAGGCGCGGGTGATGCCGATCCAGAACTTCATCGCCGTCACCGAGCCGCTGGACGACCCCGCGATCCTGCCGGGCGGCGAGGCGGCCGCCGACGGCCGCTTCGTGGTCCGCTACTGGCGCCGCACGCCCGACGGGCGGCTGCTGTTCGGCGGCGGGGAATCCTACGTCGCCGGCGAGCCGGCGGACATCGCCGCGGTGGTCCGCCGCCACCTGCTGCAGGTCTATCCCCAGCTCGCCGCCACGCGGATCACCCACGCCTGGGGCGGGGCGCTCGGCGTCACCTTCCACCGCCTGCCGTTCGTGCGCGAGCTCGCGCCCGGCGTCTGGACCGCCGCCGGCTACTCCGGCCAGGGGGTGATGCTGGCGCCCTACGTCGGCCGCCTGCTGGCGCAAGCGACCCAAGGCGACCGGGCCGGGGTCGACCTGCTGGCGCGCCTGCCCTGCCCGCCGTTCCCGGGCGGGCGGCTGCTGCGCTGGCCGGTGCTGGCGGCCGGGAT
>Ga0105248_10003696_pt1 | contig 16953 bp, 21 predicted proteins | sample KBSS34metaG_FD_81524 | JGI IMG/M metagenome (GOLD analysis project Ga0105248, IMG submission 81524) | Switchgrass rhizosphere microbial communities from Kellogg Biological Station, Michigan, USA - KBS S3-4 metaG | ecosystem: Host-associated > Plants > Roots > Rhizosphere > Soil | place... | reverse complement strand
CCTCTCCGCGCAGAGTTTTGAAGACGCGTTGCAGCTTGTCGCTTAAGTTATCGAACATGATTGGCCCCGGGGGTCAAATACCTGGGGGTGTCCACCGGAAGGTAGATTTTCATTGTAGCGCAAAGCCAAGGGGCGGTTTTTCTGACACAGAGAGGAGAACCTTTAGTGCCTAAAGACACTAGTTTTGGTAAGGATGAAATTCCGGGATGTCATCAATCGGGTCGAAGCAGACGGCTGGCGGCTGGTTAAGCAGCGAGGAAGTCATCGACAGTACAAACACCCCGACAAGCCGGGGAAGGTTACGATCGCGGGGCATCCTTCGGCGGAAGCAGCGCCTAAGACCCTGCGTAGTATCCTGGTACAGGCAGGCTTAAGACGATGAAGTTCGCTGTTATCTACGAAAAGACTCGCACGGGTTATAGTGCCTACGTCCCGGATCTTCCTGGCTGCGTTGCTGGCGGCGCGACGTTCGAGGAGACGGCGGAACTGATTCGCGGGGCGATCGAACTGCACCTGGAAACGATGCGTGAGGACGGTGACTCGATTCCCGAACCCACGACGATCGCTGGCTGCGTTGCGGTTCCGGCTTAGTCGTCGGCGTCGCTCCACTTTACCTTCGTTATGGGTTCGCCCCATGTGAAGCCCCAGAAGGTGCCGAACCTGATCCAGGAGTAGCGGGTGAGGCCGTTGCGGTCTTTGGTGACTACGCGGAAGACGTGCTGGTTGCGGCTGCGGGTCCAGGCGGAGGGGCCTTCGAAGAACCAGGCGCCGCGGAAGCTCACTAGTTCGAGGTGCTGGCTCTCGGCCCATTTCGTCAGGCGGCGCTTCCAATACATCTGGGCGAGGATCAGCGCCAGGACCATAGCGGCGGCTACGGCGGTGTAGATCAGGGTTAGGCGGCTGTCGAACTTCATGGGTTCGGCCTATAATCATCCCATGCAATGGTTGCGGCGATTTCTACTTTTGAGCGTGATGGTATTGCCTTGCGCGGCGCAGACGGCGGCGCTGGCGCCTACGGGCACGCTGCGGGCGGCTTTCCTGGGGGACAATCCGGTGTTGGGGCGGGTGGATGCGAAAACCGGGGCGGTTACGGGGCCGGTGGCGGATCTGGTCAAGGAGCTGGCACGACGGATGGGCGTGCCTTATACGCTGATTCCGGCTGCGGGGGCGCGCGACATCATTAACCGGCTGCAGGCGCACACGGCCGACCTGGGGTTCATGGCTTACAACGCGGGGCGGGCGGCGGACGTGGATTTTTCGGCGCCTTGGCTGTTGATGCCGAACAGTTACATTGTGCGCGGCGATTCTCCGCTCCAGAAGGTTGAGGATGCCGACGCGACGGGGGTTCACATTGTGGCGGTGAAGAATGACACGCAGGATGTGTACTTGAGCGCTCATTTGAAAAACAATCGCGTGGATACGGTGGCGACGATGCCGGCGCTGGAGGAAATCGAAAGCATGCTTCTGGGCGGGAAGATTGATGCGTTTGCCGCGAATCGTCAAAGGCTGATGGAGGCGGCGGCACGTTTTCCCAAGCTGCGGGTGCTTTCGGACAACTACTTTGTCGCGGGGCAGGCGGTGGCTCTTGCTAAGGGAGATGCGGACAGGCTGGGGGCTCTCAACAAAATGCTGGGAGAGGTGCTGGCGACCGGGCTTGTGAAGACTTCGATCGAACGTGCGGGGCTGTTGGGAGTAGACGCGGCGGCGCCGCTGGGGCGTTAGCCGAACTCGGCTCTGGGCGGGGACTGCTCGGCGCCTACGCGGCCGGTGGCGATGTCGGCGGCGGCGTAGTTCTCGGGGCGCACGGGGATTCCGGCGATGCGGCGCAGCAGGGCGAGTTGTCCGGTGTGGGTGAGCGCATCGGCGATGGCGCTTTGGAATAACTTCTCCGCGCTCGCGGCGCCTAGGCCTTGGGTGGCGATGCGTTGGTCTAACGCTTCGAGAGCCGCGAAGAAGCGGGCGATTTCCTGCTCCCAGTTGCGCGGCTCGGAATCGTGCCATTGTTTGCGGCCTTCTACTTGGGCTAACGCCCAGTCCATTAAGTCGCCGATGTGGGCCAGGATCTGGCCGGGGGTGCGGACGGACGGGGCGGCTTGGAAATCGCGAAAGTCCACCGGAGTACCGCGCAAGACTTTTCCCAAACGATAGGCTAGCGTCGCTAAAGCGTGGCGGATGGGCAAATTCATACACACCATCTTCGCATTGGGCGGCGGGGGCCTTGCATAATACCCCCCATTTGCGAGACACTAGCAGGTTTTCCACACAACATATTTCAGATGCCAACGCGGGTACGGGTTCTTTATCACGATCACTGCTTCGACGGCGCGGCTTCCGCCGCTTTCTTCAGCCGTTTCGTGGAGGAGAAGTTCTATCCAGGGGCTGAGTTTTTCTACACTGGCCTGGCTCACAAGGCTTCGCAGTTGTTTGAGCCGGAGATGTTCGATGGCGACGTCAATGCGATTGTGGACTTCAAATATTCGACGGACCCGCGGCTCACATGGTGGTTCGATCATCATCAGAGCGCGTTTCTTTCGCCTGAAGACGGCGAGCATTTCCGGCACGACACTGGCGGGCATAAGTTTTTCGACCCGACGTTTCGGTCGTGCACTATGTACATTGCGACGGTGGCGCGGGAGAAGTTTGGGTTTGATCCGGGAGACCTGAGGGACCTGGTGGCGTGGGCCGACATTGTCGATGGGGCGCTGTATAAGGATGCACAGGAGGCGGTCGACTTGCACACGCCGGCTACGCAGTTGACGTTGGTGATTGAGAGCTCCAAGGGCTCGGGCACGGTGCAGGGGATTATCGGCATGATGCGGCAGCGGCTGCTGGGCGAGATCGCGGCGGACCCGGAGATTCAGGCGATCTTTCAGCCTTTGTATCAAAATCACCTGCACATGATTGACGTCATCCGCGAGCAGTCGCGCTGCAAGGACGGCGTGGTGTACTTCGATCTTGTCGAGCAGAAGATCGAGGGCTACAACAAATTTATTCCTTACTATTTGTTTCCGGACTCTTTGTATACGGTTTCGGTGACTACTTCACCGTTCCGCACTAAGGTGTCGGTGGGGTCGAATCCTTGGGCAAAGCGGCCGCTGAAATATAACCTGGCGACGATTTGCGAGCGTTATGGCGGCGGGGGGCACCCGGGCGTGGGCGCGATCAGTTTTGAGATCGGCGCGGTGGAGCAGGCTCGGCAAGCCGCGCGGGAGATCGCTGCGGAATTGCAACGTTAGTCGGGATTATCTTTTCCCAGATATTCGTCGGGGACGTCATCCTCGCGCACTTGTTTTGTGTGCACTTCGGCTACGTCGGGCTCGGGAGCGTTTTCGATGCCGCTGATGACTTCGGCTTCGAAGGACTGGCCTTCTTCGAGGAGTTCGGAAACGCTTTCCGAGTCGGCGCCGGGGAGTTCCGACAAACCTTGCGTATCACCGGACTGGCCGGCGGAATCGGGGCCTAACCCCTTTTCTTTGCCGGCAACCGTGTTGTAGGTTCGAGTGCTTTCGTCGTCTCGCTTCTTCATGGCGATTATTATTGCATGCGGCTCGCCAACACTACCTTCAGAGCCGCGTGTTTCGCGGCGTCGCCGAAGGTTTCGTAGGCTTTGAGAATATCGTCGAAGGCGAAACGGTGGGTTACCAGTTTGCCGGGCTGGAGTCTACCGGATTCGACCGCCTTCAGGAGCATGGGCAGAGTGGCGGTGTCGACCAGGCGCGTGGTCAAGGTAGCATTGCGATCCCACAGTTTTTCCATGTGAAGGAGCACCGGCTTGCCGTGGACTCCGATGTTCGCCAGGTGGCCTCCGGCGGCTAGGATGCCTTGGCAAATGTCGAATGTCGCGGGCATGCCGACGGCTTCGATAGCTACGTCAACTCCCTCACCGTGGGTTAATTCCATCACCCGCTCGATGGCGTTTCCGGCGGCGCTGTTGATTAACGCGGTGGCTCCGAAGCTCTTGGCGACTTGGAGGCGGTTGTCGTCGAGATCGATGCTGATGATGGCGGCGGGGGAGTAGAACTGGGCGGTGAGCAGGGCTGCGAGTCCCACTGGGCCGGCGCCTACGATGGCGATGGTGTCGCCGGGACTCACTTTCCCGTTGAGTACGCCGCACTCGAAGCCGGTGGGCAGGATGTCGCTGAGCATGACGGCGGTTTCTTCATTCGCGTCGGAAGGCAGTGGATAGAGACTGGTGTCGGCGTAGGGGATGCGCACGTATTCGGCTTGCGTTCCATCGATGGTGTTGCCGAGAATCCAGCCACCGTTGCGGCAGTGGGAATACATCTGTTTCCGGCAGAGGTCGCACTTGGCACAGGCGGTCACGCAGGAGATCAGAACCTTGTCGCCTTTGCGGAAAGTGGAGACGGCGGCGCCTACTTCGTCGACAACGCCGATGCCTTCGTGACCTAGGATGCGGCCTTCGGTGACCGCGGGGAGGTCGCCTTTGAGGATATGCAGGTCGGTTCCACAGATAGTCGAAGTGGTAACGCGGATGATGGCGTCGTCGGGGCCTTGCAGCACGGGGCGGCGGTGTAACTCCCAGGAGGGCTTGCCGGGGCCGTGATAGACCAGTGCGTGCATGGTGGCGACTGCCGTTTCGCGGGGGCAAATCTCAATTTGAGCGGTGGTCATAACTTCAAATGGAGCACGCTGGGGGCCCAAGGGCATGCTTGTGTTTGAATCAACGGCGAACGCCCCGGCGTCCGCATGACCAAATATCGCCGAGGGCGGCCTGTAACCATTTTGTAATCTGGTATACATTGAATTGTAAAGAAAAATGACTCCGGTGCCGAAATGAGTGCGGAGGTCGTGATGCGTAAGCTGCTTCTGAGCGTGGCTCTGCTGCCGGTTGCCGTAATGGCGGCGGAGAAGGCTCTGCCCTCGCGCGATGAGGCGACTAGGGCGGGCACCATATCGGCGGAGTTATTGCGTCATCCGCTTTCCGCGCAGACCCGGGAAATGATCAACAAGGCGCTGCGCACCGCCCAAGCGGGGGATCATCTTTCGGCGATCGCGCAACTCACGAAAGCGCTGGCCAAGCACCCCGAATCGGCCGCCTGGATCCAGCCGTGGCTCGGCGTCGAATATCTCAAAACCGATCAGCCGGAAGCGGCCATTCAGGCACTGGAGCAAGCGGTGTTGCTGCTGCCTCGCGATCCGATCAATCGCTCCAACTTAGGTTTATCGTTCGCCTCCACTGGGCAATACGATCGCGCTGCTCAGGAATTGCGCCAGGCACTCAAATTGGACGCGAAAAGCGATACGACCAGGAGATTGCTGGAAGTTGTCGAGGCGGATCACCGCCTGCGCGATCACAATTAAGCTCCCCGTATAACCCTGTTTGCGGCAACCACTTCTCAGGCAAACCTCTGAGCTGCGGAGCGCATCGGGGATATAAAGAATATCGATTGGACGTGGAAATGCACCAACGATATTCTAGGAATGGAAGTAGTTCGCCCTCCCCGTCGGAAGCAACTCAGTCGTTAGGAATATCCCGTCCATATTTCACCGCGAGGTGAAATCCCAAAAAAATTCATCCGGAGGATTTATGCCTAACGTGTGCGCGGCCGCGGGCCTGCGCTTGACGGTCTTGATTTCAGTAGTGTGGCTGGGGAGTGTTCCTGCAGCGGGGCAGATTCGCTACGGCAATCCATACGATGCCGGCTTGGGGCGGTCGCCTTTTGGTTTTCCTGGTTTTGGGTCGCGCGAGTCGGTGGATCCGATTTCGAGTTTTCCGGAGCCGGCACCGATGGATTTGTCGGGGTCGCCTACAGTATCGGCGGACGTGCTGCGGCATCCGCTCTCTTCGAAAGCGCGCCGGCTGTTTGAGAAGGCCATGCATTTCGCGGACCTGGGAAACCACCATGCCGCGATCGATGGTCTACGCGACGCGCTGGTGAAGTGCCCGTCGGATGCGCCCTACACGCATAATCTGCTGGGTCTCGAATATATCGAAGTGCGGCAGTATGCGGACGCGAAAGAATCCTTTGCGGAAGCGACGCGGCTGATGCCTCGCGAGTCGAGTAACCATTCGAACCTGGGGCTTTCGCTGGCGATCGTGGGGGAGTGGGATTCAGCTGAGAAGGAAGAGCGGAAGGCTCTGCAACTGGATAAATCCAACCCTAAGGCGAAGTTGATCCTGGAAGCGCTGTTGGTGCGCAAACGCAATAAGGCTGGCGAATTGAAGCCTTAGCGGGAGGGCGTCCGCTTGCTGCGCGCGCGGTTCTGTGTGGGGCAGTGCGCGGACCAACGCTGCACGAGGCGGACCAAAGCTGGTGGCGCACGGACGCTAACGGGGCTGCTTAGGACCAGCCCTAGCGGAACTGATCGGGACGGCGCTTGAGGGTGGGACGATCGTCATCGCTTCCGCCCTTGTCGTCTTTGCCATCGCCGGTGCTGGCACCGGGGGCCTTGCGCAGCGTGGGACGATTGGTATCCGTCGTGTCCACCTTGCGCTTGTTGTGCATGGCCATCAAGCGCGTCTTCACGTTGTTGAACTCGGACGTGGTGACCACGTATTCCGGGCGCTCTTTCAGATACTCCTGAATATTCTTCTGCGCGGTGCTGATGCGGTCCTCGGTCATGGGGTGCGTGGAAAACACTTTGGCCATGGTGCCGGGTTTCTTCTTTTCGAGAGACTGAATCTTTTCGAAGAAGTCGACGAACGCGCCGGGATCGTAGCCGCTCTTGTACATGTATTCGAGTCCGAGCAGATCCGCTTCGGATTCAAATCCGCGTGAGAACGACAGGAAGCCCACCGGGATGGCTACGCTCGCGGCCTGGCGAATTCCATAGCCGGTCCAGCCACCCATGAAGATCAGGGGGATGGTGGCCAACTGCGCGATTTCACCGCGCGTTGCTTGCCTCGTGCCGTGACGCGCGGCGACGTGGGCGATCTCATGCGCCATCACGCCGGCGAGCTCGGCTTCGGAATCGGCTTTCAGGATCAAGCCGGAGTTCACGAAGAAGAAGCCGCCCGGCAGGGCGAAGGCGTTCACTTCTTCGGTGTCGATCACCTTGATGGTGAACGGAACTTTAGCGTCGGAGTTGCGCACAAGATTCTGGCCCAGGCGGTTGACATATTCGGCGATCACCGGATCGTCGACGATCTTGGCTTGCCGTTCGACTTCCTGCGCGAGCCCTTCGCCGAGCGCGATCTCTTTCTCGATGGAGTAGAAGTTCACGCCCTTACCGACGTCGCGGTTGCCGATTTCATCGGGATCTTTCTTCTTGTCGGCGGCGAACAAGGAGAATGCCAACAGGGAAATCGAGGCGAGTGTGGCAAGGCGGCGCATAAGTACTCCTTAATTCTGAGTATACGCCTTCTGACGCGGCGTGAGACCAAAAGATTACCCTTAATTCATGTACCGCGAATTCTTCCCTGTCGCCCGGAATTTGATCTATCTAAACCACGCTGCGGTGGGGCCTTTGTGCCGTCCGGCAGCGGAGGCGATGCAGGGGTTGGCGCAGGACGCTTTGGACTGGGGATCGCTGCATTATGAACAATGGCTCGAATGTTATGAGGGACTTCGGCGGGGGTCGGCTCGGCTGGTGAACGGCGCGGCGGAGGAGATCGCCATCGTCAAGAACACGTCGGAGGGGATCGCTACGGTGGCGATGGGGCTAGAGTGGTGGCCGGGAGATAAGATCGTGGCGTTTGAGGAGGAGTTTCCGGCGAACCAGTATCCCTGGCGGAGGCTTGCATCCAAAGGCGTTAGGATCGAGTGGCTGCCAGCTACGGCGACACTCGATCGTATCGAGCAGGCGGCGCGGGGGGCTCGGCTGCTGGCGATCAGTTTTGTGCAGTTTCTGACGGGTTATCGGGCGGATCTGGTAGGGATCGGCGAGATCTGCCAGCGGCATGGGGTCATTTACTTTGTGGATGCGATTCAGGGGCTGGGAGTGTTTCCGGTGGATGTTCAAGCCGCTCATATCGACGCGCTGGCGGCGGACGGGCACAAGTGGCTGCTGGGACCGGAGGGGTGCGGCATCCTGTATATCTCGCGGAGTTTGCAGGAGCAGGTGGAGCCGGTGGAGTTTGGCTGGACGAATGTGGCGTCCTACAACGACTACGCTAGCCGCGACATGACGCTGCGGGCGGACGCGGGGCGTTACGAGTGCGGGACGCTGAATACGATTGGCTGCTACGGGCTGCGCGCGGCGATCGATTTTCTGCTGGAGGTGGGGATCGATCAAATTGCGCCGGTGGTGCGCGGGCTGGCGGGGCAGATTGTGGAGGGGGTGCGACGGCGGGGATATGAGGTGTTGGGGGAGCCGAACGCGGGGATCGTGAGTTTTCGCAAGGCGGGGGTGGATAGCGGGGGGATTTGTGCGCGATTGCGGGAGCAGTCGATCATTACGGCTCCGCGGGCGGGGTGGGTGCGGGCTTCGCCGCATTTTTATATCGAGGCTGAGGATATCGAGAAGATGCTGGGGTTGCTGCCGTGAGGCTCAACCGTAGATGAACAGGAGCATATCGCGGGTGGAGCGGTAGGCGGCGGGCCAGGGGTCGGGGTCGACGTAGCTCAGGTGAAAGAGCATGCTGTTGGGGGGGAAGGTCCATTGGAAGGTTACTTTCGCGGCTTGAGGGCAAGGCGGCGCTCCGGCGGGCTTCGTTGAGGTTAGACAGTCCTGACGTAGTTTCGCGGGGAGCTGGCCGGTGAAGTTCACTACGCGCACGCCTTCTTTGGTCACGGTGCTGTGCCACTGGAAATCGCGAAACGCCGTCTCGAAGGCTTTACCGATGGTGGCGGCGGGGTAGCCGCTCATGGTGCTTTCACGAACGGCGGCGACGTAATCGACCGCGGAAGAGCTGGATGGCGGAGCGGATACGGCTAGGGGCGATGGCTCGGGAACCGTGGGTTTCGACGAAGTGCAGGCTATCGTGAACGCCAGAAGCAATAGAGCGGCGGCTACCTTACTCTTGAAGTTTTTTTGCGGCATAGACACGTCTAGTGAGCCTATCGGCACAACTCGACGATTGCACGCGTTTTTAGCCGTGGCCTAGGTACATCAGCCAGCTTAGGCCGAAGATGGCGGCCAGGAAGTAAGCGAAACATTGGGCGGCATAGCGCAGGCGCTCGCGGTCGGTTCGTTTGGTGATTACGCCCAGGACGGCTGAAGTAAACAAGGCGAATAGGAGCGACGCTTCGAAATGCGACAGGTTCATCTTGGGCATGGTCAGTCCTTTTTACCGGTGGCGATTTCCCAGACGTCTACCATGGCGAGCAGGTTCAGGAGTCCGGCGGCTACCAGGAACTTGGTGCCGTAGTCATGAACGTGGCCGGCCATGTCGGGCTGCGCATAGCCTAGCCAGACTGTTAAGAAGTAGAGGACGCCCGCGAGAACGTCGCCGATGAAGCCACCGTAATAGATGACCATGGTGAGCAGATCGCCGCTCTGCGGCTGGAACAGGGTACCACGCATCATCAATCCGAGTAGGAAGACCAGGACCACTGAGATGCCTAGCACGGCGCCGCGTCCGGGACGCTTCAACAGAAAATGACCGCCGCCTGGAATCAGCCAGGCCAACACCACCGCAGGGGCCCAACTGCCCACCGACGGGGTTTCCAATTTTAGAGTTTCCGCCACAGGTTCATTTTATCGCATGATGATGGTGATGCAGATATCGCCAGATATGGCTCGGGAACTGGTGCGGGCGGAAAGCTGGATTCCGTGGATCGTTCGGGGCGTGCGCGTGGTGGTAATTTTGGGCGGCGCTTGGCTGCTCACGTTCATCGCGCGGCGGCTCTTGCGCAGGCTGCGCGGTTATGCGATGCGCACGATGAAGAGCCACGGGCACTCGCCGGAGATCGAACTCGAAAAGCGCGCGGCCACGATTATGTCGGTGCTGGGTAAGCTGGCGGCGTTCGCGATCTGGATGGTGGCGGTGGTCATGGCGTTGAACGAATTGACGTTCAATATTCAGCCGCTGCTGGCCGGAATCGGCGTGGCGGGGCTGGCACTGGGGCTGGGCGCGCAAACACTCATTAAGGACTGGGTGGGCGGGCTGCTGGTGCTGCTGGAGGATCAGATCCGCATTGGGGACGCAGTGACCATCAACGGCATTTCGGGTGTGGTGGAGGAGATTAATTTGCGCACGACTGTGCTGCGCGGTGAAAATGGCGCGGTGCATATCATTGCGAACGGGTTGATCAATACGCTTTCGAACATGACTCGCGAGTACGCTTACTATGTGTTCGAGGCGACGCTGGCGCATGGGGCGAACGTGGACCGGGCGCTCGAGATCATGAGTGAAACTGGTGCGACGCTCGCCGAGGAACCGGCTTATAGAGAAATGATTCTGGCTCCTATTGAAGTGATGGGGCTGGACCGGCTGGCGGAACGCGGCGTGGTAGTAAGGGCGCGGATCAAGACGCTGCCTTCGCGACAGGCGTTGGTGGGGCGGGAATTCAACCGGCTGGTGAATGCGCGGCTGGCGGCGGAGGGGATCGCTTTTCCCGCGATCGTTTAGCGGTCCGCTTGCTGCGCGCGGTTCTGTGAGCATCGGTCGCACTGAATGGCGACCGGAGGGAGCGCGGGGCCAGCACTGAACCGCGACCGGAGGGAGCGGCCTGCGACACTCCACCGGTTTGGGGGGACTACGGGGGAAAAGGCGACGATGACTTCGGAAATGCCCTATGGCATAGCCTGTTCTTGCCTAGGCGCTATTGGGTGCGGCTGGCTGGTCGATCCAAGAGTCATCATGAAAAAAACTCTTCTTTTCGCAACATTTTTTCTCACGACTTTGACGATGGTGGGATCCGCGGGGCTCACCTGGCATTGTCTGGAGGGTCAAACCGGGTTTCAAGGGAACGGCAACTGCGCTCCGGGACGTGTGGCTTTCAGCGGTTCGGGATATCCCAGTTCGGTGCATATCAATGTAAAGAACAGTGCGGGCATGGCGATTGACGACTACGACTACAATTCGTCCGATGGCACCATTCAGTTCACCGAAACATTGGTGCCTTCCGATACCTACGCGATCGTGCTTACGGGCGCGAATGGCTTGAGGGTCGCGCAAAGCGTTACCACCGGCGGCAACGATTAACGGTTACGGCGCGTCCGCAGCAGGCGTAGAAGGGCTTTCGGGAGATTTGCGCCATGCGGAATGCCCTTGCGCGAATGCTCGAAGAAGGCTTGGTATTTGTGCTATTCTCACAGCGAAACGCACTCTTCCTGCTGTGCCAAGAATCCTTATTCCATGACCTCACTACTCCCGATTGAAGACATCCTGCGCAAGCTGAACGTTCCCGAGAAACACGTTGACCGCTGCAGTTCTTACGGCGTCAAGCTGAAGCTGAGCTTGCTGACTGACCCTGCGCTCGAGAAGCGCGGCAAGCTGATTCTGGTTACGGCGACTTGTCCTACCAAGGCCGGCGAAGGCAAGACTGTCACTTCAGTGGGCCTGACGCAGGGGCTGGAGAAATTGGGCAAGCGCGCGATTGTGACTTCGCGCGAACCTTCGCTGGGTCCGGTGTTCGGGCAGAAGGGCGGCGGCGCGGGCGGCGGGCGCGCGCGAGTGGAGCCGGCGGAAAAAATCAATCTGCATTTCCACGGTGATTTTCACGCGATCACTTCGGCGCACAATCTGCTGGCGGCCGTGATTGACGCGCACATCTTTCATGGGAACGAACTGCATATAGATCCCGATAAAATCACCTGGCCGCGGGCCATGGACATGAACGACCGCGCGCTGCGGCGGATTGCGGTGGGCGGGAGCAAGTCGACCGGGCCGGCGCGCGCTACCGGGTTCATCATCACAGCGGCATCCGAAATCATGGCGATTATGGGCCTGGCCAAGGACCGCGACGATCTGCGGCGGCGGCTGGATGCGATTGTGGTGGGGTTGAACCGCTCCGGCCAACCGGTGCGAGCGGGACAGTTTCACGTCACGGGCAGTTTGATGGCTCTGTTGAACGATGCCATCATGCCGAATCTGGTGCAGACCACGGAAGGGTCGCCGGCGATGGTGCACATCGGGCCGTTCGGCAACATCGCTCACGGGACTAGCAGCATCATCTCGCAGACCATGGGATTGAAGCTGGCGGATTACGTGGTCAACGAGTGTGGGTTCGGCTCCGATCTGGGCGCAGAAAAATATTTTGACCTGGTGATGCGCTATTCCGGGTTGACGCCGTCGGCGGCGGTGCTGGTGACTACTGTGCGCAGCCTGAAAATGCAGGGCAACGAGTCGCTCCTCTGCGGGTTGTCACATCTGGAGAAGCATGTGCAGAACCTGCGTGGGTTCGGCGTGCCGATCGTGGTGGGGGTGAATCATTTTCCGGACGATACCAAGGTGGAACTGGACACGCTGAAGGAATATTGCGCGAAACTTGACGTGCCGATGGCGTTGGTGGAGGCGTTCACCAAAGGGGGCGCAGGCGCGACGGAGCTGGCCGCGAAGGTGATTGAGGCGGCTGACAGCGGCTGCGCAAAGAACGTTCATGCGATTTATCCGCTGGAGGCGACGTTGATCGACAAGATCAACACCATCGCCCAGAAGATCTATGGCGCGGCGGATGTGACATTCTCGGAAGCGGCGCAGGACAAGCTGCAGCGGCTGGCGGACTTCGGCTTCGGCAATCTGCCGATTTGCATGGCGAAGACGCAATATTCGTTCTCGGACGATCCGGAAAAGCTGGGCGTTCCGACGGGGTGGACGCTGCATGTGAACGACGTCCTGCTGTCAGCTGGCGCGGGCTTCGTGGTGGTGGTGTCCGGCAGTATGATGCTGATGCCGGGGCTGGGTAAGATTCAGCGCGGGTTCGACATCGACGTCGACGCGGACGGGAATATCACGGGGCTGGCGTAGCCGGGAGCTTGACCGCACAGGAGCGCAGGTAGCGGCTGGCGATCTGTCTGCGGCTCACCTGCTCGAAGCGGGCTTTGGAGCGCCACTTCAGCAGACGATATTGAGTATGGGTCAGGCCCATCTCCGAGCAGATTTGCTGCTGGCTTTGTTCCTGCATATAAAAACGCGAGAGAATTTCGCCCTCGCGTTCGGATAAATGGGCGAGGGTCCAGCGCACTAAATCCTGCTGCTGGCGGGAAATCATTTCGGTCTCGGGAGTGGCGCGAGGGCTAGCCAGCCAAAAGGCTGAGCCGATCTCGACTTGATTGCGGCGGCTGGAGGCGGCGTCGTCGATGTAGCCGGAAACCTTGCGGCGCGCGATGGTGCGGGCAAATCCCATGAGGCGGTGGGGCTCGCGTAATTGGCCGCGCTGGATGGCGATCACCACGTCCACAAAAATGCTGTGAACCTTGTCGTGAAAATCCTGGGAGCGTAACTGGCGCGCCAGGTAGGGGCGCAGGCCTGTCGAAATGAACTCGTACAGTTCGGCCATTCCATCGGCATCGGCGCGCTGAACACGACGGACTAAGTCTACGTTTTGGGCGAGGTTTTGGGCGGGGGTGTCGGGGATGGCACCGCCGATATCAATCTGTTGCGGTGATGCATAAGCTAGCGAGGCCATAGGTTTCTCCGTTCCGACTGGATGGTAGATAGGCAATCCTCTGCCCAAAGGCAGTTGGCACGCGCGGTGGACAAGAGTGAGGTAAAAGTCCGGTCTTTTGTGAATTATGCGGGGAAGTACGGGAATATAGCGAATACTTACGCCAGTCTTAACCCTCGGTTAGTGCGCGCACACCGCGTTCCAGTACGCAATATCGCGGAAGCATGCGCGGTTGGCGTGGCGTTCTCCTGTGATATGCTTCTGAAACCTAGCCTGCGGGGCTTCCCACTCGACATGCGCGTCAAGCCAGTGCCATCACCAGCCAACCAGCCTCCAGGAGATCGGGATTTTCTGGATCAAACCCATGCGCTCAGAATTTTGGATCTGATCAACGAGGCGGTGGTTGCAGTGGACCGCCGGGGGGCCATCCTCCTGTTTAATCAGCATGCAGAGGCCATGTTTGGATACCGGGCGGAGGAAGTCGTGGGCAAACCGCTGGAGATCCTGGTGGGGGCCGCGCGGAAAGAAACGCGGTGGCGGCGCAAGGACGGGAGTGACTTCCTGGCAGAATCTTCGCGGTCTGAAATCCCCTTTAATGGGCGGACTATTTGGGCTTATATCCTGCATGAGACCACTCCGCCGACGGTCACGGAGGAGCGGTTGCGCGCGACGCTTCGCGAAAAAGACGTACTGATCGATGAGGTCCACCACCGGGTTAAAAACAATTTGCAGGTGATTACCAGCCTGCTGGGACTACAGGCGCGCACCATCAAGGACCCGGCGACGCGCAAGAAATTCGAGGAGAGCCGCTACCGGATTCAGGCCATGGCGATGTTGCATGAGATTCTTTATGAGTCCTCCAGCCTTGCCGAAATCAATTTCGGGGACTACATCCGGAGGCTAGTGGAATACTTGGTTCGCTCCTATGGCGCGGCCGCCCGCATTCGCACGGAAGTTCGCCTGGAGCCGCTGCATTGCCACCGAGATGTCGCCCTTCCATGCGGCTTAATTGTAAATGAATTACTCTCAAATGCATTTAAATATGCTTTTCCAGGAGGTAAAACTGGGGAGATTCGTGTGGTACTGCGACGGGAAGCCGAGGGCAAAGTGCACCTTTCGGTGCGGGATAACGGGGTGGGGCTGCCGCCGGGATTGGGCTGGAAGACCTCGCCCACGTTGGGGCTCAGGCTGGTTCGCACGCTGGCGCGGCAGATTGACGCGGACGTAAAAACCAGCGGCCGCGAGGGAACTTTATTTTCCATTACCTTTTTGGATGGTCTGCCCATTTCCGCGGATTAGCGTGGAATAATATGAGGACGGCTTGGCTGATAAAATTTTAATCGTCGAAGACGAGCGCATTACCGCTGAAGACCTGGCAGAGATCCTGAAGGGTTTGGGCTACCAAGTTACAGCGGTAGTTTCGAGCGGCGCCGAGGCGATCCACGAAGCGGGGGAGAATCCGCCCGATCTGGTGCTGATGGACATCCGCATCAAGGGCGAGATGGACGGCGCCGAAACCGCGCGTATTCTGCGCGAGCGCTTCGATATTCCGGTGGTGTATCTAACGGCGCATGCGGACCGCGATACCTTGGAGCAGGCTAAGCAATCGCGACCGCTGGGTTACATCGTCAAACCGTTTCACGAGTCCGAACTGCATGCCAGCGTCGAGATTGCGCTTTCTAAGCACCGCCACGACCGCAGTCTACTGAGCCGCGAGCGGCACGTGACGGATGTGCTGGGGGCTTTGACGACCGCCATTATTTCGGTGGATCAAGCGGAAACGATTGTGATGATGAATCCGGCCGGCGAGAAGCTTACAGGTTGGAGCAAGCAAGAAGCGCTGGGCGAGCCGGTACGGCAGGTGTTCGGATTGGCGGATGCGGACTTGCCCCTTGAGGAGGCGCTGCAGCAGCGGGCCTTGGTGGAGATTCGGGACGGGCTCCTGATCACGAAGAGTGGTGCGCAGAAAGCGATTTCCGGGAATATCGCTCCGCTCCGCGATTCAAGCGGGGGGCCGGGCGGAGCGGTGATTATGTTCGAGGCTGCGGCGGGAGGACGGGAAGATCCTCACCTCACTTCGAAGACGCTACTGGATGGCAAGAGCAACGCGATCGAGTTCGGGCGCTTCCATATTGTGGCGGCGTCGGAGCCGATGAAGCAGGTACTGTCCTTTGCGGTCCGCGTGGCGCGAAGCGAGGCGACTACGGTATTGCTGGAGGGCGAGAGCGGGACCGGTAAGGATTTGATGGCGCAATTTCTGCACTATTCGAGCCACCGGCGCACAGGGCCGTTCGTGGCTGTGAACTGCTCGGCGATCCCGGAAGCGCTGCTTGAAAGTGAATTATTCGGGCGCGAACCGGGGGCTTATACGGACGCTCGCACGCAGAAGAAAGGGTTGCTGGAAGTCGCGCGCGGTGGAACCTTGTTCCTGGACGAGGTGGGAGATTTGTCGCCGGGAGTGCAGGCGAAGTTCTTGCGGGTTTTGGAGCAGCAATCGTTCCGCAGGCTGGGCGGAGTGCAAGATATCGAAGTGGACTTGCGGGTGATCGCAGCGACTAATCGCGATCTTTCGGGAGCGGTACAGACGGGGGCGTTCCGCCTGGATTTGTTTCACCGCCTGAGTGTGATTCAGATCGCGCCGCCACCGCTGCGGGAGCGTCCGGAAGACATACTACCGCTAGCGAATCACTTCGTGCGGCAGCATAATCTCCGCTACAAAGCTAATATCTCGGGGATTGCGCCGGCTGCGGCTAAGATTTTGAGTGCTTACGATTGGCCGGGGAACGTGCGCGAGCTACGCAACGTGATCGAGCGTGCGATCTTGCTGGAGGAGAGCAATGTGCTGCAGCCGGGGAGCATTCAGTTTGCATCGAGGCGCGTGGCAGGGCCGGAGCGGTCAACGCAGGCGCAGGGTGCTGCACGGACGGATCTTTCGTTGAAAAACTCGGAACGGAATTTGATTGTGCAGGCGCTGGAGAAGACTGGCGGGAATAAGACGAAAGCCGCGGCGCTGCTGGGGATTAGCCGGGATGTGCTGCGCTACCGGATGAAGCAGTTTAAGTTGCTTTGACGGGGCCGCTTGCTGGCGCGCGCGGTTCCGTGAGCCAGTGGCGCCACCAGGCTCGCTTTTGCGGTGGGAAGCGACTGCGCCAATAGCTTTGGAATGCGCGCGTGCGTTGGTCGAGGCGTTTTTGGATGGCGGCGACGGCGCCGGGGTCGGCGGCGAGAAGGTCGATGGTGGTAACGCAATCGTTGATGGCTCCGAGGCGGTCTTGCAGACCTTTCAAGGCTTTTGCACCGGTTGCCATTTCGCTTCCGTAGAAGGGCTCGAAGCGTTCCAGGGTGTAGCGGAAGCGTTTGGCGTGCAGGCGGAAGCGATGAAGGGTCTGGTAACTGGAACCAGGGGCCACCGCTGCGCTGCCGGTTTCAAAGAAGTCTTCTGCGAGAGCGGGCAAGCGGGTGGCGATTTGCCAGCCGCGATGCGCTGGGCGGGCGGCGG
>Ga0105248_10003694_pt1 | contig 16961 bp, 19 predicted proteins | sample KBSS34metaG_FD_81524 | JGI IMG/M metagenome (GOLD analysis project Ga0105248, IMG submission 81524) | Switchgrass rhizosphere microbial communities from Kellogg Biological Station, Michigan, USA - KBS S3-4 metaG | ecosystem: Host-associated > Plants > Roots > Rhizosphere > Soil | place... | reverse complement strand
TGCTGAAATTGATTCAACTCAACGTTTCTGCCAGATAGCAGCAAAAAACGCGTCCGTTCCGTGCAGATGCGGCCACAAGCGGAGATAAGGGCCGCGCACGAGTTCCGAGGCTCGATCGATGCGTGCACGCTCAAGTGCTTCCTGCGCGGGCAGTTGCACGAAATCGGAATGCATGGCCGTGAACGATTCGGCGATCGCCTCGTTCTCGGTATCGAGCAGGCTGCAGGTGGCATAGACAAGTCGCCCACCCGCCTTCAGTAGCCTCGCCGCGCTGGCCAGCACGGCTTCCTGCTTCGCACTCAACTCCTCCACGGACTTCGGTGACTGGCGCCACTTCAGATCGGGATTGCGGCGCAGGGTGCCCAGCCCTGAGCAGGGAGCGTCGACGAGCACACGGTCGATCTTCCCCGCCAGGCGCTTGATGCGCTCGTCGCGCTCATGCGCGATCTGCGCGGGGTAGACGTTGGACAGGCCGCTGCGCGCAAGCCGCGGCTTGAGCGCCTCCAGCCGATGGCCGGACACATCGAACGCATACAGCCGCCCCGTATTTCGCATGAGCGCGCCTAGCGCGAGCGTCTTTCCGCCTGCACCAGCACAGAAATCGACCACCATCTCGCCGCGCTTGGGGTCGGTGATGGCGGCGAGCAACTGACTGCCTTCGTCCTGCACCTCCACTTGGCCTTGCGTAAAGGGCGCGAGCCTTTGCAGCGCGGGCTTGCCTTCCACGCGCAGGCCCCACGGTGAGAACGGCGTCGCCAGCGACTTGATCTCGAGCTCGCCCAGCGCCGCCTGCACATCCTCGCGCCGAGCCTTGAGAGTGTTGACCCGAAGGTCCAGCGGTGCGCTGACATCCAGCGCGGCGACGAGCTTCCAGAACTCGACCTCGCCCATCGACGTCTTCAGCGCCGACGCAAGCCAGTCGGGCAGGTTGTGCCGCAGCTTCTCGGCCAGCGTGGTCGCGTCCACGCCGCGGGCGCGACCGAGCCAGTCGCGCTCGTGGGGTCCCAGCGCGCCGCGCAGGTAGGTATCGCTGCCCTGCCACGCGAGCAGCGCGAGACGCCGCTCCAGCGCGCCGTGCCCCGACTGAGCCAGATGCTGGAAGAACAGACGCCGGCGCAACACTGCATACGCAGTCTCGGCCAGCGTGTGCCGCTCGCGCTGGCCGAGGTCACGGTGATGGCGGAAGAAGGCCGAGACGACGGAGTCGGCCGGCGATTCGAGCTTCAGAACCTGACGCAGAAGCTCGGTGGAGAGGTCTAGCAAGGCGGCGGGATGCATCGCGGAATTATCGGCGTCGCCTCGCACCTGCCTTCAGGCGCGCATGTCAAACGCCGCTGTTGAGCGCCTCACGCACCGCGGCCACCTGGCGGCGGGAGACGGCGAGCCACTCGTCGGTGGGGGCCACGCGCACCTCCCAGCCTTCGGCGCCCTCCTCGTCGCTCGCCCGGCGCTCGAGCGCCCGCACCGCCTGGCGCGCCACGATCGCATTGCGGTGCACGCGAAGAAAGCGTTCCCCGAGACGCGATTCGAGATCGCTCAGGGAATCGTCCAGCACATAGCTGTGATCCGCGGTGCGAAGCGTCACGTACTTCAACTCGGCCTTGAGATACAGCACCTGCGACAAGGGCACGCGGACCAGCCTTCCTCGCTCGCTCACGACGATCACGCCCTCGTCGTGAGATTCCAGCGTGGCCTCCCGCGCCGCCCTTCGCTGCGCGACGCGCGCCAGCGCCGCCTGCAGCCGCTCAAGGCGCACGGGCTTGGTGAGGTAGTCGACCGCATCGAGCTCAAAGGCCTGCAGCGCATGCTCGGCGTGCGCGGTGACGAAGACCACCACCGGCGCGTCGGGGTGCGAGCGCAGCGCCTGGGCAAGCGCGGTGCCATCCATCCCTGGCATCTGGATGTCGAGGAGCATCACATCGGCCTTGTTCACGCCCAGCCACGAAAGCGCCTCGTTCGCACCGGGAAGCTCTGCAGCCAGCGTGACCGCAGGCTCCTCGATCTGCGCGACGAGTTGCGCCAGGCGAACCCTCGCAAGGTATTCGTCGTCGACGATCAGGACCTTCAGCATCTTGCGGCTCAGCCTTGGAGCGGCAGCAGGATGCGCACACGGTAGAAGCCGCCCTGCGAGGCCGCGCTGAAATCGGCCGCGACGTCGTGCATGAGGCGCAGGCGCTCACGCACGTTGCGCAGCGCCATGCCATGCCCGGCCGTGCGCGCGCCGGCGATTTCACGCGGCAGCGTGTTCACGACCGACACCTCCACCTGCGAGCCGCGAACGCGTGTGCGCACCTTCATCGCACCACCCTCGGCCGCCGGCTCGATGCCGTGCCGCAGAGCGTTCTCGACCAGCGGCTGAAGCAGCAGCGAGGGCAGCCGCGCCTCATTGGCGTTCTCGTCGAGCTCCCAGGTGATCTCCAGGCGGCCGCCGAAGCGGATCTGCTCGATGTCGAGGTAGCGGCGCGCCAGCTCGATCTCGTCTCCGAGAGTGCTGGATGCGTCGGGCCCGCCCTGCACGAGGGCCGCTCGAAACAGCTCGGCCAGGTCTTCGAGGACGGCCTCGGCCCGCGGCGGGTCGACCCGCACGAGCGCGACCGCGATGTTCAGCGTGTTGAAGAGGAAGTGCGGTCGGATGCGAGCCTGCAGTTCGGTCAGTCGGGCGCTGGCCGCCGCGGGGAGTTGCAGGCGCGAGCGCTGCACGAGCCAATGAAAGAACGCGGCCGACATCGCCGCGCCCGCCGCAGCGGCAGCAAGCGCCTGCATCGCACCCGTCTCGAACGCCGCTCCCTGTAGAAGCCACCACGACGCGACCGCCACGGTCGCACCCAATCCGACCGCAACGCTCCAGCGCACCCCGGAGGACCGCGCCGCGAGCACGTGCTTGAGAAGGCACAGCGTGATGAGCCAGGCAAGTACCGCAGGGAAGGTCACTGCCGACGCGCCGGCAAAGTTGCGCAGCCAGGCATCGATGCCCTGGCTCACGAGTGCCGTCGCAATGAGCGCCGTGCCGTGCACGAACAGCACCGCACGCAGCACGACCCCGACATGGCAGACATCGAAGCTCGTGACCGCGGCCTGCCTTTGGGCGGCCAGCATGTCGAACCCCGTTGCGCCGAAGCCCGTGGACGTCGTGGGCGAGCTGGCGACACTGATTTCGCTGGGGTGGACGTCTTGGGTTCGGGTCAAGGTGGGCTCCTACAATCATTGTCCCCAACCCTCGCAACCCGCGGCAAGTGCCCATGGCGGGTCCGCCCATGAGCAGCAATCAACTCGACAAGAAGTCACAGGCCTGGTCGGCGCTTTTCTCCGAGCCGATGAGCGAGCTCGTGAAGCGCTACACCGCCAGCGTCGACTTCGACCGTCGCCTGTGGCGCGCCGACATCGCCGGCTCCCTGGCCCATGCCGAGATGCTGGCTGCGCAGGGCATCCTCTCGCGCGAGGACTACGCCGCCATCGAGCGCGGCCTCGCGCAGGTCGGCAAGGAGATCGAATCGGGCAGCTTCGAATGGAAGCTCGACCTCGAAGACGTCCACCTGAACATCGAGGCCCGCCTGACCCAACTGGTCGGCGATGCCGGCAAGCGGCTGCACACCGGCCGCTCGCGCAACGACCAGGTCGCCACCGACGTGCGCCTGTGGCTGCGCGACGAGATCGACCAGATCGGCGCCCTGCTCGCGGCGCTGCAGCGCGCGCTGGTGGACGTGGCCGAGAAGAACGTGGACGTGATCCTTCCGGGCTTCACACACCTGCAGGTGGCCCAGCCGGTGAGCTTCGGCCACCACCTGCTCGCCTATGTCGAGATGTTCTCGCGCGACACGCAGCGCCTTCGCGAACTGCGGGCACGCGTCAATCAGCTGCCGCTGGGCGCCGCCGCGCTGGCCGGCACGAGTTACCCGCTAGACCGCGAGCGCGTGGCGCGCACGCTCGGCTTCGAGGGCGTGTGCCAGAACTCGCTCGATGCGGTGAGCGACCGCGACTTCGCCATCGAGTTCACTGCCGCCGCGGCGCTGTGCATGGTGCACGTGTCGCGCCTGAGTGAAGAGCTGGTGCTCTGGATGAGCCAGAGCTTCGGCTTCATCGACATTGCGGATCGCTTCTGCACGGGCTCGTCGATCATGCCGCAGAAGAAGAACCCCGACGTTCCGGAACTCGCGCGCGGCAAGAGCGGACGCGTGGTGGGCCACTTGATGTCGCTCATCACGCTGATGAAGGGGCAGCCGCTCGCCTACAACAAGGACAACCAGGAAGACAAGGAGCCGCTCTTCGATACGGTCGACACGCTGAAGGACACCTTGCGCATCTTCGCGGAGATGGCGCAGGGGATCACCGTGAAGCCCGAGGCGATGGAGCGCGCCGCCACGCGCGGCTACGCCACTGCCACCGACCTCGCCGACTACCTCGTGAAGAAGGGGCTCGCCTTCCGCGATGCGCACGAAGTGGTGGCGCATGCGGTGAAGACGGCGATCTCACGGGGCGTGGACCTGGCGCAGCTCCCCTTGTCCGCCCTCCAGGGGTTTCACCCGGGCATCGGCGAAGACGTGTACTCGGTCCTCACGCTGCGCGGCTCGCTCGAGGCACGCAAGGTACTCGGCGGTACTGCTCCCGAGCAGGTGCGCGCACAGATTGCGCGCCATCGCGCGCGGCTGGCCTAGGGCCGCCTGCCCAGGACGGGCCCCGCTCAGCCGACCAGATTGGCCAGCGACAGGAGCGCCAGCAGCAGCATCCAAAGCGCGACGGAACGCCACACCAGGCCGACCACGCTGCGCAGGTGGCCGAACTGCGGCGCGAGCCCGGGCGTGGAGCCGAGCGCTTCGGTCTCGTCGGCGTCGCTGCCGAGGGCAAAGCTCTTTGAACGATCGGGCGTGACTGCGGGCGCGGCGCTGCCCCCGAGTCGAACGCCCACTGCGCCTGCGGCCGCGGCCAAAAGGACGCCGTCGTTCGGCTGCAGCCACAGGCCCGCGTCGCGGCGCCAGCACTCGACGGCCTCCTCGAAGTTCCCCACCACGGCGAAGCCGAACGCCGTCATGCGAACCGGCACGTGATCGATCAGGGAGAACATGCGCTGTGATCGGCGCATGAGTCGCTCGTTCGTGGGAATCCCCACCGTCCGGTGCTTGAACGCCCAGTAGCGGCTCGAGAACTCGGCCAGCCGATAGAAGACCGCGCCGGCCGGGCCCAGCCCGATGGACGAAAGCAGCACGAACCAGAAGAAGACACCGAATACGTGGCGGTGTGCGGCGAGCAGCGAGTGCTCGATCACATGGCGCAGCAGCTCGGTGCGAGGCAGGTCGCTGGTATCGAGGTGGCGCCATTCGGCGAGGAGTGAGCGGGCCTGCGTCTCATCGCCGCGCTCGAGCGCGTCGCGAAGGTCGGTGAAGTAGTGGCTGAACTGTCGAAAGCCCAACGTGAGGTAGAGCACCACCACGTTCCAGGCCAGACCGAGCAGGAGGCTGAAGCGCGAAAGCACCAGGAACACCGCCGTGGCCACGATCGTGGGGCCGAGCACGGTAATGCTCCATACGACCCAGGCGTGGTGCTCCTGCCCCGCATCGAAATTGCGCCCCGTCCATCGGGTCCATGCCACCAAGGACTCATGGACCAGATTGCCGCGCGGCAACGGCCTCAGTTGCTCGATCGCGAGAGCCAGCAGCACGGCAAAGAAACTCATGCGGAAATCATAGCGAGAGGCTCGCGCAATTCGGCGGCCGCGAGGCCGCTTTGCCTCACGCGCTGAGGAAGCGGTAGAGATTGCGCAACATCGCGGCGGTCGCGCCCCAAATGAAATAGCGCCGCGGTTCGCCATCCGGACCGGTAGCGACCCAGGGCATGCTGAAGAACTCGCGAGTGGCGCCGTCGACCTGAATGCGCCGCCGCTCGTGGTTGCTCGGATCCATCACGAAGGTCAGCGGCACCTCGAACACTTCGTCCACCTCGAAGGGATCGGCGCGCACGACGAAGCCCGGCTCGATGAGCGCAACCACCGGCGTCACGACGAACTGCGTGACCGTGGTGTACAGGGGCAGGTTTCCGAGCACGGACACATGCCGCGAAGGCAGGCCGACCTCTTCATAGGCCTCGCGCAAGGCGGTGGCCGCGACATCCGCGTCGTCGCGCTCCGCGCGGCCGCCGGGGAAGCTCACCTGGCCGGCGTGATCGCGCAGGTGCGCGGTGCGGCGCGTCAGCAGCACGGTGAGCTCGTCGCGCTGGACAAGGCCGATCAGGACAGACGCATTGGCCGGCTCGCGATCGAGGAAGCGTGTCTCGGTCCTGAGCTCAGGCTCCCATTCGGGAGGCGATGCGAACCGCGCGCGCAGCGAGTCCGGCAGCAGTCGCTCGCGCGGCACCGCAGGCAGTGATGCGCCAGTGGCGATCACGGAGGCCTGCTCCGGGTCGAAGCGGGGGATCATGCGGGTCTGGCGTTTTCGAGGGGAACGGGCCGCTGGGCCGAAAAGTCAAAAGCCGCCAACGCTGCAAGAGCGTGGCGGCTTGTCTGCTTTCTGCAGCGGGCTACGACGATGGATCGGCGGCTCGCCCGGCTGGCAGGTTCAGGCCAGCTTTTCCTTGATGCGCGCCGACTTGCCGCTGCGCTCGCGGAGGTAGTAGAGCTTGGCGCGACGCACATCGCCGCGGCGCTTCACCTCGAGCGAGGCGATCAGCGGGCTGTAGAGCTGGAAGGTCCGCTCGACGCCTTCGCCGCTGGAGATCTTGCGCACGATGAAGCTGGAGTTCAGACCGCGATTGCGCTTGGCGATCACGACGCCCTCGTAGGCCTGCACGCGCTTGCGGTTACCTTCAACCACGTTGACGTTGACGATCACCGTGTCGCCGGGGGCGAATTCGGGCAGTTTCTTGTTCAGGCGAGCAATTTCTTCCTGCTCGAGCTGACGAATCAGATCCATGGAGTTCTCCTGTGATCGTGCCGGCGCAGCGTACAAACCTGGATGGCTTGAGGCCCGGCAGAGGATCGAAAAGCCGCAGATTATAGCAGTGCGGCGAGGAAGCGCTCGTCCTGGGCGCTCAGCCGGCCGGCAGCCCGCGCCGCGACGATCAAGTCAGGCCGACGCAGCGCGGTGAGCTCGAGCTGGCGTTCGCGCCGCCAGCGCGCGATCTGCTCGTGGTGGCCGGACAGAAGAACCGGTGGCACGGACACGCCGTCCAGCACTTCGGGCCGGCTGAAGTGCGGGCAGTCGAGCAGGCCATCGGAAAAGCTGTCCTGTTCGTGGGACTGCTCGTCGTTCAGAACGCCCGGCTGCAGGCGGGCCACCGCGTCGATCAGCGCCAGCGCGGGAATCTCGCCGCCGGAAAGGACGAAGTCGCCGAGGCTGACCTCCTCGTCGACCTGCGCGTCGATGAAGCGCTGGTCCACACCCTCGTATCGGCCGCACAGGAGGACTGCACCGGGGCCCTGCGCCATTTCGCGCACGAAGGCCTGATCCACCGGTCGCCCAGCCGGACTGAAAAGAAGCACACGGGTATCGGGTGCGGACTGCGCCTGTTGCGACGCACGCACTCCGGCCAACGCCCGCATCAGCGGCTGGGCCAGCAGCACCATGCCCGGGCCGCCGCCGTAGGGCCGGTCGTCGACTCGTCGGTAGGTGTCTTCGGCGTAGTCGCGCAGTGGCCACAGCCGCACGTCCACCGAGCCCTGCTCGAAGGCGCGGCGTGTGATGCCCGCGGTGCGGAACGGTTCGAACAGACCGGGGAACAGCGTGATGACGTCGAAGCGGATGGCCATGGCCGAGGCTTCCGGCAGGTCACTCGTAGTCGGTGTCCCAGTCGACGACGATGCGCCGGGCCGGGATGTCGACACTGTCGACGTAGGCGCTCACGAAGGGAATGAGGCGCTCGCCTTGCGTTGCCTCGCCCTTCGCGCCGACGCCTTCATAGCTCACGCGCAGCACGCTGTGCGCGCCGGTGTCCATGAGATCGGCCACGGTGCCAAGCGCCGTGCCGTTGCGATTGACGACGGTGAGGCCGATGAGATCGACCCAGTAGTACTCGTCCTTTTCGGCCGTCGGGAAGCTGGCGCGGGAGACGAATACGCGCGCGCCCTTGAGCTGCTCGGCGGCGGTGCGGTCAGGCACCTCCTGGGCGGAGGCGACGACCACGTCGCCCTGTTCGCGCGCTTCGGTGATGCGCAGCAGCGCCGGCAATGCAGCAGTGCGCGGCGACCGGGCTTCCGCGGGCTGGAGGAACCAGCGCCGGGAGGAAAAGAGCGCCTGAGGGTTGGAGGAAAAAGGGTGGACCTTGAATCCACCCTTGATGCCCCAGGCATCGACGATGCGCCCGACCTCGACTGCGTCTTCGGGCCAGACGACCGGGTCGTCGAGCGCAGTCACGGTGCGGCCGGGCAGCAACGCGCTCAGGCCGCCGGAGCGACCTTCGCCTTGGCTTCCTTCACGAGGCGAGCCACGGTCGGCGAGAGCAGGGCGCCCTTGCTCGTCCAGTAGTCGACGCGATCGAAGGCGACGCGCAGCGGCTCTTCACCGCCGGCAGCCACGGGGTTGTAGAAGCCCACGCGCTCGAGGAAGCGGCCGTCGCGGCGGTTGCGCGAGTCGGTGGCCACGATGTTGTAGAACGGGCGCTTCTTGGCGCCGCCACGTGCGAGTCGAATCACGACCATGATGTTTCCTTAGAAGTCAGGATCCACCGCGCCCGGAGACACACGGGGCCTGCAGATCGGCAAAGCATTGAGCCGGTTGGTTTCCGATGCCGTAGATACGCCGCCCCGCAACTCCATCGCGCTGTCGCTCGCTGCCTGTCGGCTCATGCCGTGCAAGCTGCCTGCAAGATCGCCGGTCTTCCGGGGGGCCGCCATCGAAAACCGCGCATTATAAACTCGATGCGATGAGCATCTCCTCACTGCTGATTCGCCCGAGCACCCCGGCCGATCTCCCCGCCATCACGGCGATCTACGGCTGGAACGTCGAGCACGGCACCGGCACCTTCGAGCTGGAAGCGCCAACCCTGCAGGAGATGACGCGCCGCCGCGATGACGTCCTGTCCAAGGGCTGGCCCTGGATCGTGGCGGAGCATGCCGCCCCAGACGGCCCGCGCGTCCTCGGCTACGCCTATGCCGCCCCCTTCCGAGCGCGCCTGGCGTACCGCTTCGCGCTCGAAGATTCCATCTACCTCGCCCACGATGCGCAAGGCCGCGGAGTCGGCCGGCTCCTGCTGGCCGAACTGATGGCGCGCTGCGAGGCGCTGGGCGCGCGCCAGATGCTCGCGGTCATCGGCGACAGCGACAACCTCGCCTCCATCGGGCTGCACGGCGCGCTCGGCTTCGAGCTCGTGGGCACCATGCGCTCGGTCGGCTGGAAGTTCGAGCGCTGGCTCGACGTCGTCATCATGCAAAAGAGCCTGGGTCTGGCCGACCGCGGCGAGCCGGTCGATCGGGCCGCGGGAGCAGGCGAATGAAGGCCGTCGCCCCCACCCTCGGCGCCGCACCGCTTGGCGGCACGCGCTCCAAGACGATCGCAACCTGGCTCGCGCTGCTGCTTGGCAGCTTCGGCGTGCACCGCTTCTATCTCTACGGCCTGCGCGACCGCTTGGGCTGGCTGCATCCCTGGCCGACGCTGCTGGGCCTGTACGGTGTGCGCCGCATGATGGTGCTGGGCCAGGACGACCCGCTGTCCTGGCTGCTCATACCGGTGCTGGGCGTGATGATCGCGGCGACCATGCTCATGGCCATCCTCTACGGCCTCACGCCCGACGAGCGCTGGAACGAACGCTTCAACGCGGGCCGCGCGCCGTCGAAGAGCGGCTGGGCCGCGGTCATTGGGGTGATCGTCGCGCTGGCCGTCGGCACCATCGTGTTGATGTCGACGATCGCCTTCAGCGGGCAGCGCTACTTCGAATCGCAGGTCGAGGAAGCGCGAAGCATCAGCCAGTGACTCACGCGGCGCGCGCCTCGAACGCCTGCGCGTGCATCTCGCGCAGGCGCACCTTCTGCACCTTGCCCATCGCGTTGCGCGGCAGCTCCTTCACGAAGAACATCCGCTTGGGCACCTTGAAGTTGGCGATGCGCGACTTCAGCGCGCCCAACATCGTCGACTCGTCCGCCGCGATGCCCTCGCGCGTCACCACCACGGCGATCACACCCTCGCCGAAGTCCGGGTGCGCCACGCCCACCACGGCCGACTCCGCCACGCCGGGCAGCTCGTTGATCGCCGCCTCCACCTCCGCGGGGTAGACGTTGAAGCCGCCGGTGATGATGAGGTCCTTGCTGCGGCCCACGATGCTCAGGTAGCCCTTGTCGTCGAGACGGCCCACGTCGCCCGTCTTGAACCAGCCGTCGGCGGTGAACTCCTGCGCGGTCTTCTCCGGCAGATTCCAGTAGCCGCGGAACACGTTCGGCCCCTTCACCTGCACGTCGCCGATCTCGCCCACGGCCAGCGGCGCCGGCTGCGGCGCCTTCGCATCCACCACCCGCACCTGCACACCCGGCAGCGCGCGTCCGACCGTGCCCGGCACGCGCTCGCCATCCTCGCGGCGGCAGGGGTTTGATGTGAGCATGACGGTCTCGCTCATGCCGTAGCGCTCGAGGATCGCGTGGCCGGTGCGCTGCTGCCATTCGCCGAAGGTCTCGCGCAGCAACGGCGCGGATCCGGAGATGAAGAGCCGCATGTGCGAGGCCGCCGCGCGGGTGAGCGAGGGCTCCTGCAGCATCCGCACGTAGAGGGTGGGCACGCCCATGAACACGGTGGCGCGCTCGAAGCGCTCGATCACCGCGCGCGGCTCGAACTTCGACAGCCACAGCATGGTGCTGCCGCCCAGCAGCGCCGCGTGCGTGGCCACGAAAAGCCCGTGCACGTGGAAGATCGGCAGGGCGTGGATGAGGACGTCGTCGGCTCGCCAGTTCCAGTGGTTCTTCAGCGTGAGCGCGTTGCTCGACAGATTGCCGTGCGTGAGCATCGCGCCCTTGCTGCGGCCGGTGGTGCCCGAGGTGTAGAGGATCGCGGCGAGCTCGTCGGCGCCCCGCGTGACGACCTCGTGCTGCGCGGGCATCTGCGCCGCGCGGTCCAGCAGCGTGCCGGTGCGGTCATCGTCGAGCGTGAAGACATGCTGCACGCCCATGCGGAAGGAGAGCTTGCTGATCCACGGAAAGTTGCGCCTTGCGCACACCACGACCGCTGGCTGCGCATCGGCGATGAAGTGTTCCAGCTCGCCGGCCTGGTAGGCGTTGTTGAGCGGCAGGTAGACGAGGCCGGCGCGCAGCGTCGCGAGATACAGCAGCAGCGCCTCGACGGACTTGTCGGTGTGGGCCGCCACGCGCGCGCCCGCGGGAAGCGCCAGCGAACCGAGCAGATTCGCGAGCATCGCGCTCGAGCGTTCGAGGTCAAGCCAGGTATAGCGAAGGCCGTCCTCGGTCTCGATGGCAATGGCATCGAGGTTCGCGGGAAAGCCGCAGCGCAGCAGCGCAAAGAGGTTTTCGTTCTTCATGGAACCGGAAGTGGATTCGGCAGCGGCGCGCAGCGTAGCGCGATCGGGCGGCCGCGCGCGACGCGGGGCTGCCCTAAGCGGGCATATGCGTGCCGGACGCACGCCTTGCGCGCCTTCAGTCCTCGCGGAAGTCGGGGCGACGCGACTGCAGGAATGCGCTCACGCCCTCGCGGTGGGTCTTGGATGCGGCATAGCTGAAGTGCTGCGCACGCTGCTCCTCGCTGAGCGCACCGTGCCGCAGGGCGCGCAGCGTACGCTTGTTGGCGCGCGCCACGCTCACGGGCCCGCCAGCCACGCGCAACGCACGCGTCAGCGCCTCGGCGGCGACATCGTCGGCCAGCGCATGCACGATCCCGCGGCGCAGCGCGGTGCCCGCATCGACGAGTCCCGCCTCCAGCAGCAGCTCGCGCGCGGTGGCTTCGCCCGCGCAGTCGACGAGCACGCGCAGCTCGTCGGGCGCCATCGGGAAGCCCAGTCGCGCGATGGGCACGCCCAGGCGCGCATCGGGCCCGGCCACGCGGATGTCGCAGCACGCGGCGATCTCCAGGCCGGCGCCCACGCAGGCCCCTTCGATCTGCGCGATCAGCGGCACGTCGGTCGAGCGCAGCGCCGCGAGTGCCGGGGCGATGACGAGCTCGTGATAGTGACGCAGGCGCAAGCCCTCGAAGCGCAGCGATGGGAACTCGGCGATGTCGGCACCCGCGGCGAAGTTGCCCTCCTCGCCGCGCAGCACCACGGCGCGCAGCGTGGGCTTGTGTTCGTCGAGGGTCTGCGCCAGCTCGCGCAGCCGCAGCCACATCGATTCGCTGATCGCGTTCAGCTTGTTGCGATGGCTGAACGTGAGGTAGGCGATGCCGCGATGCGCGGCATCGAGCTCCAGGCGCACGTCGCCGCGGGGGGTCAAGGCTTGGTTCATGTCGAGGTCGGAGGGTGTCGGCCCGGTCGGTGGCAAGGTCTCGCGCCCGATGCGCGGCCCCGGCAGCGAGCGGCGGCGACAATTCTGCGATGTTCGCCCCCTCACAACACGATGTGCGCCGCTTCTTCTGCGAGGTGCTGCGCAAGGACCGCGCCGGCGAGCCCCTCACGCCGCTGGAAACGCTCGCGGCGCAATGGATCCAGGAGCACCCCGAGTACCACGGAGACCTCGCCGACGAGCAGGCCGCGCTCGACGCAAGCTACACCGTGGAGGAAGGCCGCGCGAATCCGTTCCTGCATCTGTCGATGCACCTGTCGATCAGCGAGCAGGTCAGCGTCGACCAGCCTCGCGGCATCAAGCAGGCGGTGGAGCTGCTGGCTGCGCGCCGCAGCTCGTGGCACCAGGCGCATCACGAGGTCATGGAATGCCTGGGCGAGATGATCTGGAACTCGCAGCGCAGCGGCCTGCCGCCCGACGGCGAGGCCTACATCGATGCGGTGCGCCGCCGCGCCACCCGCACCGGCTGAGCTTCAGCGCTTGCCCACGCTGACCCAGCGCCACTCCAGCCAGTTGTCCGCGCGGTGCACCACGCTCACGTCGCTGCGCGCGGCCCACGGCACGACCTGGCGATGCAGAGGGATGGCCAGCACCTGATCGTTGAAGCGGCGCACCGTGGCCTTCACGAGCTGCTCGCGCTTTGCCGGATCAGCTTCGCGGCTCGATGCCGCGGCCAGCTCGTCGACCTGCGCGTCGCGCGCGTTGCCGAAGTTCCATGAGCCCACGCCGCCCTCGCCTCGCGAGCGGTAGATGGGCGTGAAGATGGTCTCGGCGTCGGTGATGGAGCCGCCCCATCCCAGCAGGTACATCGAGGTGTCCAGCCGCTGCAGCTTCGGGAAGTACAGCGCGCGCGGCATCGCGTTCACCTTCACGCGCACGTTGATCTGCGCCCACATCGCGGTGAGCGCCACGCAAATCGCCTCGTCGTTGATGTAGCGGTTGTTGGGGCAGTCGAGCGTGACCTCGAAGCCGTTCGGGTAGCCGGCGTCGGCGATGGCCCTCTTCGCGCCGGCCACGTCATAGGGCAGGCGCCGCTCGAGCTCCGGGTCGCCGTAGACGCCCAGCGGCGAAGGCATGACGGCGCCGGTGGGCACCGACTGGCCGCGCATGAGCTTGCGCTGCAGCGTCTGGATGTCGATCGCCTGATAGAGCGCGCGGCGCACGCGCACGTCCTTGAAGGGGTTCGCGCCCTTGACGCTCGAATAGAGCAGCTCGCCGCGCCCCTGGTCCATGCCGATGAAGAGCACGCGGTTCTCGGGGCCTTCGATCACCTTCAGCTGCGGGCTCGCGCGCAGCCGGGGGATGTCCTGCGGCGCGGGGTCGAGCACGAAGTCGACCTCGCCCGAGATGAGCGCCGCCGCGCGCGTGGCGTCGCTCTTGATCGGCGTGTAGACCACCTCCTGCACGTTGCCCTCGAAGCTGCCCCACCACGCGGTGTTGCGCCGGTAGGTGGTGCGCACGTCGGGCTCGCGCTTCACGAGGATGTAGGGGCCCGTGCCGTTCGCGTGGAAGGCGGTGTAGCCCTCCTCCTTGCTCTTGAAGTCGAGCGGGCGAGTGGCGCGGTTCTTCTCGCACCACGCGCGGCTCATGATCGGGATCGTGGTGAGGTGCTGCAGAAAGATGGGGTCGACCTGTGGAAGCTTGAACTCCACCGTCAGGTCGTCGATGCGCCGCGCCTGACCGAGCGCGCTGGCGTAGACCCGCAGGTCCGAGCTCGGGGCGTTCGCGCGCTCGAGCGAGAAGACCACGTCGTCGGCGGTGAAGGGCGTGCCGTCATGGAACTTCACGTTGGGGCGCAGCTTCAGGCGCCACTGCGTGGGCGAGAGCTGCTGCCACTCGGTGGCCAGGCGCGGCACCAGCGCGAGCTTGTGATCGCGGTCGACGAGCGTCTCGTAGACCTGCTGGTTGAGCTGGTTGGTGAGCGACTCGTTCTGCGAGTGCGGGTCCATGGTCTGCGGATCGCCCTGCGTGGCCCAGCGCAGTGTCTGGGCGGGTGCGGCAGCCATGAGCAGCACGAGCGCGGCGGCGGCGAGTCGCGGGATCGTTGTCGACAGATGGCGCATGGCGGGGCCCCAGGAAAAGGGTCGAAAGTGTAGGTTTGCGGGCGCGGTCGTGCCGGCACCGCATTGGGAGTCGCAAAGCAAAACCGCCCGGCAAGCCGGGCGGTTTGATGCGCAGGTGCGAGCGTCGTGCTTACTTGAAGCGCGGCTGCGGCACGGTTTTCAGATCGCCGGGCAGCGAGCCGATGTAGTTGGCCAGCTCCTTGAGCTCGGCGTGCGTGAACGGCTTGGCCTGGCTCGCCATGATCGCGTTGGCGCGGCCGACGTTGGGGTTCGTGCCGGTCGTGTAGGACTTCAGCGCGACGTAGAGGTAGTCGGAGTGCTGGCCGGCGAGCTTGGGGTAGCTGGCGTCGATCGGCTTGGTGAAGGCTTCGCCGTGGCACGAGGCGCAGTTGCCCTTCTTCAGCAGCTCGGCCACCGCGGCGCTCGGGGCGGCGGGCTGGGCCGGCGCGTCGGCGGGGGCGCTCAGGTGGGCGAAGTAGGCGGCGAGATCGGACATGTCCTGGTCGCTCAGGCTCTCAGCGATGCCGCGCATCGTGGGGTGGCGGCGGTCGCCCTTCTTGTAGGCGGCCAGCGCCGAGGCGATGTACTTCTCGTTCTGCCCCGCGATCATCGGAACCTTGTGCACTTCGGGGAAGCTCGCCTGGTAGCCGGGGATGCTGTGGCATCCGATGCACATTGCGGCCTTCGTCTGACCCGCGGCGGCATCGCCGCCCTTCTCCTGCGCAGCGGCCTGCTGTGCGAGTGCGGACTGGCTCAGGAATGCGACCAGTGCAAAGGAAAACGCGGGGATCAGCTTCTTCATGGTCCTGCGGGCGTGGGTCTTAGTAGAGCCCGCGATTATAGGGCGACCCCTATACTGACCCGCTCCCCCCACCCGCCACGGCGCTGAGCGCCGACACGAGCGCGCCATGAAATTCCAAGGCTCCGACCAGTACGTCGCCACCCAGGATCTGATGCTCGCGGTGAACGCCGCCATCACGCTCAAGCGCCCCCTGCTCGTGAAGGGCGAACCCGGCACCGGCAAGACGATGCTCGCGGAGGAGGTCGCTGCCTCGCTGAACATGCCGCTGCTGCAGTGGCACATCAAGTCCACCACCAAGGCGCAGCAGGGCCTGTACGAGTACGACGCCGTCTCCCGCCTGCGCGACAGCCAGCTCGGCGACGAGAAGGTCAAGGACATCCACAACTACATCCTCAAGGGCGTGCTGTGGCAGGCCTTCGAGGCGGACCAGCCGGTGGCGCTGCTCATCGACGAGATCGACAAGGCCGACATCGAGTTTCCGAACGACCTCCTGCGCGAGCTCGATCGCATGGAGTTCTACGTGTACGAGACGCGCCAGCTGGTGAAGGCGCGGCATCGACCGGTCGTCTTCATCACCTCGAACAACGAGAAGGAGCTGCCCGACGCGTTCCTGCGCCGCTGCTTCTTCCACTACATCAAGTTCCCCGACGCGCAGACCATGCACGCCATCGTCGACGTGCACTTCCCCACGCTGAAGAAGGAACTGCTGGGCGCGGCCCTCAGGAGCTTCTACGAGATCCGCAACCTGCCGGGGCTGAAGAAGAAGCCCTCCACCTCCGAGCTGCTCGACTGGCTCAAGCTGCTCGTCGCCGAGGACATCCCGCTGGAGGCGCTGCAGAGCAAGGAAGACAAGGTGGCCGTGCCGCCGCTGGTGGGCGCGCTGCTCAAGAACGAGCAGGACGTGTCGCTCTTCGAGAAGCTCGTCTTCATGCAGAAGCACAACCGCTGAGCCGCGCGTCGTGATCCACCCGAAAGAGGTCGTCCTCGAAGGCCATGGCGTGCGGCTGGAGCCGCTCGCGCCCGATCACCTGGAAGGCCTGCGCGCGGCAGCGCGCGATGGCGAGCTCTGGAAGCTGCGCATCACCTCGGTGCCGGAGCCGGAACTCACCGCCGAATACATCGCCGCCGCGCTCAAGGGCCGCGAGGAGGGGCACATGCTGCCCTTCGCGGTGCGCGAGCTCGCCAGCGGCCGCATCGTGGGCTCGACCCGCTATCACGACATCGTGGCGGCGGTCGACCGCGTCGAGATCGGCTACACGTGGTATGCGAGCTCCTGGCAGCGCACGCACGTGAACACCACCTGCAAGCTGCTGCTCCTCACGCACGGCTTCGAGACGCTGGGCTGCAAGGTGATCGGCTGGCGCACCGACAACCTCAACGCGCGCTCGCAGCGCGCCATCGAACGCCTGGGCGCGCGGCGCGACGGCGTGCTGCGTCACCACGCGCTGCGTCGCGACGGCACGGTGCGCGACACGGTCATGTACAGCATGCTGCTCGGCGAGTGGCCCGACGCGAAGCACCGCCTCGAGGAACGCCTGGCCGCAGGACGCAACTGAGCGCGGGCCGGCAAGTCACCGTCACGCAAGGTAACAACTCCGGGGTGCTATTGCGGGGCCTCGCGGCCCGATGCGAGGTTCAGCGCGGTGTCAGGTCCAGGGTGAAGCCGATGCGAGGGTCCTCC
>Ga0105248_10003691_pt1 | contig 16971 bp, 15 predicted proteins | sample KBSS34metaG_FD_81524 | JGI IMG/M metagenome (GOLD analysis project Ga0105248, IMG submission 81524) | Switchgrass rhizosphere microbial communities from Kellogg Biological Station, Michigan, USA - KBS S3-4 metaG | ecosystem: Host-associated > Plants > Roots > Rhizosphere > Soil | place... | reverse complement strand
ACTGGGAGATCCAATCGAGAATGCCCGAGTTAACAATTCGCTCGAACGCATCCTTGCGTCGCGCCGGATCTGTAAACCGTGCGTGGACTTCATTACGGATTGCACCGAGAATGCTTGCCGCGCGAGCAGCGTCTTTTGTGACGACACTTTCGATCTTTGACTTCAGCGCCGCAGCCAACGCCGGACTCTTCCCGGAAGTGGAGATCGCAGCAATGACATCACCGTGACGGACGATCGCTGGAACGATGAAATCGCACAGTCGCGGCTGGTCAACAGTATTGATCAGGATGCCGTGCGCGCGCGCCAGGGCGGCAACGCGCTCCTGCGTTTCCACGTCATCGGTCGCAGAAATCACCAGCAGCACATTCTCAAGATCGGCCTCTTCGAACTTTCGCCGCTCGGTTCGAATGGATCCGGCGGCCGCCAGCTGCTTCAGATGAGCCGTCAAATCGGGAGCAACCAGAGTGACTGCGGCCTCCGCCTGCAGAAGTGAATCAACTTTTCGTTCGGCGATCGGCCCCCCGCCGACAACGAGCACGGGTCTGTTTCGAAGCTCTATGAAAAGCGGGTAGAACATTACCGTTTCCGGTTTGCAACGAACTCCGCAAGCGCTTTCACCATCGGGCCCATCTTCGGTTCCGAAGGTGCAACATGCGGCTCCACTCCGGCCTCCTTCAGCGCGCGCGAGGTCACTTCTCCAACCGAAACAACGACAACGGCTTTCTTGAATCTCTTTCTGAACTTTGCGGGATCAACCAGCGCATCCGCAGCTCGAAACAGAAAGGGAACTTGCGTCGCGCTGGTAAAGGTGATGGCGTCAATGTCTCCGCTCAGAATTTTCTTCACAAGGTCTTCAATTGCCTGTGTGTCACTTGCCTGTGTGTAACTGTAGATCGAAACACCCATGACGGTTGCACCCTGTTTTTGAAGACTGGCATGAAGATCCGGGTTCTCGTTTCCATACAGCTGAACGAGGATCGTCTTGTTCTTGAGGGGTTCCCGTGAAAGAGTCCTGACAATGCCCTCTGTAGTCGCAGCCTCTGCCACCAGATCGGGTTCGATGCCGGCGCGCCTGAGCGCATTCACAGCCTTGGGCCCGCGCGCGACAATCCTGGACCGCGCTACTACGTCCGGCTTGTTGACCGCTTTGAAGAGAATGTCCACACCGACGCCCGTGTAGAAAACGATGTAATCAACCTGCATGTTCTCGCAGATGGAAATGAATCGCCTCGCTCCGGTGGAATCTTCAATCGGTGTTTCCTTGAGAAGCGGACAGGAGAGGACGCTGGCGCCCTGGCGTTCCAGGAGTTGCGTGAGTTGCTCGGGATATCGATTCTCAGTGATGGCGACACGAATGCCATCAAGGGGACGCGGCATAGGTCTTAGGATACACGATGTTCTGCATTGGAAATTCGAAAGGTCGCCTCGGTTGAAGAACGAAGTTAGTTAAAACGCGACGCCGCTAATACGAATCGTCAGCCGGTCTCGAGTTGCCATCTTGACGGCAGTGAGGGTCGCGTTAGCTCCGAAAACCTTCACAAGTGCGGGTTTGATGACTTCGAATGATTCGACATTGTTGGGCGCGAGCAGCCGGTCGTTGGAGATAAACAGGAATTCGTCCCGGCGCAGGCGGATGCGCCCTTCGAGGCCGGGTTCAGCTTCGATCAATGCCGCTGCCTGCAGAACAGCTTTCAGACTTGCGCGCAGAGTTTCCTCAAAGCTGCCGGCCGGCTGCTTTCGAAAATAGACGAGGCCGGGGAGTCCTTCTCCCATCTCGGTGCTGAAATTCCCTTCATGCCCGACCAGCAGAATGCCCGGTCCATGGTAGATATGGCTGTAGTCATGGACATCGATGAGTTGATGCTTCTCGACGGCTTGCTTCTGAATCCACGAATGGAAAATCGGAACGAAGTTCTTTCCCTGCATGGCTGCAGGATCGGTTACGAAAAGCTTGAGACCGAAGCGTGAAAGTTCCATCACCGCGCGCCACGCTCGGCGAGAATCTCGTGACCCCGGTAGACGGCATCCACAAAGAGTTGAGCTTCTTCCACAACCCGGTGGGCATGATCACCTGAGTGATTCGACGGCGGTGACGCGTGACGGATAAAAAGGTACTGCGCAAACTTGTTGCCGGCGTAGCGATCTCCCCAGATGTTCGTCTCGAAGAAACGCTGCCGAAACTCTTGAATTGTGGAATCCGCTTCATCCGGAGCTTCGGGCCATTGCGCACGCACCAATGACAGCGCAGCCTGAAGCATCGCCCTGTACGCGTTCTGGTCAGCGCTTGGGAAATCGCCGGCTTCGAGATGAAGCTGAGCCTGGAACACCAGTCCATCTGCTGCGGCCAGGGCGAACTGCGCCACGGAGATCACTTCGCCGGCGCACTCTCCAACGCCCATATCGCCAATGGTGTATTCGCGCGGATCACCCCAGTCGGAGTAAAAAGACGGATCCACCTCGTAAGGAGGAATCTTGGTAAGGTCCTCGAGCATGGCCCGCAGGTCTTTCTTCCCGACGCGCTTCAGAAAATCCTGAAACGATTCATTGGCGGTTCTCTCGCGAACGTAGCGGTCTGTGACGCGATCGATAACTTCGGGAATGCGCCTCGATGGTACGCGGACGAGCGGCAACCCGTACGCGCCTGCGTTATCCTGCCATTTTCCCCCGAGAACGACTTGAAAATGGGGAACCTTCCGGTTGCCGACGTTGATCGACATGCCGTAAAACCCGAGATCGGCAATGTGATGCTGGCCGCAGGAATTAAAACATCCGCTGATCTTGATCCGCAGATTCTTCACGGCTTCATCCAGCATGAACGATTTCGCCGCCAGCCGGGTTCGCAATTCCCCGGCAAGACCACGCGAAGAGGAAATGCCCAGTTTGCAGGTGTCTGTTCCCGGGCAGGCCGTGACGTCGACAATAGTTCCGGCTCCGGGAGCGCTCAATCCGATACGCGTGAGTTCCCGATAGAGATCCGGCAGATCCGTTTCGCTGACCCATCGAAGCACGATGTTCTGCTCGACGGTGGTCCGGACACTGTCGCCGCTGAAACGCCGCGCCAGTTTCGCGAGTTCCCGCATCTGCCACGACGAAAGATCGCCGAGAGGCAAGGTGATTGACGCCACGACGTACCCTGCCTGCTTTTGGCGATAAACATTCGTCGCGTACCACGCGTCGAAGCCTTCCGGGCGTTTTTGCCCGTTGAGAAACGTTGGCGGCTTCAAAGGTTTGTCGGCGTATTGTTGGACGCCCTCGAGGTATTCGGTCCAGCGAGGATCGTGCTGCAGCGTCTTGCGCTCTTCTAGAACGAGCTTCTTGAATTCTTCTATTCCTAACTTTGCTATCAGGAACTTAAGACGAGCGCGGTCGCGCTGCTTCTTTTCGCCGAGCCGCGCGAAGACTCGCGAAATTGCCTGGGTCGTCGGGAGCAGTTCCTCTTCAGGAAGAAATTCCTCAAACAGTTTTGCATTGTGGGGTACCGCACCCAATCCGCCTCCCACATAGACTTCGAACCCGCGCCGAACCTTTCCATTCTCAACCCGCGTGGCGGCGATCGCGCCCAGGTCGTGCATGTTCACCAGAGCGCAGGCTTCCTGGCGGCAGCCGGAGAAGGCAATCTTGAACTTGCGTCCAAAGTTCTGCGCATCGGGATGTCCCAGCATGAACATTGCCGTCGTCTTCGCGTAGGGGATGACGTCGAATGTCTCCGTGTTGCAGACTCCCGCAAGCGGGCATGCCGTAACGTTGCGAATCGAATTGCCGCAGGCTTCCCGTGTCGTGATGCCTACTGCCGCAAGACGGCGCATGATCGTGGGAGTGTCCTCGATGTGGACAAAGTGATACTGAATGTCCTGACGCGTCGTGACGTGGAGCACCCCGTCGGCATATTCCTCGGCCAGATCCGCCAGCACATCCATCTGGTCCGGGTTCAAGCCGCCGAACGGAATCTTGATTCTCTGCATGCCGGGAGCATCCCACAGTGTCTCCGGCCCCTTGGTCAAGTCGGAGTTGTAGTGAAGTTCCTGGGTGCGGATACCATCGTGGCGATGGCCGTTATCATAGCGCTGCCCGTAACATCCCCGTCGTAACCTGGTCTCGGCAAAGACTTTCTCGTCGAGTTTGCCCTGCTTGCGCAGGGTGATTTCAGTCTCGAACTTGTCGATTTCAGCGGCAAGTTGGGGATCCATACGGTCGGCCAGTTTCTCTTCCCAGGTAGGCATTACAGAACTCTCTCGCTTTCGTAGGATAAGAAACGATTGTTTCGTGTTTGGGACCTGTTGTCAACGGACGGGGCTCTCCAACGCCTTTCTTCAAGAAAGGCACGTTTCCCAGGACATCCCTCCTCTCAACTGCCTCCACTGCCCATCGTGCTCGGCATCCGGACCGCAACAGCCTCGGCGCGAACCGTAACGGTTGCCTCAGCCGAGACGGTTAGAGTAACGATGGCTTTCCGTTCGCTTCGCTCCTTAACTCGTCCCCGGATCTCCAGTTCCACTCCCAGGGGCGTTGGCTTGAGATACTCGACATGCAAGGACGCGGTGACGTATCGCGGCGCCGGTCCCTCGCCAATCCGCCGGCCAGCCGCGAACTCTGCAGCCGCAGCTGCCGTCGCCATCGCGTGGCAATCAACGAGTGATGCCAATAGCCCGCCATAGACGAACCCGGGCACGGATATGTGCTGAGAGGACGGCAGAAAGTGGGCGACGACATCCAAATCGTCTATTACAAAACTCTTCAGTTGATGACCGCTGGAGTTGTGCCGGCCGCAACCAAAACAGTGTGCGAAGTCGTCTGGATACAGATCCTGGATGGCGGTTGTCGCGGGTTTGCTCACGATAGGATCCTCGTCCATAAGATAACGCAGTCGGTGTCCAGTGTGACCATCGGCGTCATGGAATTCCGGTCGTCAAAAGCTCGAAGCTTTGAAGCACTGGCGCCCTTGGCGTATATTTCGCTGTGAAAGCCGCTTTTTCCAGCGGCCCTTCCATTTGCAAAGGAGCCTTATATGAAGAATTACGTCTCTTTGAAATCCGTTTCGTTGTTACTGTGCTTCGCGCTGTTTTCAGGAATCCTGGCGGCGCAGGCGCAAAGTTCGTCTCAGTCCAAAACGCCTGCGCCTGGAGCGACCTCGAAAGCTCCAGCGACGCCGGCAACGCCGAAGGCCGCCGCATCAAAAGAGCTGATCGATCTGAATTCGGCGACAAAGCAACAGCTGATGACACTTCCTGGAATCGGCGACGCTCTTAGCCAGAAAATCATCGACAACCGTCCCTATCGGGCCAAGAACGAGCTGACTCAGAAGAAGGTCATTACGGAGAAGGAATACGACAAGATCAGCGATCTGATCATCGCAAAGCAGGGAGCGGCTTCCGCGGCCCCCACTGCAAAGGCGACGCCTGCGACTCCGTCGAAGGCTCCAGCCTCCACGCCCGCAAAGAAGTAAACCTGTTGTTCATCTGATCACCACTGCAGTACAGCGCCGGCAGTAATCAGGCCGGCGCCCGCTGCGGTAAACAGGATGTGATCGCCCGCCTTTAGTTGGTCTCTTTGCACAGCATCCGCAAGCGCAATCGGGATTGTGGCTGCAGAGCTGTTTCCGTACTGAGATACAACATTCACAGTGCGTTCGGAGGGTATTCCGAGCTTTTCACCGGCGTCCTCAATGATGCGATTGTTCGCCTGATGGGGAATCCACCACGTGATACCCGATGCGGTCATCCCAGCCTGCTTCAATGCCGCTTCCCCTGCCTCCACCATCGAGTGAACTGCCTGTTTGAACAGGGCCGCGCCACGACGCATGGTCATGAGGTTTTTGCCCGCATGCAGGGTCTCCAGCGTGAGGGGTTCACGAGTACCGCCGGCCACAATACCAATCGCGTCATACGCGGAACCATCGGATCCCAGGAACGAGCCTAAAAGAGAAGTTGGCTGTGAAGGAACAATGACGATAGCGCCGGCGCCATCGCTGAACAGGGCAACGGTAGCCGGATCGTTTTGATTTACGCGCCTTGTAAGGATGTTCGCGCCGATCACGAGGGCAGCTCTATTGTTGGCATCTGTCCAGTGGCTCGCCAGCACAAGAGCATAGATGAATCCGGAACAGGCTCCGGCGAGATCGATCGCGCCAGCGTGCAGATTCAGATGGTGCGCTACCAGCGGCGCGGTTGGCGGCAGAAGGTGATCCGGCGTGCTGGTTGCGAGAAGGAGGAGGCCGATGTCGTGCCGATGAATACCCGAGTTTCGAATCGCGTCGGCGCCAGCGAGCACCGCGAGATCGGAGGTTGCCTGATCCGGACTTGCCGTCGGACGACGGTGGATCCCAGTGCGCCGTTCAATCCAACCCGGCTCCAGGCTCAGACGGATTTCGACTTCCGAGTTGGACGCACTGTGGGGTGGGATTGCGGATGCGGCGCTAACGACTTTCATCGCTTGTCCAATTCAAGGAGGACTTCGGCGATCTGGTCGAAGGCCCAATCGACTTCCTCATCCTTAACGGCATACGGCGGCATGAAATAAAGAATACTCCCGAGCGGACGTAGAAGGAGACCGCGGTGCAGGAATGCGTCGTAGAGATACGGGCCGATCGAGGAGAAATAGCCCGAGCCTGCGGATCCCTCACCCGGCGCTTCGCGCCACCCTCTCCCGGAGGGAGAGGGGCTTGCCCGCCGGGTGAGGGATTCATCAAGTTCGATGGCACCTACCCCGCCAATCCCCCGAACGTCCCCTACAATCCGCATCCCGCGCAATTCCTCCAGCCGTCGCCCGAACTGCTTCTCCATCCTCCCCACTCGCTCCAGCGTTTTTTCCTTCCGAAACAGCCCGAGACTCGCCAACGCCACAGCGCATGCCAACGGATTTGCCGTGTACGAGTGCCCGTGAAAGAACGCCTTCGATCGGTCGTCATCCAGGAAAGCTTCGTATATCTGTTCCTTTACGGCAGTCACCGCCAGCGGCAAATACCCGCCGGTCAGACCCTTCGACAAACAGATCAAATCGGGGCTCACCTCGGCGTGCTCGCACGCAAACATCTTTCCGGTTCGCCCGAATCCCGTGAGGATTTCGTCCGCAATCATCAACGCGTTGTACTTGTCACACAGGCGTCGCACGCCGGACAGAAATTCCGCCGGCCAGACAATCATCCCTCCCGCACCCTGAAGCATCGGCTCGACAATCACGGCGGCAACAGCGTTTGCTCGTTCTGCCAGGACACGCTCGAGATTCCCCAGACAATCGATTGAGCACTCGGATCGCTTCAGGCTCAGCGGGCACCGATAGCAATAGGGCGAGTGCACGCGATGCACAGGAAAGAGGAGTCCCTCGAAGGGTTTTGAAAATCCCGTGAGCTCGCTCGCTGACATCGCGCCCACTGTGTCGCCATGAAAAGCATGATGCAACGCGACGAACTCTCGCTTCGCTCTTTGTCCGCGGTTCTGCCAGTATTGCAAGGCCATCTTTAGCGCAACTTCAACCGCAGTCGATCCGTTGTCGGAGTAAAACACCCGTGCCAGCCCGGCGGGAAGGATCTCAAGCAACTGTTCCCCAAGGGCGACTGCAGGTTCGTGCGTTGCTCCCGCGAAAACTACGTGTTCAAGTTGCGCCGCCTGAGCGGCAAGCGCGCCGTTCAATTCCGGGTGCGCATGCCCGTGAATGTTCACCCACCAGGACGAAATGCCATCGAGGAACCGCCTGCCGTCGTCCGTGTACAGATAGACGCCTTCGGCTCGCACGACTGGAAGCGCCTCCGGCGCCGTTTTCATTTGGGTGTACGGATGCCAGATGCAAGCGCTGTCGCGGCGTGTAAGGTTAGTGTCTTTCGTCATTCGAAATAGCCGGCGAGTTTCCGCTGTTTGTCGAAATCCGCTGTTGACCATGCCTCGAATGTTTCCGCTGTCATCTGCGTGAAGTGAGGCATCTCACCCACCACGGCGACGGAACCAAATTTTTCAATGGCCTCTCTGTTGGCCGTATTGTTTGGTCCCACCATGACGACACCGGCAACCTTCAACATTCGACGGCGGAGTGACTCAACTGTTAGGAGCGTGTGGTTGATCGTTCCCAGCGTAGAACGCGCAACAATCAGCGTGGGCACACCGAGGGTTTCGATCAAATCAACCATCGATTGCGATTCATTAATAGGAACAAGGACTCCGCCTGCACCTTCCACAACCCAACGTACGGAGTCTGGTTGGCCTTCCACTCGCTGCATAACATCGGAGATCGTGACCCGGATTCCGCTTAGTTCGGCGGACAAATACGGTGCGAGAGGCCGAGGCAGCCGGATTCCCGACGGATGTATTTCGTCTTCACAGCAGTGACCCAGTTCGCGGACGGTTCTCGTGTCGTCATCGATTTCAATACCCGTCTGGATCGGTTTCCAGTACTTGAGAACCCGAAGCTCTCGGTATCGATGCATCAAGGCCGCCGCTACCGTGGTTTTCCCAACCCCCGTGTCTGTTCCCGTTATGAAGAGACCACGGAGCATTGAGTCACTCGTTGTACGGCGTTGGCAAAGCGTTGAAGGGTCGGTTCAGTCAGAGTGGCGTTTACCGAAACACGCAGGCGAGCGGTGCCGGGTGAAACAGCCGGAGGTCGAATGGCGCGCACATCAAAGCCTTCGTTTTGCAACTCCGCGGCTACTGCTGTCGCGCGTGCGTTGTCTCCAAGGATGATTGGGATGACTTGAGATTCCGATCGCCCGATATTGAGGCCGCGTTCGATCAGAGTCGCTCGTAACTGTGCGCTCAAATCCTGAACACACTTTCTGCGTTCCGGTTCGTTTTCAATCACCGAAATGCTTGCATCGAGCGCTGCCGCGATGGAAGGGGGCGGAGCCGTCGAAAACATGAAGGACCGGGCACGCTGGATTAGATAGTCCACAGCCCACGACATCCCCGAAACGAAAGCTCCGCAAACACCAAGCGCCTTTCCCGCGGTATCGACGGAAAGAAAGATTTCCTCAGCGCATCCCATCTGCTCGACCCAGCCTCTGCCGCGAGATCCGTAGACACCGACCGCGTGGGCCTCGTCTACGATCAATACGGTTCCTGTTTCCCTGCAGAGCTGAGCATAGTCTGCGAGCGGTGCGAAGTCTCCGTCCATGCTGAAGAGCGACTCTGTTATCAGGAATCGTTGGGTGTCCTGCGGCGCCGATCGCATCCGCCGCGCCAGATCATCAACATCGCAGTGCCGGAACTTGATGCGTTTCGCGCGAGATAATCGAATGCCGTCGACAATGCTGGCGTGGTTCTGGGCATCGGTGAAAATCGTGTCATGACGTTCCAGGAACGTCGCCAGCACGCCGAGATTGGCGGTGTAGCCGCTGCCGAAGTAGAGCGCCGCTTCACTGCCTTTGAACGCAGCGAAACGCCGTTCCACCGCAGAAAGCACGGCCCGTTCGCCGCGCAGGAGCCGCGATGCAGTGGATCCGCAGCCTTCCTGCAGAACAGCCTCAGCCATGCGCTCCTTGATGGTCGGATGGTTCGCAAGACCGAGGTAGTCGTTAGAAGAAAGGTCAATCCCCGATGGGATCTGAAGAACGCGACGCAGACCAGACTCCTCGAGTTCTCGAATGCGGCGGCGAACTCGTTCTTCGAATGCAGCCGTTCCCGGCACGGTCAGACTCCCTGGACGGCGGCGTCGGAGAGTTGCGGCATCAGCTTCATTCCGAGCTTGTCGAGCAGGGTTCGGTCGGCGTCCGCTTGAGGATTTGACGTGGTCAGTAGCTTTTCGCCCATGAAAATCGAATTTGCGCCCGCAAGAAAACATAGCGCCTGCGCCTCCTCGGAGAGCGCGAGTCGGCCTGCGCTAAGCCGGACCATGGATGAGGGCATGAGAATGCGCGCCGCAGCGATTGTGCGTACAAGTTCCAACGGTTCAATCGACGCTTCGTCGGCGAGGGGAGTTCCTTCGACCCGCACGAGCATATTGATCGGCACGCTTTCCGGATGCGGATTCTGAATCGCGAGTTGACGCAGCAGGCCGCAGCGTTCGTGTCGTCCCTCACCCATCCCGATGATTCCACCACAACACACCGTGATCCCGGCCGTGCGGACGCGGGCCAGCGTTTCGAGGCGATCCTGATAGGTTCGCGTCGAGATAATGTTGCCGTAGAACTCGGGGGACGTGTCGAGATTGTGGTTGTAGGCTGTCAGGCCGGCTTCTGCCAGCAGGTCTGCCTGTTCCTGCGTCAACATACCCAGCGTGCAGCACGCTTCCATTCCAAGAGCGCGAACTCCGCGAACCATTTCAACAACCTGGCTGAATCTCGAATCCTCGGGGACGTCACGCCACGCCGCACCCATGCAGAACCGCGTCGCGCCCTGCGCTCGCGCGTTGGCTGCTGCACCCAGCGCTTCCCGGACGTCCAGCAGGCTCTGCGAAGTCAGGCCGGTGTCGTAGTGCGCGGATTGGGGACAGTAGGCGCAATCCTCAGGGCAGCCGCCTGTTTTGACGCTGAGCAGAACACAGCCCTGAACTTCGTCACTCTTGTGGTACTTCCGATGAGCAATCTGGGCGCTGAAGATAAGCTCAGGAAGGGGGAGGTTGTAGATGCTCTCTATCTCGGCGACACTCCAATCGTGCCGCAGTTCTGAATTTGCCATTGCGCTGGAAATTATACCGGCAGCGGAAAAAATTCGAAGGATATAAGGCAGAGCGGAACCAAAAGCCGTACGCGTGTTGCGCCATTTTCGAGTAAAATTCCCGTTTCGTTCGCAATCATACCGATTCTGGGAGGAGTCAGATGGAAAGAAAACGCCTGTGCCTGGTCGCTGCTGTGGCATGCCTCGCAATCGCCATACCTGCCTTGGCGCAGTTTGGACATCCGCTTAAAGGTAGCTGGAGCGGTGAATGGCGAGAGAACGCCACCACAGAGCACCGCATCCTGCTCGAATTCAAGTGGGAAGGCAAATATGGCGTGAACCCCGAGGGCGGCACCATCACAGGAACTCTGAACCCTGGAACTGACTCCGCACCCATGAAAAGCATCAAACTAACTCCGCCGCCCGGCGGCGTGCCCAATGCGGATGCCCCGTGGGAACTGCACTTCGAATCGGAGATCAAGGATGCCGCGGGCGCACCCGTGAAGGTTGTCGTCGATGGTTTTATGGAAAACATCGGCGCTTATAAGCGCTTCATCACCGGCACGTGGCAGGAAGGGAACAGGAAAGGGCCTTTCCGCGTCATCGCGAACTACGGCCTGTAAGAAATAAGGGGAGATCTGGGGACAGCCTCCGAATTCGAACGACAGGATCTTCAGTCTGCGTAGATTTCTCAGTTCGAATTCGGAGGCTGTCCCCAGATCTCCCCTTATTTCTTCCCGCCGCCGAAGAGTCCTCGCAACGCGTCCTGCAGGTTATTGGTCTTCGGCTTCTCCTCAGTAGTTGTCGAGCCGGGTTCAGCCTCTGCCGGTTTCTTCTTTCCCGAAATGGCGTCCAATATCCCGCCGATCGCCCCCACAGGGTTTTCGAGCAGCCGTTCCTTCTGTAGCTTGAGAAAAGCCTGCTGGTCTGGAGCGAACTGCGGCTGTTTGAGTGTCCCTCCGATTATGGCAGGGATGACGATTTCGCCTTTCGAGTTCGCCAGAGCAGTCGTGAGATACCCGCCGACCTTGGTTCCGCCTATCTTGTCACTGAAAGCTTTCGAGAAAATTGCCATGGCTCTCAGATTCAGAGCCTCCGTAGCAAGATCCGAAGTGCCTGTCACGGCAATCATGCCTTCGGCGATACTGGCTTGAAGATCACTCGTCTGCGCAACGCCATTTTTCACCAGTACATTGCCGGATAGCTTGATGATGTCTGTGTAACCTTTGTCGGCCTGTGTCGAGTTTAGGAAACCGCCGATTCGCGCCAGCTCCCGGGAAGCGTCCACTCCCTGATACTTCATCTGTTCAAAGCCGAGCTTCAGGTTCCCGTTCAGGGCGCGCATCACGTTTGCAGAAGCAACTGCATCCAGCGGTCCTGCCGCTCGCAGATCGAAACTGAGATCTCCCGCACCCGAAAGCTGATCCAACCCCTTCACGCCGTACGCTCTGGCAATGTTCTGTATTTCTGGCAAGCTAGCGCCGGGCGCGCGAAGCGCGGCGTCTATCGAAGGCTTCTTAGACGTGTAATCACGAAGGTTGATCCGGCCGACAACAGTTGTCTTCCCCGTTGTCGCCTGAAATTCGTTCGATTGAATCGTCGTCGGAGTGAGCGCGAGATTCAATTCCTTCACGGAGACAGGCTGAGCGAGGCTTTTCCCCGAAATCTGCAGGTCGCGACCGGACACATTGCCGTTCAACGCCAGCTTATCAATGGGACCCTTTGCCTGAACATCCGTGATGACCTTGCCAACGACTGTCGTGTCTGGAGCAAACGCAATCCCGAATGCCGATGCGAGTCGCGCTACTTCGGCGATCGACACCTCACCGGACTTGAGACGAAGATCCACGTCGAGAGGTGTCGGATTCGTGTTGAGCGTTCCGGTGACAGATATCGGTGTCGGCCCCAGCTTCAATGTCGCATTGGTGACCTGCACAATCCCGGTAGCAACATCTGATGACAGGTCGTAATCGACATCGACTGGATAACCTACATCTACTCCACCGATCTTGACGTTCTTGAGATTCAGCGCTCCCTTGGCAGCGAGTTTTCCCGCCTGACTCTGCACCTGCGTTTCTCCACCCACGGTGCCGGCGGCTTTTGAGAGGTATTCCGAATCCAAGAATTTTCGGAGGCCGGCGATATCGATATTGGTAAGCGTGATCGCCGCTTTCAGCGGCATGGCTGCAGGTCCGGCTTCCGGCAGTGGTCCTCCCGTGCCTTTGACGCGAATCTCCTGCGTACCCTCACCGGGAAGGCGTGCCGAAACATCAAAGGAAAACGGCTGCCCCGAAGCGTAGTCACGTAATGACGCATCGATCGGCTCATAGACAGTACGGGGCTGGCCTTTGAGGAGATCTGTGACCGCTATCTTTCCATGGTTGATAGACAGTCGGCTTAGTGAAAAGGCCGTCGGTTTACTCGGTGGGGCCGGTTGCGTCGGAGTGGGTGCGGGCGCAGTGGGAGCGCCTTTGGCCAGTGACGCAAAATTCCACACTCCCTGGCTGTTGCGAATGAGCTCCACGCTGGGCTCATCGAGATCGACCGAGTTGACCTTCACATTGCCGGTCAGCAGAGGAAGCAGGCTGACGCTTACATTCAGCTGGTTGGCATGGGTGAAAGGGAATTGGCTCTTGAAGTCAGGATCTTCGGCGATAACAACGTTCTGGACTGTGAATCGAACCGGGAAAAGTCCGAGAGACATGTTCCCGAGCGTTACTTTGCGTTGGAGTTGTTCCTCGAGCTTGGCCTGAATCTGCGGTCGGTATTTGTTCACGTCCAGCAAAAGCCAGACTGCGACCACAACCACCACAATCAAGGCGACAACAATTCCAGCGACAATCTTTAGTTTGCGCATTAGGGTTAAACTCCGGGCTTGAATAAGTTTCGGGGTCTGGCCCCGAAACTCTCCTTACTTCTTCAGCTTAATGTACTTGTCGGCGAACGTCAGGAATGTTGGCCAGGTGGGACCATCAGTGTGGCCGCCCGTGTGCTGTCGGAATCCGATGTCGCCGGCGATCAGCGCGGTATCGATCGGAGGAAACTCCGTCGTACCCAAATCCTTCTTTCCAAGCAGCGTGTAAACGGGGCCGGCGCCGACAGCTGCGAGGAAGCTGCCCGTTGCGTCGACCCAGGCGTCTTTGATATTCACAGCGACCGTCGAGCCCTGATCGGAGTTTTGCGACATGATGCCTCGCTTTCGCATTGCCAAAGGTGTTTCCTACGAATACTAATGTCTCAGCGGATGAGCCGCAAGCATGGACAACAAGGGCAGATGACGGGAACAAAACGAGCGCGTAGCCGCGATTCGAACCCGTATCGAATGAGAGGATTATTCCGTTGTCCTGAAGTTCTTGCCTACTGCTGCATCAATGCCAGCGTTGGTCCCGATGTTCCGCGCGGGAGAAGACTTACGCCCGTCGCCTTGAACAACGATTTCGGATTGGGCCCCGCGGGATCGACCAGGAATCCCATAAAGCAATTCTGCATTTCTTCCCAGTTCTGGTTTCCCCACACGACCAGCTTTGAGGGATCGGGATTGAACTTGTTGTTGGCGGAGTTGTCGTAGTGCGCGATACCTACAATTCGCGTGCCGCGTGGAATCGCGATCGGCTTTTCGAGATCGTATCCGAGCTGCCAGTTGAAATCCCATTTCGCTTTGAAGATTGTTTCCATCTTACCGTTTGGGAAGATGAGCCGGACTTCATAGTCCTTCCCACGAAGATGCATATGCGGCTGCAGGTAAACGAGCTGCGTATTGGCCTGTGCTGTCATCTCGGAAACAATTTCGGCGTTTTCATCGCCTGCAGGAATCGCGAGATTCGATCCGGTGGGACCATCGCTCACGTAGTAGCGTAACTTCGGCGGATGCTTTGCGAAAACCAGGCCTACTTTCGATCGGTCGGTTGACGGTTTACCCGTAGCCGTGTAGTGCATGCTGAAAACGATGTCGGAACCTTTCGGCACGAACTTCGCCGATTCAAACATGCTGAAATCCTGGGCGCCCAGGCCCGGATTGAATTTGCCGAGAAGGTCGCTCTCCGCAGCCTGACGTCCAACCTCAGCATCGCCCGCTTCATATGCAACGCCGGGAACGGCGTCTTTCATCCACGTCGAGTTTGGAGGGCGGACGATCGCTCGCATGTGATGAACCGCCGCCGCGTTTCCGGGACGCATTTCAGCAGCAACGACCCACATGTCTTCGGTGAAGTTCCCCTTGACGAGGATGCTCTTGTAATTAATCGTGCCCGTGGCAGGAAGCGCGACGTCCTTCGGCATTTCGATAATCATGTCGGGCTGGATGTTCCACCCGTCATGAAACACGAGCGGCGCAGGCGCATCCTTGGGATTGCCTTCAACAGTTCCGCCATCCGCCCATGCGGCAAGTGTCTTGATCGCCGCTTCGCTCAAGGTTCGGTCGTTGGCGAAATGGCCATATGCGGGATCCGAAAACCACGGCGGCATTTTCCGGGATATTACTGCGGCCTTGATGGCCTTTGCCCAGGGCCGCGTATCGTTGTAAGTAAGGAACGACATCGGGGCAATCTCGCCAGGCCGATGACAGGACTGACAATTCTGCTGAAGTATCGGAAGCACGTCTTTGTGAAAGGTAACGGTGGAAGAGCTCTGTTGCGCTACGGTTTGCAGCGAAAACGCCGCAACTCCCATCCCAACGACCAAGCCTGCGACAGCAAAGCGCCTTAGAAACATATTCGTGCCTCCGTTCGGACGTTATACACCAGGAGAAGAGTCAGGGACTATCTTTTCGACGCCCCAGAGAGGGTTTTGCGAAGGCGGAAGGGGAAGGAAGAAATCGGAAATTGGAAAGTCCGGGGACTTTCCAATTTCCGATTTCTTTTGCCCGACCCACGCATGTTGGCCGCTACTTTCCACCCTTTGCAGCAGCATCAAGCAATTCCCTGATCACAATTCGTGTCGCCTCATCTCCCGCAACATTCATCGCGATCGGAATTCCTTCAACGATCTTCAAGGGTGTCCACCCTCGGTCGTTCTGACGGTTCCAGACCTCAACCTTCGCGCCACTCTCGGCAAGAAACCGCACGACCGAAGGGGCGTGTTTGTAAGCAGCGCCGTGCATTGCGGTTTCGCCCTTCTTGTCCACCGCGTTCACGTCGCCGCCGAGTTTCAGCGCAAGCCTTACGGCTTCGAGCACTTCGGGTTCTGTTCCGGGATCCTCCAGAGGTGAACTCGTACCGATTCCCGCCGCGACCATCAGCGGCGTGGTGCCGTCTTCGTTAGTCAGCAGAGGATCAGCGCCGAGATCGGCGAGCAGACGCATAAGTTCAACGTCCTTCGTACGGGCAGCAAGTAGAAAGGGCGTTGCGCCGATGGAATTCAGGATTGTTGTTCCCATACTCGGCTTCTTCGTCACTCGTGCGTTGAGATTGGCGCCGCTTGCCGCCAGTTTCCTCACAAACTCAAGGCTGCTCATGTTACCGGAGCCCTGGGGCGCCGGGTTGTTGTCTCCCACGCCGGCCTTTCGCACCCAACTGACCTGGTGAAGGGCAGTCCAGCCCTGCGGAGCCGCGTTTGGATTGGCGCCTGCATCGAGCAGGAGCGCGGCAAGTTCGTAATGAGCATTCGCGGCGGCGAGGAGGAAAGCATTCGGCGTGTTGTCTGTTTCGGCGGTAGCGTTCCCTCCACCTGCGCCTCGTCCGCCTCGTCGTGCGAGCGATTCATTCACGCTGGCTCCAGCAGCCAGCAGTGCCTTGACCGCCTGGATGCGTCCTTCACGAACGGCGAAGAGCAGCGCGGTAAATCCACCGCTGGAACGGGTTTGAGTGTCTGCGCCGCGTTCGACGAGAAGACGGATGACGTCGGCGTTACCTTCAGCTGCAGCCCACATTAAAGGTGTCTGCCCGCGAACAGGTTCCTTTGCATTGGCACTGGCGCCGTGAGCCAGGAGGGATTTCACCGCATCGACTTTACCCGTGCGCGCGGCGGTCATCAGAGCAGTCTCTCCGTCTGGCAGCGCGGCGTTGGGGTCGGCGCCGGCTTTGAGCAATGCCTCGACAATGGCACTGTTGCCACTGACGCATGCGACATAAAGAGGCGTGACACCGTAACGGTTGGCTGCCTTCACGTTTGCTCCGGAGCGAATCAGCAACTCAACGGTCTGAAAATCCTCTGTGCGGCCGGCATAGTGAAGAGCTGTGGTGCCATCGGGTTCTGAAGCGTTCACATCAACGTGCTGCTGAAGCAGAGTCTGCACGGCAGACTTGTTTCCGCTGCGGGCGGCTTCGATGAGTCGAAGATCGGCAGCGGCAGTATTGGAGCCGATGAGTAGAAGTAAAGGCAACACCAACTTTGCCAGGAAGCGCGCAACTGGGTGTTTACCAGACATCTACAAAAGGTCCTCAACAACACTGTT
>Ga0105248_10003690_pt1 | contig 16972 bp, 14 predicted proteins | sample KBSS34metaG_FD_81524 | JGI IMG/M metagenome (GOLD analysis project Ga0105248, IMG submission 81524) | Switchgrass rhizosphere microbial communities from Kellogg Biological Station, Michigan, USA - KBS S3-4 metaG | ecosystem: Host-associated > Plants > Roots > Rhizosphere > Soil | place... | reverse complement strand
GACACGCGGTCCGGCCCCGTAATGAACCGCACCGTCGCGACCGAGCCGAGCGGCACGATGTCCCCCGCGGCGTTGCGCGTCTTCAGGTTAGCCACATCCTCGGGACGCGCGCGAAACCGTGCCTCAGCCTGCGCGTACACCCGGAACGTCCGACCGAACAGATTGAAGTCGTTGACGTAAGACGAACCGAGATACGTCTGCAGCGTCCCGAAGACGCCAGAGAGCGGAACGCCCTCCCGCTTCGCCTTATTCCGATCTACGTCGGCATAGAGCTGCGGCACGGCGTTCTGATAACTCGTATAGGTCGCGGGCGCCAGCAGCTCACGCTGCGCGCGCGCAGCAGTAACTACCTCGCCAGTCACGCGCGCGAGCTCGCCATACCCTGCGCCCGCACGATCCTGAACGTAGAGCTTGAAGCCACCGGTGGTACCGAGTCCTTGCACGGTCGGTGGGGGCACGATCAGGATGTACGCATCCGCGATGTTGGCCGCCTTCGCGGACAGCGCACGGATGATTCCCTGAGCCGACAAGTCAGCGCTGCGCCGTTTCGCGAAGTCTTGCAGCGGCAGGAACAGAACGCCCGCGTTGTCCAATGCGGCGAACCCGTTGACAGAGAGTCCCGGAAAGCCGATCGCATGCTCGATACCCGGCGTGTCCAGTGCGAGCGCGGAGACTTGCCGCACGACCTCCTCCGTGCGATCTAGCGACGCCGCGTCGGGCAACTGAACCACCGCGATCAGGTACTGCTTGTCCTGAGCCGGGACGAAGCCTTGCGGCACGACGCGGAACAGCAGCCACGTGCCGGCAAGTAGCAGCACGAATGCCGCGAGGATTACGCGCCGCCAGCGCGCGACGTCCCCGACGCCCAATCCATAGGCATGCGAGCTGCGCTCGAAAAAGCGGTTGAACGCCGCAAACGGTCTGCCTAAGACGGCATTGATCAAACGCTGGAATCGATCCGGCGGCGCGTCTCTCGGCCGCAGAAGCAGCGCCGCGAGCGCCGGCGACAGCGTCAGCGAGTTCACGGTCGAGATGAGCGTCGACGCGGCGATCGTGATTGCGAACTGGCGATAGAACTGCCCGGTGAGCCCGCTCAAGAACGCCACCGGCACGAACACCGAGCAGAGCACGAGCATGATCGAAATGATCGGCCGCGTGACCTCTGCCATCGCGGCGTGCGCCGCCGCCTTCGAGCCAAGCCCGCCTTCGATCTTCCGCTCGATGTTCTCCACGACGACGATCGCGTCGTCCACGACGATGCCCGTTGCGAGCACGAGTCCAAACAGCGTCAACGAGTTGATCGAGAAGCCGAGCAGCAACAGCGCCGCGAGCGATCCAATGATTGCGACCGGTACTGCGACCAGCGGAACGACGCTCGCGCGCCATGTCTGAAGGAACACGACGACGACCAGCACGACCAACAGCACCGCCTCGAGCAACGTGTGGACCACAGCCTCGATCGCGTTACGGACGAACACGGTCGGGTCGTAGGTGATGTCGTAGGTCAGGCCTTCAGGGAAGCTACGCGCAAGCTCGGCCATCTTTTCGCGCACCGCGCTCGAAAGCGCGAGCGCATTCGCGCCCGGGAGTTGATAGATCGGAATGCCGACGCCCGGCTTGGCATCGAGCATGCTGCGCAGACTGTACGTTTCGGGCCCGAGCGCGATACGGGCGACGTCGCGCAGGTACACGACGTCGCCACCATCGCCCATCTTGATGATGATGTTGGCGAACTCAGCTTCGCTCCTGAGCCGCCCTTGAGCATTTACGATGTACTCGAACTGGGTCCCGGGCAGCGCTGGCTGTCCGCCGATTTGGCCCGCAGCGACCTGAGCGTTCTGCTCGCGCACGGCCTCGAGGACGTCGTCCGCCGTCATGCCGCGCGCGGCGATCTTGCCGGGGTCGAGCCACAGCCGCATCGCGTAGTCGCCCGAGCCAAACACGCGCACATCGCCCATGCCGGGTAACCGCGCCAGCACGTCGCGAATCTGGATCACCGCGTAATTGCGCAGATAGAGCGAGTCATAGCGCTGATCGGGCGAACGCAGGAACACCACCATCGTGAGATCCGGCGAGCGCTTCTGCGTCACGAGGCCCACCTGACGCACCACGTCGGGAAGCCGCGGTTCCGCCTGCGCCACCCGGTTCTGCGTCTGCACCTGCGCAATATCCAGGTTCGTGCCCAAGCGGAAGGTAACCGTGATCGAGAAGCTGCCGTCGGGATTCGCAATGGAATTGAGGTACAGCGCATTCTCCACGCCGTTGATCTGCTGCTCGATTGCCGTAATGACGGTCTCGGCGATGGTCGTCGGCGACGCGCCCGGATAGCGCCCGCTGACCACGACGGTGGGCGGCACGACTTCCGGGAACTCGCTCACCGGCAACTGCGGCAGCGCGACGAGCCCGGCGACGACGACGAGAATCGACAACACCGATGCGAAGATCGGCCGATCGATGAAGAACGACGAAATGTTCACGGCGCGTCCGACTTGGCCGCCGTTACCGTCCGCGGCGAGCCGGCGCCCATGACTACACGCTTCGGGCTGACCTCGACGCCGGGCCGCACGCGCTGCAGCCCACTGACCACGACGACGTCGCCGGGCTTCAATCCTTTGCGGATGATGCGCAAGCCGTCGAGCGCGCGCCCGAGCTCGACCCCGCGGTACGCGACCTTGTTGTCGGTGTCGAGCACGAGCACGTAGTTCTGCGTTTGATCGGTGCCGATGGCACGTTCCTCGATCAATAGCGCATCGTGCTCGGCGCTGCCGAGGAGCTGCACGCGCGCGAACAAACCCGGCGTGAACAATCCGTCCTTGTTGTCGAGCACCGCGCGGCCGCGGATCGTGCCGGTGCGAACGTTGAGCTGGTTGTCCACGAAATCCATGTGACCCTGGTGTGGGAAGCCCACTTCGTTCGCGAGGCCCACGCGCACGGGATTCGCGACGTTGCGTGAGCTAGGCCGCTCGCCCGCGCGCGCGAGCTCCTGATAGCGCAGATACGCGTTCTCGTCCCCTTCGAAGTAGACGTAGATAGGATCGACGGAGACGATCGTGGTCAGCAACGTGCCGCCGCTGTTGCCGCCGGTGACGAGATTGCCGCGCGTCACTTCGGCGCGTCCCGTCTGGCCGTCGACCGGCGCCTGCACCTTCGTGAAGGCGAGGTTCAGCGCCGCCGAGTCGACGGCGGCCTGCGACGATGCAACGCTCGCGTCGGCCTGATGCAGGTTGCTCACCCGCCTGTCGTGCTCTTCCTGCGAGATCGAGCCGGACTGGCGAAGCGTGCGTGCGCGCTGTGCCTCGATGTCCGCGAGCTCGCGCTTCGACTTCGCGAGCTCGAGGTCAGCCTTTGCGCGCTCGAAGTCCGCCTGGTAAGGGCGAGGGTCGATGACGATGAGCGTGTCGCCCTGCTTGACGGGCTGGCCTTCGCGAAACAGCACACGGTCGATGTATCCGGAGACTCGCGGCCGCACCTCGACCGTATCTACAGCCTGGAAGCGGCCGATGTACTCATCCCAATCGGTGATCTTGCGGGACAGGACCTCCGCGACCTCGATGCCGGGCGGTGGCGGCTGCGCCGGGTCAGCGGCCTTGCCGCAACTTGCGACGCACATGAACGGCGCTGCGAGCGCCGCGGCTCTGCACAATCCGGATAGGCGCATGTTCACCACCGTCGCTCCGCCACCGAAAGAAGTCCCGATTATCGTGAGCCGCGTGCAGCGGCCAATCACACGAAGGTATCGAGACCGGTACGTCGTGAGCAGACGTAGCGCAACGTCACGACTAATTTGCGCGCGCACGACGCCGCCGAAGATCTCCTAGGCATCACCTCGAACGCCCTGGAGTGGAGGCTCACGCCGTTCTGGCGATCTCAAGCGCGACGGCAATAGGGGCAGCTCGCGAACATAACTGAGCGAGCTCGTCCCTGAGTTCGCACCCCGACCCGATGGACTGACACCTTCGTCCAATGGCGCGCGACTCATCGCCGCTGCTCCAATTCCGCCGACATGTCGTTTGATCCGTCGTGTCCGATGCAACTCGACATGCACTCGGTGACCGCGGAAGAACCAAAGACGCCAAACTTAGCTGGAGGTATCAGTGATGAAGCGCAAGACTTTGTTGACGACTGCACTCGTGACGTTATCGCTCGCCATCGTGGGTGTCAGCGCCATTAGCGCCCAGAACAAGGACAAGTACAGCGTGACAGTTCCGGGCGGGCTTGCGTTCTCGGAATTCAGGGGATACGAGAGCTGGCAGACGATCTCTATCAGTCACGGATCCGCGATGGCCGTGATCCTTGGGAATCCGGCGATGATCCAGGCGTACCAGGCTGGCATCCCCGAGAACGGCAAGCCTTTCCCGGACGGCGCGAGGATGGCGAAGGTGCATTGGATCCCCAAGCAGAGCAGCAACCCCGGAAATCCCATGGTGCCGGCCACGCAGCATGATGTCGATTTCATGGTGAAGGACAGCAAGAGGTTCGCGGATGGCGGCGGATGGGGCTACGCGATGTTCGTGTACGACACCGCGTCCGACACGTTCAGGCCCGGCACCACGCAGGACATGCCGCCGCAGGCAAACGACGCCAAGTGCGGAGTTGGCTGCCACACGGTCGCGAAGGCGAGAGACTACGTTTTCACGGAGTACGCGCACCGTTGAGCGCACTGGCCAGCGAAACGCAGAAGAGCGACGCAACGGTAGAGGGAGGCGCAAATGATCGACTTGACCATCAATGGCGAAACACGCGAAGTCGACGTGCCGCTGGACATGCCGCTCCTCTGGGTGCTGCGCGACGTGCTGAAGCTCACCGGCACGAAGTTCGGCTGCGGCTTGGCTCTATGCGGCGCGTGCACGGTCCATCTGGACGGCAAACCCGCGCGCTCGTGCGTTCTCACGGTGGGAACGATCGGCGAGCGTGCAATCACGACGATCGAAGCCATTGGCACGAACCGCAACGGCGCCAAGTTGCAGAAGGCGTGGCTCGATCTCGAAGTCGTTCAGTGCGGCTATTGCCAGTCGGGCCAGCTCATGTCGGCAACGGCGCTGCTTGATACCACGCCACACCCGAACGACGCCGAAATCGACGCAGCGATGGCGGGAAACATCTGCCGTTGCGGCACATACCTGCGAATTCGCGAAGCCATCAAGCGAGCGGCGGCGGGCTGACCGATGCGTAAAGACCAGCCTGACCAGCAAGCGGAGCGCCCCACCCCCTCATCGGAGCGAGCGCTAGGACTCACTCGCCGCGAGCTCTTTGCGATCGCGGCGGGTGCGGTCCTTCTCCACGGCTTCCGGGTTCCGTCGGCGATCGCCGACGAGCCCGGTCAGCAAGCTGCGCTCGAACCGAACGCGTTCATCAGGATCGACGCGAGCGGCGCGATCGCTCTCATCATTCCTCAAGTCGAAATGGGGCAAGGTACGTATACCTCGCTTGCGATGGTCGTGGCGGAGGAGCTCGATGCGGACTGGAACGCCGTGCACGTCGAGCACGCGCCGGCCAACGAGAAGCTCTACGCAAATCCCCTGATCGGGATACAGGCGACCGGCAATTCGAATTCCGCGCGGGCGTTCTGGGAACCGCTGCGCAAAGCGGGCGCCGCGACGCGCGCGCGTCTCGTCGAGGCGGCCGCACGCGGCTGGGGCATCGCAGCGTCGAGCTGCCGCACGCAGAACAGCACAGTCTTCCACGACGCGAGCGCTCGCAGAGCGGGCTACGGAACCCTCGTCGGTGCCGCGGCCGCGATTCCGTCGCCCGCGAGTGCGGAGCTGAAGGCGACAAGCGCGTTTCGCCTCATCGGCCGTTCGTTGCATCGTCTAGATACGCCCGACAAAACCAACGGCCGCGTACAGTACGGGATCGACGCGCTGCCCGATCGCGTCAAGTTCGCAACGCTCGCGCAGAGCCCCGTCCTCGGCGGCAAGGTCGCGCGTGTCGACGATCACCGCGCCAAAGCGATTCCGGGAGTGCGACAAATGGTCGTGCTCGACGATATCGTCGCCGTCGTCGGTGATCACATGTGGGCTGCGAAGCGCGGCCTCGAGGCGCTCGACGTGACCTGGGATGACGGGCCGAATGCGCAAGTCTCCACCGAGCTCATCTGGTCGCGGCTGCGTGCCGCGAGCAAACGCGAAGGCGCGGTCGCGAAGGCAGTCGGCGACGTCGACGACGTGTTAGGCAAGATCGAGCCGCGGGACGTGTTCACCGCGGAGTACGAAATGCCGCTATTGGCGCACGCGGCCCTAGAACCGTTGAACTGCACTGTTCACATCACGCCGACGTCGGCCGAAGCTTGGATCGGGACCCAGGTGATGGCGCGCGTGCAGGCAGCCGTCGCGAAGGCAGCTGAGCTGCCGGTAAATCAGGTTGTCGTCCACAATCATTTGCTCGGCGGCGGTTTTGGACGCCGGCTTGAGCCGGACATGGCCTACAGCGCGGCGCGCATCGCGAAGCACGTCGACGGACCAGTGAAGGTCGTGTGGACCCGGGAGGAAGACATCCGCCACGACATCTACCGCCCCGCGTATCACGACTTGATTCAAGCTCGCCTCTCGGACGGCAAGATCGTCGGCTGGAAGCACAGGGTATCGGGCTCCTCCATCCTCGCGCGTTTCCTCCCTGCGGCGTTTCACAACGGCGTGGACCCCGACGGCGTCGACTCCGCCGAAGACATTCGCTACGACATCCCGAACTTGAAGGTTGAGTTCAATCAAGAGGAGCCGCCGGGCGTCGTCACCGGGTTCTGGCGCGGTGTCGGTCCGAACAACACAGTGTTCGCCATCGAATCGTGCATGGACGAGCTCGCCCGGCGGTCAGGCAAGGATCCGATCGCATTTCGACGCGACCATCTTGGCAAGTCGCCGCGCCTCAAGGCAGCACTCGACCTGGTCGCCGCGAAATCCGGGTGGGGAACGCCGCTGCCGCCACGCTGCGGGCGAGGTGTCTGCCTACAGCCCTCGTTCGGCAGCTTCATCGCGACGGTCGTGGAATGCGAGGTCGACAATGCGGGCGACGTGAAGCTGCGGCGCGTCACGACCGCGGTCGACACGGGCATCGCGATCCATCCGGACATCGTGGTTGCGCAGCTGCAGGGCGGCCTGATCTTCGGCCTCTCAGCCGCGTTGTTTGGTGAGATCACGCTGAAGGACGGCCGTGTGCAGCAATCGAACTTTCACGACTATCAAGTGTTGCGCATGAACCAAGTGCCACCGATCGAAGTGCATCTGATCGCGAGCGGCGAAACCCCAGGCGGAATCGGCGAGACCGGCACGACCGCGGCGATTCCAGCGCTCCGCAACGCGATCTACGCCGCGACCGGCGTCGCGCTGCGCCGTATGCCGATCGACCGACGGCTTCTCGCGAAAGGAGCGTAGGGAAGCTGATGACCGAGGATCGCGGCGAAAGGATCGATCGGCGCCGCGTCTTTCGCGGCGCCGCAATGCTCGCAATGAGCGGCTTCGGCACGTTGGCCATGCTGCCGCAGGTCGGCACCGCGCAGACAGCGTCGGCCGCAGTCTCACGGCGCGAGCCTGCCCAGGCGCACCAGCCCGACCAGGATGTATTTCGGGCGATTCGTTCAGAAGATATACGGTGGCAAGTGTTTCCCGCGTTCCCAGCTCGTGCGCGACTCGCCGTGCTGGTCGGGGATCCTGCGAAGCCGGGCCCTTATTTGATCAGGGTTCACCTCCCGAACGGGGTCAGAATGATGCCGCACTGGCACGCCGAGGACCGGATCTATACGGTGATATCGGGCGTGTTCTACATCGGCCTTGGGGAGGCATTCGACGAAACCAAGCTTACGGCGCACGCGCCGGGCACCGTCTTGGTTCTCCCGGCAGGACAGACCCACTTTCATCTCGCTCGATCGGGCGACTACATCACTCAGGTGAGCGCGATCGGGCCGCTCGGTCTCAGCTACGTGGACTCGACCGACGATCCTCGCAGAGGCGGGCAAGCCGATTGAACGACGATGGCAGTGTGATCTCCGCCGGTCGGCCCTAGCGAAGGCGACACGTTCGTCTAATTAGCGCCGTGATCGTGACGTGGTAGAAGTGCACGATGGGAACGGAACTTCCGGCGTCGAGCCGCGAACAGGCACTGCACTCCCTTTACGAAGCCGCCGAGCTCGAGCACAACCTCATGTGCACGTATCTCTACGCGGCATTCAGCCTGCGCGATGGCGAGGCCGAAGGTCTTTCGACTCCTGAAGCCGCGGCAGTAGCGCGCTGGCGGCGAGCGATCATGGGCATTTCGGTCCAGGAGATGGGTCACCTCACCGCGGTATGGAACATCACGTCCGCGCTGGGCGGCTCGCCGCGATTCGGCCGCGGCAACTTCCCGCTCGACCCTGGCGCGCTACCCGCGAACGTCGTCGTGAAGCTCGCGCCGTTCAGTGAGGCCGTGCTCCAGCACTTCATCTACCTCGAAAGGCCGGCGGACTCGAACGAAACCGACGGCGAGGGCTTCTCACCGGAATTCCTGTTCAAACGCGCGCGTCCCAACCGGCTGACGCCCATGGGCCTCGACTACGACACAGTTGGCGACTTCTATCAAACGCTCGAACGGCGCACGCACCTGTTCGTCGACAAACACGGCGAGTCGGGCGCTTTCTGCGGCGACCCCGCGCTGCAGCTGTCGACGGCCGAAATCGATCTCGGCGGAGCGAAGCCCGTCATTTGCGCTAAAACCGCGCTCGCGGCGTTCGCTTCGATCATCGAGCAAGGGGAAGGCGCACCGCTAAACACGGTGGGTTCGCATTTCCGGAAGTTCATCGCGATTCGCGAGGAGCTCGCGGCACTGCGCGCGGCGAACCCGAGCTTCAGGCCCGCGTTTCCGGCAGCGACGAACCCCGTGCAGCGGACGCCGATGCGGCGGTCGGGCCGCGTTTGGATCGAGAACGAGGATGCCGCGGTCACGGTGGACCTCGCGAACACGGGCTACGCGCTAATGCTGCGCCTCATCGCCTATTCCTACGTCGTGCCGCGCCCGGATCCGGAAAAAGCGCTCGCAGTCGATCTCGCAGTCGGGCTCATGCGCGCTGTCACGCCGCTGGGTGAGCGCGCGGCGAGGCTGCCGGCGGGCCCGTCGAATCCTGGTTCCAACGCTGGAATGTCGTTCGTCGTCCCGAGAGATCCCGCGCCGCTACCGCGCGGCTCGGCCGCACGGCGGTTTTTCATGGAGCGGTTGCAGGAGCTCGCGGACGGCGCGGTCCGAATCAAAGACACGGACGCGCGCGCCGGTGCGGCGGCGCGAATCTTCGCAGAGCTCGCAAAGCGCGGCGATCGCGGTTTCGCGACCGCAGATGCGGCCGCCGCCAAAGCGCGCGATGGCGCTACACCCTCCTTCACTCCGGGCTTGAACGCATCGGCAGCGGTCGCGCCTCGCGTCGCGACCCAGCGCGCGAACGGCAAGCCACCGGCGCCGGTCGTCGTCGACGGCGTCGACGAGATCGAGGGCGAGAAGCTCACGCTGCTTTACGAAGGCAAGAAGTGCATCCACGCACGCTTTTGCGTGACGTGGGGTCCGAACGTGTTCCTCGCGAACGTCAAGGGGCCATGGATCGATCCTGACGGGCTGGACGTCGAGCGACTGGTGGAGATTGCGCACGTTTGCCCTTCGGGCGCAATCCGCTATCGGCGCAAGAACGGCGAGCCCGACGAGGCTCCGCCGCCCGTGAATTTGATCGCCGTGCGTGAGGCGGGCCCGTATGCCGTGCGTGCAGACATGCGCCTCGACGGCGAGCGCGTGGGATTCCGCGCGACACTGTGCCGCTGCGGCGCATCGAAGAACAAGCCGTTTTGCGACGGTTCACACCACGATGTGAAGTTCGACGCGAGCGGAGAGCCCCCGACCGGCATCGTCGACATGCTTCCTGTCCGCGATGGCGAGCTAGCGATCGATCCCGACGTCGATGGGCCGCTGCGCGTACGCGGCAACCTAGAGATAATGAGCGGCACGGGCCGATGCGTCGCGCGGGTCACGCAGGCAAAACTATGCCGCTGCGGCGCGAGCAACGCCAAGCCGTTCTGCGACGGCAGTCACGCACGAGTAGGATTCAGATCCAGTTGAAAGCGGACGGACACGACGATGCGGAAACCGGGCCTGTTCGGCACTCCGCGGCCTGAAATCCTCGTCCGCATCATGCGCTGAGGGTAAGCGATTGGGTAAGCGGACGGCGCTAGACGCGCCAGACCACATGGTCTTCGTGGTTGACGACGACGGTCGGGTCTGCGAATCGTTGGCCGATCTTCTGTCGACGTTCGACATGAACGTTACGACGTTCGGTTCCGCGACGGACTACCTCGCGTATCGGAAGCCTGACGTTCCAGCTTGTCTGATTCTCGACGTGGAGCTTCCGGACATCAACGGATTGGATCTGTTAGGCCAGACTGGACACGAAAATCGCCCGCCGATCGTTTTCCTCACGGCACACGGCGACATTCCGAAGTCCGTGCGCGCTATCAAAGCGGGCGCGGTCGACTTCCTGACAAAACCGCCGCGGGAGGCGGACCTGATGCGGGCGATCGATGCCGCGCTCGCACAAGATCGCGACGCGCGACGCAAACGGGCGGAGCTAGGCGAGTTGAACAAGCGTCTTTCGGGCCTCACTCCGCGCGAGCGGGAGGTGTTACCTCTGGTCGTAAGCGGCCTCCTCAACAAACAGGCTGCATTAGAACTCGGCATCTCTGAGACCACGCTCCAGATCCACCGAAGCAACATCATGAGAAAGATGGGAGCCGAATCGCTTGCGGAGCTCGTGCGAATGGCCGCAGCGCTCAACGTACCGATCAAGCACCCGCGTCATGCGCGACGATGAGCGCGTGCGCTTAGAGCCTCGCGCGGGCTTCAGCGCCGGAATCGGAAACCAATGAAGCCCGTGAGCGCAACGAAAACTGAAATATGGCGCCTCTGGGTGGGTTCGGTGCTACCCAGAGCCGGCCGTCATGCGCTTCGATGATGGCACGGCAGATCGACAGACCCATTCCCATACCATCGGGCTTCGTCGTGAAGAGCGGGTTAAAGATCCGCTCGCTGTCCCGCGCACTGATTCCTGCTCCGGTATCCGCCACTGATATCACCACGCCATCGCTTTCATAAGGTTTCGAATTCACGCGCAGGACTCGTGGCTCTTCTATCACTGCCATCGCCTCGATGGCATTCGTTATCAAGTTGAGCAACACCTGTTGCACCTGCACGCGATCTCCTCGCACCTCTGGGAGTCGCCCATCCATGTCGGCTTCGACCTGGATTCTATGCTTCAGCAGATCGCTATGTTCCAAGGCCAGTGCTTCCCGGATGAGATCGTTGACGTCGAGCGCGGTTCGCGTCCGCACATCGTTCTTGAACATTGCTCGAATGCTCCCGACGACCTCCGCCGCACGATGTCCGTCCGCCACAATCTGCCTGAAAGCCTCCTTGGCTCGATCCAGATTCGGCGTCGGACGATCCAGGAAGCGAAAGCCCGCAGCGGCGCTCGTCGCTATCGCGGTCAACGGCTGCTTGACCTCGTGCGCGATCGTCGCCGCGATGGCGTTTCCTGTCATTAACCGTGCCTCGCGCTCGCGCCGCTGGGCGAGTACGGCGCCGAGCAGCCTCGCATACAGCGTCTCGATCTCATACAGCAGGACGATCAGCACGAGACTGCTGGCCGAGAACCCGAAAATACGCACGGCGTACCAGCCGCCACTGAAACGAGACGGCGCGGGATAGTAGCTGAGCGGCACCTCGATCAAGTAGAGGAACATCACGACCAACAACCAAAGGTCCAGCACTGATCGACCGCGGAGCCAGAGAACGATCAGGGCGGAGATGCTGATCAGCGCGATCGGCGCTCCGACTAAATAGGGCCATTGCGGACCGAAGCGTGCGGTGTCGAGCATGATTGGCGGCAGCCATGCCTCACCGGCGATACAAACGAAACCTGCCACGGCAACGAGCACGGCGGTCAGCGCAATGCTCTGAGCGATCGCCGTACGAGTCGAGCCATTCCAAGCGGGCGAGCTCGGACGCCGGTCCTTCCATAGAGCGTAGCCAATGACGAAAACAGGGAAACCGAAGTGCCACAGAACGTAGACGCATGCAGCGCTTTGCAAGCCACCGAGCAATCCGTTGGTCGTGAACACGCCCGGGAAGGTCAGGGCATAGGGGATCAGGATGAGCGCCGTGAAGAGATAGGCGCTCGCGATCACGAGGATTGCGCGCGCCCGCAGAATGGAGAACTCGGCGAACAGAAGGGTTGCCGTGATTGAGTCGCAGACGAACATCGCCGTCAGATAGGCCGGAACGAACGCATTTACACGGCTCCCCTGCGTCCCCGGAAACAGCCCACCCGTGATCAACGCAAAGACGACCACCAACCCGAGCACGACAAAAAGCGCGATCCGCTTCTGCGCCGACCCGGGCGACAATGTCGAAAGAAAAAAGTGCTCTTCCGCGTCGACAACGGCCGCTGTCTTCAGCATCACAGCCCCTTTGGGACGTGCAGCACGACGCTCTTAGCTCGTGGCCCCGCCCCGCTCACGCCGGCATAGTACGGCCTACGGCTGAGGTTTCCACGTGTTCCGCAGCGCGTCGGCGACGACAGCGAGGAGATCCACACCGTCGAACGGCTTCTCGAGCAGGCGGTAGTCCCCGAGACTATCCGGCGGGGCGAGTTTCCACATAGCGGCGTGACCCGTGATCAGGATGATCGGCAACGTCGGCCGTACGGCCCGTATCCGCCGTGACAGCTCGAAACCGTCCATCTCGGGCATAGCAACGTCCGAAACGAGGCCATCGATCTTGGCAACGCAGCCGCTTTCGAGCAGCGTCGGACCGGACGCGAATACGCGCACGCCATAGTTCGCGGATTCGAGTAAGGTCTGGAGCGACTCGAGGACTCTCTGATCATCATCGACAACCGCAATGATGAAGTCGGGAGTGTCATCGGTCATGGCAGGTATTCTGGGGCAGAGCCGGGCAGCCGTATCTAATGGAAACACGTGATAGCGACGACACCGCCTAGAGCGCGACTATAGGCGCGGGTCAACGCGGTGCAGATCTAACAACACAACGCTCTCACCACAGAGCGAGGTCGCCCATGGCCGAACCGACACCCATCGTGTTCATCGTCGACGACGATCAATCGGTACGCAGGTCGCTCGAATTGCTGATTCACTCCGCAGGGTGGAGGCCCGTAACCTTTGCGTTCGCGGAGGAGTTCTTGGTATCTCCACGAGTCGGAACGCCGAGCTGCTTGGTGCTCGACGTGACGCTTCCGGATCTAAACGGTCTTGAGCTGCAGGCGCGCGTCGCCCCCGGCCGCGTCGATATGCCGATCATCTTCATCACAGGCTATGGCGACGTGCCGACGACGGTGCGGGCTATGAAGGCGGGGGCGCTTGAGTTCCTGACAAAGCCGTTCGACGACGAAGTGATGCTTCGCGCTATTCAGCTCGCGATTGAATGCAGCCGCACCGCACTAAGGCGCGAGGCGGAGATGCAGACGCTCCGGGACCGCCACGCGTCCCTGAGCCCCCGCGAACAAGAGGTCATGGGGTTGGTGGCCTCTGGCATGTTGAACAAGCAAGTGGGCGGCGAGCTCGGCATCAGCGAGATCACGGTCAAGGCACACCGAGGCAAGATAATGCGCAAGATGAAGGCGCGCTCGTTCGCCGAGCTGGTGAGCATCGCCGGCAGATTGGAAGCTAGGCGGTTCCCACCGCACGCTTCCAAACCGCAGGTGTGAACGCTCAGGAAGACGTCGTAGGCCTCGGTTGAGCGATGTGAGTTGGGTCACGTGTAACACCACCTGCAGTCCATAACACCGCATTACAGGTGTGCGGGGCCTCGTGCCGTGGTAGCCCCGAACATCGAATTGATGCATCGCTCATGTTGGGTACGCTATCTCTAGTCCGTCGCCGCGTGCAGTAGTCCGACTCGATTCACGCGGCGAGCGCGTGCCCGTCCGACTTGGCGCAGTCGCAAGGACGCATGATCGATATCTGGAGGCGTCAGTATGCTGACCTACCAACAACGCCTCCGCAAAGAGCTGAGGGTATCTGGGTCGTTGGTGGATAGCGGCGGATTTCGTGGGCAGGTACTAGGGGCTAGGAGCGAATCGCAAGGCGCCCCAACACTGCCCGCCGCTGCTCGATTGTGAGCGCAGCCAGAGCGAAGTTACCCCGACAGTTACCCCACCGCTCCCGGATACCAAACCTTAATCAGGCCAGCGTCAATCAGGCGCGCCGCTACTCCGCGGGCTCGCGGGTCTCGGCGCGTTTGCGGCAAAGAAGTCGAGCTTCTTGCGGTTCGGCCACGCGATTACGCTCATCGGCACGCCCAGTTCAAGTATCTGCTCGCGTTCCGTCGTGTAGGTAGGCCACTTCGGCGCTCCGGCATGGTTCGGATCGCCCGACTTCGCGAAAGCCACGATGGCATTGCTCATCGTATCCGATAGCCCGCGATCATCGGGGCCCCAGTCGCGCGTCTTGCGGAACATGTTCAGGCTGTCGAGCGTTCCGAGCCAATAGGGTACGTCAGCGGTGTGATAGACGCCGACGGTGTTCGGGTCGTGATCCGAGAACTTCACGCCCGCGACGTACGGATGAACACGCGCGAACATATACGCGTAGACGGGAGCCTTGCCGGTTGCGACTTGGGCGCGGGCCCATTGGTGCATCTGGAGCGAAACGCTCGCGTCGCGAGCCGCGTCCACGGCTGCTCGCCGCGCACTCGAATCGTCGGATGCGGGATAGAGACCCAGTAACTCCTGCGAACGATCGCCATAGAGCCGCTCGGCCGCATCACGGTATTGCTGAAGTGTCGTGGCTCTCGAGAGGTCGCTGAACGCCTCGTCGCGCGTAAAGCCGATCATCATCGGTACATCAGCCTGCTCGCCACGCGCAAAGATCTGCGCCGGCGCCTCGGGCAGGAAGTAACCATCGACGACGGGTCCGTAACGGACAGGCACCGCAAGTTGCGCCTGCAGAATCTTGTCAGCAGAGAGCTCGCGAAACGCTGCGAGAGTCGACGCTTTGAGCTGGCGCTGGAGTTTCACGCCGTCTTGCTCGGACGAAGCAAGAAGTTGGGCGCTGCTAGCGTTCGCGTCGCCGACGGCGGCACCGCTCATGCCGACAACGCGGTGAAAAAGGCCGTGCGACAGCGGGCTCGCTTGCAGCAGCGACACGGATGACGAGCCCGCAGACTGGCCCATGATCGTGACGTTGCGCGGATCACCTCCGAACTTCTCGACATTGCGCTGAATCCAACGCAGCGCAGCGATCTGGTCGAGAAAGCCCCAATTCCCCGACGCATGGCGCGGCGACTCGGCGCTGAGCTCGGAGTGCGCCATGAAGCCGAGTGCGCCGACGCGATAGGCGATCGTGACGTAGACGACCCCCTTCCGCGCCAAGGTCTCGCCGCCGTAATTCGCCATCGCGGCCGAGCCGATCGTGAACCCGCCGCCGTAGATCCAGACGACGACGGGCCGTAGCGAGGTCGGGCCTGCGTCCTGCGGAGCCCAAACGTTGAGATAGAGGCAGTCCTCGCTCGTCGCTTCCTCGCCGAAGTAGTGATTGATGTCGTGGGAGCGGAGCGTCTGAATGCATTCGGGCGCGAAGCGCAACGCATAGCGGATACCGGACCAATTTTCGGGAGGCGCGGGTTCTCGCCAACGACGGTCAAGCACTGGGGGCGCAGCGAAAGGCACGCCCAGATAGGTTCTCACTCCCGACGGTAACAACCGGCCGGACACGAGGCCGTTCTCTGTCGCAATCGGGTCACCAGGAATCGGCCTATCGAGCACCTGAGCATTGCCGCTCCAAGCGCACGCTGCCCCGAGAGCGAACCAGCACCATGACAACCGGATCCAGCGACGCATGACGGGCGGCAAGGGATTTGATTTCGGCATGCTGCACCTCATAACGGACTAGTTGGTTAATTTCTGTTCAGCATATACTTCGATGCAGCTACGCACCAGCGGCGTCGAACAAGGCTGATCATGTCCTCCACGGTATATGTGCTCAATGGCCCGAACCTGAACCTGCTTGGCGTAAGGGAGCCTGAGATCTATGGGCGCCAGACGCTGGCCGATGTCGAGTCTCTATGTCGAGCGGTCGTCGCCGATTTCAGGCTCGAGCTCGTGTTCCGCCAAACGAACGCTGAGCACCAAATGATCGACTGGCTACAGGAGGCAAGAACGGCTGTCGGTATCGCGATCAACCCCGCCGCATTCTGCTACCACTCCGTGCCTGTGCTCGATGCGATCAAGATGTGCGAGTGCCCCGTCATCGAAGTCCACATCAGCAACATCCACGCGCGAGTTCGCGAAGCGGACTGGCGCGACAAGACGATACTGACGCCTGTTTGCCTGGGAATGATTAGCGGTCTGGGGGTGCACGGGTACGCGCTTGCGGTGCGCCACATTTGTCGCTTGCACAGCGCACGCATGGAAGGGAAGTAAGAACGCGTGGCCATTGCACAGCCAGTCGAGAGCGTCGCGCTCGATCGGACACGCGCTCGAGTGCTAATGCTCGCACTCGTAACCATTGGCACGCTGATTAACTATCTTGATCGAACGGTTATCAGCGTTGCAGCGCCCCTGCTGAGCCAAGACCTCGGATTGTCGGCAGCCGTACTGGGACTCGCGTTCTCAGCGTTTTCCTGGACGTACGCCGCCGCGCAGATTCCCGGCGGAGTCGTACTCGACCGCTTGGGGGTACGTTTGACTTATTTCCTGTCGGTCACGCTTTGGTCGTTGTGCACGCTCGCAACCAGTTTCGCTGCCGGCGTCGCGTCGCTCGTCGGCACGCGGCTCGCGCTCGGCGTAGCGGAAGCGCCCGCGTTTCCAAGCAATAGCCGAGTGCTAAGCGTTTGGTTCCCGCAGCACGAGCGCGCTCGCGCGACGGGGATCTATAGCGTGGGACAGTATTTCGGTCTCGCCTTCTTGAGTCCCGCGCTCTTCTGGATCGGTGCCGAGCTCGGCTGGCGGACCCTATTC
>Ga0105248_10003689_pt1 | contig 16974 bp, 9 predicted proteins | sample KBSS34metaG_FD_81524 | JGI IMG/M metagenome (GOLD analysis project Ga0105248, IMG submission 81524) | Switchgrass rhizosphere microbial communities from Kellogg Biological Station, Michigan, USA - KBS S3-4 metaG | ecosystem: Host-associated > Plants > Roots > Rhizosphere > Soil | place... | reverse complement strand
TCTCGGCCAAACTTTCGAATAAAGTGGTTAGTTAACAACACCACATCGCGGCCCCGCTCGTGCAAAGGTGTCAACCCAAAGAACATCACTGCCACTCTAAAATAGAGATCCTTCCGGAAATCTCCTTTCATGACCGCATCCTTCAAATCAACGTTTGTCGCAGCAATCAAACGCACATCTACTTCAAGCACCTTCTCCCCACCGACGCGCTCGAATTTTGATTCCTGCAAAACTCTTAGCAGCATCGCCTGGCTCGACATGGATAACTCTCCGATCTCATCCAAAAACAGCGTTCCACCATTTGCTCTCTCGAAATAACCTAACCGTCTCGAAATCGCTCCTGTAAAGGCCCCTTTCTCATGGCCAAATAACTCGCTGCCCAAGAGACCCGGAGTCAATGCGCCACAATTGACCGCTACGTAAGGTCCCCTCGCTCGAACACTATTGTCATGAATTGCTTTCGCGACTAACTCCTTTCCAGTTCCTGACTCCCCTAGCAAAAGCACAGAACTTCTTACTCGAGCAGCGCGCTCAATAAACCGGATCAGCTCAGCGTGGGCCGCCGAGCTTCCGATGATATCCTCGACGTTTACGTCAACAAAACCTGCACTGGCGTAATCTATAACCATGGCTGTCCTTTCAAACAACTTCCAATTCTCACGCCAACTAACAACGCCAAACTCAATACGCCCTGGTAATCAACAGACGACTAATTCCAAATACACGTCGACCTCCATAAAACCGTCGCACGCGTAATCAGAAAAGGAACTGCGGTGAAACGCCCTTTCCCTTACCAGGATTCTTGTTTTCACAAAGCAAATTGAGGACGGGAGTAAAAGTGAGCTCAGCTACAAGTTTCGTCTCAACTGCGCAAGGATTATTTCCGTGATCTAACACCAGAGAGGACGATCACTCAACAGCCAGAACTCAGAGCTACCGCAGGGTTTCGCATAAAACCAGATATAAACCAAAGCTGATCGTAAGGTGGCGCGTATAATATCACAAATCAATCCCCCCTCAATGCACGTCGATCCAACACACCAAAGCAACACCGGCCACAAGGAAGAGTGAGTTGCACGCTCTTAACCGTGCCCCGGTGCCGATGGCGAACGGGATCACTGCTCAGAGCGCCACAATAATTTGCGCGGCACTCAGACTGATGAGCGCGATTGACGCCCACCTGTATTCAACTTTGATCCTGGTAGGCAAGGTTTTGTTATCAAACCCCACCCATGCAGTGGACGCTCAGCCATCGCATTGACACGCAATTTCGAACTCTATCGACAACGGTGAAACCAGGCGCCGACAACGACAGAATCAGTGAAGTCTTCTTCGATAATGTGGTCGAGCCAAGCTCCTGCCAGTTTATTGGTGCGGACGATTTTCCGCAGATAGCAATCGAGTCAGGCAACATACAGGTAAACCCGTAACACCGAACACGAAAGTCAGAGAAGGGAAGAGGCTCGCCAGTTCGCGAGCCTCTTTCTTTTAACTCGACGGGTGGCCTAGTAATGCACCGACTTAAGTGACAAATAACGCCGAAGGCGTTCGCTAATTTAAGCCCAGTGGTTGTAGCGGAAGCGACAACCCTGGGAACGCAATAAATAAAGCCGAATTTAACCTTGAAAGGGTTATTGCGGGGCGACCCCTTTCAGGGTTACAAGAATGTATGAAGGGATTGTCCCAGGGTTCTCGCTACGCTCGAACCCCTGGGCTGGAATAGCGAACGCCTTCGGCGTTTGTTTTGGAAATTTTCAAACTGGGCTCGAATTAGCACGCCTTGTTGGTATTCTTATGTCATATCTCGAAACTGAACGATTACTCCTGCGTCGGCTCAACGTTGACGACGCTCCGTTTATTCTGACGCTGCTCAACGAGCCTTCATTTCTTCGCTACATCGGTGACAAGAAGGTTCGCAATCTCGACGATGCTCGGCAATACATTCTGAATGGTCCAGTCGCAAGTTACGATCGCCATGGCTTTGGGCTAAATCTCGTCGAGCTCAAAGACTCACACACTCCAATCGGGATGTGTGGACTACTTAAACGAGACGAGCTGCCCGATCCCGATATCGGTTTCGCTTTACTCCCGGACTTCTGGAATAAAGGCTTGGCTTACGAAGCCGCCACCGCGGTGTTGCAGGACGCGAGGCTCGAACGTGTCCTCGCGATAACGTCTCTCGATAACGACGCGTCAATCAATCTTCTGCAACGCCTGGGATTTAGATTTGAAAAGATTACAAGACTCTCGGCCGATGGTGAGCAGGTGAAGTTATTTACGAGATAACAACATGTTCTCGACAGTCGTAAAGGTGCGAGTCTTCATTCGGTCGATGTACAACGTCCCGTTCAGATGGTCGATCTCGTGCTGAAGAATACGCGCGTACCAACCGTGTGCGTCGATCGTTACTTCCTCACCTCTCTCATTCAAACACTCCACGCGAACGTTTAGCGCACGGTCCACCACCCCAATGAAACCCTCAACACTCAGGCAGCCTTCGAAAAATTCTACCGATTGATTATCCACTATCGTGAGCTTCGGATTAATGATCACGTGAAATGGAACCGCCGAACGCTCAGATTTTGCAAGTTGCTCCGCAGACAAATCCGCTAAGTATTCGGCTCGATCCTCAATCACTGCCAGTTGAATCGACTCACCAATCTGCGGCGCGGCAAGCCCCACTCCCGGCGCCTCGCGCATCGTTTCACGCATCGATTCAATCAACTCTTGTATTCGCGGACTGCTGATCTCCTCACGGGTTAGCAATTCACTTTGCTTTCTCAATACAGGATCGCCTGTCTGGACAATCTTTAACTTCATGCACGTGTAGTGTAACGCAATTCTTCATTGACTTCTCACCGGGCGTGGCCCGAAAATGGACCCCAGTCGGACCCAGACCCACTGAAGTACATCACGTTTCTGTTCAGTTTTTCGAGAAGCTCTCACTTGAATACTCAGTAGCTCTCAAATAAGACGATGATCTCAAAATTACCACCTCCCTCGTCGCGCATCCGTCGGATTGTGCTCGTAATCCTGCTCGGCATTTTTGCAAGCGTGATTTTTGTTGCGGCACAGAAGTCCGAAGATAACCCTTCACCAGCCAATGTCGCAGCCACGCCGCTGGACGCTCCGGCCAAAACAAGAGTCGCCGCCAACTTTGGCAAGTTGCCGCTGAGCTTTGAGCTCAACAAGGGCCAGATAGATCAATCAGTGAAGTTCCTATCGCACGGAGCTGGTTACGATCTTTTTCTGACCTCGACCGAGGCTGTTCTCAGAATGGAGAAGCCTCGCGCACAGCAATCGGATAAGACTGACCCTGATGCAAACGTGCGCGAAGGTTCGGTGCTGCGATTAAAGATGCTCGGCGCCAACGCCACACCTCAAGGGGAAGGCCACGACGAGCTGCCGGGGAAAGTGAATTACTTTGTCGGTAACGATCCAGCGAAGTGGCGCCGCAACGTTCCCACTTATCGAAAGGTCCATTTCAAGGATGTCTATCCGGGAATCGACGTGGTCTATTACGGCAAACAGCGAGAGCTTGAATACGACTTCGTTGTGGGCGCGGGCGCGAATCCAAAACTCATCAGATTCACGATCGAAGGAGCGGATCAACTTCGTCTCGACAAGTCCGGAAGCTTACTGCTCAAATTGAAATTCGGCGAAGTTTCTTTGAACAAGCCCGTGATCTATCAGCTCGATGAGAACGGTGGTCGCCGCGAAGTAAAAGGCACGTACGTCATCAACGGAAATGAGGTCAGGTTCAAGCTGGAAAAATTTGAATCCAGCAAGTCGTTGATAATCGATCCCGTACTTTCATACTCAACTCTGCTGGGATCCACCAACGGCGATATCGCTAACGGAATCGCAGTCGATTCTCAGGGAAGCGCATACGTTACCGGCAGGACCGACTTTAATAATTTTCCCACCACGCCAGGGGCTTTCAAAACTACAGCTACCAGTGGCGGAGCATTCGTCACAAAACTCGATCCGACCGGCAGCATGCTCGTCTACTCGACGTATCTTGGCGGCAATAACGGCAGTGTGAATGGTCTGGGCATCGCGGTTGACTCAGCCGGAAATGCTCATATCACCGGAAGCACAAGCGCGTCTGACTTTCCCATCGCTAACGGCTTAAAGACCACCAGCAACTTTTTTAAGACGACTGACGCGGCCGTAACCTGGAACAATCAGAATACGGGGCTGGTTGGTGACGTGAGTTTTCTCGGTGTCAGTGCGAGCGCACCAAACACAATCTACGCGGCCACCACTGACGGAATCTATCGCAGCACTGATGCCGGAGCGACATGGGCCAAGACAACTGGCACCGGCCTGTCATCCCCTAATTTCGTCAACATGCTGGCGGTAGATCCTTCTAATGCTTCAGTTGCTTACGTTGGTCTTTTTAGCGGGCTCTTCAAGACAACCGATGGCGGCAACAACTGGACTCAGGTTACGTTACCGGTGAGTTTCCCCTCGGTAAATACTGTCGTATTCGATCCGATAACGCCATCGACGATGTATGTTGGTTCGGGCAGTGGCGTATTTAAGAGTACGAATAGCGGCAGCAACTGGGTCACACAAAACAATTTCAACGTGTCCGGTACTCCGAACGTTCGTACGCTGGCGATCGATCCAACGACACCATTAACGATCTACGCGGGCACATTCAACAACGGCATCTTCAAGACGACTAACGGCGGCGGAGTTTGGACCGCGATGAATACTGGTATGGGTGGTCCCAGCCCGACAAACATCAATACCATTGTGATCGATCCTTCAAATACTTCGACGATTTACACGGGCCATGGTTCTTCAGGGGGCATTAATAAGAGTACCAATGGCGCGGCTTCGTGGACTCCGCTCACGAACGGTTTGCCGCAGTTCCAGGTCGTCAATGCGATGGTTGCGACCTCTTCGGCAGTTTACGCGGCCTTCGGCAGCGCCGGTGTTCTCAAAAGTACAAATGGAGGAGATAACTGGACCAGTGCCAATGCTGGTCTATGGAGTTCAGCGGTTCGTGCCCTCGTACTGCGTTCTAATGATCCATCGAGTCTCTACGCTGGAACAGGCTCACAGTTTTTCTCGGACGCGTTTGTTACGAAGTTGAATGCGTCGGGCTCCGGCCTGTTGTTTTCAACTCTTCTCGGAGGCAGTAACGATGAGATTGGCAACGGCATTACTGTCGATGGGAGCGGAAACATCCTTGTCGTGGGCCAAACAAGCTCTTTAAACTTTCCGGTTGCGAACCCCGTGCAATCAGCGCCTGCTACCAATGACAATTGCTCCGCCAACGCATTCGTGACGAAGTTGAACCCTTCGGTTCCGTCTTATACTTTTTCGACGTACCTGCGTGGCGGCCAGTGTGATGCCGCGAATGGTGTCACTACGGATGGTTCCGGAAATGTCTATGTAACCGGATCGACCAGTTCAACGGATTTTCCGACTGCAAACGCATTTCAGCCCGCACTCGCCGGGCCTGGCCAGTTCAACTCGGATGCGTTCGTCACTAAATTTACGCCCGATGGCGCACTGACTTATTCGACCTATCTCGGTGGTTCCAGTGGCTCTGACGGCGGTTTCGGAATTGCCGCCGATGCTTCCGGAAACGCTTACATCACCGGCGTCACCTCTTCGTCGAACTTCCCCACGCAGAATCCTATTCAAGGCACCATCGGCGGCAACTTTAATACTGACGTTTTTGTCACTAAGCTAAACCCACAAGGCTCAGCACTTGTTTACTCTACGTACCTCGCTGGAAACGGAGCGGACACAGGCCGCGGCATCGCTGTTGATTCAGCAAACAACGCCTATGTCACTGGATCCACTACTTCAGTTGATTTTCCAGTGACTGCGGGGACGCTGCGCACCAAGAGCCCGATGTACAAGAGCATCGACGGCGCCGCAAATTGGACCAACGACAATTTTGGTTTCTCAAGCGTTGCGATCTCCAGTATGGTGATAGATCCGCAAAATCCCTCAAATATTTACGCGGGAACGCAGAGCGGCGTTTTGAAAAGTACAAATAATGGCAGAACGTGGACGGCAAAAAACACGGGACTTACTAACCTCAACGTGGTTGCAATAGTTATCAATCCGTCGACGCCTTCTACGCTGTATGTAGCGGTTAGTGGCTGCTGCGGCGGCGCCGGTGTCTATAAGACTACCAATGGCGGTGATAACTGGAATCTCCGAAGCACCGGAATAATTCACACCGACCTTATGAGTCTCGCGATCGATCCGGTTACACCGGATACGTTATACCTCGGTGTGAGCTATTGTTGTGGCACCGGTAGTCATCTCCTCAAGACTACGGATGGAGCAGGTACGTGGGGATTCCTTGGCGCTCCGCCGCCACTGGTTCCCTTGTCGTTGGCTATCGACCCACTTAACCACACGACGATTTATGCGGCGGACTCATCAAACACGGGCGGAATTTACAAATCCACCGACTCCGGGGCTACATGGCAAGGCGCCGGCTTGGACCAAACTGGTCCATTCGCCCGCTCTGTCGTTGTTAGTCCCCTAACGGCGGGACTCGTATATGCCGACACTGGCAACGGTTTATTTAAAAGCGTCAATGGCGGCAGTAACTGGACCGCGATACCCAACCGGATAGGGAAGATCGTTTTTGATCCGGTAAGTCCATCGACGGTTTATCTGTTGGCGCCGAATTTCTCAAACTCGCCCGGCCTCTTCAAAAGCACTGACAACGGGCAAACATGGATTGCAAAGAACCAGGGCCTGAACTCGCCCCAGGCAGTAGCGCTCGTGATCGATCCCTTCAAACCTTCAACGTTATATCTCGCTTCACCGACGCCCTTCAGTGGTCTTGATGCGTTTGTCACCAAAATCAATCCGGCCGGCAGTGCGTTGGTTTATTCAACTTTTATTGGTGGTGCTATCAACGGAGACCTTTTCGGCAACATAAGCTCTCAAGCTAACGGAATAGCAGTTGACAGTTCCGGTAACGCTTACATCACGGGCTTTACCTCATCGCAGGGCTTTCTAGTGACTCCCGGCGTCTTTCAACCTTTCAATCGTGGCGGCAACGACGCGTTCATTTCGAAACTCGGAATGTCGTTCAACATCAGCGGCCAGGTGCTGAGTAACGGTGTGACACCTCTCAGTGGAGCGGAAGTTGTTTTGAATGACGGCGGCGCGCTGACCAGCGTGTTTACCGAGAGTGACGGCACTTACCAGTTCACACGACTGCGCGAAGGAGGAAGCTTTACCGTAAGCGCCTCGGCGCCTCATTTCACCATGACGCCGGCGAGCCAGACTTTCAACAATCTCAGTAGCGATCAGACGTTGAACTTTATCGCCAACGCCAGTGATTCGAACTTTTTCAACGTTGATGGTCAGATAACTGAGAATGGCGTCGGGTTGGCAGGCGTCACGGTGACGCTCAGCGGATCTCAGTCCGGTCTGAGAACGACTGACAGTAACGGAAACTATTCATTTACGCTCATCATGAATGGCAGCTACACCGTCACGCCAACGACACTTGGTTTCACATTTGCTCCTCCAAGCCAAACCTTCAACAATCTGCTCGCTAATCAAACTGCAAACTTCACCGCCAATCGCCAGAGTTTTGTGGTCACTAACGTAAACAATCACGGCAGTGGATCGTTGCGTGAGGCGATCACTAATGCGAACGCCACGCCTGGCACAGACACGATCACCTTTAACATTCCGTCAGCAGGAGTGAAGACGATTAGTCTGTTGACTGCACTGCCTGAAATCACGGAAAGCGTAATTATCGACGCGACGACTCAACCAGGTTATCAAGGCACACCGATCGTTGAGCTTGATGGCTTAGGGCTCAATAGCGGCAATGGTCTGGTTATCAAAGCGAACGGCACCACGGTGCGTGGATTAGCGATTGGCAGGTTCAATAATGCCGGCATTTTGTTGAGTGGCAGTAACAACAACGTGATTCAGGCGAATTTCATCGGACTCGCCGCAGATGGAACGACCGCTCGGGCAAATTCCCGCGGTATTCTGCTCGTCAGCAACTCATCTAACAATGTGATCGGCGGGACCACTGCCGCCGCACGCAATATCATCTCTGGAAACCAATCCGGTATTGAACTCAGTGGCAATGCCAACATTGTTCAGGGAAACTTTATCGGAACGAATGCTGCAGGAACGGCAGTGCCTTCAAACGGCAGTACCGGAACGCAGACCCAGGGCATCGGAGTGTCGATCAACAGTTCGCAGTTTACGGACAACCTCATTGGCGGCACTGCGGCCGGAGCCGGTAATCTTATCTCCGGCAATTCCACGGGCATCTCGATCGGCGGCAACAAGACTACGGTTCAAGGTAATCTGATCGGAACAGACGTCACCGGCACAAGTAAACTTCCGAACATTGTGGGCGTCGGCGCTTCTGCCAATAACGTACTTGTCGGCGGTGTCACATCAGGCGCCCGAAACATCATCTCAGGCAATTCGAACATCGGTGTTAACATCCGCGGCACCGGAAATAGAGTACAGGGCAATTACATCGGCACAGATATCACCGGCACCCTGGCTTTAGGTAACACTGACATTGGTGTTTCTGCCAGTGATGATGCGTTGATTGGCGGGACCACGCCGGAGGCGAGAAACATCATCTCTGCAAGCGGCAGCAGTGGAAGCAACACCAATGGAAACATCGTGCTGGTAAACAGCTTCTCTGGGAACCCCCCCGTGCCGGCCACAGTGCAGGGTAACTATATCGGCACTGACGTGAGTGGCACTCGCGGTCTCGGTGGTACAGCGCCGGGCATCACTATCTTGACCAACAATAACGTAATCGGCGGCACTGCCGCCGGTGCGCGAAATATCATTTCAGGAAATTCGATCGGCATCCAGCTTGGACTCTTCTTTTCGGGTGGCCTGACGGGAAATATCATCAAAGGAAACTACATCGGGCTCAATGCGGCTGGAACCGGGCCGGTGCCAAATACGCAGCAGGGCATCACGATTGCAGACTCCGCGAACAACATTATCGGCAGTACCGAGAGTGAAGCAGGCAACAAGATCGCCTTCAATGGTGGACCAGGCATTACACTCACTGGAGGTGTAGGTAATGTTGTTCGTGGCAATTCCATCTTCTCAAATAACGGTCTCGGAATAGATCTCACGGTAAATAGTGTCACCGGAGTCACGCCCAATGACGCCACTGATGCTGACAGTGGTCCAAACAACCTTCAGAACTTCCCTGTGATAACCACGGTGTTGTCGTCGGCTAACAGTACAACCATTCAGGGAAGTTTGAAGTCGATACCGCTCACTACATTTCAGATCGACTTCTATTCGAATGCGGCTGTGGATCCTTCCGGAAACGGAGAAGGCGCACAGTTCTTCAACACCACTCCGGTAACCACGGACGCGAATGGCGACGCCACCATCAACGTGACGTTCTCCACCGGTTTGCCGAGTGGCCGAGTGATTACTTCAACAGCGACTGATCCTAACGGAAACACATCGGAGTTTTCGGCCGTTGATTCCGCCACCGCGGCCGGCAGCGTGCAATTCACTGTGAGTTCGATTCAGGTAATCGAGGATGTAGGGGCGTTAACAGTAACCGTTCTGCGCACCGGCGGCGCCTCGGGTAACCTAAGCGTCGACTATGCAACGACAAACGGGACCGCGATCGCCGGTCAGGATTATACAGCGACGTCAGGCACGTTGAATTTCGCGAGCGGTGAGACAAGCAAGACTTTCCAGATTCCGATCACCGATGACTCGACGACTGAACCGGATGAAATTTTTAGAGTTGAGTTGCGCAACACTTCGACTCTAGAGTCTTTGGGGGCGCCCAGCACTTTACTTGTCACTCTTCAGGACCGCATTACGGTGCCAACGCTATTAGTCACCAATACGACTGTTGTCGAAGGCAATGCTGGTAGTACGACAGACCTGGTCTTTACCATTAATCTTTCAGCGGCGACTGGCCGGGCAGTGAGTGGTAGCTTTGCGGTATCGAACGCGGGCGCGTTCGGCGGCATCAAGTGTAATAACAACGACGGCATTGACTACGTAAACACGTCCGGCACGTTCTCATTCCAACCAGGGACCACGACGTTTGCGATCCCGGTAAAGATCTGCGGCGACACTAGTGCCGAGGCGAATGAGGCGGTCCGCATTCTTCTATCGAATCCCACCGGTGCGACGTTCCTGGCTAATGTGGCATTCGGCACGATCCTCGATGACGACGTGCTTAATATGCTGCTCGAGGAGTCTGGTCCAAATCCGAACCAGGCGTCGGCTGTGGATGCAGTTCTTGGAGTCAGGGATCCTTTCCGGGTGTTTATGCCGGAATGGTATTCGGCTGTTCCTCAGAATACGCGTGTGATGTTGTTCGCTCAGAATCTGCAATTGAACCCTGGTGAGCCGCCGTCGCAGGTATTAGTGAGATTTACACTTAACAATAGTGTGATCCTACAGGTGCCGGCCGAAGACGTGCGCCCACTTCGCGAATCCGAGTTCACGCAAGTGGTCTTCCGGCTGCCGACTGGTCTGCCTCCCGGCACCTACACAGTGCAAATCTTTGCGCACACCCGTCTCACCAACGGTGGCACGCTCCGGATCGTGCCGTAGCAGGCGTTGGGTTAAATAAAAGAACAATGACTTTGCGCGATTTGTTGCTGCGCACGGTTCTTGATTCAATAGGGCCATGAAAGCAACTCGAATTATTTACATCGGCGTAATTCTGTTCTTTTCCAGCGTTTCTGCGTTGGCTCAGGCAATGACGCTTGCGGTTGATGCGACTGATGCGGCGCGGAATGTGGTCCATAGCAGACTCGCAATTCCGGTCAAGCCGGGACCGCTGACACTCTTCTACCCGAAGTGGATTCCCGGTGAACATAGTCCTACCGGCCCAATCAACGATCTGGTTGGACTGAAGCTGAGTGGCGGTGGCAAACCGATCGCCTGGCGGCGCGACGATGTAGAGATGTTTGCTTTTCATTGTGACATCCCGCAGGGAGTTGCTGTCCTCGACGTCACTCTCGACGATCTTTCGCAACCAGAATCAACTGCGAGTGCGAAGCTCGCGCGCATCAAGTGGAATCGTTTGCTCGTTTACGTGGAAGGCATGAGTAGCGACGCGATCAACGTCAAAGCGTCTTTGAAGTTGCCGGCCGGATGGCGCTTTGCATCTGCTTTACCCATCGCCAGTGAGCGTAATGGTGAGTTTCAGTTCAAAGAGGTCTCGCTTACACAACTGGTCGATTCCCCGGCGATCATCGGCGCGAACTTCCGCAAGCTCCCGCTCAGCTCAACTAGCCCGATACACGAGATCGACATCATGGCCGACACGACTGCGGCGCTGGAGTTGAAGCCCGAGACGTTGACAGGCCTGACAAAGATGGTCCAGGAAGCGTACGCGTTGTTCGGCGCGCGCCATTACCGTAGCTATCAATTTCTCGTGACGCTGAGCGATCACGGTGGGAGCGAAGGACTCGAGCATCACGAGTCCAGCGAAGATGGAGTTGGCGAGAACGCGTTCAGCGAAGAACTCGAACTGCTCGACTTCGCGGAGTTGATGGGCCATGAATACGCACATTCGTGGAATGGTAAGTATCGCCGTCCAGCCGGTCTATCGACACCTGATTTTGAACAACCGATGAAGACTGAGTTGTTGTGGGTTTACGAAGGATTGACGCAATACCTTGGCAAGGTGTTACCGGCACGTAGCGGTCTTTGGAGTGCGGAAGACTTTCGCGAAGCGATGGCTGCCGTTGCCGCTGAACTCGAAAACCAGTCAGGCCGCCAGTGGCGCCCGCTGGTTGATACTGCGATAGCAGTCCAATGGACGTATCCGTCGCCCCGAGCGTGGATGAATTATCGTCGTCGTGTTGACTATTACGACGAAGGTTCATTGATCTGGCTCGACGCTGATGTGCTGATCAGAACACGGAGTAACGGGAAACTTTCGCTCGACGATTTCTGCTGGCGATTCCACGGCGGCCAGGACACTGCGCCGATGGTCAAGCCTTACACCTTCGATGACGTAGTAAACACGCTCAACGAAGTCACACCGTACGATTGGCGAAGTTTTCTGAACGCGCGTGTAAACGCGATCAATCCACACGCTCCTGCCGGCGGCATCATCAACGGCGGTTGGAAGATTGTTTATACAGACAAACCCAACACGCAGGTTCGCATCGCCGATCACGCGCGCAAGAGCGTCGACCTGTCGCAATCGCTCGGCGTGCTGTTGAAGGAAGACGGAACCGTGATGGACGTAAATCCGAACCTTGCAGCGTTCAAAGCAGGAATCGCGCCCGGAATGAAAATCATCTCTGTAAACGGCCGCACATGGTCCACCGACGTGGTGCACGCGGCAATTGCCTCAGCGAAGACGAGTACTGCGCCGATAGAGTTCACTGTCGAGAATGGTAGTTTCCAGGAGACGTACAAAGTGAACTACCACGGGGGCGAGCGATACCCACATCTCGAGCGCGACAACACGAAACCGGATGTACTCGGAGAGGTGATCAAGTCACGCGCTCGCTAGGCACTCGACAGCCCCGCCGCCAGTTTAGGTACAATTCCTGCGCGATGCCCCACTATATAGACCTGGCCACCTGGCCGCGACGTGCTGTCTTCGAGTTTTATCTTCCGTTTGATAAGCCATATTTCAACGTCTGCACGCGACTCGACATCACTAAGCTGTTACCTGAACTCAAGAAACGGGGTACGAACGTTTGGCTGACGTATCACTATCTCGCATTACGCGCCGCCAATGAGATCGAACCGTTTCGCTATCGTCTGCGAAAGGGGCAGGTGCTGGTCCATGACGTGATTAACGGCGGCACCACGATTATTCTTCCCAACGAGACTTTCACGCTCGTCTACTTTGATTACGCTGAGAACTTCTCGAAATTCATGGAAGGTGCGACGCAGGCAGTCGATGAGATAAAAAAGGGCGATTGGGCCTTCAGACCCAAACACGAAGACGACGCACGCATACATTGCACAACCTTGCCCTGGATCTCTTTCACGAGCTTCTCACACGCGCGACGTTGGGGACGCGAAGATTCAGTACCTAAGATCTCTTTCGGCAAGTTTGAGAAGGAAAACGAGCGCACACTCCTGCCTTTTTCGGTCGAGGTACATCATTCACTCATGGATGGTCTGCATGTCGGCCGTTACATCGCACGCATAGAAGAGATGCTTGCACAGCCCGAATCCTTCCTTGACTAAGTCATAAATGCGCAAACTCGTCGTCGTCGCTCTCATACTGCTGATCCTGTTGGGCGGCGGTGCGATCGCTTTTCTCGTCTACCGCTTCACACGCAAGCCTCTGCCGACAACGGTCGGTTGGAAAGCATATGTAACCACGGTCACCGGTAACGGCTCACCGCTCGAGCTCTCGGATCCGTTTGGCGTCGCAGTCGGTGCTGACGGTTCGATCTATATGACTGATGCGGGCGAGCACAATAGTATTCAGCGAATCGCGCCCGACGGAAGCATCACAAGGATCGCAGGTGGCGTTGAAGGATTTTTGGACGGTGTCTTTGATAAGGCTTTATTCAATTCTCCGTCGGGACTGGCGGTTGCGCCTGACGGTGCTCTAATCGTTGCCGATACGGGAAACAATTGCATTCGGCGCGTGTCACTCCAGGGTGAAACTTCAACTGTCGCCGGTAACGGCAAGACGGGGTACGCCGATGGACCAGCCCGCCAGGCGCAGTTCAATGGTCCAATCGGGGTTGCGGTTGATACACGCGGCAACATCTACGTGGCTGATAGTTATAATGATCGCATACGCATGATCACGCCCGACGGCCAGGTCAGCACAGTCGCGGGTAAGGGAACTCCCGGTTATGCAGACGGCAATCGTAGTAATGCGATGTTTGACACGCCGAGTGGCATCGTCGTAGCTCCCGACAACTCGCTGATCGTGGCCGACACGGGCAATGATCGCCTGCGAAAGATCACCCCCGATGGGAATGTCACCACCTTACCGATGACGGATCTCTCGAGCCCGATCGGCCTGGCGATCACGCACGATAACTTTCTCTACGTTACCGAACTCGATCGTTCGCGCGTCGTGCAGATCGCTCCCGACGCTACCACTCGCGTTGTCGCTGAGGACGTGCATTTCAATCAACCAACCGGTATCGCGATCGATCCAAATGGTCGTGGACCGGCGAAGTTGTACGTCGCTGATAGTGGTAACTACCTCGTTCGCAAACTCGATCCAACGCCAACGCAAACCGCCGCGACATTGATCGATCCGCTGCCGAAACTGACGAACGAGACGTTGCGCGAGCCACGGTTAATCTGGCCGGTAGCTCCGCAGGAAAGCCCGCATGAAGTTATTGCGACGATGGGTGAAGTGCGCGGCAGTTTCGACTCGACGGATAGTCGCCATCATCTTCATAGCGGGCTGGACGTGTTCGGCGCTTATGGCGACACCGCTCGTGCGGTACGTTCCGAGAAAGTTACCAGTCCGCTGGCAAACTGGGGATTCGATTCGCTTAACGAGGGTTTCCGAGTTGGTGTCGTCTCTTACATTCACATCAAAGTGGGCCGCGATAAGGATGGAAAGATGTTTGATGACCCACGCTTCATGCCAGTCAATGATAGCGCGGGCAAGCTCGTGCGCGTGCGTGTGAGACGTGGCGCGCGTTTCAAGCCAGGCGATGCGGTGGGTGCGATTAACAAGATGTGGCATGTTCATATGAACATTGGACCACCCGGTGGCGAGATCAACCCGCTCTCGTTGTCGCCAATTTGATTCAACGACACTATCGCGCCGACTATCGAGAAGGATGGGATTCAACTGTTTGATTCATCAGGTAAGCGATTCACGCAGAAACAGAACGAACGGCTTTTGGTGAGTGGACCCGTTCGTATCGTCGTCGATGCGTTCGATCGGACCAACATGAATCCGGATCGCCGGCGACTGGGTTTATACAAACTTGGCTACCAGGTGCTGAAGGCTAATGGAACGCCGGCGCCGGGTTTCGAGCAGGCGCGCATCACTCTGCTTTTCAATCGCTTGCCGGCAAATCGAGAGGCGACAAAGATCGCGTACGCGGATGAAAGCGGGATCACGGTTTATGGGAGTAAGACGACGAGGTTTCTGTATGAGGTGACGAACACCGTGCTTGACGGAAGGGCGGCGCCGGGTGTTTGGGATACGTCGCAGTTACCGAAAGGGGATTACGTTTTGCGGATCATTGCGGCTGATTATTCGGGGAATGAGGCACAGCAGGGACGAGACGTGTTGATTACTGTGAGATAGGGTTTCACGCAAAGGCGCAAAGGATACGCAAAGACGCCAAGTTTTTTCTTTGCGTCTTTGCGTATCCTTTGCGCCTTTGCGTGAAAGGTTTTTATGTTGCAAGATACACTTTGGTCAACCAGCTTTCCATTATCCGTGCGCTTGAAGAAGACATTGGACCAGGCGATGTCACTACCAACACGATTGTACCTGCGGACGCTTCGTTACGCGGGCGTATCATCGCGAAGCAGGATGGTGTTGTTGCCGGTCTGGAGATCGCTAAGCAGGTGATGCTTGCGCTGAGTCAACAGGTCACTTTTGTCGCTGAAGTACAAGATGGATCGAAGGTTACGCGAGGGACGGTCCTTGCCAATCTTGATGGTTCGGCGCGTGCGTTATTGACGGGCGAACGCACCGCATTGAACTTCCTCGGCCGCATGTCAGGCATCGCGACTTTGACGCGTAAGTTTGTTGACGCCGTCTCCGGCACAAACGCGATCATTCTCGACACGCGCAAGACCGCTCCCGGTCTGAGAATCACAGACAAACTCGCCGTGCGCCTCGGCGGCGGACAAAACCACCGCACCGGCCTCTTCGACATGGTATTAATAAAGGACAATCACATCGATTTTGCCGGGTCGATAACCGCCGCGGTCCAGCGCGTGCGCAATTCAGGGACGACGCTCGAAATTGAAGTTGAAACGCGTTCGCTGGACAATGTACGCGAAGCGCTCGCGCTCGGCGTCGAACGGATCCTGCTCGACAATATGTCCGCCGAGACGATGCGCGAAGCAGTTGCCATTTGCGATGGACGGGCCAAACTCGAAGCGTCTGGCAACGTTACGCTCGATACGGTTCTCGAAGTTGCGAGAACGGGTGTTGACTATATTTCCGTTGGCGCTCTGACACACTCCCCGCAGGTATTTGATGTCAGTCTGGAATTTGTAGCATGACGAAAGTTTTGAAAGATGATTACTGAGACGACTACTGAAGAGATGTACGAGAAGTTGAGCCGGTTGCTGCGCAACACGGTTCCGGATTTCGAACTACGTCTCAAGGCGGAACTGGCGGTCGAGATCAATCGACTCAAGAAAGAGAAGAACGCCGTCATACTTGGCCACAATTACATGGAGCCGGCGCTCTTCCACTCGATTCCCGACTTTGTCGGCGACTCGCTCGAACTCAGTCGCAAAGCGGCGGAAACTGACAAAGACATCATCGTCTTTTGCGGCGTGAAGTTCATGGCGGAGACGGCGAAGATTTTGAATCCGACCAAGAAAGTCCTCATCCCTTCGGAAAAAGCGGGATGTTCATTGGCGGCCAGCATCACTGCCGAAGACGTGCGCGAGTTGAAGAAGAGTTTTCCGGGCGTGCCTGTGGTCACGTACATCAACACTTACGCGGACGTAAAAGCGGAGTCAGACATCTGCTGCACGTCGTCAAACGCGGTGGCGGTGGTCAACTCGTTGAAGACTGACAAAGTGATCTTCATTCCCGATGAATACCTCGCCGGCAACGTCGCGCGCGAGACCGGTAAAGAGATCATCTACCCGACACGCGAACCACGCATGCATTTTCCGAACGAGCTCAATTATCAGATGATTGGTTGGCCCGGTCGTTGTGAAGTGCACGAAAAATTTAGTGTCGAAGATATTCAGAACGTGCGGAAACAGTTTCCAGATGTCGTGATCCTGGCCCATCCGGAGTGTAGTCCGGAGGTTGTCGCTGCTTCAGATTATTCTGGAAGC
>Ga0105248_10003688_pt1 | contig 16974 bp, 17 predicted proteins | sample KBSS34metaG_FD_81524 | JGI IMG/M metagenome (GOLD analysis project Ga0105248, IMG submission 81524) | Switchgrass rhizosphere microbial communities from Kellogg Biological Station, Michigan, USA - KBS S3-4 metaG | ecosystem: Host-associated > Plants > Roots > Rhizosphere > Soil | place... | reverse complement strand
GATCACAGCCTCCAGCGCACGCGTCACCCGAAGGCTCGATAAACTGCCATCGACTTCTAAGGAAAGGTTTTCGCGCGTAAAGGCGTCCACCACCGTTAAGACGCGAATGCCTCGACCGGTCGCCAGGGAATCACAAACGAAATCCAGCGCCCATTCCTGGTTGGATCGCACCAGATGCGAGGCCACGGCCACGTCGGCTGCGGGATGAATGTCTGAATGCGAACTGGTTTCGCAACTTGGTCGATGCCAAGCAGAAGATCGCAGCCTGGCGAGATGAGTACAATAGCGAACGGCCCCACAGCAGCTTGGGCTACCGGACGCCGAACGAGTTTGCCGAAGTGCTGAAATCCTCAGCTATGACTGGCTGAAATAATCGAGGCAGGTCACCGCCTTCCTTGGCCGGTTCATCGGACCATACAGCGACGGCGCGGCTGCCGGGATGATCATGTCGGTATTGGGAGCCATGCTCCTGCTGTTTGTGTGCCGCGTCTTCCACAAAACCGCCGCCTAACGGGCTCCCCAAATAACGAAAGCGGCGCACACTTTCGGTGGTCGTGCGACGGAAAGAGTGCGGCCCAGATCCCAGGTGGCCGGTACGTATCGGCTGAGGGGAGTTTAGGCTACCAGTCTACGGGCTAAAGAATGGTAAGCCATCTCTACTCCGGATTCTCGCTCACCGGAGTCCATGATTTGTCTGGATTGAAGCGCTGCATCTGTTGAAATTCATCCAACGTCTTCGGGCCTAAGTCCTTCTCGTAAACGACACCATCGTGACTGATGATGAAGCTGCGGACTCCAGTCACCCCATACTCCGCGGGTGCTGCAACCAAGGCGAACCCTCCAATCATGACCCCTTTTACCACAAAGTCCATTTCACCGAGAGGAGCCGCAGGGCCTTGTCCCTTTAGGATTTTGAAGAAATAACCATGGTAGGGGTCGGTATTCAGGCTGTAGCCTTGTTCGATGGCGCGAGCGATATTCTCGCCAACGGGACCTGCCCAGGTGCCATCGGCGTTTTGCCAGGCCAGACCATCCTGCTTGCCCGGAGTGCTGATGATCCGCTGCGCGTACTGGTTTACGTCGTTGACGGAGCGCATCTGCAGTGCGTATTCGCTCTGCGCCTCCACGTAGCCATGGCAGATTTGGATGGCGTCGAGTTCGTTGGCTCCAATCCGACGATAGATGAGTTCTTGCCGGCCGGATTTGCCGTCAAATGACCATTTTCCACCCCGCAGGACAAGTGGCACTGGAAACGGCCAGTCATCGTTACCGATAAGAAGAAAAGCGCGAGCACGGGTTTTGGGGTCCAGAGAGATACTCTTCTTCTGGCGGCCCTCGCGGGCGAAATCCACGGCGTGCTTCCGGTCTTGAGCAAATTCGCCGCTAAATATGATGTCCTCGCCCTCGAGGCCAAAGATGCGAGTAAGTGCAACCACGTCGAACTTTTCGGCGGCATTGACCAGCTCATCCGCGGCCTGCTGCGGTGTGTCAAACAGTTTTACGCCCGCGGCAGGAGCGGCAACGGCCGGTGGATCCACTTTCGCTCCCGATTGCGGCGCTCCCAACAAGGCTGACGCGCACAGGCACGCGGCCGCGCATCGAATGGAAACGCTTCTTGGAAAAGGATTACTCTTGGCGATCGATTGCATGTTTGCCACTTCCTTACTGTTCGTCCGCCTATCGGCGCCGGCCACCACCTCGACTAAAACCTCCCCCGCCGCCTCCGCGAGATCCGAAGCTGGATGAGCCACGACTACTACTGCTGCGTGCGCTCGATCCGCTGAATCCCCGGGAACCTCCGCTGAAGGCACTACGGTCTCCTGCACCCGTACGCGAGACGTCCCTGCTGCCAATGCGGTCAGCTCCGCCAGTGCCGGATCTGCTGCCCAACCCGCCGCCGCCAGCGCGATTCTCCAACCCGGTTCCCCGCCCTCGGTCCGCGACTCCTGCACCGCCGGCCCGATTGCTCAGGCCGCCAGAACCAAGACCGCTGGATAGATTCCCGCCTTGGCGGCCGATTTGCTGCCGGGCGCCTGACTGGCGTTGGGAAAGCGAATCACCACGTGCGGTGCCTCCAAACCTGTCGGCCGTAGCGCGGTCGCGATAGGGCGTACCACCCCGATGTTCCGGGCGGTGTGTCCAGTTGCTTTGGCCACCCCCGAGTCCGCCGCCACCACGGGCAGGGAGATTCGAGACACGATTGCCACCCGAGATTCGGTTGCCCCCGTTGATGTTCGAATTGCGATTGAAATTGTTGTTGTTGTTGATATTGATGTTGTTGCCACCCCAGCCGCAGCCCCAACCCCAGCCGCCTCCCCAGAAAGCTCCCATTGCCACGCCCACGCCGAAAGCGATGGCTGCGCCCGCGGCATAGTATCCATAAGGCGGATAGTAGATGGGAGGATAGGGATAGAAAGCAGGACCATATACGACTACTGGATCATAGGACGGTACGTACACGACCTGCGGATTCGCCTGTTCGATCACGATCACACTCTTGTTTTCGATGACTTTGGTTTCGACCACCTGCTGCTCGGTGTTCTTCAACGTACCCTTATCTTTCGCCTTCGCGCGCATGCGCTGAACCGCATCCATCACGTCGCTTTGCTGCGCAAGAAAGGCGTTCCCTAGATCGGCCGTCCATTGAATGTCATCCCCCAGCCTCTTTACTAAGTCAGGCAGGCCAGCCAGCGCCTGCACGCTCGGATCCCAAGGCTGCTTCGCCACAGCGTCGGCCAGTTCTTTATCCTTGAGACTTTTGTTCTTCTCGAGCCATCGCTGAAGCAGAACGATTTCGAGCGGATACGTAGATGCGGCCAGAACCTGGGCAAGCAGTGGATCCGGATAGAGAGCAATCGGTGCCACCAGCGAATCGAGTTGCTCGGGAGGAATCTTCGCCGTCTGAGCTGCTGATGATGAGGACGACGAAGAAGATTGCTGCGGTGCGTACGCCAGGATGTCACCTGGCACGATAAGGATCGTGCACAGAATCGACACCAGAGATCTGAACGTTGTACTCATCTGTTGCGGCCTCATACGATTCGGCCTCCGGCCCGATACTGTGATCAACAGAGCGTCACCGAAAGCGCAAGCCCGGCCTGACTGGTCTCCTTGTACTTGGCATTCATATCTTTCGCTGTCTGGGCCATCGCCGTGATGGTTGCGTCTAAATCGACGCGGTGCCGGGATTCGATCTCGTTGCTGGCGATAGCCCAAGCAGTCCAGGCCTTCACCGCGCCGAAGGCACAGCGCTCGATGCAGGGGACTTGCACGTAGCCCGCGACTGGATCGCAGGTCATTCCGAGATGATGCTCCAGTGCCGACTCTGCGGCGTTCTCGAGGACTCGCGGACTCGCGTCGTATGCGGCCGCGATCAAGGCCGCGGCCATCGCGGACGCTACCCCAATCTCCGCCTGGCAGCCTCCTTCGGCGGCGGACAACGTGGCATTGTGTTTACACAAGTATCCGATTGCGGCTGCGGCAAGCATACCGTTACGGATTCTCTGTATCGGAAGGTCACGGCCTCCCGCGCCGAGGCCGTATACAAGTGCCGGCAGGACTCCCGCGGAACCTCCGGTGGGTGCGGTTACAACCAGATGGCCGCGTCCGTTTTCTTCCGATCCAGCCAAGGCATACGCACATAACATCCCGATTCCTCGGTCCGACTGGTACAAATCGTCTTGGGCTCGCTTGTAGACCGTGGCAGCCTTGGATTGCAGTTTAATTGGTCCAGGAAGGACTCCTTCCGGCGCGTTGAGACCTGACTTCACGATAGCCACCATGGCGCCGGTAATCTTGTCGATAAAGGCATACACTTCCTCCTGGCTCCTGCCAGGAATCGACATTTCATTAGCGAGTATGACCTGAGGTATCGACAGATTGTTTTGCTCCGCATGTTGGCGCAGCTCTTTCATCGTTCCGAATGGATATTTCGGAGGGTTCTTCTTGGGAGGCGTGTATCCTTTCCACTCGATAAATCCCCCGCCCACTGAATAGTACTCTTGCTCGAAGAGGACGGTGTTTCCAGCCATGAGTCTGGCTGTCATTGTGTTGGGATGCGGAAACTGCCCTTCGGTAGCGTCGAAGATAACATCGCCAAGGCTGACGTTCAGCGTTTTGTCCCCGAGTTTGACCTGGAATGATTGCTCCGGATTGTCGCGCAAGCTGTCGAGAAATGCTGGATCAACCGTAGCGGGCTCCTTGCCCACCAACCCGGCGAGCGCCGCTCGCTCCGTACCGTGGCCCCTGCCCGTGGCACTGAGGCTCCCGTACAAGTGAACCTTGAGGCCCGTTGCCTTAGCGAGATCACCCGGCGGGAGCTTCGTGCAGCGCTGGTAGAAATCATAAGTGATGCGCATTGGGCCGATCGTATGGGAGCTCGATGGGCCCGGCCCCACCTTATAGAACTCGTCCACGGTCGTCATGATGGGACCTTTTTCCTGCTTGACAACCTCCAGATCGGAAGAAAGAGCCGGTGGTGGCGGCACTGTGGATCGATTAGTTCGCTCTTGAGCTGGAATTGGGCTGCCGATGATGACCGCTGTAGCACCGATAACAGCGCTACGCATTAAAAACGTTCGACGATCCGCGCCGCGTGGAATCGTTTGCGAAGTCAGCCGATCCACGGCGCCAAGCGGATCTGCTCCGCCCTCTTCGAGCGCTAAATCCGCCGCGTTCAGATCGTCGTCGGGCATTTGCTTCTCCTTTTGAAGGCCGTCACGACAGAGATGCTTTGAAGCAACTTTGTCCCTACGGTCCCGATGGCGCCGGCAACCAGCTCGACTCAAATTAATGAAGCCTGGAGAGAAGCCATCCGCATGCGGGCGCTACCCGATTGACTGAAGCTGGCTGGCCATAAAGATTTAACTCCGAAGCTCCTCACCCACATCTTTGTGGGGGAGTGGCGATTACGGAGCGTAGTGCGATGCGCAGCCTTCCGGCGGTCATTCTACTGGGGATTCTGCGGACGTCGATTCTGGCTGAGGAGCCCCGCGGCGCTCAAGCTGATCCGCCAGATGTCAGTATCACGCCGCGGTTTAGGTCGCCCGACGACCGCGTGCGCGACGAAGGCGCAATGAACATCCTCGAGCGCCATGCCGATCTCCGCGTGGATGCCACCTTGGTACAGATTCCTGTGGTGGTGACTCTGGCTAATAGTGGGAGCGTGGTCACTGGGCTACAAAGAGAGAACTTCCATGTTTTTGAGGGCAAAGTAGAGCAAGAAATTGCGTCAGTATTAGAAGAGGACCTTCCCCTCTCGGTTGGCGTCGTGTTCGACACGAGCAGCAGTATGGCTCGTGGCAAGATGCAACACGCGCGCGAAGCGGTCGGCGCGTTCACGAAAACCGCGAATCCTGAAGATGAATTCTTTGCCGTCGAATTCAATGATCGTCCCGAATTAGTAGTGCCATGGACGTTAGATGCAAGCCGGATCCACAACAAACTTATGCTCACTCAGCCTAAAGGCAGCACCGCTCTATTGGATGCCGTATTTCTGGCATTGAATGAGATGAAGAAGGCCCACAACCCCCGCAAAGCGCTTCTGATCATCTCCGACGGAGGAGACAACAATAGCCGGCACAGTGAGAGCGAAGTGAGAAACGCCGTGCGTGAGACCGATGTCCAGATCTACGCGATCGGCATTTACGATTTCATGGAACGATGGCAGCCATATGAAGAGATGAACGGTCGTTGGCTGCTCCAGGAGTTGACTTCATACACGGGTGGGAGGCATTTCGGCATCGACAATCTGGCGGATCTGCCGATTGTGGCTGCCAAGATAGAGCGAGAGTTGCGAAATCAATACGTCATCTCATATCGTCCCAAGAACAATCGACGCGATGGGAAATACCGCAAGGTTGACGTGAAGTTGGCGAAGACGAATGTACTTGGAACGCTTCGCTTACAATTTCGCAGTGGTTACCGCGCACCAACCAATTGATGAAGTTCCGTGGCTCAGCGCCGCCTGGTAGGGATCCATGTAATAGCAGGGCCCACTCTCGGACCTGCCGGCCCAGCGAAATCGGCGCGCGATCTAGGGTTGTGATCACCTTTTGACTGGAAGCGCTTGGCTCTGGGATTTTAGCTGTTGCTGCTTGCCTCGCGTTGCCCAAGTTGCTATAGAATAAGCGCGTGGGCCGGGGCGTGTATTTTAAAGCAATGGATTCACGAAATGTGCGAATTCTGGCGGTGACGATAGCCGGCACCGCGGTCTTTGGCGTTGTCGATGGATCGATGTGGAGAAGCCTTTTAACGCCAACTCTGGCCTACCGGCCTGCCATTTTATTTGGACTCACTCTTGTTTTCGGATGGCGCGGGTTCGCGTGCAGTCAACTCGTGTTTTTTACGGCGTTTGCGGCGTTTCTTGGCTGGCTAGGCGCCGTTCTCATCACACCGCTGTATCTGTTTCTCGCGCCGGTGCATTTCTTGTGGTACGGAGGCTCGGGGGAGATCAGCCGTGGCTTTCGGGACAAAGATCCACGCTGGCATTTGTCACTGGCGCCTTTCTGGCCCCCGCGCTGCCCGCGTTGTTCAGCGCCGATGCACTGAGCCTTATTGGTATCACCGTCCATTCCGATGTTCCTGCTTCAGTAGATAGTTGGCTGCGTGGAGCTGCCGCCATCCTGGCCATAGTGCCAGCGCTGTAAGTAAACGGTTTCGGGCTCTGGGGCAATTGGCCGGGCTGCCGAGGGAGCGTAAAACACCGCAATCGATTACCGGTCGCAATCTCCTTGAGTTGGGTGTCGAAATCGCCGCGTGGCCGCCACCCTCTGGATAACGGTCCAGTTCAAGGCCCGCTATGGCCTCAACGTCACTTATTTGACTTTCTTTCCGCAGCTAGCATTCACTCTCCTTCGGGGCATGCGATTGGCCACTCTGGCATTGGCTGCAAATGGAATTATTGCAACCACTCTCTGGACCCAACTGCACTGGGCGGATACGCTTCCGATAGGGGACCTTCGGCTGCTGATTGCTGTCTATTCGGTAACGATTCTTGTTTTGGCGGCCGGTTGTCGATGAACATCAAGGCCAGAAGACGCAAGTAAAAGAGTTACGAACGGCCGAGAGTTCGCTCCGAGAGAGTGAAGAGTATTTTCGCACCTTGGCCGATTCGGCTCCTGTGATGATATGGGTCTCCGGCCCGGACAGGTTGTGCACGTTCTGCAACAAGTCTTATTTGGAGTTTACCGGCCATTCGCTGGACCAAAGGCTCGGTGATGGGTGGGCAGCGGCGGTGCATCCGGAGGACCTGGATCGGTGCCTGGCTGCATACGTATCGTGTTTTGATGCCAGGAGAGACTTTCGGTCGGAATTCCGCATCCGGCGCGCCGACGGCGAATATCGCTGGATACTCGACAAAGGCGTACCACTCTACCGCGACGGTCACTTCACTGGCTATATCGGCGGATGCCTGGATATTACCGAGCAGAAACTTTTTACGGAGCGATTAATGGCAAGCAAGGCCCGTTTGAGGGACGCGCAGCGCCTAGCCAAAGTGGGTTATTGGGAACGAAGTGTGGACACCGATACAATCGAGTGGTCCGATTTCCTGGACTGTGTCCACTCCAAGGACCGGCAAAAGATCGTGGATTGTGACCGAAGGCTTCATTCGACCACGACGCCGATCGAAGTGAATTACCGCATCAGGCGGCCTGATAGTAAAGTCCGGTGTGTCCGCACCATCATTGAAGGGATTCGGAATGACCGCGGTGAACTGGTTCGTGTCGTGGGAGCAACTCAGGACGTTACGGAAAAGGTAAACGCTCAGGAGGAAATGAGACGCATCAGAGCGTCTCTGGCAGCGGCTCGGGAAGACGAGTCGCGCCGGATCGCGCGCGACCTCCACGACGATATTACGCAACGGCTCGCGCTTCTTTCTGTCGCGCTTGGAGAAACCGTGGCCGAACCTATGCGGCCCCCTGAAATCTTAGTTACAAACATCCATTCCTTTCGGAATGCGATCTTTGTGACATAGGCGAGGCAGTAAGACGGATCTCCCACGAACTGCACCCGCCCATGCTGGACGACCTCGGCCTGCCTACGGCACTGGAATCCTTGGGTGAAGATTTCTCGGAACGCGAGGGATTACCTGTATGGTTTCACTGTGCGGGGATGCCTGCTGATATCCCGCAACAGACTCGTTCCTATCGTTATAGGGTGACGCAAGAGGCCCTGCACAACGTGTCCAAGCATGCGAAGGCCCAAGAGGTCGATGTGACCTTGAAAAGACTGGGTCAAGCGATCGAACTGTGCATTGTAGACTCGGGAGTCGGTTTTGAAGCTTCTTTCACCAACCTGGGGCTTGGCCTCCAAAGCATGCGCGAACGCGTCGCCCTGGTGAATGGCGCTTTCTTAATCGAATCGAACCCTGGCTCCGGAACTCGGATCGTGGTCAGTGTACCGCTGCGTGTTGAGCGGAAACCGGCCGGCCGGCCCCGACAGGCAGGACCTTCCTGAAGCGAGCTTCTCATTTTGGCGAAAAACGGCTGAAGTTCTAGATACAGTGCAGCCTTTACGTCATCAACACTGCATGCCCAAAGGAACGTCGCAGGCACGTTTCTTTCCGGAGAGGACATCTAAATGCATACTATCCATGCGCTCGCCACTTTTGGCATCGCCGTGCTATTGGGAACGGGCAATACTTCCGCACAGCCCGTGAAAGCAGATAACAGAGCCGCTACAATAAGCGACATCGAAGTCAATCTGCTGCGCAAAGACCTGCGCGACCAGAAGAAGCAGGTCGTCGCCGCCAACTTGCCTCTAAACGGCGACGAAGCTGCCAAGTTCTGGCCTCTTTATGACGCGTACACACAGGAAACCATCAAGGTAAACGACCAGCGTTACGCGCTCGTCAAAGAGTACGCCGCCAACTACGCCACGATGACCGACACGCTCGCCGCAAGTTATATCCGCCGGTGGATACAGGTGGACGAAGCTGGAAGTAAGCTTCGCCTGGAGTGGATTCCTAAATTCGAGCAAACGCTTGGCGAAAAGAAGGCTGCTATCTTTTTTCAGATCGATCATCGAATCGGCCTAATGATGGAGCTCCAGCTCGCAGCCCAATTGCCGTTGATCCAACCCTGACGCGCCGACTCTCCCGGAGAATAATGCATCCGTTGAAGAGCTGGACGTATCAACAAGCCATTAAGCCTATCGGCAAGTCGGGGAGCCCGCCTACAACTTTACACCCGGTGCAGCTTCCGATTTGAAGGGCGGGGGAGGACTCGCAGCCCATTGACCACTCGCGCGTCTGCCTGGTCCTATTTATCTCAAGAATCGCTCCTTAGTGAGCGGAAAAAATCCATCCGTATCTCTGGACCGTCATCTCAAGTAGCATCGTGCCGCTCTCGAAACGCTTTGTCGCTGAATTTCTCGGCACCTTTTGGTTGGTATTGGGTGGGTGCGGAGCTGCGGTCATAACAGCTGGATTCGCAAGCCTTGGGATCGGATTTTTAGGGGTCGCACTAGCCTTCGGTCTTACTGTCCTTACCATGGCTTTTGCCATCGGCCATATTTCTGGCTGTCATTTGAACCCGGCCGTGTCCTTGGGATTGGCCGTCGCGCACAGGTTCCCCTTCGCTGAGTTACGAGCGTATGCCGTAGCGCAAATACTGGGGAGCTTGGCCGGATCAGCTGTGCTCTATGTGATCGCGAGCGGTCAGGCCACATTTAGCCTAAATGGCGGATTCGCGGCCAACGGGTTTGGCGCCCACTCTCCAGGCGGATACTCCTTAAATGCAGCTCTCACGGCCGAGGTGGTGCTAACGTTCATATTTCTGCTGATCATCTTGGGAGCGACGGACCGCCGCGCTCCCGCGGGATTCGCCCTGATTGCGATTGGGCTCGGGCTCACGCTAATTCATCTGATTGGGATTCCTGTTACCAATTTGTCTGTTAATCCTGCGCGCAGCACTGGTCCTGCCCTATTCGTACGCGGCTGGGCGCTCGACCAGCTTTGGGTCTTCTGGATTGCCCCTCTCTTTGGCGCCTTGTTAGCGGGTTTCGTTTATCCGGCGTTGGCTGAGGAACCGAAAGAAGCAACCCGGCAGCATCCTCATGCTGCGTCGAAGTTGGCCTGAATGAAACGTTACGGCTATCGCGCCGCACGGCGCGCTGGGCCACCTTGAACGATTACCATGATGACGCAAACCAACGGCCACCCTCTTGACCTGGCGCGCATAACGTTAAACGTGCTCATCATCGTTGGTCTGATCTTCACGTCATTCTGGATTGTGCGCCCCTTCTTGACGGCGTTTGTATGGGCATCAATGATCGTGATTTCGACTTGGCCGCTACTCGTTGGCGTGCAGGCCAGACTTTGGGGCAGACGCAGTCTGGCGGCCACGTTCCTCACTTGCGTCCTTGCACTCGTTCTGATCCTTCCGTTAGGGCTCTTAGTGGTGGGACTCGCGGGGAATATGGACCGGATCGTCGAATTAGTCCAATCGGTCCGCCAACTCGCCGTGCCGTCCCCTCCGGATTGGTTAGCTCGCACGCCCTTGTGGGGGCCTAAGCTTGCAGTCGCATGGGAGCGCGTCGCATCAGAGGGTGTTGGTCCTCTGACCGCCAAAATCCGGCCGTTCGCGGCTCAGTTCCTGCAGTGGTTGGTCTATCAAATCGGCAGTATTGGGGCGATGATTCTGCAATTTCTGTTGACCATCATCATCTCCGCCATCCTCTACATGAAAGGCGACACAGTCGGACGGGGATTGTGTCTCTTTGCCCATCGCGTGGGAGGAGAAAGCGGTGAAAAAGCTGCTCTCCTAGCGGCAAACTCAATTCGAGCCGTCGCGATGGGCGTAGTCGTAACGGCGATTGTTCAGGCAACATTGGCCGGTATCGCGCTCGGCATCGCAGCCGTGCCAGGGACCCTGCTGCTCGCAGCCCTTGTGTTTTTGTTCTGTGTCGCGCAGCTCGGACCGGGCCTGGTGATGCTTCCCGTAGCAGGCTGGAAGTTTTACGAGGGCGACACCGTTTGGGGGATCATCCTATTGATCCTTGCGCTAGTCATTGGAACCGTCGACAATCTGATTCGCCCTATCCTTATCAAGAAGGGATCGAATTTGCCGTTGTTTCTAATCTTTTCCGGTGTGATCGGTGGCTTGATGGTACTGGGCATCGTCGGCATCTTCGTTGGACCGGCAATTCTCGCCGTCAGTTACACCCTTCTGAAGGACTGGGTCAACGGGAGGACTGAACCAGTCCCCAGGCCACGCGGTTCTGTCTTAGATGGTGATGACAGGCCGGTCATTCAGGCAACGCCGCTTCGGCACTAGACTCGGTCCCGCTGTTTATTGCTACGCTGCGGACGCATCCATCGCCGATGCCGGTGCCAACAAAACCACGACAACAGCCAGACCCACGGCCAAATATATATCTGATATACGTATTGTTGACGCGACCGTCGGGAGTAGCATTCCGCCGCTTGCGAGGCGTGGCAGGTTTGCAAGTTGTTTGTTTTCAGAGGGATTCAACAGCTACGAAATTGACTGCCTTGCCCTATCTAGCTGTAAGGCGATATGGCTCACCCCATTAAATACGCTCCGACGCCTTATGGCTGAACGGCTAGGTTCGTTCCACGCACGGGTGGAAACAATGGCCGGACGATCTCGAGGCTGGACGAGACAGCCTCGCACGTTAAGCCCCAAAAACGTCGCCGTTCGGTTCACACTGAAGTAATGCGTTTCCGCGAGGACATCGACCCCTATGAAAAAGACCGGCTCGAATCCCGGATCATCCGGGGCTGTGGGGCGGCATCGTCTCTCCTCCTGCACCTCCTTCCTGACTAAGGGGTGAAGCGGCCGCTCGGCGACCTCTTCGTCACCTCGAAAAAGCTCACAAACATTCTGAGTCAATCCCAGCACCCTTTCATCATATCTCCGGATATCCAGACATCGGCTTAGGAAATAGAGGAGTCGGCAGTTGGGCTCTCCGGGTGGGATTCGGCGATCCCGTCGGAAGGAGGCCGACATGAAGTACCTCGACCGCGGTGGCGGACCCCGTCGGCAAGATTTCTTGCTCCCTAGACGATATGGCCTCCGGGCGTCACCACCTGAGTACTTAGAGATGTTCTGTAATGGCGGTGTCGGCAACACGAACGGGGTTAACGGAAACATCAACTGGGTGCAACCAGCACCTTCGGCTACAGTACCGTCCGTGGCTCAAGGCAAGCAGTACGCAGCAAAGTTGGGAGCGTTATCAAAACGATAGGCCAATCCCCGAATTCCCTATGCCTGGCGGACCCCTGCGCCGGCTCGGATGCCGGCCTCGTCTTATCTGCCGAGGAACGACAACCTGGGTACTGACAAAGTCCACATGACGATGTCCCTGGCTGGCTCCCGCGATTCAAAGGAGGCCTCTTGCGCTCCGATTCCGGCTGCCGAAGTTCGGGATGAAGTAAACCGTATCCTTGCTAGTCCTGAGTTCCGCCGCTCCACGCGTCTGCAGCGCTTTCTGCGATTGGCTGTAGAACGCACTCTTGCCGGTGAAATCGACTTGATGAAGGAGTATGTAGTTGGTCGAGAGGTCTTCGACCGCGGACCTGATTACGACCCAGGTGTTGACTCGATCGTTCGAGTCGAGGCTCAACGACTACGAAGAAAGCTTCGCGAATACTACCAGACTCACGGCCGCAAGGATCCAATTCTTATTGCCTTCCAATCAGGAAGTTACGTGCCGGTGTTTGCGCGAGTAGCTGGTCCGGAGCCGGCCCTGATAGCCGCAGAGGCTGAGCGCGTGGTGACTCTGGCCCGGCCGAATCCTCGCACGGTGGCGGTGCTTCCCTTTTTGAACCTCAGTCCCGAGCCGGAGCAGGAGTATTTCTGCGACGGGATAACCGAGGACATCATCAACGCCATCTCCTCCATTCCGAAGCTACAGGTGATAGGCCGGACGAGCCTCTTCACTCTAAGGCGGATCGAAGACCCGCACGAAATTGGCCTACGCTTGGGCGCGGGTACCATTATCGAGGGAACGGTACGCAAAGCAGGGGAACTCCTCCGAGTTTCGGCCAGGATTATCGATTCCGGGACCCGGCAAGTGCGGTGGTCGCAAGTGTTCGATCGTAAGACGAGCGATGTTTTCTCGATCGAAAACGAGATCGCGCGCTCGATAGCCCGCGCTCTGCGCGCCGTGTGGCAACCGGAATGGATCCACAAGGCCCCCAGCACGGAAGCGTATGTCCTCTACCTGAAGGGCAGGCAGGCTTGGAATCAGATGAGCCGGAAGGGCTATCAGTCCGCCATCGAACAGTTCAGCCGCACGATTTCTCTGCATCCCGATTTTGCAGCTCCGTATGCTGGCCTCGCGGATGCCTACACCTGGCTCGCGCTGTGGGGGATGATGCGTCCCAGGGAGGCCTTGCCGAGAGCCAAGCATGCGGCTCTGGAGGCCTTACGGCTGGATCCGGCGTCGGCTCAGGCGTATTCGTCGCTGGCAGCAACGAAGTTCTTGTTTGATTGGGACTGGCAGGAAAGCATAATGCTCTCGAAAAGAGCGCTTGAGTTACAGCCCAGCTACTTGGATGGCCTTCACATTTATGGAACCTGCTTGTGCTTCTTGGGACATTTCGAGGAGGCTCAAACGTGCCTTGAAACAGCGTTGAATTTGGACCCCCTCTCGTTCCGCCTGAATCGCACCCTGGGAACTCTCTGCTATCTACAGGGCCGCGCGAGCGAATCTGAGAGGTGGTTGGAAGCGGCTATCGCCCTCGAACCTGATTCCACGGAATCTCACTATTTGTTAGCCAGGCTACATCTCCAGCAGCACAGAGACGACGCTGCGTTGAACGAGTCGCTGAAATGTCAAAAGGATCCGTTGAGCGCGCTAGCTTTGGGTATTTTAGGAGTAGCGCTGATGCGCAAAGGCGAGAAGGCGGGGGCCTTGTCCATCGTCGAACGTCTCTCGGAACTGTCCTCGCTTGGTTACGTCGATCCGCTGTCGAGCGCGCTCGTTCACGTTGCTCTCGGTAACTTCGACACGGCCCTCGAATACCTCGGAAACAGCTTGGCGGAACGTTCTCCGGCTGCGCTACTTTTGAATGTCGACCCGCTATTTGATGAGATTCGTACTGATGCCCGGTTTCAGAATCTGGTCTCTTCCCTCAAGTTCCTTTGATCTGTATCGAAAATCGCCGTAGAAAAGCTCACGCCAGAGAGACTGGGCATAACTCGATCCGTGTGCTGGATCGACGATGCTGGCCCTGGCGCATGATTGCCAACAGGCAACTGAGGGGCATACGAAGCGTCCGAGGGCAGTTATCGTTTTCGTCGAACCCTATCGGTACGAGCCTAACGAGTTCCACAATGCCTTTCCCCGCGAACGGACGACGAGGAGATCAGTTGGAGCGGCGCTTCGAGATCTTGGCGGCTTGCGTTTTTGGTGAATCAGCTATAGCCCCGTTGGCGAACGCGGCTGCAGGAATCGTGACCGAAGTATCCGCCAGCCGCGCCATCTCGTACGCGGCCAATCCCTCGGCTTCGCGGACGAAACGAAGCGCGCGGGCCGAGTCGGCGTAATCCACGCGGACCAAGTCTCCGCCGCACACCTGTTTGCTTGCGATCAGATTCGCCATGGGCTGGACCAGCAGCCGCTCGATCGCGCGTTTCAGATGACGCGCGCCGTACTTGAGGTCCGTACCCTCTTCGAGCAGAAAGTCCTTGCTGGAATCTGAAACGGTGAACACAAACCCACGGTCATTGGGCATGTTGAAGATCCGCTTCTGAACCAGATTGAGCTCGATATCGAGAATCTTCTTGAGCTCCGCGCTGCCCAGCGGCTGAAACGTGACGATTTTGTCCAGACGGTTAATGAACTCGGGCGTAAACTTGCGCCGCGCCGCTTCGACGCCGCACTTGGCCAGTTTACCGCTCATATCTTGGTCCACCGTGCCATTGGCTAGGTTCTCGCGTCCTACGGCGGTGTGGAAACCGACGCGGGGATTCATCAGAGCGCTCATCTCCGACGCACCCAGATTGCTGGTCATGAAGATCATGGCACGAGAGAAATCCACCTTGCGGTTGTCTCCAAGCGTCAAGGTAGCCTTGTCCATGATGCCGAGCAACAGGTTCCATAAGGCGTCAGAAGCCTTCTCGATCTCATCGAAGAGGACAAAGCTGAGCTTGGTGGTATCGGTGTGATACTGATTCAAAACCTCCTGCGAAAGCAAAGGATGGGTCTCGCGATGTCCCAAATATCCGGGGGGCGAGCCGATCAGTTTCGCGATCTCATGGCTGTGCTGGAACTCCGCGCAGTCGATTTTGATCAGGACGCGAGGGTTCTTGAGTAAAGCCTCCGCGGTGGCCTCGACGATGCGCGTTTTGCCAGATCCGGTGGGCCCCAGCAATAATAGGTTGCCGATCGGGCGGCCAGGTACGCTCATCCCGGTCAGACTCATCTGATACATGTTGACGATCTGCTGGATCGCCTCGTCCTGACCGACGATCATCCGGCGCAAGTTGTTCTCGAGCGAAACTGCGTCCCGCCCCGTCTTTGCCGGATCCAATGGAATGTTGAGTCGTACCATTTGATTTGCCGCCTTTCTTGCTTCTCTTAGAGACATCACTTCCGCACCGGAGGTCCCCGTGTGACCGGAACTAGAGCCAGTGAACCAAGCGGCCGACATTCGTCGCCGATACTCGGAGGAAATATCAGGAGAGAGTGCCTTGTTTAGCGTGGGTCTGACCCGCACCGCTCGGCAACTTCAGAATGCGGCATCGACCTGGCAGGCACAAGAGAGCTAACTGTTAGCTCACTGCCGGCCCATGAAGCCGTGCCAAGGATACCGTGCCATGCAAATTGTACGACACCCTGTTTAACCCCAAACAGGCTCTTCACCGTCACCAACTGGCGTGGACCCAGCGACCTGAGCAAGAATGATCTAGGCAAGGGGCTCCCCTATCACGACTGCTGAAGCCGGAATCTAAGGCCTCCCCTTAGTCGAGGCTCAACGGAGAGCTAGATGCCTTCTTGGCGGCGCAACGAGAGAAAAACTTTAGATCGCCTGGGAAAACCTCTCATCCAGTCAAATAGCTACTACTTTCACCTTTGTGCGGAAAGGGATCCCCCTTTTGGGACAGCGAAGTCTATGGCAATTGCTCGATTCTTGGCAGACACCGATCATTGGCGCGCACGCTATTATGCAGCCACGCGACTTTAAACGTTAAAGTTCAACATAACCTGCGCCGAAAGCAAGGGACCTCGAACCCAAAGTCCCGTGGCGCTTCATTGCGCTGTGCGCTTCTCCTCTTTCCCGGCAGGATAAACGGACCACGGTGAAAGACTCAGCGTACTGTTTCAAGATTCTGACTCTCGACCTACGTCGGAGCGAGAGTAAAAGGATCATCCCCTCCGACCGTCGCACCAAGCGCGTCCGCTCTCGGTGCACTTCAGGAAAGATGCCCCAAAGATAGTCGATGGTCTACCGCATATTCGATTGAAATGAGGTACCACTCCGCTTACGCTTCGATCAGACCAGTGCCTACAAAGCCGATATTGACCAGAGGCATTTGGAGAAACGCGGGCAGTGAGGGTGCAGACCGATGCGGGTAGGATCGGAGCTTTCACGGGAGCACTATCTGAAAAACCCGGAAAATTCGAGCTCGCCAATCACGGCGCCCTTTTGCTCGATGAGATCGGAGAGATGAGCCCGCGGCTGCAGGCCAAATTGCTGCACGTGTTACAGGATCGCGAATTCATGCGCCTGGGTGGCACCCGCCTAGTGCAGGTAGACGTGCGCATTCTGGCTGCGACCAACAAGAAACTGGAGGAATTGATAGCGCGCGGCGAGTTTCGTCAGGATCTGTTCTACCGGCTCAACGTCATACGCCTGGCGATTCCGCCTCTCCGTGAAAGACTCGAGGATCTTTCACCGTTGTGTGAGCACTTCCAGAAAAAATTCTCCGTGCACTACAGTCGTCCGAGTCGCGAACTGCCTGAGGAGCTCAGGAAAGCGTTTGCCTGTTACGCGTGGCCGGG
>Ga0105248_10003686_pt1 | contig 16975 bp, 16 predicted proteins | sample KBSS34metaG_FD_81524 | JGI IMG/M metagenome (GOLD analysis project Ga0105248, IMG submission 81524) | Switchgrass rhizosphere microbial communities from Kellogg Biological Station, Michigan, USA - KBS S3-4 metaG | ecosystem: Host-associated > Plants > Roots > Rhizosphere > Soil | place... | reverse complement strand
TTCCGGATTGATGACGCTCAAGTCTTTTTCGAACTGTATCAAGGCGGCGGAGGAGTGCTCCATTTTAGCCCTGAGCTCTTCCATCTGCTTCTCCATGAAGGTGGAGAGGCCAGCAGCGGCTGTAAACCGGATGTTGTAGGTGTGCAGGATATAACTTTGGACGATGGCGTTGGCAACATCTGCCGCAAGATCCGGATTGGGTGAACGGTAACTGATCATCAGCAGGTAGGTATTGACCGCGCGCGTAACCTTCAAGTTATCGAGCTTCACGGGAGCATTTTGCGCGCGAGATGAGGTCAACTTGCTGTCGGGAGTTCCGTTCTCTGGAGTCTGCAGCTTCAACCGCTGGACGACGGGACGCAGGACGGAATCCGACTGGATGGTTTTGAGCTGAGTGGCGAGGAACTGATCGGCATCCGCCGAAGGCAGACGCGAAGAGTCCTGCCCGATGATGCCGGCGGGCGCCTGGCGATCAATATCGATCGTGGCGGTGGCTTCATAGATAGGCGTGAGGCGATGGGACACCACTATGGTGGCGGCGACGCAGAAGGCGACGAAGGACAGGATTCGCCATTTGTGGCGGCGGAGTATCCAGAGATAGTGGGAGAGAGGGACGACCGGCTCTTCGGGCTCCGAGTCATAGGAACCCGGCGCGGGATTCATGGTGTAGTATTCGGGAATCGCCGGAAGGGTGCCGTTCGATTTAGGGGCCGTCAGGGCGCGAAGGGTTTTTTCTTCAATCATTGAGGTGTCCGAAGTTACCTGAGGGTGTAGATCAGGGCGGCTCCGGCACTGCCACCCAAGAGCAGGATCTTTTCGAGAGCCGAGACGCGCATGCGTTTGCCGCTGTTATCGGGGATGTAGAGGATGTCGTTGGCGGTCAGGACGACATCGGGGGTCTGGCGCTTCATGATCTTTTCGAGGGAAACGGGGATTTCGTTCTTGGGGCCGGCGGCTTCGCGGCGATAGATGTATGCCTGCTTGCTGGCATAGGGCATGAGGCCTTCGGCGAGCGCCAGCATTTGCATGATGGTGGTATCGGAGCCGTCCTGGACAGGAAAGGCGCCAGGTTTTTTGACATTTCCCATGACGTAGATCTTGCCGACTTCGGGAACGCGGATTTCCTCGCCGCCCGTCAGGACTACGTTGAGTGAGGGATCGGCTTCGTCGATCAGGCCGCGAACGGAGATGCGGCGGGTGAGCATTACGGGCGTGCCGTCGGGGCCGGGTTGTGAGCGGCTGACGAGGATTTCACGGCCGGCATCGTCGCGCAAGCCTTGGGCGCGGGAGATCGCTTCCAAGAGAGTGACGGCGCTTTCGGCCTGGAAGACCAGCGGCATCTTAACGGCTCCGGCGACGCTCACGGGCCTGCTCTGATACTGGGAGATGGTGACGGTGACGAAGGGATTGATCAGGATTTCTTCCATGCGGAGCGCATTTACAATCGCGGTTTCGAGGTCGGACGGGTAAAGGCCCCGGGCTTCGACGCGCTGCTTGAGCATGGGGAGGCGGATGAAGCCATCGGCACTGACGCGGATGGTGCGACTGAGTTCGGGGGCGTCGTAGATGGCGACGGCGATGAGATCGTTGGGACCTATGGGCTGGGTCGGCAGGTTGGGGCCGGCTTCGGTGGCCTGGATAGGGCGGTATGGCTGTTGGGCAAGAGCAGCGGAGAGGGAGAGAAGTAGCAACAAGACAACGCGCACGGCGGCACCTCTATTTATTTTTCAGACGCGGAGATTTCGATGTCGCCGCCAGCGAGCGCATGGTGCAAGCGGGACATCGAGGTTTCAAGAGTGGCAATACGGCGCTCCAGGACGACGACTTTACTGATGACGCTCTCGGGATCGTGGCTCGGGTCGGTCAACATGGAGCTACGCGCATATTCGGACAGACAACGGGCGCCATGCCGGTCAGAAGCGCTTTTGAGCTGCGCGAACTCGTCGTCTGTCACGCGGAAGTTTACGAGACGGGTACGGACTTTCTGCATCGGTGCAGACTCCCGGTGGGGTGCTGGTTAGGGATGATGAAAGACAAGAGTCTTACTTTTGCTTGACGGCGGTTTGGGCAAGCTTCGCCAATCCAGACCCACTTGGCTGATTTACCCTCACCTTTGTGAGAGCAGACTGTTGATTTAGTCCGCCGGGCCAGCGACAGGGGAATGGGCAGTTGCCATTTCCCAGTTTGTAGCCCAGAGTCATAGTATGAAGTATATTTTCTCCAGATACTAGTGACTCGATACGTCATACAGTACATAACAGAACGTATTACTAAACGGGTTCGATAGTATCTATGAAATGTGGGATATCTTAGTGTGACTTGCGGCTGCGAAACGAGAAGGGGGCCATGCCATCGGAATCTTTGACCCCGTAAATGAAGGCACTCCACGTACCAACAAGGCCACAGACTCGCGAACGCGCTTCTCTACAAACCCTTACGACCCATTATCCGGAGTGGAAGGAGTAGGGCGAGGTGTCCGTCTCCGTGATCACGCCGGGCCGCACTGTTAACGACAGGAGACACTGGCGTAGTTAGAGGGGTGCTTTTGGGCAACGATGCCGATTCGATCCATCATCGGACTAGCGCGATCTGCCTTACCAACAGGGCCGGCGCGGCGGAGAGGTTGAATGTGATACTCGCGGTGCCGCTCGTCGACGCCGCGCCGACAACGATTAAGCCGTTAATCACGATCGACGAATTTCCCCCCATCGATAAGGTCTGGTATTGGCTGGGAGTCGCCTTCATGATGGCAAGCGTATTGGTGAGGTAAATACTTCCCGTGAGCACAATGTCGCCGCCTCCGCCCAAAGTATGGGTTTGCGCCGTTGCCGTCCGATCTTCGAAAAACAGGATCCCCTTGTAGGGAGAGCCGTTATCGGCACCCAGCAGAAGGGCCGAAGCATTGGCACCAGCGGTGAACGTACCGATGCCTGTGTTGTAAACCACCATGCCGGCACCGGTGCTTGCATCCGCTGGAAACCCTGTCGCCATCATCATCGGTCCATTTGCGTCGTTTCCAAATCCCCCAGAATTCATATAGTAGAGTCCGGGTTTGAAGACAGCAGTTTCGTTTTTGACTGTTATTCCAGTGGGATATAGGCCGGGCGAGTAAAGATAGCAGGGCTTCGCTGGCGATACGGGACATCCGCTCACTCCGGCGGCGAGCGGCGCTTTGGCGAGCGCTGCCGCCGGTTTGGCGGGAGCGGGGACATCCGCATAGGGATCCAGAATAGGCGAAGCGGGTTGAACGTAGTGGCCGGTGGTGCCCAAAGAGGTGCCCACGGGCACGATGGCTGGGCCCCCGAACGAGCCGAAATCAGCCCCCGTACCCGTCGTGCAGTTACCCGGATCATTCGGGCCGGCGTGGGAGAGATCGACGCCAGCCCCAGATGCCGCGCTGATATTACTTGAGTTCACCTGAACGCTCTTGCCAGATCCTCCACAAACTCTTACGCCGGACGTTGAGAGGGCGTTAGCGAGGGTGGGATGGGTTATGAGCAAGGACACGGCGCTCATTTTGCCGACGATGGCTGCTTCCGCTGTCGCCATGATGGTGCTAGTGGACGGCCCGACGAACTGAATCAGGCTCGTATGCAAGACGCGTTGGACGGTGACGCGGACCACAGCTACGGGATCGGAAGCGAGCGTAACGCCAGACTCGGCGAGAGGAAAACTCACTGTCACGAGGTCGTCGGCAGTTCCGCCGAAGCCATTGTACCGGGCGTAGACGCATGGAGTGCGCAGGTCGCTGGTTGCGCACGTAAACGCGGCGGGAGATGTTCCTGTCCCGAACGGATTTAGGGAGGTTGAGTTCGTTCCATTAAAAATACTCTGGATGCCGGCCTGTGCAGCTGCGTCGGCGGCGGTCTGAGCCATTTGCCGATGTGCGTACAATTGTCCACCGTCGATAGCGAGCCCCAGGGCGCCAATCATGAATACGCTGAGGCAGACCACCACTAAGATGATGGCTTGCCCGCTTTCGCGCCCTGCGTTAAGGGGTATCAAAATAAAATGATCCCCTGTGTCTCGCTGCCTAGGGGGACGCGGAACGGGAGCCAGGTAGTAAGCGGGTCGTAGGGATATACGACTCGCACCGTTACGGAACGACCCGGGGCATTGGAACCAGACGGATACCCAATTGTAACGACCAGGAGTGCGCCGCTCAACAGGCCCGCGCTCGCGAAATTCTTCACTACCGTCACTACCTCTGGCGGATTCCCAGCGGGACCGCTCGGGCCATCCACTCCCACACCAATCCGCGAATTACCATGGACAATCGCATAACGCGCTCCGGCGCGTGCCGAGTTTGCAACTGTCGTATATACCAGAACCATACGGCCGATTTCGACCACAGAGAGCAGCAGGATACATAAGAGCAGCGCGACAAAACTAAACTCCACTAACGTCTGCCCGGCACGGCCGGGCCACAGCGTCGCTTTGCCCGCGGTCATTGGGCCACTCTCATTATGGCCCGACGGTGAATCATGGCGCCGGGAAGGGCAGCATGAACTCCCATACTTGTGAAGTCAAAGGCTGCAATGAGTGGCTGGTATGTATAACTGACATCGACCGTCGCTAACAGATAGGTCAACGGTTCCGGATCGGCCGGAGGCACGCTGCTACCCGATCCGGAGCACGTTACGACGGTGTTCTTTGCCGTGCAGATCCGCACGATCAGGCTAGATCGATTCAGCAAGGAAGAAATGTCGTTTGTGACCAGAGCATTGATCTGAGCATTTGTCGGCGCGGCGGGTGCCCCTGCGCTGGCACCTTGCGCCACGAAATACTGGACTCCGGTCCGCGCCGCATTCGCCACAGTGATCCAAGCGAAGAGAAAGCCGCCGAAATTCACAGCATTGACCAATAGTACAAACAACACTGGAACGATTAGCGCGAATTCAATCAAAGCCTGCCCCCTGGTTCCCGAGACCAGGCGAATCGACGTGGAGCCCTGCGGTGGTGTCATGATAAAGTCACTCGAGGCTCCCGTAAACGCGACAGCAACCGTCTGCGGGCGAAGTTGCTCCGCCGGGACTTGAGGTTAACTGGGGGTTGGACAACAGGTCCGTGGCTTGGATAGAGGACGTGCGATCCCCGGCGAAACGCCGGGCCGAGCAACATCTGTCGGGGCGGTTGGGCTGTTCGTGCAGATAGAGACAACAACGCGGCGCGCCGCGCACAGCGGTAGCAACGGTCAAGCATGGGAAGAGATAACCGCCGAAGGTTACACCAGTCACGGCGAGAAGAAAGACGAGCGGAATGAACAGAGCAAACTCGACGAGGGCTTGTCCCTTGCGCTGGGATGTTTCCTTGGGGCGCTGGGTTCTTGGGGGTTGAGCTGGAATTGCGGCGAGGAACTTCTGAAACCTTTGCTCTTCCTCTTCGTCCTGAAAGATGAACTCGACTGCAATACCGTCAGTCCCGTGCCTCACTACGCGCGCGGGTATGCAGATTGAGGAGGTAGGAACGGTCGTGCCGTCCTCTCGAATCGATTTTGGATATCCCTGGAGAAGTATCCGGATGATCGTGCCCAGGTACCAGCGTTCCGGTGTATAGATGTAGGCGCCGGTGTCGCTAATGTCGCGGACATGGCGGGCGTCCGGTACAGAGCCATCCCAATAATGCACGATGACTTCTGGCTCCAGACCTCTCGGCGCTCGCCTAGGTTCCTCGTCCTCCTCCTTCTCGGGGAGCAGCCATCCTCTCAGCTTGCCTATTGCGCTCCGATACATGACTCGACTCCGTTAGGTACCCGTGATGGCGGGTTGCGGTTGGTGCCGCTCAAGTTGTTGTTTCATTTCTTCCGGAGTACAGATAATGAGTTCGTCACCGATGCGGGTGTTGGAGGAGAAGATTGCCCTGGTCTGCAACTCGAGAATACTGGCACACTTGAGCCTAATGGGTGAGATGCGAAATGGTCCTAAATTTTCGATGAGATGAATTACCTTGTACGAGGCATCGAGATAAATGAGGTCCACGGCAAAGAGCATGCCGATTGTATGAATACCGTGACAGGGAGTCAGCCAGATTCCATCATGAGGTTTGAAACCAAGTCTTCCCAATCGTCCTCTTAAGCGCAAGATCAAGGTGTCGGCGGGAGCGACACGCAGCCCCAGAAACGCCTCACGATCCCGGTTAAACACACACAAAGCCCTTCTCATTGGTTTTGATACTCGTTTTTAGTCCAGCCAAACTCAACGCATAGTTCCACCCCGCACGCCCCTGCGAGATCGAGAGTTGCGACGTCGCAGAGGGTGGCGGTGGCGGACTACACTACCTTTTTGCGGTGGCGTTGGATTAACACAACTAGTCCGATGACAAACAAGACTCCCGCTATGATACGAATGATGGTTACTGTGTCCATGACCTTTTCTCCTTTCTGTAGAAGTTTAGACGGCCCCTGTGCCGTATCAACTCAAATATTTTGAAAAACCCTCCATCATGGTGATCATCGAGGGACCGATCGTCACGACGAAAAGGGAGGGAAAGATAAACAACACTAACGGAAAGACCAATTTGACAGTAGTCTTGGCCGCTTGCTCCTCGGCATCCTGCCGCCGACGCGTACGCAGCGTTTCCGAGTAGGTTCTCAGAGTCTTACCAATGCTGGTGCCAAACTTGTCGGCCTGGATGAGTATGGAAGCCAGGGAGCGAATGGTGTCGACATCAGTCCGCTCCGCGACATGCTTCCAGGCTTCGCCACGTGGCCGTCCGGCGCGCTGTTCGAGAAAGACAAGATTCAGTTCATCGGCTATATCCGGCTGGCTGATGCGGAGTTCCTCCGAGGTACGCATGGTTGCCTTATCCATGCTGAGGCCCGCCTCAACGCATATTACGATGAGATCCAAGGCCTCGGGAAGACCCAAACGGAGTCTCAACTTCCGGGCAGTGATTCGATTGTTCAGCCAGAAGTCCGGTAAGAGAAAGCCGAGTCCCGCCGCCATCGCATAAACGAAGAAGGGGCCGTATTCGTAAACCTGGGTGACAGTGGCAAGAAGGCAGAGCGTAGCCGGCACCAGCGCCTTGGAGCTATAGAAAATATTGAGATAAGAGCTCTCACGATAGCCGGCACGAATGAGCCGTTTCTGGACGGTCGAAATATCCTCGGGGCTCCTTGGAACTAATTTGTGGAACGGCTTGGTGATCTTGTCGATCCTGGAGACTGGAGTGGGCGCGGTGCTGCGCAAGACACCAGAGTCGTCGCGTGAAACCGCTTGCGAAAGTCTCCGTAGGGATGTCTGGCGATAGAACAATAGCGTTCCAATGCTGGATATCAGCAGGAAGGCCGTCAGGAATACAAAAATGGCGAGTCCCATAAGTCACCGTCTTAGACGCGAATTGCCACGATCTTCCGAATAATCAGGGCGCCGATAACATCCATTCCAATGGCGGTGTAAAGCATCATCAAACCAGCGTGGCGCGTCCACAGGACACTCATGCTGTCCGGATTCACGAAATACATGGCGGTTCCGAGCACGACGGGAAGAAGTGAAAGGATCCAACCAGTCATGCGGCCTTGAGCGGTGTGAACACTAACTTGTTTTTTCAAGCGAAACCGTTCGCGGGTAGTCTGAGCCACTTTCTCCAATACCTCGGCAAGGTTTCCACCACTTTCCTTCTGAATCAGCACGGCGGCAACGAAGATGCGGAGGTCCTGGATCGGTGCCCTCTCGGTGAGGTTCATGAGTGCAGTACGCAGGTCGACGCCGTAGTTTTGTTCGTCGAAGCATTTCCGCATTTCTCCGCTCATTGGCTCCTGGGATTCCTGAGCCACCGCTCCGAGGCTTGCGACCAGACTGTGACCAACGCGCAGAGCGCTCACCATCATGCCGAGAGCCTCGGGTAGCTGCTGTTCCAGCTTAAGGAGACGCGAAGTTCGCTTATGCCGGACATAAAAATAGGGCAGGGGAAGAAACGCCGCGGAGAACAACAGGGCTGGAAGTATTGCCCCAACTCGTAAATACACGCTACACCCTAAGAAAACCGCCCCTCCGATGGAAATCATCAGGAGCGCTCCGAGCGTTTGGGAGACGCCAGCTTGATACAGAAACAGGTTGGATGCCGCCGCCAGATTCATTCTGGCCAGCCAGTGGTTGAATAGCGGAATGCCGGTCAACCGTTTCTGCTGTTTTCGAATATCGGTGACCTGCTCCTCGTCATGGATCGATCCGAAATCACGATTCAATCGGGCAAGCCTTAGTGTTACCTGCTTCGACTTCCGCATTCCCACCATCATGATGACCAATAACGCGAGGGCGGACAGTCCAAGACCGACGGCTAGTACGGTTAACATATTGCAACGCTCTCACGAGATTCCAGGGCCATTTCAGTCGACTTCCACGGTGCGCTCAAACATTTCGGATGGCAGAAAGATGCCGGCAACTCGCAACCGGTCGAGGAACTTCGGGCGGATACCGCTGGGCCGGAAGGAACCCACGACTCTTCCATCGGGACCGATGCCTTTTCTGACAAAGTTGAAAATGTCGTGCATGCTGATGACGTTCTCTTCGAGTCCGGTGATTTCGGAAATGTTGACCACTTTGCGCGTGCCATCACTCATACGCGACACCTGCACGACCACCGAAATAGCGGACGCGATCTGTTGGCGAACGGATCTTTCCGGCATATTGACATTTGCCATGGCGACCATGGATTCCAGCCTGGAGAGGGCATCACGGGATGTATTCGCGTGGATGGTGGTCATCGAACCCTCGTGACCGGTGTTCATGGCCTGGAGCATGTCGAAGGCTTCGTCGCCGCGAACCTCGCCGATGATGATGCGATCGGGACGCATGCGAAGACTGTTGATGAGGAGTTGGCGCTGGCGAACGGCTCCTTGTCCTTCAACATTGGGGGGGCGGGTTTCCAGTCGCACGACGTCATCGTGTTTGAGTTGCAGTTCGGCGGCGTCTTCGATGGTGACGATCCGCTCCGTCTCGGGGATAAAACTGGAGAGGATATTCATGAAGGTAGTTTTTCCTGCCCCAGTTCCACCTGAGATGAGGATGCTGATTTTGGCTTTCACGGCGGCGGCGAGAATTTGCATCATCTCGGCGGAGATGCTTTTCAGTTTGATGAGAGCTTCCGCCGCAACGGGCCCACTACCGAACCGGCGGATGGACATGCAAGGACCGTCGAGGGCCAGGGGCGGGATGATCGCGTTGACGCGTGAGCCGTCGGGAAGCCGGGCGTCGACCATCGGTGAGGACTCGTCTACTCTGCGGCCTACGCGCGACACGATTCGATCGATGACCTGCATCAAATGCCGATCATCCCGAAACGTTGCGGTGCTCTTCTCAAGGATTCCCCGGCGCTCCACATAGACCACGTTTCGGTTGTTGACCAGAATGTCCGACACAGCGGGATCCTTCAACAGGGGTTCCAGGGGTCCCAATCCGAAGACCTCGTCCAGCAGATCGCTTTGAACCCGCTCTCGTTCAGCGGCATTCAGGGGTATCTTTTGGGAGCCAACAATCTCCTGAATCATGGTGGCGACAGCGCGACGGGCCTTGGCGTCGTCGACCGAGGAGAGTTTCTCGAGGTCGATCCTGGAAAGCAAGGTACCGTGCAAATCGGTTTTCAGTTTTTCAAAATCGAGGACTTCCATCTAGCTCTCCACCGGCCTTGGAATCGCCTTCGAACGGAAAAGGTTAAACCCCCTACTTGTTTTCTTTTCCGCATTCAAGGGCTTACCGCAGGCCACTTTCGCCATTTGCACCAATACTCGCGTTAAGGGAGAATCGTCCATAGCCAGGGGAATGCCGGTGTTCTGTGCGGCTCTTGCGGCCGCATAGCTGTTCGGGATCCTCCAATTGACCGGCCGGGCGAGTGCCTTCGTGGCGCTGGACTCGTCGATGTCCCCGAGGCGCGAATTGAACCTGTTGAGAATTACCTCCACTGCGCCGTTTCCGTTCTTCGCGGAAAGGAAAGAGATTAGTCGATGGGCGTTACGGAGTGCCGGGACGGTCATCTCCGTCACGAGATAAAGGGTGTCCGCTGCCTTAAACAACGCTTCTTGTATGTGGCTATTGCAGGTACCAGCGTCCACAACCACATAAGCGAACTCGTCCCGCAGAATCTCGAACAGCTTGCCAGCACCTTCGAGGGGAGAGTGAAAGAAAGCAAATTCTTCCGCCGACGCCAGTATCGATAAACCCGAACTATGTCTAAGCAGAAGGGTCGAAAGAAACTCTTTGTCGAGACGGGCCGGGTTCAGCAGGGCGTCCGTAACGGAAAAAGGTGCGGACATTCCAAGCCCCAGGGCGATTTCACCCAGTTGAATATCGAGATCGACTAACACGACTTTGCCGGTGGTCTCCTTGGTCAGTGCCAGTGCAAAATTGAGAGCGATGGTAGTGACGCCTATACCGCCCTTGGAGGGGAGAAACGCCAGAGTCTTCCCCGGCGTCTTGGTCTGATTCGGGCGTCGGGCGGCGGCACGAGCAAAGGCTTCACGTGCTGCTTCCGGAAGGAGCGGCTCGACCAGAAACTCCCGCGCGCCGGCCTGCATGGAGCGACGCATGAGGGTGGAATCGTTCCGGCTCGAATAGGCCATGACGGTCATGGCCGGGTAGCGGCCACAAACGGCCTCGATCACAAGTAAAGCCTGTTCAAGATCCTTCTCCAGGTCTACAACGACTACATCGCATTCGAGCGGCACAAGTTCCTGGAACTCGACTCGCGACGGGTAGTGCTCGAAGACCCTGGCTATCGCGGATTGCGCACCAGCGAGAGCTGTCGCGAGCGCCCGACGACGCTCGGAATCCGGCACAATCAGGGCGACGGCAAGAGTATTCGATCTGGCGAAATCCGAAATATCGGGCATAGTGAAAATGGTGATGCTGTTAAGAGTTTCGCCGGCCTTTCAGTCAAGTTGTAAAAAAAGAGAAGATGGTTCCGACGGCGATTGCCGGTGCATAGGGCATGGTCCGCGCCACAGGGTTGTCGAGAACCAGTCGCGGATGGGGATGAACACCCTTTGTCCAGAACCCGGAGACGAGATCACTCGAACCATCGAGCGTTTCACTCAAGAAGCCGTGGTATGTTGCCCAAACTAAAGCGAGCAAGCCACCGGCGATTGCCGTGGCGACCAGTGCCATACCAAGTTGAGCGGGACCGATCCACGCACCCACTGCAGCGCAAAGTTTCAAATCACCCATACCCATTCCCCGGAGCCAGCACAGTATTCCCGTGACGGCGACTGCCAAGGCGATACCACCCATACTGTGTCCCATACCCTTTACACCGTGATTAACGGTGGTTAGGATGACTCCGGCGACCAGATATGGCAGCACGAGCCAGTTTGGGATGCGCCGACTATAGATATCGACAATAGAGGCCATCACGAGCAGCGTCAGTACGGGCCACCAAGCGGTCGAGTACATGAATATGAAGCCCCTCCAGAGAAACCCGGGGACGGTTCCCGCGTCCGGGCCTCTCCTGTGAAGCGTTAACTGGTGTAACTGCCCAGTTTGGTGCCAACGGACGTGAAAGCGGCACTGATCTTGGTTGCGAGGGCGGACATGCCGGCGGTAGCGGCGAGTGCGATCAGCGCAACGACCAGGGCGTATTCAATGAGGTCCTGTCCGCTCTGATCTTTTACCAGCGCGTCTTTAAGTCCCTGCATCTTTACGTAGAGTTTTAAGCATATGTCTTGCATAGATAAGTGGTTCTCCTGAGCGTGTTTAGGGCACTCGGAGAACCGTTTGGGGATAGAAGCGGGATCTCGTTGCCGAGCAGGAGCTTAGCAAATGGGCGGCTCTGGTGATTAGTGGCTAATAGTACGCGGCTGTCTACAGAAACGGATCGAGGGTGCACCCCCAGCAACACAGGAAACCGGGAATCGATTAAGCAGCGGAGTGGAACATCGACGATAGGGACGTGACGACTTGCGCCGCGGCATCAGGGGCAATTGGGCGGACAAGGGGCCCGGCACCAGAACCAAGCTGGCAACATTCGACCACCGGGCTGGCAGCTTAAGTTCCGCTACAAGAGGAACTCTTTTATGCGATCCAAGAACTAGCCAGAGGCCCGGTTCATCATCTGACGAGAACTGTACGAGTTGAGCGACGTTTCCGTTACTGACAATCTTTCAGTGGCAAGATCGATAGGGTATCTGGGACTGGCTCCACAGTGGCACGTAGCACCGCGCCCAGGCTGTCGAGCACTGCGGCGTGCCCGAGCTCTGCCGACACTATGGAGTCGAAGACTACTACGCAATTTCTCCCACTTTGCTTGGCCTGATACAGAGCGCTGTCCGCCATGCTAATCAATTGGTCGGGCTCAAGGGGCACACCAGGCTTCATCGTCGCCACGCCAAGACTCGCAGTTTGATGCTGGTCAAGAGGCGACTGCTGGTACGAAACGACCATGTCCCGAACGGTGGCGCCCATCTGTTCGGCTATCGCTGCCGCGGTATTTTGGCTGGTGTTCGGCAGAAGCACCACGAACTCATCCCCCCCGTACCGCGCTACAAGAGCGTCTGTCCTGTGGACGAGAGGCCGGCGCAGAGCGTTGACCACCTGAACCAGGTATTGGTCGCCTCTCTGATGGCCACAAATGTCGTTCACCTGCTTGAAGTGATCGATGTCGATCATCACAACCGACAGCGGCATCAGGGTGCGGGAACATCGCCGCACCTCCTCTTTAATTGCTTCATCGAAGCGCCTCCGGTTTGCCGCACCAGTGAGACTGTCTTCTACCGAGAGCCGTCGGAGGTGTCCGTTGGCGGTGCGAAGTTCGATAGTTTTCCTGACAATGTGACGGCGGAGGACCCAAATCCACACAATGGCTCCAAGCACCACGAGCACCAGTGGGATCATAATTACGAGGGCACGGCGAAGTGTCAACCATGAAGGGCGGGAAACAACGACAATATCGGCAGAGTCACGGGCCAGCAGACGAAAAGATTGAGCCCTGTGATACTCGTCGAATGTAATCAGGCAAACGCCAGTTACTTTCAGTTCGGTGGCGGGCTCCAGGTCGCCCCCAGCCGACGCCCTGAAATCGGGAAGAATCACGCTGAAGGGCTGATCCCCCGATAGCAGCGTCAAACTTTGAGAGCGGACTCCGTTCACGACTTGAATCAGGGTGCCAGCGACGGTAATCAGCTTCAGATCATTGCGCATTCCTTTGGCAATCGCAACACCGGAGCCATCCCCAGCCGACTGAACAGGCACGATATCACTTGCGAGGAGAGCGACAGGCTGGACAGCCCTACCACCGGCGACGACCCGGCAGGCCGCGTCCTGCAGACCTGGCCGGCCATCTATGATGCCAGGAAAGCCGACCACGTCCACAAGTGAGCCAGGCTTACTGAAACATGGACCCCACAGTTCTACGGGGAGATTACCTTCGCCTTCCGAAACGTAAATGAGGTTGCGGGACACAACCGCCGTAACGCTCGCACGCACTCGAATTCGCTGACTTCGATCTTGTTTCGTCCTGAAAGCGCCGACACTGAGAGCAGGAGACGGTGGCAGGTCAAAAGCCGATGCAGACGCTCGTTCATCAATATGCATGAAAACGAGTGACGGCACGAAGATCCGAACACCGGTTACCTGCCGGTGTTCGTTGAACTGGGCAGCGAGAACACCCTTGAGCGAGATCCTGCTGTCGACCAGGACGGTGGCCCAATTGGCAGGATATTCTTTCATGATGACCAGGAACCCTCCATCGAGAGTGACTGCATTGAGGTAGAGAACTCCGTTCTCTTCCCGGCCCGACCTGACGACGCCCGAGAGGTGACCCCATTGGCTATCTTGTTCTCCAGTGCGGATCCGGTCAAATGGAAGATCGACCGGAGCCGGCATTTCGGCATGTCCGATCACCGTGATACGCGCCTTTGTAATGGATGACGAAAAATCGCCAGGGGCTGTAACCCCTTCGATGTTCACCAACTGTCCAGCAGCAAGCTCAACGTTTGAGGTCGAATTGCGGATAAAAACGAAAATGCCTGCGGAACTGTCCTGTACGAACAGTTCGCCGGATTGCACATTCACATATGTAACCACGCCTCGAATAGATACGAGCAATTCCTTCCGCGCGACCTCCGGAGCAAGCTCTCGAACGGAGGCCGCGGTTGCGAAGCCTGTGGTGGGCTGCGCGAGCAGGAGACGTTGCACTCCGAGAGATAACAATGCCGCCGAGATGGCGAGAACAAACGGCTGGCGTCTCCTGGTCTGCTTAAGCCTACCGCCGAGCAGCTGATTAACGGTTTTCATCGTTTCGTCTCACGATCATCCTCGTTCACTCTCTCTCGCCAAAAAGTGTGGCGAGCGGGACTTGTCTCGATACCTAAAGACTGACGGCTTCCATTCACCGTAGACCAACTGCGCGGGCCACTCCATGCGGTGACTATGACCAATGATCGGGCAAAGCAGTGCTTACTCCTGAGGATGGCACTTCGATGGCCATGAAGCAGGGGCTGGATTAACGATATGTCTTTTAGTTCCGTATCGTCCCTGTGTGGGCGGTGGGAACAATTGCTTTCAGTTTTCCGCAAGGCAGTCTCCCCAGAACGACACCAGACGGCGCCAACCCCAGGGAAGCTCCGCTCTATTGCTATCACGCGGGCTCTTCCGCCACCCCTCAGGGAGGGACCCCAGCCAGAGACCTCCTGGTCTGCGCGGAGATATTTCACAACTCGACAATGGTTTGGAAACACCGGGTTGATGTGCTTCGATCCCGGTGGATCAGCCTGGCATCCGCTTCAGCCCGCGGCGGACAGCGTCAGGCGCCTTGTGGAAGAGGCGCAGGTCGTCGCCGACATTGGATGAAGTGCCGCCGCCTCTCTGTCGCAGTGATCTTCGGACCACACTTCCCACCATAAGGCATCCCCGGGACTGCTGACCGACGCCACGATTGGGTTCTGGCGCCAGTTGCCAGAGCGTCCGCGAGCGGTCGCATCCGGGTGGTCGTGACGTGTTCGCCACAGCAAACCGACACCTGACGTTCGTCGCGGAACAGTGTGTAACCTTCATGAGCAACTCGGGGACTTCACTTCGTGAAGACACACGACGCGGTGGGAGCAGTTCCACGTATGGTCAGGCGTTTCTTGCCTCCCATGTTCGCTGCTCTCGCCGACCAGTTCCCGGACTTCCCCTCGCGTCCGTAACCGTGGAGACATAGGTACATGAAGGGGTACTGCGGCTACTAACCGACCTTCAGATCGCATACCTAGATTAGCTAAGTTGGCGACCTCTGGTGCTTAACCCTCTTGGACTTGGCCACCGGCGTGCTAATTCCACCATTCAGAGGACCGTTCAATCGCAGGTGAGCAGAATGCTAATGCGGCGCACTGCAGGATCTCTTCGGCACCGCGTACCGTACAGACTGCGACTCCACTTCCGGCAACTGCGCGCGATCTGGTCGAAGCATTCATGACGAGGTCGCGGAGATTTTGACGGCGAGGAAGAATTATGCATTTGCGCATCTGCGTGGATGTTTGCGGTCCACGACCTTCGTCGTGGTAACGATTTTGACGGCATCCGCTCAAGGGCAGGTCGAGGAGTTTCAGGCAAAATCAGCCTATCTATTCAATTTCGCCAAATTTGTCGAGTGGCCCCAACAAGCGTTCAAAACCACGAATAGCCCGATCCGTATATGTGTCCTCGGGCGGGATCTATTCGTTAAGGCATTGGACGAGACCGTCAGCGGCAAAGCGGTACAAGGTAGACCTTTCGTCGTCCACCAGCTTTCAAACCCTCCCTCGGTAATCGCCTGTCACATACTATTTGTCGACGCGTCCGAACGAAAACGCTTTCTGACCCTAGTCGAAGAACTCAGGGTGGCTTCGGTCTTGACGGTAGGCGAGGCCCCCGGATTTATCAGCGATGGCGGTGTCATCAACCTAAAAACGGTGAACGGCCGGATTGCTGTCGAGATCAATGTGACCGCCGCTGAGCGCGTCAATCTGCGGATCAGTTCGAGGCTCTTGAGCATCGCTCGGATAGTGAGAGTAAACCCCTGAATCAGAGAACCATGTACCTCATAAAGCGAAACAAGTCTTCAGTGGCCGCCACGCCAGGCGAGTGCCACCCTGGAGCGGTCCAATCGAGACACGAGTCCCCGAGAATGACATCTGCGGCACCGTCTTCGAGTTTGAGCCCGGCTGGCGCGAGACGCTGGCGGTCGCGCCTGTTCCACACTCCAGGATGGCTCGGAGTATTGCTGTTGCTGGGTCTGGCAACTACGGCAACTGGTGGGGCCAACCTGGACCAGGATGGACAGAACCCCGTTCTCGATCGGGACCTCACGACGATCAGCCTGGAACAGCTAGCGGATTTGAAGGTGATATCTGCCTCCCTGCACGAAGAGAGCCTTCGCGACGCCCCGGCCAGCGTGACCGTAATCACGGCCGAGGACATCCGGAAGTTCGGCTATCGGACCCTTCGCGACGCACTCTCCTATGTTCGCGACTTTTTCGCGAGTTCAGATCATTCCTACGCGTCCATCGGAATTCGCGGCTTCAATCTGCCTGGCTATGAAACTCGCTTTGTGCTGATGGTGAACGGACACTCGATTGCCGAAAACCTCACAGACTCGACGTTTGCGGGCAACGACTTCCCCGTCGATCTGGACTTGGTTCAGCGCATTGAGGTGGTCCGCGGACCCTCCTCGGCTCTCTATGGCAGCAACGGCGTGCTGGCTACGATCAATGTGGTCACCAAACGTCCCATGGACATGCGGGGAACGGCTGTCACCGTGGAGACGGACAGCCTGAGCGGGCGTAAGGTGGGGGTTAGTACCGCCGTCGCACTAGGGCAAAGTGCAAACTTACTCCTCTCCACGTCCGTCTTTAACAATACTGGCTCGCATCAGCTTTACTTCCCAGAGTTCGACACAGCTCAGACCAACTTTGGTCGCGCGATCGGCATGGACGGGGAGAAAGGGTACCATGTGTTCGCCGACCTCACATGGGGAAGCTGGGAAGTTCTGGCCGTGGCAGGAGACCGCATTAAGGTCCAGCCCGTCT
>Ga0105248_10003684_pt1 | contig 16977 bp, 19 predicted proteins | sample KBSS34metaG_FD_81524 | JGI IMG/M metagenome (GOLD analysis project Ga0105248, IMG submission 81524) | Switchgrass rhizosphere microbial communities from Kellogg Biological Station, Michigan, USA - KBS S3-4 metaG | ecosystem: Host-associated > Plants > Roots > Rhizosphere > Soil | place... | reverse complement strand
TCGCCTCGATTGTTATAATTGCGAACACTGCGCGGCCGGCGCTTTATACCATGATCCCATACGCCTTCCCAACGCGGCCGCCCGCGGCTCGCGCCGTCGGCCGCTTGTAGCGAACAGCGCGCATCGCGCCGTCCACCGACTCATTCCACGAATGTCCCGGCCGATCGCCGCAACGCTCGATCTGGACGCGCTTGCGCATAACGTCGAGCGGGCGCGGCGCTATGCCGCGGGTGCGAAGCTGCTGGCCGTCGTCAAGGCGAACGCCTATGGCCACGGCCTGATGCGCGTATTGCCGGCGCTTGCCGGTGCAGACGGAATTGCCCTGATCGAGCTGGAAACGGCGCTCGAGCTGCGCGAGAACGGTTACGACCGGCCGATCCTTCTGCTCGAGGGATTTTTCGACGAGCGCGACCTTGCCGTGGCCGCCGATGCGCAGATCACCGTCGTCGTGCACGACCTCGAGCAGGTGCGCATGCTGGAGCAGGAGAAGGTCGCCCGGCCGGTCGACGTGTATCTGAAGATGAACACCGGAATGAATCGACTGGGCCTTGCACCATCCGCGGCGGCGCGCACTTGCGAACGCCTCGTCGATCTGCCGTCGGTCGCCGGCATTACTCTGATGACGCATTTCGCACGTCTCGAGGCGGACGACGGGCTCGCCGAGCCGCTGGCACGGTTCAAAAGCGCATGCGCGGGGCTTCCGTACCCGCGCTCGCTTGCCAACTCGGCGGGCGTGGTCCGGTATCCCGAAGTCGGCGGAGAGAGCGTCCGGCCGGGCATCATGCTGTATGGTGCGACGCCGTTCCCGAAGCGCAGCGCGGAGCGCCTCGGGCTCGCGCCGGTGATGACGCTGCGCTCGCGCGTCATCGGCATGCAGGCGATCGAGCGCGGCGACGCGGTGGGCTACGGCGCGACGTTCCGGGCACCGCATGCGATGCGGATCGGCGTCGTTGCCTGCGGGTACGCCGACGGCTACCCGCGCCACGCGCCGAACGGCACGCCGGTCCTCGTCCTGGGCCAACGCGTCCCGATGGCCGGACGCGTATCGATGGACATGCTGACGGTGGATCTCTCGTCGGTTCCCCATGCCGGTGTGGGTTCCGATGTCGTGCTATGGGGTGAAGGCCTGCCGGTCGACGAGGTCGCCGTCGCTGCTTCGACGGTCGGTTACCAGCTGCTTTGCGGCGTGGCGCCGCGCGTTCCGTTCGTCGTCCGCGAACGCGGGCACCTCCTGGAACAGGACAAGTAACGTGTACATCGTCGTGACCGGCGCGGCCGGCTTCATCGGATCGAACCTCGTCAAAGCGCTGAACGCGCGGGGGGAGCGAGACATCATCGCCGTCGATGATCTGGCCCAGACCGGCAAGTTCCGCAATCTTGTCGATTGCGACATCGCCGACTACGTCGACAAGGATGAGTTCCTCGTGCGGTTGGGCAACGGGGACTTCGACGACGACATCGCCGTCATGTTTCACCAGGGTGCGTGCGCGGACACGATGGAGACCGACGGTCGCTACATGCTCCGCAACAACTACCGCTATTCCGTGACGCTGCTCGAGCATTGCCAGGACAACGACATCCCGTTCATCTACGCGTCGAGCGCGTCCGTGTACGGTGCGGGAACGGTGTTTCGCGAGGAGCGCGCGAACGAAGCGCCGCTCAACGTGTACGGCTACTCCAAATGCCTCTTCGATCGCTACGTGGGTCGCCTGCTGCGCGAGCGCACCGCGCAGATTGCGGGGTTCCGCTACTTCAACGTCTACGGGCCCGGCGAGGCGCACAAGGGCCGCATGGCGTCCGTCGCGTTTCACTTCGCGAACGAATATCTGCGTGACGGGCGCGTGCGGCTTTTCAAGGGCTCGGGCGGCTATGCCGATGGCGAGCAGCGCCGGGACTTCATTCATGTCGACGACGTAATCGCGGCGAACCTTCATTTCTGCGATCACTCGGCGCGCTCAGGCGTGTTCAACCTGGGAACCGGCAACGCTGCCACGTTCAACGCCGTCGCGCACGCAACCGTCAATGCATGCCGCCGCAGCGCAGGCGAGGCGCCGCTCGCTCTTGCGGACCTCGTTCAGAATGGAACGATCACGTACGTGCCGATGCCCGAAGCGCTGCACGGCACGTACCAGAGCTTCACGCAGGCGGATCTCACGGCGCTGCGTGCCGCGGGATACAAGGCGCCGATGATGAGCATCGAGGAAGGCGTGCCGCGCTACGTCGAAAGTCTGATTTCGCGCGCCCGCGAGCCTTCGTAATCTGACGCTTCGATCGCATCGCGCGTCCTGCAACCGGCACGCGTGCGGCGACGAATTCGCCACCACGAAGGAGCATCCATGATTCGCTTGATCGTCGCGCTTGCATTCGCAGTTGCATCCCAGATCGTCGTAGCGGCCGTCAACCTCAACACGGCAACGAAGGAGGAGCTCGTTGCGCTGTCGGGCATTGGACCCGCGAAGGCCCAGGCGATTCTCGATTACCGCACGCAGCATGGCGGATTCAAATCCGTCGAGGAGCTGAAGGAGGTGAAGGGCATCGGTGCTCGCCGTTTCGAGAAGCTGAAGCCCGAGTTGACGGTCACGCCCGTTGCAGCGAAAGTGGCGCCGGCCAGAAACGAGGCGCGGAGCCAGACGGTCGCGGCCAAGGCCGATGCCAAGGCACAGAAGTAGGGCGCCCGCGAGTTTGCGCGACGCCCGGCTTCGGAGCCTTTAGCGCTGGCGCTTAGTCGCGCCCTCCTGACGACAAGAGCCGCATTCGTTGTCTTTCCTGCCCCTCCGGTCTCTCCACCGGGGAGGGCAGGGTAGATGGCAGGCGTCAACGGCTTCGCCTGGCGCCGCGTTATGGGCGCGCGCACCCCGCTTCCGGACGTCTATCCGCTGGTCGGGTCGCTGGTGCGGCATTCCGCACGGCCCATCGGATGGAGAGACGCATGAAACGGCTGTTACTGGCATTGGCGCTGCTGTTCGCCTCGAGCATGGCGTTCGCGGCAATCAACATCAACACGGCAACGAAGGAAGAACTCGAGGCGCTACCGGGCATTGGGCCGGTCAAGGCGCAGGCGATCATCGACTACCGCAGCGCGAACGGTGCCTTCAAGTCGACCGAAGACATCATGAAGGTCAGCGGCATCAAGGAGGGCGAGTTCGGCAAGATCCGCGACCAGATCGCGGTGTCGGGTCGTACAACGGTGCCGGCCTCGTCGTCCGCCGCTTCGAAGGCGTCCGGCAGTTCGGCTATGGCGGCCCCCGCCGCTCCCACGAAGACGACTGCGACCGCAGCGCCTGCGAAAGCCGCGGCACCTGCCGCAGCGCCGGCAGCGGCAGCGCCAGCCGCCACGGCTGGCGCTGCGCCCGCCAAGGATGCGACGGCGGACAAGATGACGAAGGCGCAGGAGGACAAGGCCGCGCGCGCCAAGGCGAAGGAAGAGAAGGCCGCCAAGGCCAAGGAAGAAAAGGCGGCGAAGGCGAAGGAGAAGGAGGAGAAAGCCGCCAAGGCCAAGGAAGAAAAGGCGGCGAAGGCGAAGGAGAAGGAGGAGAAAGCCGCCAAGGCCAAGGCCGACAAGCTCGCCCAGGCCGACGCGAAAAAGGCAGCCAAGGAGGCGGCATCCAAGGATGCGGCATCCAAGGATGCGGCATCCAAGGATGCGGCCAAGTCCGCCACGCCTGCTGCCGACACGAAGGCCAAGGACCCCGCAACGAAGTCGGACGCAACGGCCTCACCGAAGAGCACGGCCGCGAAGACCGACGCTGAAAAGGCGAAGAAGTAGCAGCGCATACGCGTTTTTGATAGACCTCGGAAGCCGAGCGATAGGCGGCCGAGGAAGCATTCAACGCTTTGCGAACCCCGTCCACGTGGCGGGGTTCGCGTTCTTGGCTGCGCTCGACACTGTCGAACAGCGCGGAAACGTCATGCGCTACGTCCGAACGATCGCGGATGTGTCGGCTACAATCAGCGAATGAACGACCGCGCTTCGCACACTCGCACGCTGTCCGATACCGTCGGCAACACGCCGCTCGTCAAGCTGCAGCGCATGCCCGGCGAGACGTCGAATGTGATTCTCGCCAAGCTCGAAGGTAACAACCCGGCCGGCTCGGTGAAGGATCGTCCGGCGCTGTCGATGATCGTGGAAGCGGAGAAGCGCGGGCAGATCAAGCCCGGCGACACGCTGATCGAAGCGACATCGGGCAATACGGGAATCGCACTCGCGATGGTGGCCGCGATGCGCGGCTATCGAATCGTCCTCGTCATGCCGGAGAGCCAATCGGCGGAGCGCGTGCAGACGATGCGCGCGTACGGCGCCGAGATCGTGCTGACGCCCAAGGCAGGTGGAATGGAGGCCGCGCGCGACATCGCCGAGCGCATGCGCCACGAGGGCAAGGGCCTCATCCTCGACCAGTTCGCGAACCCCGACAATCCGCTCGCGCACTATCTCGGCACCGGCCCCGAGATCTGGCGCGACACGGACGGGCACATCACGCATTTCGTGTCGGCGATGGGTACCACCGGCACGATCATGGGCGTCTCGCGGTTCCTGAAGGAGAAGAACCCGTCCATCGAGATCATCGGCGCGCAACCGGAGGAGGGCTCGCAAATCCCGGGCATCCGTAAGTGGCCTGCGGCATACCTGCCCAAGATCTTCGATGCCCGCCGCGTCGATCGCATCGAGGAGGTGTCGCAGGCGGTCGCGGAAGATACCGCGCGACGGCTTGCGCGCGAAGAGGGCATCTTCGGCGGCGTGAGTTCGGGCGGCGCCTGCGCGGTCGCGCTGCGCGTGGCCGCGCAGATGCGTGACGCAACGATCGTCTTCGTCGTGTGCGATCGCGGCGACCGTTACCTGTCGACCGGCGTATTTCCCGCGTGACCGCGGGCTCCGTGGCGCGCGTGGGCCTCGCATGGCAACCGCGCCCGATCGTGAGTGAGCGCGGCCGATGACACCCGTTCTCGTGTTCGACATCGAGACGGTTCCCGACGTGCACGGGATTCGTCGCGTGCACGAGATCGCACCAACCGTCGACGACGCGGGCGTGCTCGATTGGTTTCTTCAGCGACGGCGCGCGAGTTCCGGCTCGGACTTCTTGCCGATTTATCTGCAGAAAGTGGTCGCCATCGCGTGCGCGCTCCGTGACGCCAACGGTCTTCGCGTCTGGTCGATCGGCGACGTCGCCGATCCGGAACCGGAGCTCATCCGGCGCTTCTTCGACGGAATCGAAAAGTACACGCCCCAACTCGTATCGTGGAATGGCAGCGGCTTCGACCTGCCCGTGCTCAATCATCGCGCGCTGATCCACGGAGTGACGGCGGGACGCTATTGGGACTGGGGCGACAACGATCGCGATTTCCGTTTCAATAATTACCTCGCGCGCTTTCACACCCGCCACCTGGACGTGATGGACGTCGTAGCGCAGTACCAGCCGCGTGCGGGAGCGAGCCTCGACGCGATCGCGCGATTGTGCGGTTTTCCCGGCAAGCTGGGCATGGACGGTGCGCAGGTCTCGGCGGCCATCGCGGCCGGGCGCATCCACGACGTGCGCAGCTACTGCGAATGCGACGTGATGAACACGTTTCTCGTCTACCAGCGTTTTCGCCTGATGCGCGGCGAGATCGACGCCGGCGAATACGCAAACGAGATCTCGATGACGCGGGAGCGCATCGCCGCATACGACGCGCCGCACTGGCGCGCCTTCATCGCGAAATGGGCGGGCGATACCGGTTAGCGGCAGCGGCCGCTTGGCGCTAGAGCGTGATGGTTCCGCGTCCGATTTCCACGACGCGTCCCGATACCTCGATGGTTCCCTCGGCACTCACGCGCAACGTCAGATGACAGCGGCGCGCGACCGCCTCGCCCTGATCGACCCGGAGCTCGACCGGCAGCTTCGCACGTGTGGCGAGCAGCCAGCCGCCGAGATTCGCGCAAGCGGACCCGGTGCCAGGATCCTCGACTACGGCACCGTGTTTGAGGAAGAAGAAACGCGCGAGTACATCGTCCCTATTGCGCGCAAAGACATAAGCCATCGCGCGCTCCCCATTGCTTGCGTGCGCGAGCATCACCTCGGCTGACGGCGCGGCGCCGCGCACGGCGTCTGTCGAGGCGAGCGGAACGATCAGCTGTTCCGTGCCGGTGTCGACCCACAGCGGATCACCGGCAAGGTCGTCGACGGTGACGCCGAGCATTCGGGCGAGATCCGCTCGCGAGGTCGACGGCGCGCGGTGGCGCGGCGCATTCGCGGTCAAGGTCCAGACATCTCCGCGGGCAGCGACCGGTATCACACCTGCGCGCATCTCGAGCGTGACGCGGTCGCCGGTTGCGCGCAGCTCGCGCACCACATGCGCGGTGCCGAGCGTGGGATGTCCCGCGAACGGCATTTCGAAAGTCGGCGTGAAGATGCGTACCCGCGCGGATGCGACGGTGGACGGCAGCACGAACGTTGTTTCTGAAAGATTGAATTGCAGCGCGAGCGCCTGCATCGTCGCTTCGTCCAGGCACGTTCCATCCTCGAACACCGCGAGTGGATTCCCTCCAAGAGGCGTTTCCGCGAAGACGTTCACGATGCGAAACGGCAGCGCGCTCATTCGTCATCCTTGTCGACATCGGGTTGCACGGGCTCGGCGAGGAGCTGCTGCGCGAGGTGTCGAAACGTCACGGGGGCCGCATCCGGAACGACGACGCTGGTAGCGCCTCGATAGCGCGGGAAGTTGCGATCGATCGCGCGCTCGTACAAGGGATCATAGTGCAAGTCGAGGAGGTCCTCGGTCAGCGGCGTCGCCGCCCCCTCACTCGCCCACGCGATCCATCTTGCGACCGCTGCCTTGCCATGCAACGGTGTAAGGGCGATGAGACACGCGTGCAGGCGCTCCGGGTCTTCCGCCCAGTGGGCGTAATCGGCGGCAAGCATCGCGACCCGCAGGGACCGCGATGCTTCGAGCCGAATGCAAGGCGATGCGCGCATCGCCTCGAGCAGCGCATCGGGTAGTTGCAGCCTCCCGATCCTCCGGCTTTCCGATTCGACGAACACCGGTCGTTCACGATCGTATCCGGCGAGCGCGGCGAAGAGGTGGCTCTCGAACATCTTCTGCGTCGGCTGGGGGTCGTCCGGCCGCTCGCCGAGCAGCGACCCGCGATGCCTCGCGAGTCCTTCGAGATCCAGCACCTGCCCGCCTTCGGACCCGATCGCCTCGATCAGCCGCGATTTGCCCGATCCGGTGAGCCCGCAGACGACACGGAATCGAACGCGCCGTGGCCACTGTGCAAGCATCGCAACGACATGCCTGCGGTATCCGCGATAGCCGCCGTCGAGTTGCACGGCGCGAAAGCCGATTTCGCCCAGCACGTGCACGAGCGTGCGGCTGCGCTGTCCGCCGCGCCAGCAGTAGACGAGCGGCGACCAGTCGCGCGGCTTGTCGGCGACGTAGGTTTCGCAGATGTGCGCGATATTGCGCGCCACGAGCGCGGCGCCGGCCCTGCGCGCGTCGAACGCCGACTGCTGCACGTACATCGTGCCCACGCGCGCGCGTTCGGCGTCATCGAGCACGGGCAGGTTCACGGCGTCCGGCACATGATCTTCGGCGTACTCGCTGGGCGAACGCACGTCGATGCGATCGGCAAAGGCCGACCAATCGGCGACATCCGCTTTGGGCGTCGCGCGAAGCGGGGGTCCCGGAGGCAGCGGTGCGTTCATGGCACTGGGAACCCCGGCGTCATTTGCGGGCAAGCAGCGGGACGAGCGCCGGCCACACGTTGTCGAGGATGCGTGCCTGCACCTCCGCAGTTGGATGAATGCGATCGGGTTGAAACTTCGCGAGATCCTCGCCGAAGCCCTCGAACAGGTAGGGAACGACGGGCGTGTGCCGCGCCTTCGCGACGTCGGTGAAAAGCGCGTCGAACGTGCGCGCGTAAGCGGGACCGTAGTTCGGCGGCACTTTCATGGCGAGGATCAGCGGCTTCGCGCGCGCCCCCTGAACGGCGGCGACCATCGCATCGAGATTCGTGCGCGTCGATTGCAAATTGCCTCCGCGCAACGCGTCGTTGCCTCCAAGCTCGATGACGACGATCGACGGATGGTGCTCGCGCAGCAGCGCGGGAAGCCGTGCAAGCCCTCCGGCCGTCGTGTCGCCCGAGATGGACGCGTTGACGACCCGCTCCCGGTATCCCTGCTGACGCAACCGCTGCTCGAGCAGGTCAACCCATCCCTCGCCGCGCGCGAGACCGTATCCGGCGGAGATGGAGTCGCCGACGACGAGAAGCACGGGCGCACCGGTTTGGGCGCTCGAAGGCGCGCCCACGCCCAGCGCAATCACGACAAGCAGCCAGCGAACGAATGTCATGCGCCATTTTAGCGGTCGCGTTTCGGTGCTCTTCGTCCGGCTGCGACCTTCTCCCCCAACCTCCAAGCGGGAGGCGGGCGGGCCGTGCGTGCAGCGTAGAATCCGGCGCGGATGATCGATCGGTGACAGGACCGGCGTGGCGGCCATGAAACGCCGGCGCAACTCGGTTGTCTGACCCCAACCCATGACCTCCCCGATCATCCGCGCAACGTCGCTCACGAAGATCGTGCAAAGCGGCGACGAGCCTCTCACGATCCTCGACGCAGTCACGTTCGACGTCGCAGCGGGCGCCACGATCGCCATCGTCGGCGCGAGCGGCTCAGGCAAGACGACGCTGCTCGGCCTGCTTGCCGGGCTCGATCAGCCGACATCGGGCGACGTGACGATCGACGGCATCGCGTTGTCGACGCTCGATCAGGACGGCTGCGCGGCTATCCGCCAGCGTCTGCTCGGCTTCGTTTTCCAGTCGTTTCAGTTGTTGCCCGCGCTGACCGCGCTCGAGAACGTGATGCTTCCACTCGAGCTCGCCGGTGCAAACGATGCGGCGGAGCGCGCCCGTGCCTGGCTCGCACGCGTCGGCCTCGCGCGACGCACGACGCATTACCCGCGTCAGCTTTCCGGGGGTGAGCAGCAGCGCGTTGCGATCGCACGCGCGTTTGCGAGCGAGCCGAAAATCCTCATGGCGGACGAGCCGACGGGCAACCTCGACGCCAGCACCGGCGTCGAAGTTGCCGATCTCATGTTTCGGCTGAATCGCGAGCACGGCACCACGCTCCTCCTCGTCACGCACGACGTGAGCGTTGCGAGCCGGTGCGAACGACGCCTGTCGCTCGCGTTCGGGCGCCTCGTCGCAGACGAGCGAACGGAGCACGCGCGCTCCGCGCAGTCACCACTTCGCGCGGCCGCGAAGTGACGGACGCACCGCGATGATCCGCACGGCGCGCCTGGCCTTGCGACTTCTCGCACGCGATTGGCGCGCGGGCGAATTGCGCGTGCTCGTCGCCGCAATCGTTCTCGCCGTCGCGAGCGTCGGCACCGTCGGCTTCTTCGCGGACCGCGTCAAAGCAGGCCTCGTGCAGCAGGCCAATCTGTTGCTCGGCGCCGACCTGATGATCTCCGGCGATCGTCCGCTGCCGCAGACGTTCGCGGAAGAGGCGCGCAAGCTCGGCCTTGCGACATCGCCGGCTATCCGCTTCAACAGCATGGTGCAGTCGGCCGACGCGACAGCGAATCCCGCAACGGCGAACGCGGTGCTGAGCGACGTGAAGGCGGTGGCGTCCGGGTATCCGCTTCGTGGCGCGATCGCGCTCGTGAAGGCGGGCACCACGGAGCGATATGACGCGCAAGGCATCCCGGCGCGCGGCGAGGTGTGGATCGACACGCGACTCGCCGATCGACTCGGCGCCACGATCGGCACCCGGCTCGCCGTCGGTGAGGCGACGCTCGTTGTTACCGCCATCGTCGCGCAGGATCCGGAGATCGCCGGCTTGACGTTCGCGCCGGGACCGAAGCTTCTGCTCAATCTGGACGATGTGCCCGCGACGAACCTGCTGCAACCCGGGAACCGCGCAACGTGGCGACTGCTCGTCGCCGAGCGCGCATCCGGCGAAATCGAGCGGTTCCAGCAATGGCTTGCAGGCAACGTGAAGGCAGGGCAGCGCGTCGAAAGCGTGCGTGACCTGCGCCCGGAAGTTCGACAGACGCTGGAGCGCGCGGAACGCTTTTTGGGACTTTCCGCGCTGGTTGCCGTGCTGCTCGCGGCCGTTGCAGTTGCACTCGCCGCGTCGCGCTATCTGCGCCGTCATCTCGACGCGGCCGCGATCTTCCGGTGTCTTGGCACGTCGGTGTCGCGCACGCTCGCGCTTTTCGTCATCCAGTTCGCCGCGCTCGGCATTGCTGCCAGCGTCATCGGTGTCGTCGGCGCGCTGATGGGTCAGCAGATGCTCGCGGCGCTTCTGTCCGCCACATTCGTCGAAACCCTGCCGTTGCCGACGTGGATGCCGGCGCTCAAGGCGTTCGCCACCGGCCTTCTGCTGCTGTTCGGCTTTGCGTTGCCGCCGCTCGTCGCGCTTGCGAAGGTGCCGCCGCTCCGCGTGCTGCGGCGCGATCTGCCGCGACCGCGGGCGGGAGGGATCCTCGCCTATGCGTGCGGCGTCCTGGTCGTCGCGGTGCTCATCGCGTGGCAGGCACAGGAGGCACAGGCCGCATCGATCATGCTCGGCGGCGTGGCGGGATTGCTGATCGCCGCCGCCGCGATCGCGTGGCTGCTGTTGACGCTGCTGAAACGCGTGCCGCAACGAGGCGTCTCGTGGCGTTTCGGGCTTGCCAATCTGCGCAGGCGCGCACTCGCTTCGAGTTTGCAGATCGGTGCGCTCGCGCTTGGCCTGACGTCGCTGTTGTTGCTCACCGTCGTGCGCGGCGATCTCCTCGCCGATTGGCGCGCCAGCCTGCCGCCCGATGCGCCCAACCAGTTCCTCGTGAACGTTCTGCCCGAGCAGGTCGACGACACGAAGACCTGGCTCGCGACGACCGTCAACGCCTCGCCGAAGTTCAAGCCCATGGTGCGGGGCAGACTTGTCGAGCTGAACGGCCGGCCCCTCGACACGCAGCAGTATGCGGAGCCGCGTGCCCGGCGGCTCGCCGAGCGCGAGTTCAATCTCTCGTGGAATGATCAATTGCCCGAAGGCAACCGTGTCACGCGCGGCAAGTTCTGGTCACCCGAAAGCCGCGGCGCGGAGGCGGGCATTTCGCTGGAGGAAGGGATCGCGAACACGCTCGGAGTGAAGCTCGGCGATCGCCTGACGTTCGATTCCGGCGGCCTCCGTGTAACAGCACCGATCACCAGCCTGCGCAAGGTCGACTGGGACAGTTTCCGCGTCAATTTCTTCGCGCTGTTCGCGCCCGGCGCGCTCGATGATCTGCCCGCGACGTACATCGCAGCCTTCCGGGCGCCGGACGGCAACACGGCGTGGCTGACCGGCCTCGTGCAGCGCTACCCGAACATCCTGTCGATCGACGTCGCAGAAATCCTGCACCAGATCCAGGGAATCATCGATCGCGTCGCGCGCGCGGTGGAGTTCGTGTTCCTGTTCACGCTCGCGGGTGGGCTGCTCGTGCTGCAGGCAGCCATTGCCTCGACGCAGGACGAGCGCAAGTACGACGCCGCCGTCGTCCGCACGCTTGGCGCGTCGCAGCGGCAACTGCAAAGCGCGCAGGCGACGGAATTCCTGCTGCTCGGCGCGCTCGCCGGCTTTCTCGGCGCCGCCGGTGCGACGGCGCTCGGGTGGGCACTTGCCGAGCGTGTCTTCAACATTCCCTTTTCGGGCAGTCCGCTCGTCTGGCTGTACGGGATCCTCGGCGGAGCCGTGGCGGTGACGCTTGCCGGCTGGATCGGCACGCGCTCGACCGTGAACGAGCCACCGCTCACGGTGCTGCGTCAGCTCGCCTGACGCGGCCCGGCAATAGAGACGCCGCGTCGGGCCGGGCTCGCCTTACGCGCGGCGAAGTTCCGCGCGGCGAAGTTCCATTCGCTCGTTCCTGACCGTGTGCGAGCCGATGTGGCGGAATTGCATTCTTTCACACATCCGGGCGTAAGGATTGCATAAAATTGCACTCTTACGCTGAACCGGCCCTTCATGGACACGATCTCGCAGAGCTTCGCGCTGGCCGTTTCAATGGTCGCGCATCTCGAGCCCCGGCTCACCCAGATCGTCGCGCTGTCACTCGCGGTCAGCCTGTCCTCGACTTTATGCTCGGCGCTCGTCGGCCTGCCCCTCGGTGCAGCGGTCGCCATCGCACGGTTCCCGGGACGCGGCCCGCTGATCGTCGCGCTGACGGCCGCGATGGGCTTGCCCCCGGTGGTGGTCGGTCTCGTCGTGTACCTCCTGCTATCTCGCGCCGGTCCGCTCGGGCAGTTCGGGTTGCTGTTCACCCCGCCGGCGATGGTGATCGCACAAACGCTGCTGATCGTTCCGATCGTCGCGGCGCTCACGCGGCAAATCGTGGAGGACGCATGGCTCGAATATCGCGAGCAACTGCGAAGCCTCGATGCATCGTGGCTGCAGTCGACGCTCACATTGCTGTGGGACACGCGCTTTTCATTGTTGACGGTGCTTTTGGCCGCTTTCGGTCGCGCCGCCGCTGAAGTCGGCGCAGTCATCATCGTCGGCGGCAACATCGACGGCGTCACGCGCGTGATGACGACGGCGATCGCGCTCGAGACCAGCAAAGGCGATCTGCCGCTCGCGCTTGCGCTTGGGGTCATGTTGATGTCCCTTGTGCTGGCGGTCAATATCGGCGCGCATCTGACGCGCCAATGGGCGAGGGCACGCTTTGGCTGACGCGACGATCCGCCAGGGAGCCGCGGCAGCCGATGTGTCGATCGCGGTCAAGGCCGACGCGCGGATCGCGCGAGAACCTGCCGCGTTGCCCGCCGCCGCTAACGCCGATCCGGCGGTCATCGCATCGGGGGTCGATGTCGTTCGTGGCGGAACGTGCGTGCTGGGCGGAGTCGACGTCACGATTCGCGCCGGCTCGCGAACGTTCATCCTGGGCGCAAATGGTGCCGGCAAGAGCACGTTGCTTCGCGTTCTTCACGGGATCGTCGATCCGACTCGCGGCGCGGTGACGTGGGGTCAGTCGTCGACTCGCCCGCGCGGCCACGCGATGGTGTTTCAGCGGCCTGTGCTGCTGCGGCGTTCAGCGGCCGGTAACATCCGGCACGCGCTCGCGCTTTACGGCGTCCGCGGGCGGGTGGCCGACGAGCGGATTCGCGATGCGCTCACGAGTGTCGGTCTTTCCGACCTCGCTGAACGACCCGCGCGCGTGCTGTCGGGAGGGGAGCAGCAACGCCTGGCGCTGGCCCGCGCATGGGCACTGAAACCCGCCGTGCTGTTCCTAGACGAGCCGACAGCGAGTCTCGATCCGCCTTCGACCCGCGCCGTCGAGGCGATCGTCGAGAATATCCATCGAATCGGCACGACGATCGTGATGACGACGCACCAGCTCGCGCAGGCGAAGCGCCTCGCGACGGATGTGATCCTCCTCGCGGATGGTCGCGTGGCAGAGCAAACCGCCGCCGAGATGTTCTTTCGTGAACCGCGCTCGGCTTATGGCCGGGCGTTCCTGGAAGGAGAAAGGTTGTGAGGAAATGGATGGGATTTCTTGCGCTCGGGCTCACGCTGTGCATACGTGCCGCCCTTGCCCAGCAGCCATTCATCGTCGTTGCGTCGACGACGTCCACGGAGCAATCAGGTTTGTTCGCTCATCTGCTGCCCACATTCGAGAAGGAGACCGGGATCAACGTACGCGTCGTTGCAGTCGGCACCGGCCAGGCGCTCGACATCGGGCGCCGGGGAGATGCGGACGTCGTGTTCGTGCACGACAAGCCGGCCGAGCTCAAATGGCTGGAGGAGGGCAGCGGCGTCAAACGCTATCCGGTCATGTACAACGATTTCGTGCTGATCGGTCCCGATGCCGATCCGGCGCACGTGAAAGGCGGCAAGGACATCGCCGTCGCTTTCAAGACGATCGCCGATGTCAAGGCTCCGTTCGTGTCGCGCGCCGACAAGAGCGGCACGCACTCGGCGGAATTGCGGCTGTGGAAGGATGCGGGCGTCGATATCGACAAGGCGAAGGGCCCCTGGTATCGCGAGACGGGTCAAGGCATGGGACCTGCGCTCAATACCGCCGCGGCTTTGAGCGCCTACATCCTTGCCGATCGCGGAACGTGGCTCAACTTCAGGAATCGCGCCGATCTCGGCATCGTCGTCGAAGGCGACAAGCGGCTCTTCAACCAATACGGCGTGATGCTGGTCAATCCCGCCAGGCATCCGCAAGTCAAGAAGGAGCTGGGACAGAAATTCATCGACTGGCTCGTATCGCCGCACGGCCAGCAAGTCATTGCCAGTTACAGAATCAACGGCGAGCAGCTCTTCTTTCCCAACGCCGGCACGGATTCGTGACTGTCGGGGGGCGGGAGTTCCGGCCGTGCGCAACGGCCGCGTTTACGTGCCGCCCGATCTTGCTTTCGGCGCGTTCGATTCGCTTCCCGCGCTCAATCGGCTGCTTGCGGTACAGTGGCTTGTGCGGTTGTTTCATCCGCGCCTCTTTCCGGAGCCACTCGGCCCTCGCGTGAAGGCGTTCCATGCGCTCTATTACCATCGGGTGCCGACCGACTCGCGGGTGCGCGCGCTGCTCGACGCCGCCGGCATGAAACCGTGAGCACGCTGCCGCCGCTCGGTGCGCCGCGCCGTTCCCTGTTCGTGTTCGCGTCCGCTTTTCTCGCACTTGCGGCGCTCGTCGTCGTAGCCCTCGGCTCCGGGCGCTATCCGCTGTCGATCGGCGACATCGCGGGCGCAGTCTGGAATCGGCTGGCGGGAAAGGGCAGCCCCGGCGCCGCCGACGCGATCGTCTGGCAGATACGGCTTCCGCGCGTCGGCGTGGCAATGCTGGTGGGTGCCGCGCTATCGGCGGCAGGCACTGCGTACCAGCACATGTTTCGCAATCCCCTCGTGGCTCCTGACACGCTCGGCGTCTCGTCCGGTGCAGCACTTGGCGCCGTGCTCGGCATTTTTTTCGGCGCGGGGTTCCTGACGATCGAGATCGCCTCGTTCGTTGGAGGACTCGCGGCCGTCGGCATCGTGCTGTTCATCGCGGCGCGACTTTCGGCCCATGAAGCGCTCGTCACGCTGATTCTCACCGGCGTCGTCGTCGCGAGCCTGCTCGGGGCGGCCATATCACTACTCAAGTACCTCGCCGATCCCTACAACCAGCTTCCCGCGATCACGTTCTGGTTGATGGGAAGCTTCGCCGCTGCATCGGAGCAGGAGATCATCAGTCTGCTTCCCGCAGTCGTATTGGCGCTCGCCGTTCTCGTTCTCCTCGCATGGCGCATCAATCTGCTCGCCTTGCCGGAGGATGAGGCCCGTGCGCTCGGCGTGAACACGCGTCGGCTGAGAGCCTCGGTAATCGCCGCCGCGACGCTCGCTACTTCGGCGAGCGTCGCTGTATCGGGCATCATTGGCTGGGTCGGGCTCGTGGTCCCGCATATGGCGCGACTCGTCGTCGGTCCCGAATTCTCGCGCCTTCTGCCCGTGGCCGCGCTGTTCGGTGCGATGTTCATGCTCGTGATCGACACCATCGCGCGGACCCTCGCCATCATCGAAGTGCCGCCGGGCATATTGACGGCGATCATCGGGACCCCCGTTTTCATCGCGCTGCTTGCGCGCGCGCGACGGGTCATGTGACGCAGCCACTCAGCGTGTTCGAATCGAGGAGTACTCACTTGAAAACCAGTGCTCGAAATCATTTCTACGGGATGGTCAAGAACGTGTTGAAAGGTCCCGTAACCACCGAAGTGACGGTGACGATCAACGGGGGCGTCGATGTCGTTGCGACGATCAGCACGTGGTCGGCGGAGTCGCTCAGACTCAACGTCGGAAAGCCGGCGCAGGTGATGATCAAGGCGAGCAGCGTGCTCGTGGCGGTCGATTGATGCAGCGCCCATAAAGGCAATTGCCGAGCTTCAAGCGAGGAACCAAGCTGCTGAACGTCGAGAATCTAGCGTACGGGTTTCGAGACCGCCGCGTGGGGACGGGGGTGACGTTCAAACTTGCGCGCGGCGAGACGCTCGCCGTGCTCGGCGGGAACGGCGCGGGCAAGACAACGCTGTTTCGTACGGTGCTCGGCTTGCTCGCGCCGCTCGCCGGCCGCGTCGAACTGGATGGCGAGGGTGTCGCGTCGCTCGCTCCGTCGGTTCGCGCCATGCGCATCGCTTACGTCCCGCAGCATCACGCGCCGGCGTATGCATTTAGCGTGACCGACGCGGTGCTCATGGGACGCGCCGCGCGCGTCGGTTCGTTCAGTCGTCCAGGCAGGAGCGACCACGCCGCAGCGAAGGAGGCGCTTGCGACGCTCGGCATCGCTTCACTCGCAACGCGCGCGATCACCGAGATCTCCGGCGGCGAGCGCCAGCTGGTGATGATCGCCCGGGCGCTCGCGCAGCAGGCGCCCATCCTGGTTCTCGATGAACCGACGGCGAGCCTCGATTTCGGCAATCGGGTGCGCGTGCTGCGCGAACTCGATCGCCTGCGCGCGCGCGGGATGACGATCCTGTTTTCGACGCACGAGCCCGATCAGGCGCTCGCCCATGCCGACCGCGCGCTTCTGCTCGCCGGCGGCAAGCCGCTCGCGCTCGATTCGGTCGGGCGCGCATTGACGAGCGAGAACATCGAGCGCTTGTACGGTACGCCCGTCCGGCTTCTTGCCGTGGATGCGCGCCGTTATGCGTGCGTGCCGATCGAGCCGCCGGTCTCCTGATGACGACAAAGGCACCGGGTCGTGGCGACGTAGCGCGTTGAACCGGTTCGTTGAGCACTTGTTCCGTGCTGCGGCACCGTGACGATCCCCAGATGAACGCGCCAGTCCTTCCCGTTCCTCTTGCAAGCGGCGCAACCACATGGTTTCGGAACGATTGGTTACAACTGCTCCACAAGTGGTCGTCAACAACGACTCCACGACCGGCGTTTCAAAACGACGGGCGCGACAGGCGCCGGCTATTCAAGGAGCATCGTCATGAACCGAACATTCTTCGCTTTTTCCGTTGCCGCTCTCTTTGCCTCGAATGCTGCGTTCGCAGGCGCGCCGTTCGTCTCG
>Ga0105248_10003682_pt1 | contig 16982 bp, 11 predicted proteins | sample KBSS34metaG_FD_81524 | JGI IMG/M metagenome (GOLD analysis project Ga0105248, IMG submission 81524) | Switchgrass rhizosphere microbial communities from Kellogg Biological Station, Michigan, USA - KBS S3-4 metaG | ecosystem: Host-associated > Plants > Roots > Rhizosphere > Soil | place... | reverse complement strand
TGGCAAAACGATCTGGCTCCCATCGGTCCGGCAGATTGGAATTATGACTTTGCGGCGCACCTGCTGGAGCGAGCCGGATTTGGAGGAACGCCGGAGGAGATTCAAGCGCTGGCGAAGATGACTCCCGCGCAGGCCATCGCCCGGCTGGTTCGCTTCGAAGGGACGGATATCAGCCAGCTGCCGCCCTTCGAACATTCCGGCATTCATGATCCAGGCCTGGAACCGTTTCCACCCACGCGACCGGCCGTGACCGATCTAGCTAAGGAAAAAGGCGAGGCGCTGGGAATCAAGGTCAAACCTTCCGGAAACCGCCGACTGCAGCCCATTGTCGATGAGTTTTTCTACTGGCTCCGCGCCAGCGTTCTCGAAACCAACCGCGTGTCTTATTGGTGGGCGAACCGCATGCTCACCAGCCCGCGTCCGCTGCAAGAAAAGATGGCGCTGTTCTGGCACGGCCATTTTGCATCGAATGAAGCTAAGGTTCGCGATTACCGGAAACTCCTCGGCCAATTGGAGCTGTTCCAGCAAAAAGGGACGGGCAATTTCCGGGACCTGACCGTCGCTGTGGCTCAGGACCCTGCGATGCTTTCGTTCCTGGATGCCGGCGTCAACGTCAAGGGTGCTTCCAACGAAAACTTCGCGCGCGAAATCATGGAGATCTTCACCATGGGTGTGGGCCACTACACGGAGAAGGATATCCGCGAGGCTGCCCGCGCATTCACCGGCTGGAATTACGTCGACGTGAAATTCGTGGTGAACAAAGATCAGCACGACGACGGCGAAAAGACGTTTCTAGGACACACCGGGCGCCTGGATGGCGTCGATGTGATCGACATCATCATGCAGCAGCCGGCCACGGCGGATTACATCGCTGGGAAGATTTATCGCCATTTCGTCCGCCAGGATCTTTCGCCGGAGCTTCAGAAGCAGCTAGGCGCGGTGCTGCGGGACGGCCACTACGAGATCGCGCCGCTGCTCGAAAAGATTTTCCTGTCGCGCGACTTCTACAGTCCGGCGTCGGTGGGCACTCAGATCAAGAGTCCCGTGCAGCTTGCAGTGAGCACTTACAAGAAACTTGGGCAAAAGAATATTCCGGGTGTTCCGGACTTCAATCTGGCGACATCCGCGCTAGGACAGCAACTGTTCTCGCCGCCAACCGTCGCGGGCTGGGCGGGCGGGCAGAGCTGGATCACACCCGGCCTTTTGCTCGAACGCGGCAATCTTGCCCGCGACATTCTATTTCCCGACATTAGCTTCCTTCCGCCGGATCGTTACACGGGAGGCGGAGAGATCCGCAGGGTCGCCGAGCGTATCCGACAGGGCATGGACATCAGTACTGCGACCAAGGATGACGCCAAATCCGGCGACATCGCGGAATCCAACAAGAATGCGGATCGGGATGAAGAATTCAACACGCGTTACGGTAGTTTCCGGGGATCGCAGCTGGCCATCCAGCGCGTTAAGCCTATTCCTCGCGACACGGCGCAAATCAATTTGTCGCGGATGGTGCTGGATGCCAAACTTCAGAACACCACGCAGGTGGTGGATCATCTGATTCATCGTTTCATGCGGGTCCCCCCGGATGACGGAGCTCGCCAGAAACTGATTGCCTTCCTGAACAAAGATCTGGGGACCGCCGAGATCGCCGTGGCCCAGACCTATATGGAGGACTCGCTGCGGCTGGTTCTTCACTTAATCATGAGTCAACCCGAGTATCAGTTGGATTGAGGAACGCTCGCATGAAGACAAGATTTTCGTTCTCGAATGCCACCCGGCGGGATCTCCTGCGGGCCGGCATGTATGGCGTCGGCGTCACGGCCGGAGCGTTGCCTCTGCCGTTGTTCGCGCAAGCGGGCGCAGCGTTGGCTGCTCAGGGCAAGACCGACGGGAAGATTCTGGTGGTGCTGGAACTATCCGGCGGCAACGACGGCCTCAACACTCTTGTCCCCTTCGGCGACGACGCGTATTACAAGCATCGCCCGCATATCGGTATTCCCAAGAAGGAAGTCCGGCCCATCGACGACCATTTTGGTTTCAGCGGGGGCATGGCTGGTTTCGAGCGCTTGTACAAAGACGGGAAGCTGGCTGTCGTCCACGGCTGCGGCTACGAAAATCCATCGTTCTCGCATTTCACGTCCATGGCGTACTGGCATACCGCAGCTCCCAACAGCGGCGAGGAGTACGGATGGGTGGGCCGGCTGGCGGATTCGCTGGCTCCTGCTGCGCCGCCTAACTTCCTGATCAACATCGCCGCGCGCCAGTCGCTGGCCGTTCGCAGCCGCAAGCATGTTCCGGTGGTGTTCGACGATCCCAACAAATTCACACAGGAGAAATTCTACGAAGAAAAGGAGATCCTGGAAGCGGCGCCCGCGCCCAAGGCGGTAGAGAATCCCTCGCGCAAATTCCTTCTGGAGACCGCCCAAAGCGCCAAGGACGCGTCGGTGCTGGTTCGCGAAGCCTGGGCGAAATACCGTTCTCCGGTGGACTACGGGATCACTGGTCTCGATCTGCCGAAAGTCGCGGCGCTGATCGCAGCAGGCATGCCCACGCGCCTGTATTACACCTCGTATCGCAACAACGCGTTCGACACCCACGTCTACCAGAACGACACGCACAAGCGATTGCTCACCTATGCTTCCGACGCGGTGAACGCGTTCCTGGCGGACCTCCAACGAATCGGCCGCGCGGATGACGTAGTCGTGATGATCTTCTCGGAATTCGGTCGCCGTGTTCCCGAGAACGTGAATCTGGGCACCGACCACGGCGCGGCCAACCTCATGTTCGTCGCCGGAAAAGACGTTAAGGGCGGGCAATATGGGGCGATTCCCAGCCTGACCAAGCTCGATCCAGGCGGGAACCTGATCCATACAACCGACTTCCGTAGGGTCTACTCGACCATGATCCAAGGCTGGCTGGGACTCCACGACACGCGCGAGTTGCTGAACGGCGACTTCCAACCGTTTGAAATGTTTCGGAGTTAGCGAATGCGAGTATTTCTGTTGTTCGCCGCGTTCGCGACAGTTGTCGGCGCCCAAGGAGTTCAGCCTCCCCCGGCTCCCTGGCGAGGCGCGGGACCCACACCATGCGTGGGATCCGATGGTGGCATCCTGCAATGCCCTCCGACAGCGCGCGTCGTCGCGATTCGCGCGGGCCGCATGTTTAACAGCAAGACCGGCCAGATGCAGACGAAGCAAGTAATCGTCCTTGCCGGCGAGCGCATCACCGAGGTGGGCCCGGAGGCGCAAATCAAGATTCCCGTTGGCTCCCAGGTGATCGACCTGAGCCGGTCGACGGTCTTGCCGGGACTGATCGATGCGCATACGCACATGTTCAACACGCGTGGTCCTAAGGGCACCACCGAGCAATCCATGCTGATTGCCGTTCAGAACGCCCAGGCGGATCTGCGAGCCGGCTTCACCACAGCGCGCGACATGAGCTCGCATGGCAACGGATACGCAGACATCGCCATGCGCGACGCAATTAAGGAAGGTCGCATCGACGGCCCCAGGTATCAGGTATCCGGGCGCGGCATCGCATGGGGGCCAGCGCCTCCAAATCCGCAGGCTCCGGACAACCCGCTCACCAGTACCGTCGTTCGTTCCGTGGAAGAAGCGCGTGCAGCGGTGCGCGATCACGTGGAACACGGTGTGGACTGGATCAAGCTGTTCCCCACCGGCGCGTACTCATTTACGCCCACCGGCGAAGCACGCTATGTACTCACCTACCCGATGCCGGTTCTGCAAGCCTTGATCGATGAGACGCATCGCCTCGGGAAGAAGGCTGCCTGCCACGTCCTAGGTGGTGAAGGACAGAAAAACGCCATCATCGCCGGCTGCGACACCATCGAGCACGCGTATGGCCTAGACCAAGAACAAGCCAACATGATGGTCGCTAAAGGTCTGTTCTACGATCCCACACTGCAGCGCTACATCGAGCCATATATGGACGATAACGACGCCAAGAACACAGGCGGCAAATATCGGATGATCCCGATCTTTGAGAAGGCCGTCGCGATGGCTGCTGCCACCAAGGGCCTGAAGATCATGGTCGGCAGCGGAGCCGACGGATCCACGTACGCGCACGGGACGCAGGCGCTCGACTTCGAAATGCTGGTGAAACGCGCCGGCTTGACGCCTGCGCGAGCCCTGCAGGGCGGAACCATCATCAACGCCGAAGCCTTGGGATGGCAGGATCAGATCGGATCCATCGACAAAGGCAAGTTCGCGGACCTGGTCGCCGTCTCAGGCGACCCTTTGGCCGATATCACTGAGCTGCAGCGCGTGAAGTTCGTGATGAAAGCCGGCAAGATCATCAGGAACGACGGGAAGTAGCTTCCGGGCCGGGCGCTGTCGCTTACAATGAGAATCTGAGCCAGTATCCATGCCTGTTTTAGAGTTCCAGGGCGTATCCAAATACTTCTACCGGCACGGCGGCCGCATGCTATTGCGCGACCGGATCGCGCATGCCATGGGTCCGGATCCACGCGAACGGTTTTACGCTCTGCGCGATGTGTCATTTTCGTTGGAGCATGGCGAAAGCATGGCTGTGATCGGCTCCAACGGCGCCGGCAAAAGTACGCTGCTCAACATTGCCACCAGCCTTTGCGATCCCAGCGATGGAAACGTCACCGTGGAGGGTCGCGTAGAGGCTCTGCTGGAACTAGGCGCCGGGTTTCATCCCGACCTCACCGGTGCGGAGAATCTGCGGATCAAAGCCAGCCTGATGGGGCTGACCCGTCGCCAGGTGCGCGAACGATTCGATCAGATCGTCGAGTTTTCCGAACTGGGCGAGTTTATCGAGGAACCGCTGCGCACCTACTCCGCCGGCATGGTGATGCGCTTGGCGTTCTCAGTGGCCATCAACGTGGATCCGGAACTCCTGATCATCGACGAAGTGCTGGGTGTCGGCGACCAGAATTTCTTCACCAAGTGCGTGGACAAGATCATGGAATTCCGGCATGCCGGAAAATCGATCCTGTGCGTTTCGCATGCGCTGGATACTTTGGAACGCCTGTGCGATCGCGGCCTGTGGCTGGAACACGGCCACGTCATGAAGATCGGTGAGGTATCCGAGGTGCTGAAGGCGTATCGCGAATCAGCGACAGCCCAGGCGCCGGTTGCCGCCCAAACCTAGCCAGGCTAATTACTTGTGTGTTGCCGCGGCAGCTTTGGCCGCGCCGACTTTGATCGAGTGCGCGACCTTCGTCTTGCTACCTTCGGGAACGTCCACCACCACGCGGACTCCCGCCTTAAGATCCGCCGCCTGCGCAGGTTTATCGTCGCGAGTGATCTCGGTTTTCGCATCCAGGGTGACCGCAACGTCCCCCTTGGCTGTTTTCACCGTGAGAACACTGTTCTCGAGTTTCTGGACCGTTCCAGTAACGTGGTCAAAACCGCCGTGGGCGAAAATCTGAACCGCAAACGCCAGCAGGCCCAGAAGGCTAGTGATGATGATGCTCGGGTGTCGTTTCATGGCTATCTTCTCCTCGTAGGAATCTTTCTTCTTCCTGCTCTTCCGCAAGCTCATCCGCGCTCTTGGGATTCATCTTTTCCATCGCCTTCTTTTCTTCCAGAGTAATCTGCGGAAGGTGACGGATGAAATGCACCAGCTTCCAGGAATCCTCTTCGTCCCTTGCGGTTCCGTTCCCCCAGGCCGGCATGCCTGTAAGACGTATCCCGTCCTGGATGATGTAGAACAGCTCGCCGTCGGTCAGTTGCTGCGTCGTAGCCAGGCGCATATCCGGTGCGGGCGGATACAGACTCTTTCCCAGAGCCGTATCGCCGCTGCCGTTGTTCGCGTGGCAGGAAAAACAATGATCGGCCCAATGCGCGCGACCTTCCGCCAACACTTCCGGGCTACTTGCAATGGGATTCATTCTGGATTTCGCCTCAGCCGGCATGGCCAAGGCGCGCGACTTCTGGGCAACCCAGGTTTCCATCGAAGTCGGTTTCTCGCGGGCGCTGAATCCTCGCCCGGACCGGATGAGAGCCAAGCCGGCAGCAATCGCCACGATCACCGTAAATAGAATGCCGCCAAGGAACCAACGCACGATTTACTATACTTCTTCAGAACGTAAACTTCAGCGCGAGCTGCATCAGCCGCGGCGGAGCTGCTTTCACCACCTGACCAAAGAGACCGCTATCGAAGTCGCCGTTTACCGCTGAAGGACCAAAGAACTGCGCATGGTTGAAGCTGTTAAACGTTTCCCAGCGGAACTGCAAATTCTTCGTCTCGCTGATCTTGAACGATTTCATGAGAGAGATGTCGAAGTTCAGCATTCCGGGTCCATGAATCGTCCGGCGCGAAGCTGAACCGGGAGTGCCGAGGGCCGCATCTGTGAAGAGGTCGGTATTGAAATACGGGAGCCCGTTTCGAGGATTGCCATTAATATTAAGAGTTCCCGGGGTGTAGTCAGGCAGATCCATCAGGTGGTTGTTGACGCCGTTGGGCGAGCTCCCCTGGAGAGACGTATCGACGTCCCTCGATATGGTCACAGGGAAACCCGAGCTGATCCGGGTGATCCCGGAGATTTGCCATCCCCGCGTCAGCGGCTTCATCCGGCTGGTCAGACGCTCCAAGGGAAACTGATAAGAGTAGGTCGCCACCAGGTTGTGAGTCAGATCCCAGGCCGAAAGTCCGCGCATCCTCTTGTAGTCGAAGGGATCGACAACGTCGGAAATGCTGGATGCCTGGTCGATGGACTTACTGTAAGTGTATGCGAGCATCAAGTCCAATCCCTTGGCGGAGTGACGAATGCTGGCTTGCAAGGAATTGTAGCTGGAGTTTCCGAAGCTGCCTTGAAAATCGTTATTGCTGAAATTCGATCCGAACGGTCCGCGGGTGCCGTTGATCGTCCGGCCGTCCGCCGTAGTGTAGGTGGTATCTTCGCCTTCCGGTCCGCACGTCGGAGTGCCCGGAGCAACGGCGCTGGGGTTGTTTAGCGCTAAACAAAGGGCCGGGTTGCCGGGGTTCGCCGAGTAAACAAGAAGCAAGTGATGGGCCTGGGAGCCGACGTAGCTCACGCTCAACAGCGTGTTCATCCCCAGTTGACGCTCGATCGAGAAGAAGTAATTTTCGTTATAGGGATAGGTGTTCCCGCGGAAAGGCGTCGTCATTCCAGCCTGCGGAAGGAAGGGTGAAAAATCGATCCCCTTGGTCGGATTTGATGCTGTCGTGTTCAACGGCGGGAAGTTCATTGGAAAGGGCTGAACGTGAACAGAGCCATCTGACGCAGTGATGAACGGAGTTGCGAAAAGTGTGCCGGAGCCCGTGTAACTCAGGCCGTATGGCGGCTGCGGCTCATCGATCGCGATGGTGTTCCCTTGAATCACCGTATAAAACATTCCGTAACCCGCGCGGATGCTGGTTTTCCCTGGCCCGCCGGTAATCTTGCCGAGAAGGCCACCAGACGCAGATGGTGAGTATGCAATTCCGAATCGCGGCGCGAAACGGTTACCCTGCGGAACCAGCGTGTTCGGTACGCCCTCATCCGTCGGATAGACCAAGCCCCTCGGCGCGTCAGGAAAGACCTTGGACTGCTGTCCGAGATTGAACGTCGGAATCTGGTTATACTTCTCCGACCAGTACTGCATCAGGTCCCATCGCAGCCCAAAGTTCAGGGTCAGACTTGAATTTACCCGCCAACTATCCTGGTAAAAGGCCGAGGCATATTTGTGCCGCCCGTAGTAAGTCTGCGAATCCGCTTGATTGTATTTGGTGGAGACTCCGATCAGGAAATCGGCGAGGTCCGAACCGGTTTCCGATCCGTAGAAAGTAAACGCGCCATTGAAGGTCGGATTCGGATTCACATTAACCTGCTCATAGCTCACCTGGAATCCGGTTTTCATGTTGTGGGACCCAAGAACCTTTGAAAAGTTGTCTGTGGCCGAGTATGTATTGTTAGCCTGGGCTAAATTGGTGGTCGGCGTCCCGAACGTAACGGAATTCAGGGTGATATTTTCAATTCCTTCGATATCCGGCGCCAACGCGACGATTCCCGGAGATCCGAGCCCCGTCACAAAACCTTGCGACGCCAAACCGGGACCAACACCACCGACCGGCTTGCCAACGTTGTTGTAACTTCGCATAAAGCTCAATCGCACTTCGTTGACTGCGGTGGAGCCGAAAGCCTTGGTCTGAGAAATGTTGATGAGCTGGGACCGCCCCGCGTTCAGCGCCGAGAATCCTGGAACATTCGCGCCACCCTGCCCGGTTGGGTAGGGGTTGTTCAGGTTGTAGTTGTCGAGATAGTAGTAGGCCGTCAGCTGCCCCCAGCGGTCACTGTTCCAATCGACGCGGCCGCTGCCCTTGTTGTCGTGTAGAATCTTTCCTTCCCCGCCCGTCGAAAAGCTGGAATCGCTGACGTTCGGACTGGGGATGTACTGAAGCAAATGCTTCGCGGGTTCCGACCAGGCTCGCTGGGGAATCACCGCGTTGGGGAAGACGCACTGAGAAGGCGAGGTACAACCCGGCGTGTAGTAGGGCTCGTTCGCGGAGACCGCGTAGCCCAGCTTTTGCGAAAGCAGGTTCGCGAAATATGGGCCCCCGACCTCACCCTTAAGAGCGGAAGCATCGTCCAGCAGGTTTCCATTGCGATTTGCCACCGTAGGAACGGCGATCAATCCCGTGTCGATCCCCTGGCTCTGCCGCGTGCCCTGAAAATCGCCGAAGAAGAATAGCTTGTTCTGCTTGATCGGCCCGCCGACGGTTCCACCGAACTGGTTCTGGCGATAAAAGCTGCGCTCGGGTGAGAAGAAGTTTCGTGCGTCGAGCGCTGTATTTCTCAGAAACTCGAAGCCGCTTCCATGAACCTGATTGGACCCGGACTTGGTGATCACGTTGACCACGCCCCCGGCATAGTTGCCATACTCCGCGTCGAAATTGTTGGTAAGAATCCGGAACTCGGCGATGGAATCCAGATTCGGCACCACTGATGTGCCGCCGTTCATCAACTCCTTGACATCTCCTCCATTGACCAGGAATCCGTTGGAGTCTTCCCGCTGGCCGCTAATGGACTGATTGCCAGGATTGAGAGTCCCTGAAGGTTGGATCGCCACCGAAGCGCCCGCCATCACGATCGATTCGGGTTCCTGAGTCGTCGTGGGCACGATGCCAGGCTGCAGCGCCAGGAGATCCGTAAAGCTGCGGCCATTCAGGGCCACCGTGGTCATCTGCTTGCCCGTCACGACGTCGCCCAGTTGCGTGCTCACCGTCTCCACATGGATCTGGTCGGCGGTTTCCGAGACGGTGACTTCCTCCGTCCGTTGGGCTAACTCCAGAGTCAGGTCCATTTGAATCGCCGCATTGGCGTCGATCACCAGGCCGATTCGTTTCTCGGTCCGGAAGCCTCGGGACTCGCATTGAATTTCGTAATTACCGACCGGCAGACTGGGGAAGGAATAATCTCCCTTAGCGTCGGTCATGGTCTTGATCTGGGTATTCTGCTCGGTGTTCGTAGCGGTGACCATGGCGCCGGGGATCCCCCCGCCACTGGGATCTTTCACCGAGCCAGTGATCCGTCCAGTCACAGCGCCCTGAACCAGCGGCAAAGAAATCGCCAGCGCGATGGCAAAATTACGAAGATTTCTTAATGAATTCGAGAAAGGGATGATTTGCATGAGATGGCGAGAGCCTAACCTAACATGGGGGGATTGAAATCCGAGCCCTGGAGGGGTCAAGTGCTGGTCAGTGACTCTTTCAAGAGAGTCAGTGACCTCAGATAACAAACGAGTTACGCGACCCTCGCGGGCGGGAGTTACTTCGAGAGCAGTTTGCGGATCGTCTGGAGTTCCCTGCGCCTCTTGGAGTCCACTTCCGGATACTTCATCTTGAGTTCCTCAAGCGCCTCCATTATGATCCGCGACACGATCAACTGGGTGTTGGCTTTGTCATCCGCGGGGACGATATACCAGGGGGCGGCGTCCGTACTGGTTGAGCTCAGGCATTGCTCGTATGCCTTCATGTAATCTTTCCAAAAGCCGCGTTCCTTGATGTCCTCGACGTTGAACTTCCAGTTCTTGTCAGGCTCCTCGATCCGCGCCAGCAGGCGCTTGCGCTGCTCTTCCTTGGATACATGCAGGAAAAACTTGAGGATCCGGGTCCCGTTTCGATGAAGGTGATCCTCCAGGTTGACGATGGAGCGATACCGGTCGCGCCAGATGTGCTTGTCGTCGTCGAGCTCTTTCGGAAGACCCTCGGCGTGAAGGATCTCCGGATGCACGCGCACGATTAAAACTTCTTCGTAATACGAGCGGTTGAAAATCCCGATGCGGCCGCGTTCCGGTAGCCGGCGTGCGGCATTCCACAGAAAATCGTGAGCCAGCTCCTCCGGACTGGGATGCTTGAAGCTATAGACCTGGCAGCCCTGCGGATTGACCCCGGACATCACATGTTTGATGACGCTGTCTTTACCGGCAGCGTCCATGGCCTGAAACATCACCAGGAGGGAATAGCTGTTTGAAGCGTACAGCAGGGTCTGCAGTTCGCTCAGTTTAGCGACGTGCTCCTGCAGAAGTTCGCGATAGTGCTCTTTGGAATCGTAAGCCGGCTTTACCAGCGTCGGCCATTTATGCAGATCGAGCTTCTTCCCTGGCGGGACTCGAAAATGATTGGGATTGAGTCTCTTCAAAGCACGGCTCCTTCTGCTGTCTATTTTGCGGTATAGGTAACTGTTATGGATTCCCCACGATGTGATCGCCGGACCTTTTTGACCGCGGCCTTGGGAGTCGCGGCGACGCTACCAGCATTCGCGCAACAGCAGGCGCCCGCCGCCGCACCGCGCGACTGGTCCGGGCAAAACCCGGTCCGCTATCCCGACCCCGACATCATCGCCGTGGACAATCGTTTTCGCAAGTACATGATCGGCAACACCATCATGAAGCGGGCGCACACAGGAACTCTGTGGGCCGAAGGTCCGGCCTGGAGCGGAGTGGGCCGCTATCTGGTTTGGAGCGACATTCCTAATAATATCCAGATGCGCTGGACCGAGGAAGACGGCCGCGTGACCGTATTCCGCAATCCTTCCGGCTACAGCAACGGCAACACCTTCGATTTCGAAGGGCGGCAGCTTTCCTGCGAGCACGGCGGCCGGCGCGTGGCGCGCTATGAGGTCAACGGGACCATCACCGTGATCGCCGATAAATTCGGCGGAAAGCGCCTCAATTCGCCCAACGACATCGTGGTTCATCCCGATGGCGGTATCTGGTTCACCGATCCGACGTACGGCATCGGTGGGAATTACGAAGGGTTTCAGGCCACGCCAGAAATCAAACAGGCGGTATATCGCGTGGATCCGAAGTCCGCACAGATCGAGAAAGTAACCGACGAGCTCGATCAGCCCAACGGCATTTGTTTTTCGCCGGATTATAAGAAGATCTACATCGCAGATACGGGTTCAGGTCGCGAGACCAAGGTGTTCGATCTGGATGGTAACAAGCTGCGCAACGGCAAGCGGTTCATTCAATTCATGAATGGCGCGGCGGACGGCATGCGCTGCGATACCGACGGAAACCTGTGGGCTGGCGCGCCTCCCGGAGTTCAAATTGTCGCGCCGAGCGGCGAGCCGATCGGGATGATTCGACTGCCGGAGAACTGTGCCAATGTGTGTTTCGGCGGAACCAAGCGCAACCGGCTGTTCATGGTCGCCAGCCAATCGCTGTTCACTGTATACGTCGGCGCCACCGGAGCGCACATCGCTTAAGTTGTTTACGGGATCAGTTGGTAGCTTACAAATGCCAGGCGGCTGCTGTCGGGCGACCAGGACGGGACGTTGATAGTCCCCTGCCCCCCGAACAATTTCGCTAGAATGCTTACGTCTTTGTTCTCGACGTTCATCACGCGCAGCATCACATCCTTGTTTTCCGGATGCCCGCTGACGTCTTTGTCGTACGTCAGAAACACCATGCGTTGGCCGTCCGGAGAAATATGCGGGAACCAGTTGTTGTACTCGTCCGACGTAACTTGTTCCTGACCGGATCCGTCAGGACGCATGCGCCAGACTTGCACTGTGCCGCTGCGCTGGGAATTAAAGTAGATGTATTTACCATCGGGTGAATACTCAGGGCCGTCGTCCAGCCCAGGGGCTGTAGTGAGCCGCATTTCTTCGCCCCCCTCCACGGGAATTGTGTAGATGTCCAGGTTTCCGTCGCGCTCACCCGCGAACACCAGCGTCTTCCCGTCCGGCGACCAGCCATGCCCGTAAGATGGCGATCTTTGCGTGAGACGCGTGGGCGTGCCGCCTTCCATCGGAAGCGTATAGATGATAGAGCGGCGCTCGGCCTGCGATTGATCGCTGATAGCGAGCATGGTCCCATCGGGAGAAATGCCGTGGTCATTATTGATGCGGTTGGCAAAATCGGTATCGATGAGTTGCACGTCGCCGCCGTCCACCGCGATCTTCTGAAGTCTTCCGTTGCCGTTGAAGAGCAGCCACGTCCCATCCGGAGTCCAGTTCGGCGCTTCCACGCGCCCCGGAAAAACGCGCACCACGTGGCGATCGGTCGACGATACGGTGATAGTCTCAAGCGTGCTGCTCAAACTCGGCTGTCGCACAGGACCTTGCGTGCCGGTTACCAAATCCACTTTCGAGAACACCGCGGTCTCGGATGCATCCTTATCATGCGCGCATACGCCGAGGCCCACGTAGAAGGGCTCCTCCAGCTTCACGCGCATGGATCCGCCGGCGAATCGCAGGGCATCCCCTGATCCGCCAACGTACATATAGAAGTACGGTCCGATCTTTTGAATCCGCACGCGCTTGGGTCCGGTAACGTTGGACTGGATTTCGTGTGTGGCAGCGCCATTTTCGTCGCGTGCCTGCAGCGACGTCAACCCGTTGCCGTGTAATACGACATCGGCGTACGCCGAGTCCGCCGACAGGCTCTGGCGAATCATCAGGACCGCCTTCTTGTGCGGATCTCCGCCGCTTTCAGGAAAGAAAATATCGGCAGCCAGAGCGACGTCGCCCGAAACTTTCTTCCATACGAACTGAAATGCATCCGCTGCGGACCAGATGTTCTCGCCGCTGCCGGTGAGAGTGTAGGTTTCCTTAGAGGCATCGTGCTTCGCGGATCCTTCATGCAGCACCATGCCAACGTCCCCGTGAGATTCGAATAAACCGATCTTCGTCTCTGCGGTCTGTGCGAGCGCGCTCATCCCCAGAACGGCGAAGGCTGCCATGAACGCCGCCGGTTTCATGCGCCCATTGTATGTTAAACACGCGCGGCACAGGCCTTCAGCCTGTGCTCTGCTACCTCTGAACTCGCCCTGAACCGCCTTCTTGCAGGAGCGCATTCACTTCCGCGACGGTCACCCGGCTGAAGTCGCCTGGAATCGAGTGCTTCAGACAACTGGCCGCGACGGCGAAATCGAGTCCCTGCTGCGCGTCCAGCCCGTTGAGCATTCCATAGATCAGCCCGGCTGCGAAACAATCACCCGCGCCCACTCGATCGACGATATGAGTAATCTCATACCGGCGGCTCAGCATGAATCTCTCGCGATCCTGCAGACAGGCGGACCAACCGTTGTGCGAGGCGCTCACAGACTCGCGCAGAGTGATTGCGATGGCTCGCAGATTCGGGTAGGCGGACAGCACCTTACCCGCGAGCTTCTCGTACTGCGCGCGGTCGAGCTGTCCGGAACGGACGTCCACCTCGGCTTCGATCCCCAGAGTCGCCTGCACATCTTCTTCGTTGGCGATGAGCACGTCCGTTAATTTCACTAGCTCGGGCATCACTTCGCTTGCGGGTTGGCCCCATTTCCAGAGATTCTTCCGATAGTTCAGATCGCAGGAAACCGTGAGCCCGGCTGCGCGAGCGGCCCGCACCGATTCCATCGCCAGTTCCGCGGCCGAAGCGCTGATGGCCGGGGTGATACCGCTGATGTGAAACCACGCTGCGCCGTCGAACGCATGGGTCCACGGAATTTCGCCGGGTTTGGCGTGTGCCATGGCGCTATGTTCGCGGTCGTAGACAATCCTGGAGGGACGCTGGTTGGCTCCCGCCTCGAGGTAATACACACCCAGCCGACCTTTTCCGCGCACAATCTGCGAGACATCGATTCCAAAGCGGCGCAGCTCGGCAACGGCAGCATCCGCGATCGGATTCTCGGGCAGCACCGTGGCGAACGAGGCAGGCAAACCAAATGACGATACTGCCACCGCCACGTTGGCCTCCGCGCCTCCGAACGTCGCGTTGAATTGGGGCGTCTGCAGAAAACGCTCAAAGCCGGGAGGAGCCAGGCGGAGCATGATCTCACCAAACGTAACCACTCGACCGGTCATTGCTTTTGGCCGGATCTGGAGCCGCGCGCTTCCCGAATCACTGCGATGAATCTGCGTGTCAGATCGGTCACTGCTCTGAAATCGCCCGTCTTCGCTCCTGCCGTCAAGCTTCCGCCAACGCCCAGCGCGATACTGCCAGCGGCGATCCATTCCGCGGCGTTGTCGATCGTGACGCCGCCTGTGGGCATCAGTGAAGCGTGCGGCAGCGGGGCTCGGGCAGCTTTCACGAAAGTCGGGCCGAGTGTTTCACCCGGAAAAATCTTGACGATATCTACGCCGCACTCCAGAGCTTCCACGATCTCGCCGATAGTACCCGCACCCGGCAAGTACGGTATCTGATAGCGGTTGCACAGCCGGGCGGTCTCTCGATTCAACGAAGGGCTCACTACGAACTGCGCGCCCGCCAGAATCGCGATACGGGCCGTTTCCGGATCGAGCACGGTTCCCGCGCCGATCGCGACTTGGCGCGCGGCAGAGCGCGTGGCCAGTTCCTCGATAACCGCAACCGCGCCCGGCACCGTGAAAGTGACTTCGATTGCCTTAGCGCCGCCCTCCGCGCACGCGTCCACGATGCAGGCAGCGTCACTGGAGTTGTCCGACCTTACGATTGCCACTAGACCGGAGTCGGTGATCTTGCTTAGTACGTCAAGTTTCGCAACAGCCATGTCGATGTATTCCCGACCAATGTATCGCACCGTCATTCCAGCCCGCTTGGGACATTCTGGCCGAGTCCGGAGCGACGAAGTGTCGCAGGCATTTTCTCTTCGCCGGCGCCAAGATCCGGTCGAAGCGCTATCCGCTTACGGTGAAAGAACTTCGGATGCCCGCACACTAGTTCCCTCAATGGCGTGCGACGTGCATTCTTAGGCTCGCCAGTGAAAACATCTTCAAACTCTCGACAAGTGTTGATGGCAGCCTATATCGGCGTAGGCACTACCTTATGTCTGCTGAATTTCGCCCGGGCGGACGCACGCCATATGAGCGACTTCGTGCTCTACCTGGTGTGCGCAATTACCACCACGCTGGGGTTGAAGCTCACCACTCATCGAAGCGCGATTCCAGCAAGCTTCCTGGTGATGCTGCTGGCAATTCAAGATCTGACCCTGCCGGAATTGCTGTTCATCGCCTGCGTCGTTTCGCTGCTCGGCCAGATTCAAGAAGCTAAGCGCGGCTTGCCAAAGGGCGCCGCCCTGGTCTTTTCCATGACCAGCGGATCCATTGGGATCGCCACTGCCCAAACCGTTTACCACGCGATCTCGGTTCTGAAGTACAACGCTCTCTTTCCGGCGCCAGTCATTGGTAGTGCGTTGGTTCTGCTCTTGAACTGGGGCATGGCAAGAACTCTGACCAAAGATGCCTCGGTTTCTTTAAGTGAGGTACTCATCAAAGAATGCCGCCCCGTACTGCCCTGGTTCGTGGGCGTCGCGTACTTGGCATATCTCGTTCGCGGGGCCGCCATCGTGAACGAAATGAACGCCGGACTGGTTGCGCTCCCCATGCTGTTTGCGTTGGATACCGCGTTTCGTGCGTGGTTCGACTCGAAAGCCAAGCACCGGGAAGAGCTGGACGCCTTGCAAAAGCGCAGCCTGGCAAAACTCGCCGCGCTGCACCAACGAACTCTGGAAACATTGGCGGTCGCCATTGACGGGCGCGACCACACCACCCACATGCACCTTCGCCGCGTCCAGTTCTATGTGCGCGCCGTGGGAAAAGAATTGAATTTGACGGAGGAGCAGCTGGAGCATTTGAACGTCGCTGCCCTGCTCCACGATATCGGCAAGCTGGGGATCCCCGACCATATTCTGCTCAAGCCCGGTCCGCTATCGCCGGAGGAATGGGAGAAGATGAAGACCCATCCCATGAACGGCGCCGATATGCTGGCGCGCATGAACTTCCCCGAGCCCGTGCTCCAAATCGTCGCGACGCATCATGAAAAGTGGGACGGAACGGGATATCCTCGCGGACTGAAGTCGGAACAGATTCCAATCGGCGCGCGAATTCTATCGGCCGTGGACTGCCTGGATGCGCTCGCTTCTGACCGTCCATATCGGGGTGCGCTGCCTATCGATATGGCCATGGCGCGAGTCTCCAAGGAAGACGGACGCAGCTTCGATCCAACGGTGGTGTCCGTACTGCAACGGCGCTATGTGGAACTAGAACGCCAGGCCTGGGGCGAAGTAATGAATCAGAACGGTGCTGATGCAAGCGGCGCCCCCCGCCGAGACCTCGGGCAATTGGCTGCTAGCCTCAATGCCGAGTCCAGGCCGTCGGCCAACTCGATCCTCGACCCCATCGTCTCAGCACGTCAGGAAACGCTGCTGCTGCAAACCCTGGCCACGGCACTTACTCATTCATTAGGCGCCAGCGAGGTGACCTCGGCCATCCACAAGAGTGTGAAGCAGATGATCGCGCACGATACTCTGGCGATCTACGTGAGCCGCGGCGAGGAACTAGAGCCTATTGAAATCGTCGGCGAACAGAATCATCTATTCGGCCGCGAAGCATTCCCCGTCGCAAAAGGATTATCCGGCCGGGTCATTCAGCATGGCAGTTCGATCCTGAATGGGGATCCCTGCATGGAGTTCGGGTTTAAGAACGACTCCGTCGTGGTTTACAAGCTGCAATCCGCGTTAGCCGTCCCCATGATAGGGCCGAAGGGGATGGTCGGCGTGATGACCCTTTATCATCCCGACCGGCATGCTTT